>SPJK01004358.1_pt1 | contig 13266 bp, 9 predicted proteins | sample 3741771 | NCBI WGS metagenome assembly SPJK01 (sample SAMN10925997, study PRJNA522277) | cold seep metagenome | isolation source: Elba SIP-enriched marine methane seep metagenome, extraction at timepoint T2 | place: Italy: coast of Elba, Mediterranean Sea | reverse complement strand
TGGAAGCTATCGTCGCCATGCCGGAGCAGATGTTCTATAACACAGGTATCGGCACCTATATCTGGATCGTCACCAACCGCAAATCGGAAAACCGCAAAGGCAAAATTCAGCTGATCGATGCCCGTGACATTTGGATTCCTTTAAGACGCAGTCTAGGAGACAAACGACGGAAGTTTGCAGTTGCATCAATCGACAAGGACAAGCCTGATCAGCTCGCTGATGACATTATCTTTAAAGGTGACTCTTGTTCAAACGGTTTTAGGGATGATATACGCTTTATTACCGATGTTTATTGCCAGGTCGATAAGGGTATTCTCAGTGAAATGGAGTCGGTAAGTTATTGTAGTGGCAATGGATACGTCAACAGGAGAGTTTTTCGTAAATTCTCTGAAGCTGATCCAGAGGACTTTGATTCCAAAAACGACAGAAGAACAGTTATTTCCAAGCTGTTTGATAACGAGGATTTTGGCTATGCCCGGATCACCGTTGAACGGCCCTTGCGCTTGACCTATCAGATGAACCTGCAACGCAAAGAGGAATTTCTGGAATACTGCCCCGAACTGCTGCACGATATTCAGGCGATTGATAAAGAACTCGGGCGCAAGCCATCGAATAACTGGAATGTGGTTTGGAAATCGATACAGAAACTGCTTAAAACACGCGAAAGCAAATGGAAAGTCCAGCAGGCTAAAACTTTTCGTGCCATCTTTACCGAAATTGACGAAAACGCCGAGCCGGTCATCAAAAAGAAAATCAAAGATGTGGTTGAATATGAGCCCGATCCCAAACTGCGCGATTTTGAAAATGTGCCGCTAAAAGAGTCCATTGAGGACTATTTTCAGCGCGAAGTGATTCCTCATGTTCCAGATGCCTGGATCGATGAAACCAAAACCAAAATCGGCTACGAAATCAACTTTAACCGCTACTTTTATCAGTTTACCGAATTGCGTGATTTAAAGGATATCGACGCCGACATTAAAGCCGCCGAGGAAGAGATTGTGCGGTTGTTGCGGGAGGTGACGGCGATATGAAGATCTCACACGAAGGCACGAAGACACGAAGAAAAGACATGGAGACGATTTACCGGATTGTGTCGCCAGTGTCGTCACCATTGAGCAGATCGCGCTTTCTCGCATTCATTACTCTGAAATCACCCGAAGCACAGCCCTTCGTGGCTTTGTGCCTTCGTGTGAACCCAATGGAGGGAGGGGCGGTATGAGAAAAATTCGGCTCAAGTATCTAGCCAAGTGCTTGGATGGAGGTAGAATCCCTCTAAATACTGACCAGCGATCGTTGAAGCAAGGAGAGTATCCATATTGGGGGGCAAACGGGATAGTTGATCATTTGGATGAATATTTGTTTGATGAACCGTTGGTTCTGCTTGGTGAAGATGGGGCTCCTTTTTTTGATGCTTTTAAGGATAAGGCTTTTTTCGTAGAAGGGCCCATCTGGCCTAACAATCATATTCACATATTAAGGCCGAAAGCGAATACAGTGGGCAAGTACCTCACCTATGCTCTTAATGTGACTGACTACTCACCTTATATTGAAGGAAGCACTCGTGATAAACTTACCCAGGAGAACATGAATGAGATTTTGATCTCGCTACCACCCCTCGAAACGCAAACGAAGATTGCGGATTATCTGGATCGGAAGACGGCGGAGCTGGATCAGTTGATTGCGGCGAAAAAGAATCTGCTGAAGTTGCTGGATGAAAAAAAACGCGCCCTTATCGCAAGCGCCGTTACCCGTGGCCTGAATTCCGATGCCCCCCTTAAAGACTCCGGTACCCCCTGGCTCGGCATGATTCCCGAGCATTGGAAGGTCCTTCCGTTAAGAAGATTAATAAAAACAATTGAACAAGGTTGGAGTCCAGTAGCATCTAATTCTCCTGCTTCAGAAGGTCGCTTTGGTGTTCTGAAACTCAGTGCAGTAAAACGAGGTGAACTATTTCCAGAGGAAAACAAAGAGCTTGATGAAGATGCAAATATTCCAGAGCAGCTTTTATTGAGAAAAGGGCAGGTACTTATTTCCAGAGGAAACACGCCAAAATTAGTGGGAGATGTGGCTTTAGTGAACAAAGATCATGACCATCTAATTATTTCAGATTTGCTGTACCGAGTTGATGTTAAATCAGAAGTAATTCATCCAGAATGGCTCACCTTGTGTTTGCAAAGCATAGTTGGACGAATTCAAATCGAAACCGAGGCAAAAGGCTCAAGCATGAGCATGGTTAAGCTGTCACAGGAACAAATACTGAGCTTTCAAATCGTAGTACCTCCTGTCGAGGATCAGTCGTCCTTAATGAACGCTCTGGGCCAAAACAGGAGCATTCTGTCTGACCTCAAATCCGTCACCGAAAAAACAATCACCCTTTTGCAGGAACGCCGCATAGCACTAATTTCAGCGGCAGTAACCGGGAAGCTAAATATGGAGGTTCTGAATGCGGGTTAAGGAAATCAAATTTATCAACTGTCGAGACGCGGGCGGCAGTCGGTATCTGCAGGAGGTAGATAATTTATGACCGACCAACCTTTGAAAACAACGGACTACCGCGACTGGCTAAAGGATATCAAATTGCGGGTGCGGCAGGCGCAGGTCAAAGCGGCGGTGCAGGTGAATACGGCGCTATTGACCTTCTATTGGGAGTTGGGTGCGGATATTGTGGAACGCCAGAAGACGGCGAAATGGGGCAGCGGATTTCTGAAGCGGTTGAGTGGGGATCTGATGGCGGAATTACCGGATATGAAAGGCTTTTCGTATAACAATATTCAGTATATAAGGCGATGGTATCTCTTTTATTCTGAGGGACTTGTAAATTGTGCCACAAGCTGTGGCACAATTGCGCAGCAGCCTGTTACGCAATTGCCAGATTCCGAGCCGAGTCCAAAAGTGGCACAGCCTGCGCCACTTTTGGATACCGGATCAACTGGGCATCGGGAAGTGGCTCAATTGGTGCAAATTCCCTGGGGACATAACCGCCTCATTATCTCCAAATGTAAGGATGTCACCGAAGCGCTCTTTTATGTAAATAAGACGATTGAGCATAACTGGAGTCGCAATGTGCTGACCCACCAGATTGAGAGTGGATTGTATGCGCGTGAAGGCAAAGCAATCACCAATTTTGCGGAAACACTTCCTGCCCCCCACTCAGATTTGGCGCAACAGCTGATCAAAGATCCGTACAATTTTGATTTTCTGACTCTGACCGACGATTACAATGAGCGGGAATTAGAAAAGGCGTTAACCGACCATATTACTAAGTTCCTGTTGGAGCTTGGGGCGGGGTTTGCTTACGTGGGGCGTCAGCAGGGTTTGCAGGTGGGCGAACGGGATTTCTTTTTGGACTTGTTGTTTTATCACACGAAGCTACATTGCTATGTGGTGATTGAATTGAAGACCGGCGAGTTTGAACCGGAGTATGCGGGCAAATTAAATTTCTATCTTAAAGCGGTGGATGAACAGTTGCGCGGGGACCGTGATGAGTCGACCATCGGTATTCTGCTGTGTAAATCCCGAGATAAAGTGGTTGTGGAATATGCGCTGAGCGATATTCAGAAGCCGATGGGGGTTTCCGAATATCAGCTTACTCGTGCGCTGCCGGATAATTTAAAACCGAGTCTGCCATCTATTGAAGAACTGGAAGCGGAATTTGGCGAACCGGAGGGTGGAGATGAATAACGAGGATAGCTCTCACGAAGGCACGAAGACACGAAGAAGAGATAAGGAAGAATTATCTAAGATTGTTGTGGATTGTGCGTATAAGATGCAATTCGAGATCGGGCCAGGATTGTTGGAATCGGTCTATGAAGCCGTCCTGGAAAAGCTGCTTTTGGAACGTGGACTCAGGGTCACTCGTCAACAGGCAATTCCCATTGAAGTGATGGGCCTTTCGATCAATGAAGGGTTCAGAGCAGATTTAATCGTTGAAGATACTTTGTTGATAGAATTGAAATCCGTTGAGAAACTCGCGCCTGTCCATTCCAAACAGGTGCTGACCTATCTTCGATTACTCAACCTTCAGTTGGGCTTAGTTATCAATTTTGGGGCCGCAACTTTTAAGGAAGGCTGTAAGCGTATCGTTAACGGCCAACAAGACTTCGTGTCTTCGTGCCTTCGTGTGAACTAAAAATCAGGAGGCCCGGCATGAGCAAAATTTATACGGAAGAACAGTTTGAAGCGACGATCGAAGCGCATCTGGTAGCCAACGGGTATGCGGCACTATCGAAATATGAGTACGATAATGAGCGGGCGTTTTTCCCTAATCAGGTATTGAGCTTTATCCGCGAGACGCAGGCCGCGGAACTGGCACGTATTGAGGCACTACTGGGTGACAAGACCGATAAAACCTTGCTCAAAGATTTAAACTTCTGGTTGAATTCGCAGGGGATGCTGCCGGTATTACGCAATGGATTTAAGTGTCACGGTCGTATCTTTCGGGTGTGTTTCTTCAAGCCCGCCCACGGGATGAACCCGGAGCTACAACAACAGTACGAGGCCAATCGACTCGCTGTTACCCGACAACTTCGCTACAGCAGTAAAAATAATAACGAACTGGATTTGGTGCTGTCCATTAACGGACTGCCGGTGATTACGGCGGAACTGAAAAATCCGATGACCGGCCAGACGGTCGATAACGCAATGCGCCAGTACAAGAAGGATCGGGATCACCGGGAGTTACTGTTTGAGTTTAAGAAGCGTGCGCTTGTCCACTTTGCGGTGGATACGGAACTCACCTATATGACAACCCGTTTGGCCGGAATGGCGACCTCTTTTCTTCCGTTCAACCGGGGAGATGGTGGTGGGGCGGGTAATCCGGTTAATCAAGGCGGCTATCGCACGTCCTATCTTTGGGAGCAGGTGTGGCAGCGGGATAGTCTGCTCGATATCTTCGCCCGCTTTCTGCATCTTCAAGTGGAAGATAAACGCACGGAAGATGGCAAACTGATAAAAAAAGAGACCATGATTTTTCCGCGTTATCACCAATTGTGTGCCGTACGGAATCTGGTGGGGGCTGTCCAAAAGGAAGGTTCGGGCAACAATTATCTGATTGAGCATTCTGCGGGAAGCGGGAAGAGTAATACCATCGCTTGGCTGGCACACAGGTTGGCGTCACTTCACAATGCAGATGATGAAAAGATTTTTGATTCGGTGATCGTTATTACAGACAGGCGTGTTCTGGATAAGCAGCTGCAGGATACCATTTTTCAGTTTGATCACCGTCAGGGCGTGGTGCAGAAGATTGATAAACATTCAGGGCAGTTGGCAGAAGCTCTGTATAACGGCGTTCCCATCATTATTTCGACCCTACAGAAGTTTCCTTTTGTTACAAAACAGCTCATGAGGATGGCTGAAGAGCGTGGCGAAGAGAATGAAAGTCTTCTTCCTCGTCGCAAATGTGCTGTGATCATCGATGAAGCGCATTCGTCGCAGTCTGGAGAATCCGCAACAGACCTGAAAGTGGTGCTCAGCGCCTGGGAGATTCGAGAAGAGGCTAAACGGTTTGGTTCCGGAGATGAGGCGTTCGAGTCGCTGGAGGATATGTACCGAAGCATGGCTAAGCGTGGAAAACAGGCCAATCTTAGTTTCTTTGCTTTTACGGCAACGCCGAAGCATAAAACGTTGGCGGTCTTTGGTCGTGAGAAGGAAGGTAAGAGCGGGCAGGCGTTTCATACTTACACGATGCGGCAGGCTATTGAAGAAGGGTTCATTATGGATGTCTTCCAAAATTACACAAGCTATGTCACTTACTATAAGTTGGTTCAGGCGAGTACAGAGGATCCTGAAGTAGAACGTAAAAGTGCCGCTAAAGCCCTTGCCCGTTTTATACGCCTGCACCCCTACAATATCGCTCAGAAAACAGAGATTATGGTTGAGCATTTTAATGCCATGACTCGCCACAAAATCGGCGGTAAGGCTAAGGCCATGGTGGTGACAGGATCGCGCCTTGAAGCAGTTCGCTACAAATTGGCTTTCGATAAATATATTCGAGAGAAGAAATACAGCTGGATAAAAACACTGGTTGCATTTTCCGGAGAGGTGGAAGACGACAAGTCATATATGAAGAAATATACGGAAGTCGAAATGAATGGCGGCATTAGGGAAGCCGAGCTGCCGGAAAAGTTTGATTCTCCGGAATATCAGGTGCTGCTGGTTGCTGAGAAGTATCAGACCGGATTCGATCAGCCTTTATTGCATACCATGTATGTAGACAAGCGATTGGCTGGGATTCAGGCAGTTCAGACACTTTCCCGACTGAATCGCATGCATCCGTTGAAAGAGGACAGCTTTGTTTTAGACTTCGTAAATGATCGCGATGAAATTCGCGAAGCCTTCAAGCAATTTTACGAAGGCTCTGAGATGGGGGAAGAAGCCGATCCAAACTCTATGTATACGATTAAGGCTGAGCTGGATGCTTCGGGAATCTATACCCGGGAAGATCTGTCGGAATTCGTACATGTTTACTTCAAAAATAAGAAACGCCAGAGCTACGCTGATCATCAGGCGTTGAATGCGGCTATTGATCCGGTAATACAACGGTTTGCAGAATTAAAAGGGGAAGACGAAGAGCAAGCCGAGTTTCTTAGGGGAAAAATGGCGGCACTGCGAAACCTCTATGTTTTTCTGTCTCAGGTTATCCCTTATCAAGACTCTGATTTAGAAAAGTTGTACACCTTTTTGCGCTATGTGCTGCCAAAACTCCCTAAACGGGGATCTGGCCCAAGATACAGTTTCGATGATGATATTCGGTTAGAATATTACCGTATTCAGAAAATTAGCGAAGGATCTATTCGTCTGAAAGAAGGCGATGCAAAAAAACTGGATGGCCCAGTCGAAGTGGGTTCGGGGAAGCGCTATGAAGAGGAGCTTCCACTTTCGCAATTGGTTGACGTAATAAATGAGCGCTTCGGAACGGATTTTACAGAAGCTGATCAGCTTTTTTTCGATCAGATTATTGAAGCCGCAGTTGAAGAAGAGTCGTTGAAAGAAGCTGCGGCAGCTAATCCTCAGGAGAAGTTTTCCCTTTTGTTTTCCGCTATGCTTCAGTCCTTGTTCATAGAGCGTATGGAGCAGAATGAAGATATCTTCGGGAAATTTATGAACGAAAAAGAATTCCAGAAGGTTGTTAGTGAATGGATTTCTGAACAGGTGTATAGCCGCTTGAAACAAGAGTCGAATGTGTGATTTTTCCAGAAAGATTTATAACTATTGAAGTGGTTTGAATATACGAACAGCTTATACACGCGGAACGTACCGTTATTATCAGTTCACAGATTTTTTAGATTACATTTTACGGCTATAACTAATCTTGTCAGAGGTAAATTTCAAAAAAAAAGGCCTGTCCCGAGTCTTGAACAATATCATTATGAATAACCGCAAAAAAAAATTAACTGAATTGGGGGTAGAGACCCTGGCTGACGCTTTACTTGAGCTTGCAGAATATTCTGACGAGGCCGGTGAACTGATCGGACGGCTGATTGCCACGCCAAAGGAAAATATTCAGCGCTTTAAAAAGAAACTTAGCGGGCTGAAAAAATCCAGACGTTTTATCGATTGGCGTGGTGCTGCAGGCTTTGTTCGCGAATTGAAAATGTTGCTGCAGGATGTGAGATCCAGTGTTGATGATCCTATGAATGGGGCTGAGCTTGTTGCCGCGTTTTATCAAGCCGATGAGGCGATTTTTGAAATGTGCGATGACTCAAATGGTAATATCGGTGATTTGTTTTGCTTCGATGCAAAAGATCTGTTTGTGGAATATGCCTCCCGGTGTACGCAGAAAGAAAAAATTGCAGAGCTTGTTCTTAGTTTGAGCTGTAAGGATGATTACGGTGTTCGGGATGCGTTGATCAAATGTGTCGAGGCCTATCTTCCAGAAGAGCTTATCCGTTCAATGATAATAAGCTTCCAAGAGTTGGCCGATAAAGAAAAAGACGAATATGGCAAACGTCATTATCTGATGCTGGTCGAATCGTTGGCCCGGCAGGTCAAGGATGCCGAACTCTTTGAACAGACCCGCACTGCTTCATGGGGTCAGTTGAATGCAGCCGCTTATATCGATATCGCCGAGGTATATCTGGATTGCGGTGATGTGGATAAGGCTTATTCGAAACTAAAAGAAATACCTGCAGACGATAATTATATGGCTTATCAGCGTGATCGGCTGCTACAGGAAATCTATCGACAACAAGGCGACTTGGAAAAACTGACCGAATTGCTGTATCAACAATTCAGAAATGGCCATTCCATTGACACATTGCAAGCACTATTGGAATGTATCGGCCAAGACCAGCGCGATGTTGTCCTCGATAAGGAAATTCCATTGATTCTGCAGAGCAAATCTCTTCGGCTGGGGGATGCTATATTTCTGCTGGCGATAGATAAGATAGATGAAGCGGAAGCTTATCTTTTGAAACGCGCTGACCAGCTAGACGGGAACAATTACGGAACTTTGCCCGATTTGGCTGAAACCATGGCTTTGGAAAATCGTCCGCTCGTCGCAAGCCTGATTTATCGCAAATTATTGACCTCAATCTTGGAACGTGGATATAGCAAAGCCTATTCGCATGCTGTTCGCTATTTGAAAAAATTGGATAAACTGGCGGAAAGTATTTCCGACTGGCATGGTTTTGAACAGCATGATGCTTTTAAAGAATGCCTGCTTGAAGGTCATGGGCGCAAACGTAGCTTTTGGTCAAAATACACTGAAAAGAAGTAAAGAAATGACTATTGCTTCGGGTAAAAGAGATGTAATAGTCAATTTACCATTCCCCTTTTTTATTTGTTATGAGATTCCTATATGAGTGAACGACTTTATCTATTGAAAATACAACTGCTTGATATAGAACCGGCTATCTGGCGCCGGTTTGTCGTGCCTGCCGGTATTTCTCTTGATCGCTTGCATGATGTTATCCAGATTGTTATGGGTTGGACAGACAGTCATCATCATGAGTTTTCTATCGGTAAGAAGCGCTACATAGAGTATCCTCAATTTAAGGAAGATGGTCTGGTTTGTGGTCAATACCGGCTTGTTGATCTGATTAAACAAAAAGGACGTCGCTTTTCATATTGCTATGATTTTGGTGATGACTGGGTTCATGAAATTGTGCTGGAAGACAGCCGATATTTTAATCCTGAATGTAATTGGGAATTGAACTGTGTCGAAGGTGAGCGGGCTTGTCCGCCGGAAGATGTCGGAGGTGTGCCCGGTTATTATGAATTTTGTCATGCTTTGAGTAATCCGGATCATGAGGATTATGAACGCTATTTGGAATGGCAAGGAGGGTTGTTTGATGCTGAACGCTTTGATTGTGAAAAAGTCAATCGGGAGTTGATGAAATATTGGCGTTGGTCTAGGGATAGATATACCTTATGGGAAATGAACGACCTGTAATGAGTCTCGGCTTCTATATCCATCATTCTTTTGATAAGGCAAAGCAGAGGTGTAATGGGTTTTGCGCTATACTAGCCAGTTGGTTGTTTTTGCCGACCGAGCATCGGCAATTTAAAGATTTTACAAGGGGTTCTGTTGGAAGATAAAAAGGGGGGGTTGTCCACTTACGGCAGTTATCGGTTTTCAGTAGCGCCTATGCTCGATTGGACTGATCGCCATTGTCGGTATTTTCACCGTCTATTAACTAAAAAAGCCTTGCTGTATACCGAAATGGTGACGACAGGGGCTTTATTATATGGTTCGCAGCAGCGTTTTTTGCACCTGAACCCTGATGAATCGCCGGTTGTTTACCAATTAGGGGGGAGTGATCCAGTGGATCTTGCCCGCTGTGCAGAAATGATCGAACAGCAAGGTTATGCGCAGATTAATCTGAATGTGGGTTGCCCGAGTGATCGGGTGCAAAAGGGGCGTTTTGGCGCCTGTTTAATGCTGGAGCCTGAACTGGTTGCCGAATGTGTATCAGCCATGCGGGAACGGGTTTCGATTCCGGTAACGGTGAAAATGCGTATTGGTGTGGATGAGCAGGATTCTTATCAGAGCTTGACGAATTTTGTTGTGACAGTTGCAGAGTCGGGTTGTCAAGATTTTATTATTCATGCCCGTAAGGCCTGGTTGAAGGGTTTGTCGCCGAAACAAAACCGTGAAATTCCACCTTTACGCTATGAGGTGGTGTATCAGGTCAAGCAGGATTTTCCATCTTTAAATATCAGTTTAAATGGCGGAGTGACTTGTTTGTCCCAGGCGGAAGAGATTTTACAGCAGGTCGATGGTGTAATGGTGGGACGAGAAGCCTATCATAATCCTTATTTATTGGCTGAAGTGGATCAAAAACTTTTTGGCTCATCGGCTGCTATTATCAGTCGTCATCAAGTGGTAGAACAAATATTGCCTTATGTACGTCAGCATATTGAATCAGGTGGACGGTTGCATAATATCACTCGGCATATGTTGGGCTTGTTTCATGGTGTAGCGGGTGCTAGAGCCTGGCGTCGTTATTTAAGTGAAAATGCACCCAAAAAAGGTGTGGATGAAACAGTGTTATTAGAAGCGTTAAAGCATATTGAACTGTGATACAATGCAACGCTTTTTAAGAGATTGCAGGCTTAAACGCGTGTGTTTCTTACATTTGGCAAAGATTGTCTTTGCATTTTACACACAGAATGGCAGTTATACTGTCGTTTGACGCGGGAATCTGGTGTTAAATCGGCTTCTTGGGTTTTAGATACGCTGATGGAGACAAACGTGGAAGAACTTTTTTCCAAAATTATTACTGAAATTGGTGAAGATGTAACGCGTGAAGGGTTGGTCGATACCCCTAAACGTGCTGCCAAAGCCTTTAAATTCTTGAATAATGGTTATGAAAAATCATTGGATGAAGTTTTAAACGGTGCTATTTTTGAAGCCGATACCGAGGATATGGTAATCGTCAAAGATGTGGAATTGTATTCTTTATGCGAGCATCATTTATTACCTTTTATTGGTAAATGTCATATAGCCTATATTCCTAACGGTAAAGTACTGGGCTTGTCCAAGCTGGCGCGTATTGTTGATATGTATGCCAGACGCATGCAGATTCAGGAAAAACTGACCAAGCAGATTGCCGATGCGGTTGAATTGTCAATTGGTGCCAAAGGTGTGGCTGTTGTGATTGAGGCTAAACATTTATGTATGATGATGCGCGGTGTGGAAAAACAGAACTCGGTGATGACAACTTCTGTGATGACCGGTATTTTTAGAGAAGACCGCAGTACACGGGTTGAATTTTTAAACCTGATCAATCGTAATAATTCATAGTTTCAGATTTCCGCCTGTCTGAGCCCTTTCGGACAGGCATCATTATTCCTGTCATATTATCTTCAGTGCTGGAATGAGTCGACTGTAATCGAGCAGTCTTTCCAACTGAGTTTATTTTTGACTGCATGCCAGTGCAGTTAGTCAAAAGTCAGCACTTTATAAATTCACTAATAATTCCTGCAAGAGTTTGATAATATGCTAGCTTGATTGTTTAGCCGGGTTACTGTTTATGAGATCTTACGATAGAGAAAACTGTCCGTTTTGCCGCTTGATGCGTAGTCTGGCATTTACCGGAGTGGGGATGGGCATAGGTTGTGGCGCTGCTTATCTGTTAGGAGCCAGTCAACAAAACATCTATCTGTCCGGTATCGTGGTGTCGGCTATTATTGTGTTTGGCATGCTTGATAAGAATAAATATAAAAAATAAGAGGGCATTATGGAGCAGAATATATTACAAAGCTGGGCTGGTGAATGGCCAGATCCAAAGGTCGACAAACCGTTAGAAACGGGCGAAGGAGTTTTGGATCAAGCGGCATTTGATACCATAGAAGTCGATGAATTGTTTGATACGGTGAATCATACTCAGACAGTTGCCGGACAAACCGTGTTGTATCGTTCTTTGGCTCAACCACAGGATAGTCTGCAACAGATTCAAGCCAAACAGGAAGCTGTTAAGGAAATTCAGCAAAATCCGGCGGTGCGCGAGAATATAGAAAATATCGTTAGCCAATCAGCCAAAAATGAACAGGGCTTATATTTATTACTGTTTGGCAAGTTTCTGGGATCTATGGGGACAGCGCGTAATGCTAATGAAATAGAAGGCTATGGTTATAAGCAGTATCGCCGCGGTGTACGATTCATGCTGGATTTAAGCGGCCATATTTATGCTTCGGGCAAACCAGAAAGTGCTTATTTGCAAAATGTGTTTAATAAAATAAACAAGTTCAGCGAAAGCAGGGTCTGTTCTCTGATGCAGGGGCCGGTTTATAACACAGAAAAAGGTTTTAAAAGTAAACAAGAGCGTAAAGGCTCTTTTGTGCCAGCCAGTATATTTGTACCACGTATCTTCAAACCTGTGTTAATTACATTGCTGGTAGCCAGTGTCTGGCTATTTAGTCAATTTATCAGTTATAGCATACCGGGTTTGTCTTTTGGTGATGGCACCATATCGGGCGTATTGCTGGCACCGTTGCTGCTGGTTTATTTCCCGTTTATCGGATCTTATGATCGAGATAACTGTATTATTCCTCTGCGAGATGAATTTAAACAGTCTGCACAGTTAGGGGAAGCTCTGGAGGCGCTGGGGCAGTTGGATGAGCTGTTGTCATTTATCAAGTTTTCCGAACACTATGGTAGCGAGATGGTGTTGCCTGAACTGACTGAAGGCAAGCATCATTCGATACAATTAACAGCGGCTAAGAACCCGGTGCTGGGGATGCAAAATTTGGATTATGTTGCCAATGATTTTTCCATGGATAAAGAAAAACTGGTGTTTGTAACCGGACCCAACAGTGGTGGTAAAACGGCTTTTTGTAAAACTGTGACCCAAATACAATTATTATCACAGATTGGCTGTTTTGTGCCGGCTGAAAAAGCTCGTCTGACAGTTGCTGACAGAATTTTCTATCAGGCACCAGAAATCAGTCATCTGGATGATGGGGAAGGTCGTTTTGGAACGGAGTTGAAACGTACTAAGGCTATTTTTCTAGCTGCAACGGCAAAAAGTTTGATCGTGCTGGATGAGCTTTCAGAGGGTACAACTTTCGAGGAAAAAATGGAATCTTCTGCAAATGTGCTGGACGGTTTTTATCGAAAAGGAAACAGTACGATTCTAATCACCCATAATCACCAGTTGGTTGATGTGTTTGTCGATAAGGGTGAAGGTATACCGAGACAGGTTGAGTTTTTAAATGATCGGCCAACGTATAAGTTAATTTCCGGGATTTCCCGTGTCAGCCATGCCGACCGGGTTGCGAAGAAAATTGGTTTTTCTAAACAGGATATAGATAATTATCTGGCAG
>SPJK01072155.1_pt1 | contig 13270 bp, 9 predicted proteins | sample 3741771 | NCBI WGS metagenome assembly SPJK01 (sample SAMN10925997, study PRJNA522277) | cold seep metagenome | isolation source: Elba SIP-enriched marine methane seep metagenome, extraction at timepoint T2 | place: Italy: coast of Elba, Mediterranean Sea | reverse complement strand
CTTTAGTTTGTTTTGTGACTTCCTATTTTATCATTTATGGGTAAGTTTTTAATTTTTTAGCTATTCTCGCTAGAAATCCTATCGCTTTTTTTAATTTTGCAAGAAGCTCCTCATAAAGCATATTTTTTCTTTAAAACCAACATCAAAAAACCGACACGAAATCAATTTCAGAGCCCGCCATAAAAATAACCGCATTCGCTGCTTAAAAGGTTTTTACGCTATTCAAATCACCGACAATAATCATTACACCCTAGAACTTAAAATCCACGAAGCATCGACTTTAAAACAAAGCATTAGCAAATCAACCTTATTGGCTAATTTCTCAGCCATGATGGAAGTTTCTGATGATTATATTTATTTTAAGGATAGGAACCATGTTTTCACCGGCGCCAGCCAAACATTGGTGTCAATAACCGATCCTTCCGAACATTGGACTGATTTAATCGGACTGACTGATTACGACGTATTTCCTGAAAACTATGCTGATAAATACTACAGTCTGGAAAAAAAGATTTTCAGCGGCGAAGTCAAAGTAGCCCATGAAATTCAACCCACTTTAGACAATCGCGGCAACCACGGCTGGGTGGATAACCGTAAATACCCCATAACAAACGATCACAACGAAATTATCGGCTTATTCGGCATTGCCCGAGACATTAGCGATATTAAGGCGCTGCAACAAACGCTAGAGGAAAAAGTAGAACAACTGGAAACCTCCAACCGCATTTTCGATGAAGCAGGCGACGCTATTGCTTTAATCAAAGATAATCATTTTATTGATTGCAACAAGGCTACCTTGAAATTATTGGAAATTGCCGACAAAGCAACGCTACTAAGCTTGAAACTGGCGGATTTATCGCCGGAAAAACAACCCGACGGCTCCCACTCACTGACAGTCATCAACAATAAATTCGCCACCGCCGCTGAAAACGGGATCTGTCGATTTGAATGGGTAAACCAACTCCAAAACGGTCAACTAATCGATGCCGACATTACCTTAACCGCAATCACCATAAACGAAGAGCAGGTTTTGCATATCCATTGGCGAGACATTACCGAACGCAAAGTCATGCAACAAGCGATAGAATGGCAAGCCACTCATGATCCGCTTACCGGTTTACCTAATCGCGCCTTGTTATCAGACCGTTTCGAGCGGGCGATAAAAAACGCCAAACGCAAGCAAAAATCCTTATTAGTCTGCATGCTGGATTTGGATCATTTCAAACCGGTCAACGATACTTACGGTCATGATAGCGGCGACAAACTCATTGTTCTCGCCTCGCACCGTCTGGAGATGCTGATCCGGGGTTCGGATACCGCTTGCAGAATCGGCGGCGATGAATTCGTCATCCTATTATGCGATCTGGAAACCAAGCAAGAAGCCGCAATTGTCTTACAGCGCATCCTGGAATCCATTTCCGAACCCTATGCCATTGACAGCCATAACATTCACATTACCGCCAGCATCGGCGTCGCCTTGTTTCCCGATGACGATGTCGACCCCGACACCTTATTGCGGCATGCCGACCAGGCCATGTATATAGCTAAGCAAAGCGGTCGCAACCGCATTCAATGGTTTGATGTGGATCAAGACAAAAAACTACAAGGTTCGCTGGATATCATCAATCAGGTTCAACAAGCCTATTACCAAAACCAACTTTGTCTTTATTATCAGCCCAAGGTCAATTTACGCACTCGCCAAATAATCGGTATGGAGGCCTTATTACGCTGGCGGCATCCTGATCAAGGCATTATTCCGCCGATGTCGTTTTTACCGTTGATCGAACAGACCGAATTAATCATCGACATCGGCGAATGGGTAATGCAGCAAGCTTTAAGCGATATGAAACACTGGTTAAATAAAGGCTTCAAGTGGGAAGTCAGCATCAATATCGCCGCCAAGCATTTTCATCTCCCCGACTTCCACTCACGCTTGATCAATATTCTTTCCACTCATCCTGAGGCGCCGCCTCAATTACTGGAAATCGAAATTGTTGAAACCGTCGCCTTGGAAGAAATCCAACAAATTCGCGAACTGATTCTAAAATGCCAAAAAACCGGTATTAAATTTGCGCTGGATGATTTCGGTACGGGGTTTTCCTCGCTAAGCTATTTGAAAAAGCTACCTGCCGACACTTTAAAAATAGACCAAGCGTTCGTCAGAGATATACTGACCGATAAAGATGACCTAACGCTGGTGCAAGCGATCATTGGGCTGGCGCATAATTTTAAACTTAATGTCATTGCCGAAGGCGTGGAAACCGAACAACATGGCGAACTACTCGTCCAACTCGGTTGCGACCTGGCGCAGGGCTACGGCATCGCCAAACCGATGCCAAAGGCGGAAATCATTAATTGGGCGGAAAAGTTCAACAAGAACAGTCAATCTTTTTTATAACAACGAACGGGGAGAGACGGAGGATCATAGCGCCCTACCACCAGATTCCAATATGCCCACGAACGAGCATCATAAATACCCGCAGGCGCCTCATCAAGCGCTTGCTTAAGCTCTTCAAGGGATAATTGCGCTGTTAACGCTTCAGTGTCTTCAAACGTTCCGTGAGTTAAAATATATGCAACAAGCCGAGGCGCATTTTGAACCGCTTGTTCCGGTTGCTCAAACCAAATACAACGCTTTGCCGCATTGCGAATTTCCGCCGTCAAGATAATATCTTTCATTACTTTTCTATCGCATAACATCCAGAGAAGGAAGCTGTCGTAAATCAACGTCACGAACTGCGTCCTGCAAGACTTTTTTTGTGTGCAGAGTAATGCCGCTTATATCATCAAAATAAGAAAGGGCTTTTAGGGTAATCTGTGGGTTGAACTGTTCTTTGTAAATCGCTCGTCCTGCACTCAACGCCATAGGCAATGTTATGCCCGCGTCCATCAAAGCGACCAAATCAACATAATCTTTCCACTCAGCGCGTTTTTGCACTACACTTGCCTTCATTCCCGCCAAATCCAACAACGAGGCCACCCTCAATACGCCATCCTCAGTTTCCAGCGGCAATAGAATCGGTTTTATTTCCGGCAATCCGAAAAATGATAAATAAACTTCACCATCATAATCAACTCTAACAGATAGCGTATTTGCCGCACGTTGAGTTATTTCAGCATTTTTCATAAAGGGTAATGATGTTAATAATTCGTCGGGATCAAAAGCCTCTGAACCAAAAAAATCAAAATCAACACTTTCCCTGTGCCCTAATTGCAATGCGATAGCCGTACCGCCATATAAAATAAAATTTTCAGGCACATCCTTTAACGCCATCCATATATTTTTCTGAGGTTGGGGCAAAATATCCAACACGGGTTTAAATGTCTTTAGCACCATATTCTTATTGCAAATTTAATAATAATTAAAGCCCGCAAGTAGGACAACCCTCTACTTTTTTAAAACGCATCTCATTCCATTCCATACTCAGGCCATCCAGTAATAATAAACGGCCGAACAACGGTCTGCCGATCTGCATAATTATTTTCATTGCTTCCATCGCCTGAATGCTGCCGACAATTCCGGTAACTGGCGAAACAACCCCATTAGTCGCACAATTTTGCAATTCTTCGCCCTCACTATTATATAAGCAGTTATAACAAGGACTGTTCTCCCGATCCTGACTGAAAACCGACACCTGCCCTTCAAAGCGAATCGCCGCCCCGGAAACTAAAGGCTTTTGATGGACAACACAAGCGCGATTAATGGCAAAACGGGTGGTAAAATTATCGCTGCAATCCAACACCACATCTACTTGCTTGACGGCGTCCGCTAAACCTTCATCAACTAACCGTTCAGAGTAAGCAAATACTTGAATTTCCGGGTTAATTTTTTTTATCGTATTTTGGGTTGAAATTACTTTATCCATCCCAATATCGTCTGTGTAATGAGCAATCTGTCGTTGCAGATTCGATAAATCAACTTGGTCGTCATCGTACAAGGTGATTTGGCCTACGCCTGCCGCAGCCAAATAAATAGCGGCTGGCGAGCCTAACCCGCCAGCCCCGATGATCAAAACTTTAGCGGCCAATAATTTTTCTTGTCCTTCGATATCAATCTGAGGAAGCATGATTTGTCGACTATACCGAAGTAACTGTTGGTCATTCATGATGAATTATTAAATTTTGTAATGAATCCGTGAATAATGCCAAAGAACTTAGCAGAGTGCAAAAGCTGATTATTATTTTATTAGCACTCACTATCAACGAGTGCTAATAGTATTATTTTACTATTATTTTTTAAAAGGAGATATTGATGAATATACGTCCTCTACACGACCGAGTCATCGTTAAACGCGTTGCCGAAGAAACTACAACTGCCGGTGGTATCGTTTTGCCTGGTTCAGCCACGGAAAAACCCAGTGAAGGAGAAGTTTTAGCGGTTGGCAACGGTAAAGTACTGGATAACGGTGAAGTACGCGCCTTGGAAGTTCAGGTTGGCGATAAAGTCTTGTTCGGAAAATATTCCGGCACTGAAGTGAAAATTGATGGCGAAGAATTAATCGTCATGCGCGAAGAAGACATCATGGGGATTTTAGGTTAATTCCTAACTCAATATTACTTACCAATTAAAAAAACACAGGAATTATAATGGCAGCAAAAGACGTAAAATTCGGCGGCGACGCACGCACACTAATGGCCGCAGGCGTTAACATTTTAGCAAACGCAGTAAAAGTCACCTTAGGCCCTAAAGGCCGTAATGCGGTTTTAGATAAGAGCTTCGGCGCGCCGACGATTACCAAAGACGGCGTTTCAGTCGCTAAAGAAATCGAATTGAAAGATAAATTCGAAAACATGGGCGCTCAAATGGTCAAAGAAGTGGCTTCACAAACTTCTGATGTAGCTGGCGACGGCACCACCACAGCCACTGTTTTAGCCCAATCTATCGTAAACGAAGGTTTAAAATCCGTTGCTGCGGGCATGAACCCTATGGATTTAAAACGCGGTATTGATTTAGCGGTGACCGAAGCGGTCAGCGCCATTGAAGATTCCGCCACGCCTTGTACAGACAGCACTGCAATTGCTCAAGTCGGCACCATCTCAGCCAACTCTGACGAATCAGTCGGCACCATCATCGCCGAAGCGATGGAAAAAGTCGGTAAAGAAGGCGTTATCACTGTTGAAGAAGGTTCCGGCCTGGCCAATGAATTAGACGTTGTTGAAGGTATGCAATTTGACAGAGGCTATTTATCGCCTTACTTCATCAACAACCAGGACAGCATGAGCGTTGAATTAGATGATCCGTTCATTTTGTTGTTCGACAAAAAAATCTCCAACATCCGCGACTTATTACCGGTATTGGAAAATGTCGCTAAAGCCGGTCGTCCTTTGTTAATTATCGCTGAAGACGTTGAAGGCGAAGCATTGGCGACTTTGGTTGTTAACAACATGCGCGGTATTGTTAAAGTGGCTGCGGTTAAAGCGCCAGGTTTCGGCGACCGTCGTAAAGCCATGTTGGAAGATATCGCCATTCTGACCGGTGGCGTTGTTATTTCTGAAGAAGTGGGCTTATCTTTGGAAAAGGCTGATCTGGATCAATTAGGCACCGCGAAAAAAATACAAATCAGTAAAGAAAACACGACCATCATTGATGGCGCCGGCGCTGAAGATCAAATCACTGCCCGCGTTGCGCAAATTCGTTCACAAGCTGAAGATGCGACCTCTGATTACGATAAAGAAAAACTGCAAGAACGTTTGGCTAAATTGGCCGGCGGCGTTGCTGTGATCAAAGTCGGCGCAGCCACTGAAGTTGAAATGAAAGAGAAAAAAGCCCGTGTTGAAGACGCTTTACACTCTACTCGCGCAGCGGTTGAAGAAGGCGTTGTTGCCGGCGGCGGAACTGCTTTGGTTCGCGCATTGGCTACAATCACCGATCTGCAAGGCGCAAATCACGACCAAACTGTCGGCGTTAACATTTTGCGCCGCGCGATGGAAGAGCCTTTACGCCAAATCGTTACCAATGCAGGCGCTGAATCTTCTGTAGTATTAAACGAAGTCAGCAAAGGCGAAGGTAACTTCGGTTACAACGCAGCGACCGGCGAATACGGCGACATGATTGAAATGGGTATTTTGGATCCTGCTAAAGTAACCCGTTCTGCATTACAAAATGCTGCATCAGTAGCCAGCTTAATGATCACCACGGAAGTGATGGTGGCTGACGAGCCTGCTGATGAATCAGCTGCAGCGCCTGCAATGCCTGATATGGGCGGCATGGGCGGTATGGGTGGAATGGGCGGCATGATGTAAGCCTTTCTCCCGGCCTTAAGCGCTAAAAAACCGGCTTTACTTATTCAGTAAGCCGGTTTTTTTATGCTCTTTTTATGGGTTGCGCAAGGCGCGCCTTACTATTTCACTATCCCTCCAACAATTTCGCATGAGCCGCCGCCAAACGCGCGATAGGAATGCGCGGCGCTGAACAAGAAACATAATCCAGCTTAATCTGGTGGCAAAAACGGATTGATTCAGGATGCCCGCCCTGCTCGCCGCAAATACCAATGCGTATATCCGGTCGGGTTTGATGACCCAGTTCAGCGGTCATTTTCATCAGTTGGCCGACGCCTTTGATATCCAAAATTTCAAACGGGTTATCCTGCAACAAACCATATTCATTATAAAGCGGTAAAAATTTATTCTCGGCATCTTCACGCGAAAACGAAAAGGTCGCCTGGGTTAAATCATTGGTGCCGAATGAAAAGAACTCGGCATATTCAGCTAATTCCTTAGCACGGGTACAGGCGCGTACGGTTTCAATCATCGAACCGAATTTAAATTTAAGCGTCAATCCATACTTTTCTTCAACTTCCGCTTTCACTTCATCAACAATTTTTTTAACTTTTTTCAACTCTTGTTTGGTAATGACTTGCGGCACCATGATCTCAGGACTGATCCGAGTACGCTGCTTAGTACAAATGGCCGCCGCTTCCAAAATGGAGCGGATTTGCATGCGATAAATTTCCGGATAACTCATTCCCAAGCGCACCCCGCGATGCCCTAACATAGGATTGACTTCATACAGCTCGCGCACTTTACGCAACATCAATGATTTTTTATTAATCGCTTCATTAATAATCTCTTCATTAATATGATTCAGTGGCGATGGCAATACAGTATCGTTACCCAATGTTTCCAAAGTCACTTTTTGACCGTGAATAATCTTTGCATATTGTTTTAACGAGTCGATATCTTCCAATAATTGGTGTTCGCTCGGCAAAAACTCATGCATAGGCGGATCCAACAAACGCACGGTCACCGGATGCGGCGCCATGGCGATAAACAACTGTTGAAAATCATCGCGCTGAATCGGAAACAGTTTTTCCAACGCCTCTTCACGTTGCTCTAATGAGTCGGCAATAATCATATCGATCACTAACGGCAAGCGATCAGAAGCATTGAACATACGCTCAGTTCGACACAAACCAATGCCTTTTGCGCCATAACTGGCGGCCATACGCGCACCATCCGGAGTATCGGCATTGGCGTGAATTTTCACCTCGGCAATATCATCGGCCCATCCCAGTAAAACCTGCAATTCTTCCGAAAAAGTCGGCGGCATAGTAGGAATAACGCCTAAATAAATCATCCCGGAACTACCGTCAATGGTGATGGTATCGCCTTCTCGTATATGCACATCGCCCACTACAGCCAACCGCATTTTATCATCGACGGAAATATCTTCAGCACCGGCGACACAGGCTTTCCCCATCCCTCTCGCCACCACCGCAGCATGAGAAGTTTTACCGCCGCGACTGGTTAAAACGCCCTGGGCGGCAAAAAAACCGTGTATATCTTCAGGTTTGGTTTCTTCACGCAATAAAATGACATCAATTCCGTTATTGCCCAAACGTTCGGCGGTATCGGCGTCGAAAACCGCTTTACCGCAAGCCGCGCCCGGCGAAGCGGGCAGACCTTGCGCCAAAGGCGGATTATTATGGTTAGGAATCAATTGAGGATGCAGTAACTGCTCCAGCAGCTCCGGATCTATGCGCAATAAAGCCTGCTGCTTGGTAATCAGCCTCTCCTCAACCATATCCACCGAGGTTTTCACCATTGCAGTAGCGTTCATCTTGCCATTGCGGGTTTGCAGGCAATAAAGCACGCCGCGCTCTATGGTATATTCATAATCCTGGACTTCTTTATAATGGCTCTCCAGCATGTTTCTCAGCGCCACCAGCTGCTGATACATCTCAGGCATCTCTTGAGCCAACTCCTGCACCGGTTTCGGGGTGCGAATACCGGCCACCACATCTTCACCCTGCGCGTTAACTAAATACTCGCCATACATTTCATTGTCGCCGGTTCCCGGATTACGCGTGAAACCGACCCCGGTGGCGCAATCATTGCCCATATTGCCAAACACCATCGTCACGATATTGACAGCGGTTCCGTTAGCCATATCCGGGGTGATATGGAATTCCCGACGATAATCAACCGCCCGTTTACCCATCCATGAATTGAAAACCGCTTTGATCGACATTTCCAATTGTTCATAAACATTCTCCGGAAAAGGCCGCCCGGTTTCTTCATGCACCACCTGCAAAAAGATTTCGCTGATTTCTCGTAAATGTTCGCTATTCAAAGCGACATCCGCTTTGATACCGGCATTACGTTTGATGGCATTAAAATGCACATCAAACTTTTCATCGTCAATACCCATCGCGACTTTACCGAATAATTGAATAAAACGACGATAGGCGTCATAAGCAAAGCGTTCATCATTCGTCTGTTCAATCAAGCCTTGCAAAGTTTCCTTATTTAAACCCAGATTTAAAATGGTATCCATCATTCCCGGCATCGAAATAGCCGAACCGGAGCGCACCGAAACCAATAACGGATCATCCGCTCCGCCGAAAATTTTGCTGGTTGAGGCTTCTATCTCTTTAATCTGCTCTTTAACTTCATCCATTAAATCTTCAGGCAAACGCCCTAAATCTAAATAGCCCAAACAAGTTTCCGTGGTAATGACAAAACCCGGCGGAACATTCAAACCAATCTGTGTCATCTCACAAAGATTCGCCCCCTTACCCCCTAATAAAGCTTTATTTTTTCCATCACCGCTTAAAAAAGAATAAGTGTAATTTTTAGTCATTGATTAAACCTTGTTTAAATTAGTTTGTTGGAATATGGAACGCTTTCCTGTCGACACTTCCCGAGAAAACAATCCATGTGTGATTAATCCATCATTTACAGCTGTTTCAAACAGCAGAAATAAACGGCAAAGATTCTAATTATAAACTGAATAAACTTTGAACAAAGCCTTGAAGCTTGAGCTAGATCAAAGAATATCTAATTTGATATTAAAAAATCTGATTTCTTTTGTCCTTCATCAATTAACGTCTGCATCCATTTCGGCATGACCCCGCGCCCTGACCAAGTCTGCATGGAGTTTTCCGGATTTCGATATTTAGGCGGCACCCGGCTGCCTTTGCGGGGAGAAGATTTACGCTCATCTTCAATAATCACTTTAACGCCGATTGACGCTGCTAAGGATTCAATTTGCTGAATCACCGCCTTCTTTTGCGCATCTTTTTTCTTTTGCAAAGCTTTTTCGGCATCCTGAATCATTGCCGTTAATTCTTGTTCTGAAAGATCCGAATATTTCGTCATTACATCCTCATTAATATATTACAAAAAAATATTGATTTTAAATAACTGCCGCTATATGTATAAATATTTTTTTATAAAACTTCAAATTTAATTTCACTATATACTTCTCCCGCATCATCAATAATATTAACTTCCCAATTCCCTTTAAATTGATAGGTTATCATTTTACGCGTATATACCCGCCATCGATTTCCGGCTATATTAATTTTTTTCTTAAATACCAACTGTTTATTAGCAAACCATTGGTGATATACAGTCCCGCCCTTCATATTATTAATTTCAGTAAAAAAGAAAACTGCTTTTGCTTGAGTCTTATCAACAATCACGGGCGTCTGTATTTTTCCTACCGGCTCTCGTTGAATAATCTCTGCCGCCAATTGAGAGCGCCCGATATTATTATGATAAATAATACCTTTTGTTTTTTCCTTATTAATATTATCTTGCTTGTTATCAATAAGTGGTTTTAGTTTATTGATGACCTTTGCTTTAGGCGACTCTTTTTTCGGTAAATATTCGATAATATTTTGGGGTTTCTTGTTAACTTTTTCAGATGTATTTATCAGCGATTTATTATTCAATACTTTAGTCGTTAATATAGGTTTTGCGGATTCGACAATATTATTTTCCTGCTCAATTTGTTGCGGCTTATTGAAACTAAAATAATAAAACGAACCTCCCATAATGAGCGCAAATACTAACAATGCGGCAAAAATACGGTTCCAATGCCAAACAACAATATCGTCATTCGGCGCAACAGCCTTTATATTTGGTTTATCGACATTAATTTTGATAACGACTTTATTTTCCGTCATGTTTTCAGTGTGAGTAATTCAATTTATTTGTTTAGAAAATTTTTTTATTTTTTCACTTGGTAATATAGCATTTTAGTCCTAATATAGGCCTGTAACCGTTGAAAAATTGGAACTTCACATGAATAACCTGCTAAAACAATTCCGCGACTCTTCTGCTTTGTACGGAAACAATGCTGTTTATATAGAAGATTTATACGAACAATATCTCGAAAATCCGGATTCAGTCCCGGAAAGCTGGCGCAATAAATTCAATGCCTTACAACAGAAAGCCAATTTGGAAATTGCCCACAGCCCGATTGTCGAAAGGTTTGAGCAACTTGCCGTCAGCTCCCCCGGCAGACTTGCCAAGTTACAAGGGTTTACCGAGGAAAGCGTCAAAAAACAATCGGCTGTCGCCCGTTTAATCAACCATTATCGCGTGCGCGGCCACCAAATTGCCGACAACAACCCGCTCGGCAAAAACGAACCGATTCCCGCCGACCTGGAGCCAGCTTATTACGGTTTAGCGGAACCGGATATGGATACCCTGTTCGATACCGGCGCTATATATGGCGTAGATCGCCTGCCATTACGCGACATTCTTTCAACTTTAAAAGAAATTTATTGCGGCAGTATCGGCACCGAATACATGCATATTGTCGATACCGAACCCAAACGCTGGATTAAAAACAAACTGGAAAGCACCAAACCCGGCATTGAAAACGACCCGGAAAAGAAGCGCTGGTTGTTGCAATTATTAACCGCCGCCGAAGGCATTGAAAATCATTTACACCGTAAATATGTCGGTCAAAAAAGATTTTCCCTGGAGGGCGGCGAAAGTTTAATTCCTATCTTGGATGAAGTCATCCAACGCGCCGGCGCCAATCATGCCAAAGAAGTCGTCATCGGCATGGCGCACCGGGGCCGACTCAACGTTTTGGTGAATATTTTAGGTAAAAGCCCGGCGGCATTATTCGGCGAGTTTGAGGGCACTCACGTTTCATCGCCCGGCGCATTGACCGGCGATGTAAAATACCATATGGGTTTTTCCTCCAATATCGACACGCCGGGCGGCCCCATTCATATCACACTGGCTTTCAACCCTTCTCACTTGGAAATTATCAATCCGGTGGTCGAAGGCTCGGTAAAAGCTCGCCAGGACAGACAGGGCGATGAAAACAATATCGACTCGGTGATCCCTGTATTAATACACGGCGACGCTTCTTTCGCCGGTCAAGGCGTCGTCATGGAAACTTTGAATATGTCGGAGACCCGAGCCTTTTCTACCGGAGGCACGATTCATATTGTCATTAACAATCAAATCGGTTTTACCACCAGTAATCCGTTTGATGCGCGCTCAACTTTATATTGCACGGATGTCGCTAATATGATTCAAGCGCCGGTATTTCATGTTAACGGAGATGACCCGGAAGCGGTGCTGTATGTTACCCAATTGGCTCTGGACTACCGTATGCAATTTCATAAGGATGTGGTTATTGACCTGATATGTTACCGTCGATTAGGCCATAATGAAGCCGATGAACCGGCCACCACTCAACCGATGATGTATCATAAAATTCGCAATCACCCGACCACGCGGGAAATCTATGCGCAACAATTGGTTGATGAAATCATTTTAAGCGAAGCCGAGGCAAAAAATATGATGAAGGATTATCAGCGGGCTTTGGATGAAGAAAAACAGGTTTCCCGCCCTTCCTTAAGTGAAGAAATCTATTCTTACGCCAATCAGTGGGAACCTTATTTATACAGCCGTTGGGACTCCGAACATGATACCCGAGTAGCTTTAGAAAGAATTCGTTTTTGTAATGACCGTATGCAAACCCTGCCTGCAGAATTTGAATTGCACTCCAGAGTCGCCAAAATAATGGAAAACCGCAATAAAATGGCGGTCGGCGCCTTGCCGCTGGACTGGGGGTTTGCGGAAAATATGGCTTACGCCACTTTGCTATTGGAAAATTTTGATATTCGCATTACCGGTCAGGATGTCGGTCGCGGCACTTTTTTTCATCGCCATGCGATCCTGCATAATCAAATCAACGGCGAGCCGCATATTCCGCTACAACATTTAGGCGAAAACAAAGCCAGCTTTCAAATTTATGACTCACTACTGTCAGAAGCAGGGGTATTAGGGTTCGAATACGGTTATAGCTCTACCCAACCCGATAGATTGATCATTTGGGAAGCGCAGTTCGGCGATTTCGCCAACGGCGCGCAAGTAGTCATTGATCAGTTCATCAGCTCCGGTGAATCGAAATGGGGACGGCTGAGCGGCTTGGTAATGCTATTGCCGCATGGTTTTGAAGGTCAAGGCCCGGAACATTCATCGGCCCGATTAGAGCGCTATTTACAACTGTGCGCAGATCATAATATACAAGTCTGCACGCCAACCACGCCGGCGCAAATATTTCATTTATTGCGCAGGCAACTGATTCGGAAATATCGTAAGCCGTTAATCATCATGAGTCCGAAAAGTCTACTTCGTCATAAACTGGCGACATCTACCCTGGAAGACTTAACCAAAGGCCAGTTCCAACCGGTCATCGGCGAACAAAATGAAATCAACCCACAAGAAGTCACTCGTTTGGTATTATGCGCGGGAAAAATCTATTACGATATTCTGGAAGTGCGTAGACGCGATGAACTCAAGCATGTCGCAATCATACGCATCGAACAACTTTACCCTTTCCCGGACGACATTTTCAAACAAGAGATTAACCAATATCCAAATTTAAAACATATTGTCTGGTGTCAGGAAGAGCCTAAAAATCAAGGCGCCTGGTATCAAAGCAAACACCACTTTTACAATAATTTAGAAAAAGACATCACCATCACTTATGCCGGTCGAGCGCCCTCGGCCG
>SPJK01031834.1_pt1 | contig 13282 bp, 8 predicted proteins | sample 3741771 | NCBI WGS metagenome assembly SPJK01 (sample SAMN10925997, study PRJNA522277) | cold seep metagenome | isolation source: Elba SIP-enriched marine methane seep metagenome, extraction at timepoint T2 | place: Italy: coast of Elba, Mediterranean Sea | reverse complement strand
GCCCACAATCGGTGTGAGCGATGGCGAAACGCGCCAGTGAATGTGTTATTAGGGACAGGCAGCACATCGGCCCGGCCTGCTCTTTCTATAGAGCGGCTCTCGGTCTCAATGATGGCGTCCTGTAAGCTCATTTTATCCGTTCCGGTCTCGGCGATGGTGCAGGGGATTAGGCCTGTTCACCCGCCTTTCGGGGATTCTGTTTCAGCCCCGTCAGGGGTTGTTCTCTACATGCCCCTTCTGATCCTGAATTAAAAGAGGAAAAATGCGTGAAGGCGGATGAATATTCCCTGCACGCTGATAAATCTGTGATTAAGACTGCATAGAATAAACAGGCACATTAGGATAAGAAGCTGCCGGGGCAGCGCCGACAGAGCGAATACGATTGATGCATTCGGTGAAGGTCTTTTTACTGGTTTTACTGTCAGCATTGCTGACCGCACCGCTATCGGCGCAGGTGCAATCTGTGGGAGTCGCGGGCGACGGCGAGTTCACCCGAATCACAATCACGTCCGAAACGCCGATTCGTCCGGATATTTTCCTGCGTGAGACCGAAGACGGGATGATTATTGAAATGGTGCCGAATGATTTTCGGCTGACCCATCAACCGTTCTTTGCCGAGCCGACGGGCGGAATCTTTGCCTACACACTCGATACAGACCGGATCGTGTTTGAGCTTGATCGCCCGATGATGATCATGCGCGAGATTGACCTTCCACCGTCAGGAAACGAGCGTCTGTACCGATACATCCTCGACCTGAGCGGTGTCTCCGAGACGCGCTTTCGTACAGCTGCACAGCGCGATGAGAAGCGATTTGCCCGGTTTGAAGCGGACCGATCAAGCTCGGCCATGCCAGCTCCTGTACAGGTCGCAGACATCGCGCCGCAGCCAGAATCCCCCTCGACCAAGCCGGCCAGTTTCGGGGCGTTGATGCAAATGGCCGCCCGGCAGCGAAAGGTCATTGTCATCGATCCCGGCCATGGCGGACGCGATCCCGGTGCTCTGGCGATCATCGGCGGCAAGGAAAGCGATGTTGTTCTCAAGACCTCCCTCAAATTGAAACGAATGATCGAACAGGACCCGCGTTACCTGGTCAAACTGACACGCGAGACGGATATCTATGTGGAACACGAGGATAGGGTCACCATGGCGCGCAATTGGGGCGCTGACCTGTTCATCTCGGTGCATGCGGATGCCGCGGGCGCGCCTACCGTGTCTGGCGCATCGGTCTATACAATCTCGACCCGCGGCGAAGCCCGGATTGACGGCACGGCCAAGAAGTATGGCTGGGAATTGCCGTTTGAAGATGGCACATCGGAGGAAGTCTCGGATATCCTGCAGGACCTGACCGTGCGCGAAACCAAATCCAATTCGTCCATTTTTGCGGAGTTTCTCGTGCCAGAACTGGGGCAGGCAGGACCTTTACTGCGCAACACACACCGTCAGAAAAACCTGTTTGTCCTGCTCGCGCCGGATGTTCCGGCGGTTCTGGTTGAGATCGGGTTCTTGACCAACACGTCCGATGCACGGCGTCTGAAATCGGAGCGCGGCCGGCGTAAATCGGCCGAAGCAATCAAGCGCGCCATCGATGCCTATTTCGATCGCCAGGATTTATTATTGGCAACCAACTGAGGCACTGCCTTTTCGACACTGCAGAAGCGCCTTAGTCTTGCCGCGAAGGCGTGTGATTCACCGCGCAGAAGATGAATGAGGTCCTGACCATGTGGGCAGCAATAAAGCAGCGCGTCTTTACCTGGAAATTCCTGCTTTGGACCGTCCTTGCGGGCATCGCTGTGTTCGTGCTGGCGATTATCGCCTTTATGATCTGGATGGCGGCGCTTGGTCGGACTGTGCCATCGGTCGAAAAACTGTCTGAATACAACCCGCCAGTGACATCGCGCGTGCATGCCGGTGACGGAACCCTGATCTATGAATTTGCCGACGAGCACCGGGTGTTCATTCCCTATGAGGCGATCCCGGACCACGTCATCCATGCCTTTGTCTCAGCTGAGGACAAAAAGTTCTTCACGCATGGCGGCCTCGACTATCTCGGTATGCTTCGCGGCGTGATCAACACGGCCAAGAACAAGATTACCGGCAGCGGCGGCATGCAGGGCGGGTCAACGATCACCCAGCAGGTCGCGAAGAACATGTTGCTGACGCGCGATCAGACCATCGTGCGCAAGGCCAAAGAGGCCATCGTCGCGCAACGCATGGAGAAAGCCTTTTCAAAAGAGCACATTCTCGAGCTCTATCTGAACGAGATTTATCTCGGTGGACGGTCTTATGGGGTGGGCTCGGCAGCGCTGAATTATTTCAATAAATCGCTCCCGGAACTGGATCTGTCCGAAGCCGCGGTTCTGGCGTCGCTGCCAAAAGCGCCTGGACAGTCCAATCCATACAATGACGCGGAAGGGGTTTTCTGGCGCCGGAATTATGTTCTCAATCGTATGGTCGCAAATGGCTATGTGACTGAGGAAGAGGCCGCCGAAGCGAAGGCCAAGCCGCTCAACACGACCAAACGCCTCTACGGTCCGGAATACGCGGCAGCGACCTATTTCGTGCAGGAGCTGCGCCGGCAACTCATCGATTTGTATGGCGAAGAAGAGCTCGAGCAGGGCGGCCTGTCCATTCGCACGACCATCGACACGCAGCTGCAATTGGCGGCGCAAGACGCGTTGCAAATCGGTCTCGAAACGTATGATCGCCGACACGAATATCGCGGCCCGTTAAAGTCGCTCGACCTTTCGGCCGATGATCTCGACGAACAGTTTCAGGCTGTCACCCGTCCAAGTGGGTATGGCACGTGGGAGAAAGCCCTTGTGACCCGCGTTACAGCCAGTGGCGCAGAGCTGACATTGGATGATGGCGCAGAGACCAGTATTCCCGCTGAAGACCTGGAATGGGCGCAAACATTCATTCGGCCCAACACTCAGACCGGCCTGCGCGCCGGTGATGTGATCCTCGCAGAAGTCAGCCGTCAGGCGCTCAGCCCTGAGGAAAGCACGCCAACCCGCGAAGGCACCAGCGAAGACGAAGCTGAGCTGCTTGCCCCGATCGAGCCGATCATGGTCCCGGTCGGTCAGGCCAAGTTGAAACAGATTCCGGAACTGGAAGGCGCAATCGTTGCGCTGGATCCGCATACGGGTCGTGTACTTGCCATGATGGGCGGGTATTCGTTTTTCAAAAGCCCGTTCAATCGCGTCACGCAAGCGCGGCGTCAGCCCGGGTCATCGTTCAAGCCTTTTGTTTACGGCGCAGCGCTGGAGCGTGGATACACGCCGTCCGTCCGGATCCTGGACTCGCCTTATGTCTACTATGACGAGAATACCGGTGAGGTCTGGAAACCGGAAAACTATGCTGAAGGGCGCAGCTATGGCGAAGTGACCATGCGTGTTGCTCTGGAAAAATCCTACAATCAGGTCACCGCCCGCGTCGCCACAGATATCGGCATGGAAGCGGTTTCGGAGTTTGCAGAGCGGTTCGGGGTTTATGACCGCTTGCCACCCTATCCTGCGATGTCGCTCGGCTCAGGTGAGACGTCGCCATGGCGCCTGTCGAAAGCCTATGCGGCGTTTGTAAATGGCGGCAAAGAAGTGACACCGACTTTGCTCGACCGGGTTCAGGACCGGCGCGGCGTGACCCTGTTCAAACATGATCAACGGGCCTGCGAAGGGTGTGCTGCTGAGGCGTGGGACGGCGGCAAGCCCCCAACCCTGCCAGATGACCGCGCGCAACTTGTCGATCCGATCATTGCCTATCAAGTGGTGCACATGCTCGAGGGTGTGGTTGAACGCGGCACGGGCCGCCGCGCCCGGCGCGTCGGTAAGCCGCTGGCGGGGAAGACTGGAACCACGAACGATTATGTCGACGCTTTGTTCTTTGGTTTCTCACCGGACCTGGTGGTTGGCATCTGGACCGGATTTGATACCCCGCGCACGCTTGGCGAAGGTGAGGGCGGCGGATCCGTTGCCGGCGTAATCTTTACCGAATTCATGGAACGCGCACTCGCGGATGAACCGGCAATCCCGTTCCGGATCCCGCCCGGCGTACGACTGGTTTCGGTCGACGCGCAAACGGGCGGTGTTCCGACATTCGCGTCGAATGAGATTATTCTCGAAGCGTTCCGCCCGGGTACAGAACCCGGCATGGCCTTCAGCGAGAACACCAATCTCAGCCTGTCGGGTATTGGCGACGGTTCGATCTTTGGTCAGGGCACGCCGCTGGAGCCGCAAATCGATCCGGAGACCGGTGAAGTGATTGAATCAGATATCAGTGTTGAGGATATCGACGAGGACATTTATTGACCTGAACGCGAAACGGCTCCATTTCGAGCGCTCTTCCAAGTTTCAGGAACCAGAATGTCAGCAGAAATTCTCGCCCTTGCAGATCAAATCAAGCAGTCCTCGGAACTGCTGAGGAGGCGTCTTTGACTGGGACGTCGCAACCAAACGCCTGGATGAGCTGAACGCTTTATCTGAACGGCCGGATTTTTGGGACGATCCCGAAGCCGCTCGCACCCTGATGGCCGAGCGCCAGAAGCTCGAAACCAATATGCAAGTCGTGCAGGAGCTGGAGCAGGAAGCTGCCGATGGACTTGAGCTGCTCGAACTGGCGGAAGGTGACGAGGAAATGCTCAGCGATGTCGTGACGTCTTTGCGCCGCGCCGCTGAGAAAGCTGAAAAGGCCGAGCTTGAGGCGCTGCTCTCCGGCGAAGCCGACGGCAATGATTGCTATATGAATATCAATTCCGGCGCAGGCGGAACCGAGAGCCAGGATTGGGCCTCGATGATCCGCCGTATGTATGTGCGCTGGGCCGAACAATCGGGCTACAAGGTTGAGGAAGTCGAAAGCCATGACGGCGACGAGGCGGGAATCAAATCAGCGACGCTGTTGATCAAAGGCGAAAACGCTTATGGTTGGCTGAAATCAGAGCAGGGCGTACATCGCCTGGTGCGGATTTCGCCGTTTGACAGCTCAGCGCGTCGCCATACCAGTTTCGCTTCAGTGGCTGTGTCGCCAGTGATCGACGATTCGATTGAGGTTGAAATCGATCCATCTGAGGTTCGTACCGACACGTATCGCGCATCCGGCAAAGGCGGTCAGCACGTCAACAAAACGGACTCAGCTGTGCGTTTGACCCACGAACCGACCGGCATTGCTGTTGCGTGTCAGTCCGGACGCTCGCAACACCAGAACCGTGCCACGGCCTGGGAAATGCTGCGGTCGCGCCTGTATGAAGTCGAGCTGCAGAGGTGCCAACAGGCCGCGCAGGACAGCCATGACTCTAAGACCGATATCGGTTGGGGTCATCAGATCCGATCCTACGTCCTGCAGCCTTATCAGCTGGTCAAGGATTTGCGCACCAATCACGAGACATCGGACACAGGCGGCGTGCTTGACGGTGATCTGACGCCTTTCCTCAGCGCGGCGCTGTCACATGCGCTTGGCGATAGCGAAACTGAAGACGCGTGAATCAAAAAAGCCGGACCCTCAAGGCCCGGCTTCTTTTGCATTGGTCCAACTTGCTTATGTTAAGCGTTGCCCGCCGTGCCATTTGGCGGCGTGATGTTCGCGCCATTGCCGAATGAAGCCCCGTTCGATTGTTGAGGAGCTGGCGCGGCAGGTTTAGGCGCCGTCTCCTTTAACGGGTTTTCCTCTCGTTTGACTTGACCTTCAAAGCTTGCATCAGGCTGAATGATCAGCGCTGCGTGGAAGATGTCGCCTTCGACAGAAGCGCCGGTTTCCAGTTCGACCTTGCGGGCGCGGATGGACCCAACGATCTTGCCTTTGACGCGCAGCGTTTCGGCTTTGATTTCGCCGATGATGCGACCGGTTGATCCGATCGTGACGTCGCCTGAAGTGACGTCGCCTTCGACTGTGCCGTCGATTTGTAAAGCGCCAGCTGATTTGATGGAGCCTTTTATCTCAACGTCGGAACAAATGATTGATGCACCGACTCGGGATGCAGGTTTTGATGATGCGCCACGCACGGCGTCCTGCGCTGGAGTGAAGCCTGGTGGAGTGTCGCCCTTAGTCTTCGTAAACATGTTTTCCTGCCTTAATGAACTCTACTGGATTATACTGTTTGCCATGGAACAGCACTTCGTAATGAAGGTGTGGACCCGTGCTGCGCCCGGTCGAACCCATGGTACCGAGCTTATCGCCTATTTCGACATCCTGGCCTTTTGTAGCCACGATGCGACGAAGGTGTGCATACCGAGACACGAAACCGCCGCCATGATCGACATCGACGACGCGACCATACCCTGATTTCGTCCCGGCATAAATAACTTTTCCTGGACCGGCCGCTACGATCGGCGCATTCCAGCCCGCCCCCATGTCGATTCCGCCATGCCAACTGGGGCGTTTGCGGAACGGATCGATGCGCATGCCAAACTGAGAAGTGACCCGCGACGGGATGCCAATCGGGGTCGCCAGTGGCAGGCGGTTCACCAATGTCTCGAAATAGCGCGCTTCTTCCATACGGGCCGCGACCTGTGCGACGCGGACGGCAAACTGCTCTTCTTCAGGCGTTGCAAATTGACCCGACAGCAAGCTCGCGAAGCTGACCTCTGGCCCGCCCATATTCTCGCCGCTGGTGATCCGGCTCGCACCGACAGCGGTCAGACGGAGAATGCCGCGCGCGGATTCAGCCTTTTCGACGGCCATTTCTTCGATCTGATCGAGGAATTGATTTTGTTCGGAGCGGATTTTGCTGACATCGCCGCGCAGTCCAACTTGCGGCAAGCGGCTTTCAGCTTCAGCAAAACGTTGCGATTGCCGAGCGTCTGCCTCATCAATCGAGGCTGTCACCAGGAGGGACGCCGAGTTTCCCCTTAGCGCCGAGACCTCCAATTCACCACCGGTCTTCATCGCGTCCAACATGGTCGCGAGTGTTTCGTGGCGACGCTGGAATTCCAGTGTCGCGTCCTGGAACGCTTCTGTCCGCTGTTCGAGTTGCGAGGTTGATAGTGCTTCCTTGGCGCGCAGGTCCTGGACCCAACGCTCAAGTCGGTTGACTTCGCTGACGGCAGATCCGACGGCGACGGTCTTCTGTCCGAAGACGACGGTCGCGGATGCAAAAAGCGACCACCCAACCAGAGCAGCCGCTGCACATGTCAGAATTATCTGCTGAAGCGGAGAGACCGTAAAGTAGCGAACCGTGCCGCCACTACGATGATAGATTTGTCGCTCGGGAAATGCCCGGCGAACAAAGTCAGAGATCTTCGCAGTCGATTTCATTCTACGCACCTATCCGCAGGTAAGACGCCGTTAAGGCTGCAGGCTTTATGACGGCTTGATTGGTGATGAGCCACAGTAACCTCATTGTGATCCCGACGAAAAGCCCTCTTTTGCGGTTTTCCGGCTTCAATTTGCCGTGTTTCGGTAAAATTCGCCTTAAAGTATTTTTATTTGACGAATCACAAGTTCGAAATTGTCTCCAAGCTTTCAAGAACTGATTGGGCATGACCCTTCACTTTCACCTTGCGCCAGGCCTCAGCGATCGTGCCATCCGAGAGGATCAGAAATGTGGAGCGTTCGATGCCCAAGTACTTCTTTCCATACATGTTTTTCTCAACCCAGACGCCGAATTGTTCGCATGCATCTGAGCCTTCGTCGCTGGCGAGAATGACCGTCAGGTCCTTCTTCGCGACAAAATTTGCGTGGCTTTTCAAACTATCTTTTGAAACCCCAATTATTTTCGCGCCGAGGGCTGCAAACTTGGATTTGAGAGCCGAAAAGTCGATCGATTCCGTGGTGCAGCCCGGAGTATTGTCGCGTGGATAAAAATAGACCACATGAGCGGTGCCCGTAGGTTGGCCCAGATTGACCGTTTCTTCATCGCTGACAGGGATTGTCACATTTGGAGCTTTATCGCCTTTTTCTGGTCGGTTTGTCATGGCATGTCTTTCATGTTTGGTGGGAGGCTGTCCCGGTAGATGTGCCGTGAGGCAGTGTGTTGATTACTTGGAGTATTTGACTTGGTTCGCCAGACCACGAAAGTCATAATTTTAGAAACTCTCGGCGTCATCTCGCTCGTTGTGATGGCGGCGATCGGTATCCTCGCATTCATGTTAGCCAGCGGCCCGGTTGAGCTTGGCATATTTCGCGATGATGTCGAGCGCGCTCTAACCAATGCCCGCGATGGCCGCGCGGTTACAGTTGAGCGATTGACGCTGCAATGGTCGCCGACCGAGCGCCGGATGTTTGTCGTCGCCGACAATGTTTCCCTGAAGGACGATGACGGTGAGGAGGCCGGGTTTGCTCAAACTGCTGAGCTGACCCTTGATGCCGGGGCGATGCTGCTCGGCAATGTCGAAGTGCTTGAAGCTGACCTGAACCAGGGTTGGATCGCGGTTGAGAATATCGGCCCGAACAAATGGACGGTCGCCGGCGATCCGATGCCGGAAATCCGTGCAGGTGTGCTGCCGCAGTCCCCTCAAGAGTGGCTGGACCGGATCAATGCTTTCCTCGGCGATGTCCTTGCCGGCCTCGAAACGCTCGACAATACTTTGTCATTCGAAGGGCTCGAATTCAACAATGTCGACCTGCGTGTCCTCAATCAGGACGGCACGGCGGCCGGAACGATCGCAGCGGCCTCAGGGCAAATCAGCCGCCTGGAAAATGATGTCAGCATTCAATTCGCGGGCGACGGCCAAGGGCTCGGCTTGCCAGAAATCTTCGGCATCTCGCTGGATACGTATGACGGTTATCAATCCCTGAAGGCGGTGTTCGATGTCGGCGTGCTGCCCGTGACAGACCTTGTCAGCCGAATTGGGTTCGCAGGGTTTGAGGACAGCGATCTCAGACTTGGCACCTCATTCAATGCTGAACTTCTTCGCACCAGCGGGCTGAAACAAGTCGGCCTGGTCGTCTCTCGCGAAGATGGCACATTGAATCTTGAAAGCCTGGGCAGCGACATCACCGATATCACCACCTCGTTGATCTACTTGCCGCAAGAAGACCAGGTGCAGGTTGAATTCCTGCAAATGGCGTCAGAGCGGTTGAGCGGTCGATTTGAGGGCGAGGTGTCGAACGTCCTCGCTCAGAACGCTTTGCGCCGCGTCGCGCTGCAAGCTGAAGAGATGACCATCGATCTCACTGGATTGATGGAAGCGCCGACGGAAATTCGGAATCTCGAGCTGGAGGCGGATCTCTCTGACGATTTCACCATCATCTCGTTTGAATCGCTAGGCGCTGATCTTGATGCAGCCAGGCTGCAGGCGAGCGGCGAGCTGGACTGGCAGGTCGACCATGAACTGGGCGAGTTGCCGTTCACACTGGATGTAACCGCTGAGCTGGTCGGCGATATCAGCAAAGAGACCATTCTCGCTTACTGGCCCGTCAATCTCGGCCGCGGTGCCCGCAATTATGTCTCCGATCAACTACTTAGCGGCAAAGCAACCGAAGCCACAGCGCTGGTCAGTATAAAGCCAGACAGCATGGCCGCGGGTTATCTGCGCGAAGAGGACCTCGCGGTGACGTTTGCGTTTCAAGATGGAAGCGTTCGATTCCTCAGCGATATGCCGCCGGTCGAGAACGCGGTCGGTACCGGACGCGTAGGCGGCAACAGCCTCGACATTTCCGTCATCAGCGCGACTTATGATGACTGGGTCATACAGTCCGGCGCAGTCGATTTCCCTGCATTTAATCCGCGAGGCGAGAGTTTTATCGTCACCGCGTTCGGGTCTGGCCCAGCTGTGTCCGTGTTGAACCAATTGTCGAATTCGCGCCTGCGCTTGCAGGAACAAACCGGATTTGATCCCGCGCGGGTCAGCGGCGATGCGACGGCGTCCTTGAAACTGACACGCCCGGCGCTGAGCGATGTGCCCTTGGTAGAGCATATCCTTGAAGTCAAAGGACAAATTCGCGACGCGGGTTTGACGGGCGCGGTCGGATCGTTCGATATTGTCGAGGGGAGTGTGAATGTAGACGTCACGCTTGATCGGATGATTTTGACCGGGTTCGGCAATCTGGGCAGTGCGCCGATCCAGTTCACCTGGCGCGACTCGTTCAATGATGATGACGCCCCGGCTGACTTGTCAGCGACGGCGGTTCTGACCTCGGACATCCTGAATGTGTTTGGCCTGGTCGGTCGCGCATTCCTGACCGGCGAAGTGCCGGTGGAGATGCAAGGCAAGGTTGGTGCGAGCGGTCTACAAACCGGGACCTTCGCGTTCGATCTGAGCGAAGCGCGCATCGACATCGCCGAAATCGACTGGGTAAAGCCGACCGGCGAAACCGCGCGCGCGACGCTCAATTATACTGGCGACTTGAGAGAGCAGGCGGCTGCGCTGCGGGTGACCGGCGAGTCCGCGACACTGGATGGTGACCTCCGGCTTGCCACGGACGGTCGGTTGCAATCCCTCGATCTCAGAAAATTGTTTATCGAAGACACGATCGATGTCGCCGGGCGAATTGCCCGGACGGGAACCGGCGGGTTCGATATCCAGCTTGATGGCGCCTATCTGGATATATCCGGGTTTCTCAGCGAAATTGGCGCAGTGGGCGGTGTCGGTGACGGCGCTGATGGGATCGACCTGACTTTTGCTGCGACGGTAGAGCGTTTGCGGCTAAGACGAGATCTGGAATTGATCGGATCTGCCCTGTCGCTTGAATTGTCCCGGGCTGGCGGTTTTCAGAAATTGCGGGCCAGTGGGAACACCGTAGAGGGCGCAACCTTTATTGCCAATCTCGATAATGAAGGGGCCGGTGAGCCCTTGTCCCTGGAATTGAAAACCAGCGATGCGGGCTATCTGGCCAGCGCGTTTTTTGGTGTCGATTTCATCGAAGGCGGGATCCTCGATCTGCGTGGATCACTCGCAACCGAGAACACGCCCGCAAGGCTTCGGGCGACGGTCGAAAACACCAGATTGATCAACGCGCCGTTCTTTACGCAAATCCTGTCGCTAGCCTCGCTGCGCGGGCTGACGGATACATTGTCAGGTGAGGGCGTGCTGTTCTCTCGGATTGAGGCGCCGATCACGATTGGCGGTGGCCGCTATGTGATTGATGGCGGTCGGGCCAGCGGCCCTGCGCTGGGTCTGACCGTGAATGGCTGGATCGGGATTGACGGCAAAGGCATCAATCTTGACGGCGTCCTGGTGCCAAGCTTTGGGGTCAATTCGGTCCTGGGGGGTGTTCCGATCATTGGAGACCTGATTGTCGGGCGCGAGGGCGAGGGCATTTTCTCGATCACCTACTCGGTCAACGGATCGCTTGAAAAAGCGCAGGTTGCGGTGAACCCGCTCTCAGCGGTGACCCCCGGAATTTTGCGGCGGATCTTTGAGAACCCATCCGACACGTCGATCCCCAGCGCGATCCCGGTTGATCCAAATCTGAAGCCGCCAACGCCAAAACTGCCGGATCTGCCCGATGAGGAAATCCTGTCGCCGACGCCTGGGAGCGGCGGGTAGACTTAAACCGGTTTGACCAGCGCGATGCGCTTTTTGCCGACCTGCACTTTGAACGCGTCGACTTCGGCGAGCACGTCGGACCAGGCGTGAACCTGATCCGCAGCGACTTTCTCATCGTTTACGCGCACCGCGCCTTCGCCCATTTTGCGACGGGCCTCTCCATTCGAAGCAACCAGTTCTCCCGCCCGAAGCAGGGCGGTCGTGTTCGGGCCATCGGTAAAGTCCGCCTTGGCGATGTCGAAGGTTGGCAGGTCTGCCGACACGCCGCCGCCGGTGAAAGCCTTGCCCGCTGCCGCTTCGGCCTCTCTCGCAGCCGTTTCGCCGTGCAGCATTGTGGTCGCAGCGTTTGCGAGCGCGATCTTGGCGGTGTTGATCTCTGCGCCTTCAAGCGCGTCCAGTTTCGCAATCTCGTCTAATGAGAGGTCCGTGAACAGTTTCAGGAATCGGCCGACATCTGCGTCTTCTGTGTTACGCCAGAATTGCCAGTATTCGTATGGGCTGCGTTTTTCTGTGTTGAGCCAGACCGCGCCGTCCGCCGTCTTGCCCATTTTTCCGCCGGAGGCGGTGGTAATCAGCGGACAGGTCAGACCAAACCCCTGGTTTCCGTCCGCCTTGTGGATCAGGTCAGCGCCACCGACGATATTTCCCCACTGGTCCGATCCGCCCATTTGCAGGAAGCAATCGTGCCGGCGCGACAGTTCCAGAAAGTCGTAGGACTGCAGCAGCAGGTAGTTAAACTCCAGAAACGTGTAGGGCTGTTCTGCGGTCAGGCGCCGCGCGACCGTGTCCTGCTTCACCATTGTGTTGATGGTGAAGTATTTGCCGATGTCGCGCAGGAACTCGATATAGCCAATTTTGCTCAGCCAATCGTCATTATTGACCATGATCGCGTCGGTCGGGCCGTCGCCAAAGGTCAGGAAGGGTTCGAAGGCGCGTTTGATGCCTTCAATGTTAGAGGCGATTTGATCTTCCGTCAGGATCGGGCGTGACTTCTCTTTATCGGTCGGGTCGCCCACTTTGGTGGTTCCGCCGCCCATCAGGACAACAGGTTTGCCGCCCGCTTGTTGCAGTCGGCGCAGCATCATGATGCCGACCAGTGATCCGACATGCAGGCTGTCTGCTGTTGCATCAAATCCGATATAGGCTGTGGGCACACCGCTGGCGCAATAGGCATCAAGTTCGGCCACGTGAGTGGTTTGTTTGATATAGCCGCGGGTTTCCAGCGTATGGAGGAATTCGGATTTGTAGTCGCTCATCACAATCATCCTTGGTGAAGCGGCGCGGTTAGCATGACTGGCGGAGGGTTAGAACCAAGACAGGGCAGAAAAGCCAATTTTTTTAAGGCCCCCGCGGCGCTTATGACGGGTAGAGATGGAAGGCACGCGACTCGTCCTTCCAGGCAGAGAGATCTTTATCCAGCTGCCGCTCGAGGTCCTCCGGCGTCGCAGTGCCATCATCCACCCACAGCCGGAGCTCGTTAGATCCATTGATAATATCGATCGCCGGATGGCCTTCCGTATACTCATATTTGAAGTCGAGGCCGCGCCAGATTGGATAGTCGGGATACAGGCTGCGAATGGCTTTGAAAGCGAGCGCGGTGACGCGCCAGGATTTGAACATGTCCGGATCATAGAATGCTTTTTCGGCGTGGATCTGAAAGCCTTCACACATCTGCCCTGCATGCTTGTGGAAGGTCGGCTCAAACCAGGCTGGGCGAAGCGTACATCCGGCCAGCCAATCTGGTGCCAGGCGCCGCATTTCCGCGATCAGATCATTGGCGTTCAAGTCTGGGGCGCCGATCACTTCCAGCGCGCGCGTGGTGCCGCGGCCTTCGGACAAGGTCGCGCCTTCAATCATCACCGTC
>SPJK01040199.1_pt1 | contig 13290 bp, 11 predicted proteins | sample 3741771 | NCBI WGS metagenome assembly SPJK01 (sample SAMN10925997, study PRJNA522277) | cold seep metagenome | isolation source: Elba SIP-enriched marine methane seep metagenome, extraction at timepoint T2 | place: Italy: coast of Elba, Mediterranean Sea | reverse complement strand
AGCCGCCGCGCTTGCCAAGAAGGCGGCAAGATGATTTTGCTCCCATGCTTGCCATCCACAAACTACCAGAAAGATGATCGTTGCTATCCATGCCGCCCATGCAGGACTTTTCTTCTCGGTACTACAATCACTCTTAATTACGCGTCCGCTTGGATTTGCTTTAGCAACAACGACTGAGATGTTGTCAGGGCCACCACCAAGATTTGCCAAATCGACAAGGGTGCTGGCTGCTTGCTCGGGAGCAAGAACATTCATCAAGACACCAATCGTGGGGTCATCCACCACCCCCGTAAGGCCATCACTGCAGAGAAGATACACATCATCTTTCTCAACCGGGTATGGTCCTTCAAGATCGACATTGACCATCTTATGGGGACCAAGCGACCGCGTAATTACATTTTTGGGAATATAGGCTGGCACTTTGTCTTCCGAGACATTGCTAGCAGCTGCCATCTCCCAAACAAGGCTATGATCAAAAGTTAACTGTTCGAGTATGCCCTTTCGGAGTCGGTAAACACGACTGTCTCCCACATGTCCAACCAGTGCTAAGCCATCCGCAAGCACCAAACAGCTGCAAGTGGTTCCCATCCCTTCAAATTCAGGCGACGAGCTTCCTTTGGCATAGATTCTCTCGTTCGCTTCGCGAATTGCTTCACGCAATGCGTCGGCAGGGGCACTTTGCTTACTCTTGCAGAAAGTCAGTGGAACCGTTTCCACCGCGATTTTGCTAGCTAATTCACCAGCCGCATGGGCTCCCATCCCATCGGCAACAATTAAGAAGCGTTTATCCTCTTTGCCAAGGTCGTCGGCCGCTCGTTCAGGAACAATCGCTGCCGCGTCCTGGTTCATGGCACGGCGCATACCGACATCCGACTGCATGGCGCAATCGAACTGCAATGCTAGCAATAGCTCAGGATTTGATGATTCTGGTGACTTCACTCTCAAATCTTAGTCAGAATTCTGTCGCGATGACAGTGAACGACTGCTCATACTCCCAGATTACCTGGGATACCCAACCCCATAGCTCTTAAACAGTAACGGATGATCTGGCAGCGGATAGCGACGTTCGCTAAACTTCTGCCGAAAATTGCCCTTTTCTCCTCGATGGAGTCCTTATTTACGTGTCGAGAGAACGACTGACTATCCTGCTGTTGCTCATCGTAATGCTCACACCCGGATGTGTGCGGCGTCGGCTATTGGTACGGAGTAACCCACCCGGTGCGACCGTCCATGTCGACAATCAACCAATCGGCGTCACGCCGTGTGGTGTTGATTTTGTTTACTATGGCACTCGGGAAGTTCGCTTATCAAAAGCTGGTTACGAAACTCTGACCGTGAATCAACCAATTCCAACGCCATGGTATCAATTGCCAATTATCGATTTCTTCAGCGAGAATCTAAATCCACAGCGCGTCGAAGATGTTCGGACCGTGAGCTATAACCTTGTCAGGCAGCGGATGGCACCAGCACAAGAAGTCATTGCTCGAGGTGAAGAATTGCGTAATCAAGTGACACCACTCAACGCAGCTCCCATCGGAACAAACACCAACGCAACTTTTCAACAACCAACGCCGGGATTCCCTCCGAATGGCGTTCCACCTCAACAAACACCTGGAAGTGTTCAACCTCTGGTACCGATGGTTCCCCAACAGGTTCCCTCAACTCAGCCATCCCCTGTGCTACAACCGCAACCAGCGACCTTGCAGCCCACGCTGAATTCACCCTTTGCAGCGCCACCAACAACTTCACCGGTGCCGCCTGCCTCTCCAGCATTTCGCTACTAAAGAATAGCGTCAGCTGCTACTTGATCCCTGGCCCCCGATTGATTGCCCCTCCGACAATCCTGCCTGGCTCGCGTGCAATCTTGTCCATAAAGACTCTCGCATCAGCCGTGATTGGACGCAAAGTTTTGAGGAAGTCATTCGCCTGCGTTAGAACGATGTTCGTATTTCCAAGCACCGTTGAAAGATTATCGTAAAGGGTTGGATCATTCACCAATCTTGCTATTGTGCCCTGGCTGTTACTTAGGGCAGCGGTAAATTCGGCAATGTCTCCCAAGGCTTGGCCAAGATTCTCAATCGAACTGGTCAGCATGCCGGCCAACTCATCTCCGCGGTCACCAAGCGGCTTTGTAAATCCCTCCAGGTTAGATAGGTTGGTTTCTGCGCTTTGTATTACACTACCCAATGACTCAAGTGTCGTAGAAGCTCGGCCAACCGTATCGCGAGCATCAGCGATTAACGCCGGTAGATCTTTTGATATTTGATCCAGGGTCTGCTTGGTCTCCTCAGCTTCAAAGATCTCATCTATCCCCTCGGCAACAACCGAAACTTTTTGCATGGTATCCTGAAACTGAACCACCGCCATACGGGACTCCTGCAACAAGCCGTTCACCTCATCCGGATTGATATCGACTCCCATCAAGGTGTCAAACTTATCAGTCAACTGAGAGATTCCTTCGGCCGCTTTCCCGATGGATTGAATCGCGGGACCAATGTCGACCTGAAGCTGTGTGATTGTTTCAATCGGATCATTCACTGCCTCGCCAGGTATCTGTGAACCATCTTCAAGAGGAACTGGATTCACACCATCCCCATCATAGGAAAAGTTGATTACCGCATCACCAAATAAAGAGGATGGTTGAACCCGACAGTTGTCTGATTGGTAAATCGGAGCTCCCGGCTGTATGTTTGCTAGAACAAGTACACCACCACCGGGTACAAAGCTTGTTTCGATGACACGACCTATCAAGACACCGTCCTTACGAACCGGAGTGTTAGGTCCTACGCCCGGAGCACGATCAACGCGTATCTGAACAACGTAGGGTGTTCCACCAAACGGTATACTTGTGCCCGTGTTTAAGGCCACCAACAAGATGACGATCACGATCGTTGCCAACGCAACAACGCCAACTCGAAATTCCTGAGTTCGATCACTCATAGTTATCCCCAATGCGACTCGTCAAATAGACAAAAGTTGCTTTGATTTAGGCTCCCTGCATTTCCATTAATCGATCTCCCGCCTCGCCGCGCACAAACTGTCTGACCCGAGGGTCTTCGCATGCTTCCAATTGTTCAGGCGTGCCGGTGAAGATAATCTGCTTTTCGTCGGGACCTAGCCGCGTTAACGGATAGAGCATCACGACCCGATCTGCTAGTTTCATCGCGCTGTGCATGTCATGCGTTACCACAACGCTTGTGACTGGCACCGACGAGCCGCTTCGCTCAGTCAGACGGATTCGACTGCGAAGGATCAATTCGTTGATGACGTCACTCATAATTGGGTCGAGGCCTGTTGTCGGCTCGTCATACATCATTAAATCGGGTTGCATTACCAGGGCACGTGCCAAACCAACACGCTTACGCATTCCGCCTGAGAGCTCAGCTGGTTTCTTTGCCATCACCGATTTGTTAAGGCCAACCTCGCCAAGTAATTCACCGGCCAGTCGGTAGGCAGATTCCTTCGTGGAACGGCGATGCTCCAGCAGAGGAAACGCTACGTTTTCAGCAATCGTCATACTGTCAAATAGCGCGGCTTGCTGAAAAACAAATCCCATCCGGGTACGAATTGATGTCAGTGCTCTATCGTCTAGCTGGCTGAGTTCGTGGTCTTCATAACGAACCGATCCGGAAGCAGCACGAACCAGACCGATGATCGTCTTCATCAAGACGGTTTTGCCGCAGCCACTTTCGCCAATGATAACAACCGTCTCACCACGCGGAATGTCGAGCGTTACATCACGCAGAATCGGCTGCAGTCCAAACTGAACATGGACATTTCGCAAACGGACAAGTGCCTCTCCTTTCATACCAACGCCTCCGCTGGCCAAAGGAAAGTATAAAACTGATCAAGCACAATACTGAGGCAAAGATCGAATATTAAAATCACGACAAACGATTGCACGAACGCACTCGTAGCAGCGCGACCAACCCCCTCAGCTCCTGAGTCAGCATGGAAGCCACGATAGCAACTGATGATGGCAATCGCGGCTCCGAAGAAGAAACTTTTTATTACGCCATACATCAGATCCCAAGTCGTAATCGACTCTTGGGAATTGTGAAAGTAAAAATAGGCATCCACATCAAACACGTAGATACAGTAGAAGGCACCACCGACAACGCCCATGAAGATTGCCATAATCGTTAGCGAGGGGATCATTAACAAACATGCTAAGAAGCGAGGCACCACGAGATAGCGTATTGGGTTCGCTCCCATGGCTGTTAGGGCATCGATCTGCTCCGTAACGCGCATGGTGCCAATCTCAGCGGCAATGGAACTTCCAATTCGGCCGGCAAGCATCGTTGCTGCAAGCACCGGCCCAAGTTCTCGGTACATCGAGAGATTGATCATTACGCCAAGGCGTGTCTCCATGCCGAAGCGGGCGAACTGATAATAAGCCTGCACCGCAAGAACCATCCCGATGAAAGTTCCCGTCAGCGCAACCACAGGCAAGCTTCTTACCCCAATTTGATAAAGACTCTGAAAGACCAACGCTCGGCTCGGCCAGCGAGATACCATCCAGCTAATCGTACTAGCGAAGAAAAGGACCACGTCCCCGAACGCGGTGATCCAATCAAAGATCATCGTTCCAAAGTCAGCAATTGACTCGCGCACCGCAGCCCTCAGGCCACCCGACGAGTTTTTTTGCGAAAGGGAATCCATGCTAGCAACTAGGGTTGGTTATTCCTTGGCCATCGAGGCGCATACCGACAGCACCTCGTGATCAAAGATCGACCAAATGACCTTAGCAACTTTAGCGGTTAGGCAAGCTGAGAGAAGTTTGCTAGCAGAATGCTGCTTTGTTTCTGGTTTTCAAGACCGCTTGGAATAGGACGCGGAGGAACGCGGATTGAGCAGATATTCGCGGATTAAAGTCGACTGACTTATTTGGGCTCTTCTTGCTTCGATTTCATTTCTTCTTGATTTTGAAGAATGGCTGCCAATATCCAAAGTGCCAAACCCAACCCCAGCATAAGGATAAAACACACCACCGTAGCAACTGTACGAAGAGAAAAACTCACAATTAAAGTAAACCAATAGTTGTTTCTAAAACCAATATTAGCCAACTGAACAACATTTGTATAAAAGCTGTAGATCCAAAAAGACTCAACAACTAATAGCAGCAGTACGCTAATCACAATTAGCGCTACAGCTAGTATCCTGGAAGCAGTAATTAAACGTGCCCCATCAAGTTGATCAATATCAATGTTAGTAGGCAATTTTTGCTGCGCTTTCTCGGAGGCAATTTCTAGCCGTTGTATCAAGGTAGCAATGAGAGGTGAAAAGACCCAAGTGGCAAAGATTATTACCGTACCAAAGATGGTTATCCCCGCTGTCCACGATTGTAGCTCACGCACCCAGACATAGACAAACAGCACCGCAAACAGCGTAAACAAATTCCAGCGCCACCAGGGTCGTCGCCAAAGGCTGTTAGTGGAACCCTGGGGAATCTCTTCCTGGGTGCCATCGTCATCATCAAACGGTGAGCTTCTCATGTCCGACTACTTCCGTTTGACATAGCGGATGTGCATGAACTTTACCTTTTCGCCATTGGCACCAGGCATATGCATTTCGAGCGTTCGCACATCCTCGCTCTCTAGCTTGGCAGTCGTGTCCTGGGACATAGGATTGCCCATGAGGTCCTTAGCACTAACCACCCAACGGATCGTTTTCTGCTCCTTATCGTATTCACCAGAAAGCGTTGCTGCGTACGGTCCGTGATCGACTTGCTTACCAACTAGCTTACCCTTGTCCAAGTCATATCCAATCACCGAATGCACCCGCATCATTTGTCCATTCATTTCCGTATCGAAATCCGAGACGATCCAATACTCTCCATAAGCTCGGTTGGTCTCGACCCCTTCGAATTTCATCGGCGGCGCATCAGGTCCATTGGCCCAAACTTCGATTTCCGTATCCCAAACGCCAACATGGGCCTTCAATGCTTCAAGCTCGAGTGGCTTATCTTCTTCAGCAAAAGAAGTAGTGGGCAAGCAAATCAATAACGCGAACAGAATTGAAGCGTAAGTCTTCATAATAAATCCAGATCTTGACTCGAAGCAAAACGGAAAGCCATATCGTAACAATTGGTCTCTACATAATCTACAAAAAAAGCGGGCCGCAATTGCGACCCGCTTTGATGGTTTTAACCTAATTGTTGATTGTCGAATCAACCCTCGCCGTCCGAAGAATCTTCTTCGCCCGAGTCTTCTCCTTCGGCAACGCCGGCGGCGACTGGTTCTGGCTCAGGTTCTTTGGTTTGCAAACCTTCGAACGAGAGTTGCTTCTTGCCACCAATCTCTTTGACTTCGACGCGGATCGTATCCTTGCCGGCGAATTCGCCCTTGAGCAATTCTTCGGCCAGTGGGTCTTCGATGAATTGTTCGATCGAGCGACGCAGCGGACGTGCACCGTAGTCGGTGTTCGAACCTTTCTTAACAAGGAATTCTTTTGATTCGTCGGTCAAGTCGAGCGTGAAGCCCTTTTCGCTCAAACGTTCACGAACCTTCGAAACTTCGAGTTCGACAACTTCCTTGAGGTTCTCTTCCGTCAAGTGACGGAAGACAATAACGTCATTAACCCGGTTGATGAACTCAGGTCGGAAGACCTTTTCGATCTCGTCCATGACGCGAGTCTTCATGCTGTCATAGCTTGAATCGTCGTCTGGTTTTTGGAAGCCAAAGGCGGATTCGTTCTTAATTGCTTCGGCACCCGCGTTGGTTGTCATAATGACGATGGTGTTGCGGAAGTCAACGCTGCGGCCGAACGAGTCGGTCAAGCGACCTTCTTCCATCAGTTGCAACAACATGTTGAAGACTTCTGGGTGAGCCTTCTCGATTTCGTCAAGCAAGACGACCGCGTAAGGACGACGGCGGATCTGTTCGGTCAGCTGACCACCCTCTTCGTAACCAACGTATCCCGGAGGGGCACCAATCAGACGACTGACGTTGTGCTTCTCCATGTACTCGGACATGTCGATTTGGATCAGAGCTTCTTCATCGCCGAACATGAATTCGGCCAGAGCCTTGGCTAACAAAGTCTTACCAACCCCGGTTGGTCCCGCGAAGATGAACGTCCCTGTTGGACGTTTAGGATCTTGCAGACCACTGCGGCTACGACGAACCGCACGGGCGATTGACTTGATCGCTTCGTCTTGGCTGATAACCTTCTCGTGAAGTTCATCTTCCATCTTCATGAGTCGAAGAGCATCTTCGGTGCTCATGCGAGTAAGTGGAATGCCAGTCATCTTCGAGACAACTTCGGCGATGACATCTTCGTCAACTACGCCACCGTTTTCACGTGACTTTTCACGCCACTCTTCGGTGATGGTTTGTTTTTTCTTCTTAAGCTTGTCAGCTTGATCGCGAAGTGAAGCTGCCTTCTCGAAATCTTGGTTCGCGACAGCTTCTTCTTTATCACCGTTAAGCGATTCGATCTCTTCGTCAAGCTCGCTTAGATTTGGCGGCTTGCTCATCGTCTTCAAGCGAACACGAGCGCCAGCTTCGTCGATCACGTCGATTGCCTTGTCAGGCAAGCAACGACCGGTGATGTAGCGGTCCGAAAATTCGACAGCCGAGTCGATCGCATCATCAGTGATTTGCACGCGGTGGTGATCTTCATAACGTTCACGAAGGCCACGAAGAATCTCTTTCGTGTCATCCGGCGTTGTCGGCTCGACCATCACTTCTTGGAAACGACGAGCTAGGGCCGAGTCTTTTTCAATGTACTTACGGTATTCATCAAGCGTTGTAGCCCCGATGCATTGGATCTCGCCACGTGCCAAAGCTGGCTTCAGAACGTTCGAAGCGTCGATGGCACCTTCTGCACCGCCGGCTCCAACGAGCGTATGAAGCTCGTCGATGAATAGGATGGTGTTCTTAGCACGGCGGACTTCGTTCATGACCGCTTTGATACGCTCTTCGAACTGACCGCGGTACTTTGTACCAGCAACCATCATCGCAAGGTCAAGCACCACGATGCGACGTTCGAGCAGAATTTCAGGAACATTGCCATCAATTACCCGTTGGGCGAAGCCTTCGACGATGGCCGTTTTACCCACACCTGCTTCACCAAGAAGCACGGGGTTGTTTTTCGTACGTCGGCAAAGAACTTGAATGGCTCGTTCGATTTCCTTCGCACGACCAATTACGGGGTCAAGCTTCTTTTGCTTAGCAAGTTCGGTTAGGTCACGGCCGAAGCTATCCAAGGCTGGCGTACGGCTGCGTGAACCTTTACGGCCACCGCGACCTTCACCTTCTTCGCCCTCTTCCCCTTCTTCGGCTGCACCACCACGGCCACCGCGTTCGGTGTCGCCACCTTCGATGCCATGGCCAAGAAGATTAAGCACTTCGTCGCGAACTTCATCAAGCTTCAAACCAAGGTTCATTAGCACCTGAGCAGCAACGCCTTCTTGTTCGCGAAGCAAGCCTAGCAGGATGTGCTCGGTACCAACGTAGTTGTGATTCAAGTTGCGTGCTTCTTCCATCGAGTACTCGATGACTTTCTTAGCACGCGGTGTTTGAGGCAACTTGCCCATGGTGACCATGTCAGGGCCACTTTGCACAAGCTTCTCGACCTCAAGACGGATCTTACGAAGATCAACGTCGAGGTTCTTAAGCACGTTAGCTGCTACGCCGCTTCCCTCTTTTATGAGTCCAAGCAACACGTGCTCGGTTCCGATGTACTCGTGGTTGAATCGCTGTGCCTCTTGATTGGCAAGCTGCATTACCTTGCGAGCACGGTCTGTGAAGCGTTCGTACATGTTGTCTCTCCTGTTATCTCTTTCTGGCTGCGTCATCCCCCCTGCTTGGTATACAGGAGACGTAACCTCAAAAACCGATTCGGTGAATCGGATCTTCTATTGTCGGATTGTAAGCTTTTATGTTTTTTTCAGCCACGCTAGTGTTAGCACATTCGCTATTACGCAGCTTCGGGCGGTTTGGGTTGGTTTTGTTCGGTTGGATTAAATGGCAGGATCGTGAAATCCTCAGTCTTTGGCGCAGTATCAGTTATTTGAATACTGCCATCCGAGCCGTCAGCATCAGCTTCGACAAAAGTGTGCATTTCGGATGCCAACTCTTGCTGTTCTAACGGAGGGGCATCCTTTTCGATAGCCACCGTCGCTGTCTGCTGGTCGTCTAGGTTTTGGTTCTCCTGTCTTGCAATCAGCTCATGTTCTTTCGCGATTTCGTATTTCCAGTCTTGTGCCGCATCGAGCAACGCAAGCCGATCGAGCCGTCGCTTCGCTTGGCGAAGACGTCCAATCCGGCGAAGCAACGTGGCATAGCCCAAACGTGCTTCGACGTCACGACGATCGGCACGAATCGCTTTGCGATAAAGTTGCTCTGCCTGAACCCAATCCCCTATCAAATAAGCCTTTTGGGCATCTGAGAGAAGCGTGTCGTCCGCTTTGGCATCCGGTACGGAGAGTTTCACATCCTCTGATTGCTCAGAGTTTTCCCCTTCGTTTTCAGACGCCAATCGTTGTTGCTCAAGCCGGCGTAATTCCCCTCGGGTTTCCCATAAGGCGGCAACCCATAGGAGTCCTACTCCACTGGCACATATAAACTTAAGTCGCAATTCGAGCCATGCTGGCCAAACCAGCGTCCCGAGAATCAGCACATTCAGCAGGACTGAAAAAGCTAGTGCAAGTGCAAGGCCAGCCAGCGACCCACGTATCCATAAGTGTGCCAAGCCGGGCCATAAATAGGTGGCCCAGTGAGCATGTCGTTTTTTCTTGGGACGAGGCAAAGTCGCCTTCTCCTTGGCTGAGACGGTCCGCGAAAGAGAACCATCCGTACAATCCATACGCAAATCCTGGGCGAGACGCACTAAAACCAGAGTTTTATCCGACCTCAACCCGCGCGGAGTCTACTGCCCAGGCCTGTTTACAACAAGACAAACCTTGCTAGCACAGCCACTTACGACAACGGGGCTAATAGTTAGAATCAGCACAGGGAGACCAAGTTTTTTCCTATCATTTTTTGTGCTAGCAAATCCCTAGAAGCTGAAATCGGTCAATTTGGCAGGCTAGCTACTGATAACTGCCTAATGGCTCGATAACACGCAAATCAACAAAACGCTGGAATACTTTGCCTGAACGCCAATCACCTGATGTGCTGAGACTTATTGATGCATCGCTCAATCGAGCATGCGAAGCTTTGCGCGTTGTGGATGATTACGCTCGGTTTTTGCTGGATGACAAACAAGTCACCCAAGCCACCAAGGCAATTCGACACAAACTCTCCAGCCTAGCTGAGGCATTTCCAACCCAAGCCCGACTCGCGATGCGCGAGACCAATCAGGATGTTGGCACATCAATTAGCACCGATCGAGAATCGACAAGAAACTCGGCTTGGTCGGTTTGTGAAACGAATTTTTTCCGCCTCCAAGAAGCGTTGCGCAGTCTCGAAGAGTTCTCCAAAATTGAACAACCGGAAATCGCCAGCCAATTTGAAGCCTTGCGCTACGAAAGTTACAGCCTTGCAAAGATGGTCGGTAATTTAGTCGGCAGCAAGGATAAGCTATCCGAAGCTAAGCTGTATGTTTTAGTTCCCAGCTATGACTCGATGGATGCCTTTGAAAAATCGGTCAGCGAAATTTGTCAGGCGGGGGCAGACGTTATTCAGCTACGTGCCAAAGAACTAACGGACCGTGAGCTTATCGACCTAGCCGAGCGTATGGTCTCGATTGGTAAAGATCATGAAACGATTACGATCATTAATGATCGCCCCGACATTGCCGCCCTTGCCAATGCAGATGGGGTCCATGTTGGACAAGAGGAGCTATCAGTCAAAGAAGTGCGCTCGATTGTGGGCCCTGAGGCACTCGTTGGAGTCTCGACTCACAATGTCGATCAACTTCAACAAGCGGTTCGAGATGGTGCAAACTACATTGGTCTCGGACCAACCTTCACTTCGCAGACAAAGTCTTTTGAAAACTTCGCGGGACTTGATTACCTGAAAGAAGCGGCCGAAGCGACGAGGCTGCCAGCCTTCGCGATCGGTGGCATTACTATTAATAGTTTGCCGGACGTTTTAGCCACAGGTACCACACGCATCGCCGTTAGTGGAGCTGTTATCGATCAAGTAAATCCCGCCGAAGCTATCAAAGAACTGAAACTAGCCCTAGCAGACACCGAGACAACCTCGGTCGGCAGCGAAACAAAAAGTGGTTAGGATATCCGCACACCCGGATAGTGATCCAATCAACCTTGGCAACAGAATATGCTTCACGCAATTATCATGGCAGGCGGCTCGGGCACACGGTTTTGGCCTGCAAGCCGACAAGCAACCCCCAAGCAATTACTAAAACTAGTCGGCGAAGAGTCGATGATTAGCCAAACGGCCTCACGGCTCGGCGATGCGATTCCCGCTGAGCGCCGCATGGTTGTTACCAACTGCCGACTCGTCGAAGGAGTTGCGGAACAACTTCCCGACCTCGATTCAGCAGCAATCGTTGGTGAGCCATGCAAACGAGACACGGCCCCCTGCATCGGTCTTGCTGCACTTCTGGTTACCAAAGTCCGCAACGATCCTGACGCGACGATGCTTGTCAGTCCTGCGGACCATGTCATCACGCCCGATGAAAAATTCCAAGCGGCGGTTCTTCAAGCGGAACGATTAGTCGATGCCGACCCTTCGCGAATTGTCACCTTCGGTATCAAACCAACCTACCCTGCCGAGTCGTTTGGTTACATCGAACGTGATACGGAAATTGTTGGAGAAGCAGGAGACGCCCCTGCCTACTCAGTAAAGCGATTCGTAGAAAAGCCGAATGCTGAAAAAGCGGCTGAGTATTTGGCGTCAGGTGGATTCTACTGGAACAGTGGCATTTTCGTTTGGCGTGCCTCAACAATCATCGATGCGTTGCGAGAGCGGCAGCCTAAGATGCTTGAGCATCTTGAAAAAATCGTTGATGCGTGGGGAACCGACAAACAACAAGAAGTGTTCGACCGTGAGTTCGCTGCCATCGAAGGGGTCTCGGTCGACTATGCCGTCATGGAACACGCAACCAACGTGGCCGTGGTGGAAGCTCCCTACGACTGGGACGACCTGGGTGGTTGGCTTGCCCTGCCCCGCCGCGTTGGTTCAGACGAAAATGGCAATACGATCATCGGCAAACATATCGGCATTAAGACCAACGACTCGATCGTCCGGACGAGCGATGACCACTTGGTTGTTACGATCGGAATGAAAGATTGCTTGGTCGTTCATACTGACGATGCAACTTTGGTTGCCGACAAGAATGACGAGCAATCGATCAAGGCGCTTGTGAAAAAGCTCGAAGAACTTGGCTGGGACGAGCACCTTTGATGAGCGACGAGACGCAACCGCCGACGCCAAACAGCTCCGCTCCGCGAGGGGCAAAACCTGGTCCGCAAAGGGGCCGAATCGGCGGCATTGATTACGGAACCGTTCGCATAGGCATCGCGATCGGTGATCTTGAGGTCGGCATGGCTTCGCCGCTGGAGAATTACAACCGTCGTAACGAGCGGCTGGATGCGGAGTATTTTGAAACCCTCGCCCGCGAAGAACGGCTAATTCGTTGGGTGGTTGGCTTGCCGGTTCATCTGAGTGGAGACGAAAGTCAAAAGTCGCATGAAGCTCGCGAATTCGGGAAATGGCTTGGTAAACTGACCGATCTGCCTGTTGAGTTTTACGACGAGCGATTCACCTCGTCACATGCCGAGGCAATTTTGCAGGAAGCAAACCTCAGCAAGAAGAAACGCAAAGCGAGGCTCGATGCCTTGGCGGCACAGATCATGCTGACCGCTTATCTTGAGTCAGGTGCTAAAGGACAAACCGACCCAGGAGGGATCGAGTAACGATGTCCAAGCACCGACTCATTTTTGGTTGCGGTTATGTTGGCCATCGGGTTGCTAAGCAATGGCTAGCGGCGGGGGATCGGGTTTCGGTCGTTACTCGCAACGACAGTCGCGCCAAGGAATTCCGTGACGAAGGTTTCCATACATTCATCGCGGATGTCTCCGACGAAGCGAGCCTTTCATTTCTCAGCGAATCAGATTTTGCAGATGTGGATACGCTTCTGTTTGCTGTCGGCTTCGACCGATCAGCAAAAGCTTCCATCCAGGAAGTTTATGCCGAAGGTTTCCGACGGGTGCTTGAGCGATTGAACCCTGCAACGCGTCGCGTTATCTACATCAGCACCACCGGCGTTTACGGCTCGGCGAATGGTGATTGGGTCGACGAATCGACACCGCCTGCGCCACACCGTGACGGCGGCAAAGCGTCGCTCGCTGCGGAAGAAGCCCTATGGGCAAGTCAGTTT
>SPJK01044742.1_pt1 | contig 13291 bp, 10 predicted proteins | sample 3741771 | NCBI WGS metagenome assembly SPJK01 (sample SAMN10925997, study PRJNA522277) | cold seep metagenome | isolation source: Elba SIP-enriched marine methane seep metagenome, extraction at timepoint T2 | place: Italy: coast of Elba, Mediterranean Sea | reverse complement strand
TTAATCTAGCCTGAATTATCAGAGCCCGTTATAATGCTTTACATTCATATTATAAAGTTGCATTTTAAGCAGAAGACTAACCCCTTAACTATTCGGACTAAACTCAGTCAAACAATGCTCAACTGTTAATACTTCAGGAGTTAAAATTATTACCTGAATCCCGTGCATGTATAAGATATAGTGTAGTTCAATTCAATCAGTTTGAACGCCTGCTCTTTCATACAGTTCATAACAGGCATGGTTTTCTGAATAATCTGGCTAAAAAGCATAGTCTTTCTATAGAATTTCAGAGTATTTTCTAACGTGAGGATTGATGTTCAATATTTATAACCAGGCTTTTCAAACACTCATTAGTTATAAAAATTTCTAAAAAAGTCAAATTCCCACATATAAGTATTTGAATAATAATTAATTTTTTCAACTTGACACTGTTTTGATAAATATCTTTGTCTGCCTTGGTAGCATTTAATCGATTTCATAAAAGCGTATTAAAAGCGCTTTAGGTATAATAAAACACTGTTATACATCTAAATACAGGTACCAAAATGAAAATTCCACAACTCATTTTAATTTCATTTCTTTTAATTCCCTTTGTTGAAATTTACCTGCTACTGCAAATAGGTGGGCTGGTTGGTATTTTTCCCACTATTATTCTGGTTGTATTAACTGCTGTCATTGGTGCAGGACTTTTGAGACAACAAGGGTTTTCTACCATGCAACGCTTCCAGTCCAGCCTGGCCAAAGGTGAAATCCCCGCTTATGAAATGATTGAAGGCCCGGTCTTGATGGTGGGAGGCGCATTATTACTCACTCCGGGATTCTTTACGGATGCACTGGGCTTTGCCTGTCTAATCCCTCAGACACGCAAAAAAATGGCGAAATATATCATCGAGAACCATCTTGTCAATATGCAGACACATTCACCTTTTCAACAACCTTCCCAACGCTCAGAAAATATCATTGAAGGTGAATATAAAAAAGAGGATTAATCGGTTGCTTCAGCCTGTGTACTACCCACTATTCGTTTGTGCAGTCTACGTACAATAAATGCAACCAGCAGAAAAACCACTGGAATAGAAACACCTGCTACAACCTTAGTTTCAAACGTACTCATTTGCATTTGAATCAGGGCATCATTGATCGAACCAATCAAACTGACGATATAACTGGTAATCGCCACAATGGATAAACTTTCAACCGTTTCCTGTAAACGCAACTGGGTTTGAGCTCTCACATCCATAGAGGTTAACAACGCCTGGTTTTGTTGCTCAATCGAAATATCAACCCGCGTACGCAATAATTGGCTGGCATTATTAATCCGTTTAGAAAGAAAGGTGAAACGGCTAAAGGTGGTATTACAGGTATCAATCGCTGGCTCCAACCTGCGTTTCATAAATTCACCTATGGTCTGAAAACCTTGTATTCTTACTTCTCTCAGGTCAACAATTCTCTGTTCAACCAGACTGTAATACGCGCTGGCTGCGCCAAAACGAAAATGGTGTGTAGACAAATGATTTTCTACCTCAGCCGCCAAAGTCGTCAGTTCATCCAATAATCTTGCATCATCACTGCCTGGTTTTGCCATAGCATTGGTAATGGTCAATAAACGTACATCAGCAGTGTTTAGCTCTGTATTTAGTTTCTTGGCAATAGGCAGAGTCATCATGGCCATAACCCGGTAAACCTCAATTTCAAACAATCGCTGAAGTAAACGTCCTGCCTGACCAGGTTTTAAATGATGATCTAAAATCAAAAACCGGCTAAAGCCATCCGCATGAATTTTAAAATCTGTAAATGCTCTGGCTGCTCCCCCGGAAACCTCCGCCCCTATCACTGAATTCCCAACAAAAAATTCTGAAATATTGTCCGAATCAGAAACGGATGGATGATCTCCGTGTAATGCGGAAGCATGAATTGCAACAATGATATTTCCAGGCAACTCACTCAGCCAGTCGACGGGCACATGATCAAGCGCCAAGTGAGAAAAAGGTTTATCCAGACTTTGTAAAACATAAAAAGTATAAGAACTGAATTCTGTATGTTGCTCCCAACATAACTCAAACGAATCCATACTAATGGTAAAATGCGAGGAGTCGTTTTTCGGAGGAATTTTGCCATAACGCTCACAAAGTTTTTCCAAATGAATACGTTCCAGCTTTTTTTCTTCCTGATTTAGGGTAATAGCCAGAAATGCGGCTTTGAATGGTAAATTCAGAGAAATAGGAGCCCGGGCATGAACTTCATTATGTAAAGTAAAACGTTGCGGATAATTTTCTGGTATTGGATAAATATTGGCCACAGGCTCGTCAGGTATTAGTTAAAAAAATTAACAATCTTCACGCCATATAATCTAACATATCGCAAGAGTAAACAAGCCATGAATAAATTCATTGAAAATAAGCGGATTAAACAGAAAAAGGAACGATGCATTCAAGCCGTGACAAGCCTGACTGATCATATAAGAGAGTAAACATCCTTGTTCCAGAGACCAACATGCCTTTTAAAGGCACAAACCTGTTCAAACCTTGCCTGAATGATCCAATCCGACTCATTCAGGTGATACTGAATCAGGTATTTAAGCTACAACAATACATTATTCTTCATTGCTTTCCAGGGTATTTTTCTCCATGGCTGAATAAACCGGGCAAAAACTGGTATAGCCTGTAGCAATCAGTATCGCTCCAATTAACAATAATGGGATACTGGCTGTAAAAATAGAAATCAAAAAAAATGCAGACCCCGCAGCCAGACGGATTTTTTTCTCTTTTTCACCGACATTAATTTCAAATTTGACCAAACGTTTAAAATCAAAACTCATTCTAACCACCTTAAAATTTTTTTATAATACTAAATCGATTCTCTTCAAAAAGAAATTGTTCAAAATGCAGCCCCTTTCCAAAGATAATTTGCAAGAACGCTACTTAAAAACCTTATTATCTCAGATTCAGGCATTTATTGCCCTATATAGGACTATGCAACCGCTCAAATATACACAGCTTGCAGAAATGTGCAAGCGATCATTGATTTTTTAAGGAATAAACATGCAAAATAATCGTCTGATTGCCTCACTCAATGACGCCCAGCGAATGGCCGTCTCGGCAGAAGATAAATCGACACTGGTACTGGCGGGTGCTGGCAGCGGTAAAACTCGCGTTCTAGTTCATCGCATAGCCTGGCAAATCCAGATAAACGGCATATCAGCCCATAATATCCTGGCTGTTACCTTTACCAATAAAGCCGCTAAAGAAATGCGCTTGCGTATTGAGTCGTTATTGAATCAGCCGACAAGAGCCATGTGGATAGGCACGTTTCATGGCCTGGCTCATCGTCTATTGAGACGACATGCAGAAAAAGTAAACTTACCGGCCTCATTTCAGGTAATGGATTCAGATGACCAGCTACGTATGATCAAACGCCTGATGAAAAGTCTGGACATAGACGAAGGCAAGTGGCCAGCCAAACAAGTTCAATGGTTCATCAATGCCCAGAAGGATGAAGGCATCAGAGCCAGACATATGCCCGAAAGCAATGACCTGTTTGAAAACCAGATGCAACAAATTTATCTGATTTATGAACAACTATGCGATCAATCCGGCCTGGTAGATTTTGCTGAACTACTGTTAAGGTCTCTGGAACTACTCAGAGATAATGAAGACATATTAAGCTTTTACCGACAACGATTTCAACAAGTCCATGTGGACGAATTTCAGGATACCAATACCATACAATATGCCTGGCTAAGACTATTAACTGAAGACAAAGACAATTTATTTATCGTAGGTGATGACGACCAGTCCATCTATGCCTGGCGTGGCGCAAAAATTGAAAACCTGCAACATTTTCGCACACATTACCCCGCTCACCAGGTCATCAAGCTGGAACAAAATTACCGCTCCAGTGGCAATATACTGGCGGCCGCTAACCAATTGATCAATCACAATGACGGTCGCATGGGTAAAAATCTTTGGACAGATTCAGGTGATGGAGATCTCATTAGTCTATACAACGCTTTTAATGAACAGGATGAAGCTTATTTTGTCATAGAAAAAATCAAGCAATGGCTGGATCAAGGTGGATCAAGACAAGACATCGCTATCCTCTATCGCTCCAATGCCCAATCACGACAGTTTGAAGAAAAACTAATGTCATCTGCCATTCCCTATCATGTCTATGGCGGCCTACGATTTTTTGAACGCATGGAAATCAAGAATGCATTAGCCTACCTCAGATTAGTCTCCAACTCCCACGATGATGGCTCCTTTGAACGCATTATCAATACACCGCCTCGCGGCATAGGCAATCGCACCCTTGAACATATACGTCAAACCGCCAGACAATATCAATGCTCCCTCTGGCAAGCATCAATTCAACTCGTCGATGCCAAAGAATTAACAGCAAGAGCCTGTAATGCGGTTAAAACCTTTATTAGTTTAATAAATCAATTAAAACTATCCTGCGATAATCAGGAATTGTTTGCACAAGTGCAACAGGTCGTTGAAAGCAGCGGCTTAAAGCAACTCTACAGCAAAGAAAAAAGTGACAAGGGAGAAGCCCGGATAGAAAACCTGGAAGAGCTGGTCAATGCGGCACGCATGTTTGATTTTGATGAAGACAATGAAGCCAACTTGAATGAACTGGACCTGTTTCTTTCTCATGCTGCTCTGGAAGCCGGTGATATGCAAGCGGATGACTATGAAGACTGTGTTCAATTAATGACCTTGCATTCAGCCAAAGGACTGGAATTTAAAATTGTATTCCTGGTCGGTATGGAAGAAGGGTTATTTCCATCACAACAATCCAGTCACGATATTATGCGACTGGAAGAAGAACGAAGACTTTGCTATGTCGGAATAACCCGCGCCATGCAAACCTTATACCTGACCCATGCTGAATCACGCAGACTTTATGGTAAAGAAACCTTTCCCAGTGAATCCCGCTTTTTACGGGAAATCCCCAACGAACTTTGCCAGGAAATCCGAATTCGTGCCAATCTGACTCAACCCAAAATAATCAAAACCGGAATATGCAGTCAAAACAGCAATAGCCCCTACAAACTGGGACAACAGGTTAAACACGAAAAATTTGGCGAAGGTGTTGTTCTACAGCTTGAAGGTGAAGGCTCTCAGGAGAAGATCCAGATTAATTTTCATAATAAAGGCCTGAAATGGCTGTTATTAAGCTATGCAAAACTAGAAACGATCAATTAAAGTTTACCAGATAAATAACTAAAAACCTGCTGATGCAATTGACTGTCACAACAATTAAACTGCTCTGCATCCGCTTCTTTTCGCAACCAGGTTAATTGACGCTTAGCTAACTGGCGAGTGGCGATAATCCCTTTTTCCAACATTTGAGGCTGGTCATAGTGACCTTGAAGGTATTGCCAGACTTGCCGGTAGCCAACAGCTCGTATTGCAGGCAGACTTTCATTCAAATCAGGTCGTTGAAATAAAGTCTCTACCTCAGCAATCAAGCCATTATCAACCATCGACATGAAACGCTGGGCAATCCTTTCATGCAACACCTGCCGTTGATCAGGCTGTAACACCAGTTTAACAATATCGTAAGGCAAAGGCTCGGAGCGAGCTTGTTGAAAAAAACAGCTCATCGCCTTGCCGGTAATTTCATAAACTTCCAACGCCCGTAATAACCGCTGTGGATCATTAGGATGAATACGTATAGCCGATTCAGGATCAACCGCTTTCAGACGCTCATACATAGGCAAAGCCCCCGATTCCTTCCATTCCTGCTGCAATCGATTTCGGATGGTTTCATCAGCCTCGGGCAATTCGGCCAAACCGTTAAGCAACGCATTGAAATACAACATGGTTCCACCCACCAATAATGGAATTTTGCCACGCTCAAGAATCTGTTGTATCAACTCCAGCGCTGATTTGCGAAAGCTGGCCGTAGAATAGGATTCACAGGGATCCAGAATATCAATCAAATAATGGGGAATGCCCATTCTTTCAGCCATATCCGGTTTGGCAGTACCAATATCCATTCCCCGATACACCAACGCAGAATCCACACTAATGATTTCCGCATTGTATTTACTGGCAAGTTGCACGGCTAAATGGCTCTTACCTGAAGCAGTCGGTCCCATTAATAATAATACAGGTGGCAAATTCGGCATCTTACTGACCACGCAAAAAGAATTTATCCAATTCCTGCATAGAAAACTCAATCCAGGTTGGCCGACCGTGATTACATTGGCCGATACGCTCTGTTTTTTCCATATCTCTGAGCAAAACATTCATCTCCGGCAGAGTTAATTTTCGTCTGGCTCTGACTGAGGCATGGCACGCCATTGTCGCTAAAATCTCGTTACTGCGTTTTTCGGCGGTCTGACCATTACCAAAATTCAACCAGTCAGTCAACAACTCTTTCAGTAATTTATCCAGATCTTCCCTGCCCAACAATGCCGGTGCCGCCCTTAATAGCACTTTTTCTGGCGCAATCCGGGAAATATCAAAACCCAGTTCTTGTAAACTCTGTTGCTCCTGCTCAACAATATCGGCTTCTTGCGAGCTGACATGAACCTTTAAAGGCAATAATAAGGGTTGACTGGGAATTTGTCCCTGATAATAACTGGCTTTAAATTTTTCATAATTGATTCGTTCATGCGCGGCATGTGCATCAACAATCACCAGACCCTTTGCAGTTTCAGACAATATAAAAACCTGATGTAAATGCGCCACAGCATATCCCAACGGGGGCATGCCCTGACTCTCTTCTGGCAACGGCTGAGATGGATCGACCGGGTCAGCCTCAGGGTATAAACGGGCATATTGATTAATCTGCTCTGAAACAGCCATCGGGATACGACTTTGTTTTTCAGAATAAAATGATTGTTGAGCAGGTTGAGACAGCGTTGACGTTGACATGGGTTCAACGGTATTCATGACTTCCTGAATAATTTCAGGCTGTGCTTCATCGCCTGGCCGAATGTCAGCCAAAGCCTGATGCAAGGCTTTGAACAAAAAATCATGCACCATCCTGCCTTCTCTAAACCGGACTTCTGTTTTTGCCGGATGTGCATTCACATCAACCCGGGAAGGTGACAAGTTCAGATACAAGACATAAACGGGATGCCGGCCATGGAACATGACATCCTGATAAGCCTGTTTAATTGCATGCGTCACCAACCTATCCTTGATCAGACGTTGATTCACATAAAAATACTGCATATCAGGCTGACTGCGGGTATACGTAGGCAAACCCACCCAGCCACTTAATTCCATGCCAGATGCAGCAATATCAACTTTAACCGCATGATCAACAAACTCCGCATGCACCACTTGAGCAATGCGATCTAATTTTTGGGATTCAGTCTCTGCCACCTGCAACTGCAATAGTTGTCTTTGATTGTGGCCAAAACGAAAAGCCACATCAAAGCGGCTTAAAGCCAGCTTTTTCACCACACTATCTATATGCGAAAATTCAGTTTTTTCAGTTTTTAAAAATTTCCTACGCGCAGGAATATTATAAAACAAATCTCGAACTTCAAGCGTTGTTCCCAAAGGATGAGGCTCTGGCTCAGGATCAAACTCATTTTCAGTGCCATCTGCTATTACTTTCCAGCCACAATTAGCACCTTCAACTCTAGAAATCAATGTCAAACGACTGGCTGCACTGATACTGGGTAAAGCTTCCCCTCTAAAGCCCATGCTGGCAACCTGCTCCAAATCCTTCAAACTGCTTATTTTGCTGGTCGCATGACGCGATAAGGCCAAGCCGAGATCATCTTTGACAATACCCGAACCATTATCCCTGATCCGTATCATCTGCATTCCACCTTGTTGAATATCAATATCAATTTCGGTGGCCTCCGCATCAAAACAGTTTTCCACCAGTTCCTTAACTATTGATGCTGGCCTTTCTACAACCTCACCCGCCGCGATTTGATTGACTAACTGATTAGGTAATAGCTGAATACGCATAGTTTGTGAAAGGGCAATAATGAAAATATTTCAGCTACGTTCCTTAACATCATCAAGCTGAAGGCAAGGCTTTAGTATTATTCAAGGTTGAAACAAATTGACTGGCTTCGCTAATAGTCAATTCCATGACTTCGATTAATTGCGAGATATCAACACCAATCTCGATAAACTCGGATTGCAATGCCGCTATCGCCTGCGCATTTAGATTATGTTTTAAAAATAACACCTGATCCTTGAAGGCAGAGAGCACCGGTGCAATCTGGTTTTCTGCTTTTCGTAGAGTCCTTAATAACTGTCCATATTGCTTTCTGGAAGTCTTTAACTGCTGACGACTCTGCGCCCTCAGGCTTCGGTTGGAATATTGATTCAATTCCTCTTCCCATTCCTTGAACAAGGATTGACTAACCTCTTCAATCAAACCAATACGACTACTGACATCATCCGAACGTGCCTGACAATATTCCAGCTGTTTGCTTAAAAGCTGGTAGCGTTTATCTAACGAAGACTCCTGAATGTTTACCAACGCTTTAAATTCAGACAAAGCATCTTCAAATTGTACTTTAGTGGCCTTAAGGCTGTTACAGGTTTGATCTACCTGTATGACTACAATATCCCGCTTGTGATGACCCAGTAATGATTCTCTGCCCTGATAATAGGCTTTATCAATCCGGGTTTTAAAAAAATTAAAAAGCAAATTAGCCAGCGAATTGCTCATAGACCTCTGTTTTATTTATAATCTTCAATTGAATCGATTGTCCTTTCAACATATATTCAAGTCCTTTATCCACCAGCCCGGCATCAATAATTTCTGTCAAATGACTATAATCTGGTACTTGAGCCGATTTCACCAGATAAAGCTCACTGGCCTTTAATTTAAGCGCCAGCCAGGCTGCCAGACTGTCTGACGTCACATCCCAACTAGCAGCCACTCCATCTTGATCCAGCTCAATTATATCAGCATTCCAAATCACAGAATGGCTTTGCCTCAGCAACGTTTTAATCTGTTCGACCTGATTACAAAGCATCAAATCAGGCTCTAGTGCTTGAAAGACCAATGCAGTTTGCTGCATGGCCAATAAAGCCATTCGATGCGCTGTTCTGTCATTCAAGCTCATACATTGCTGCTGCTGCCTGACCAGATCGGCAAACACGCCTCCCCCTGGCACAATGACACACTGATGCTGTGATTGTTCCAAACACTGCAGACAATACTGCAAGGCCACTTGATCCGTTAACAAACTGCCACCCAACTTGACAACCTTCATTTTTTGAATGGTTTCAATACCTTAAACAAGGCTGCAGCTTTATCAAAACTTTCCTGATATTCAGACTCCATGACTGAATCATTCACAATCCCTCCCCCTGCCCAAAAACGGATACGGTGATCAGAATGCACCAGCGTTCGAATGGCAATATTGGTATCCATATTGCCATTAAAACCAATATAGCCCAGAGCACCACAATAAATTCCTCTGCGATGGGGCTCAAGCTCTTCAATAATTTCCATTGAACGAATCTTGGGAGCACCTGTAATTGAGCCTCCTGGAAAACAGCTTTTTAACAAATCCAAAGCATGCTGGCCCTGGGACAATGTACCGGTCACAGTGCTGACCAAATGATGCACAGTGGCAAATGTTTCCACATCAAATAATTTGGGAACAGAAACGGAGCCATCCTGACAATTCTTGCTGATATCATTCCGCAACAAATCAACAATCATAAGATTTTCTGCTCTGTCTTTTTCACTGCCCTGTAACAACTTGACCTGTTTAGCATCGTGTTTCGCAGAGTTTAATCGTGGCCGGGTACCTTTTATCGGCTTGGTTTCAACCGCTCCGCCAACTTGCCGAATAAATCGCTCTGGCGATGAACTCAGGACTTGTAAATCGGAATAATTCAAAAAAGCACTAAAAGGAGCAGGATTCTGCTTTCTTAAGGCCTGATAGACCGGCCAGGGATGGCCAGAACAATTACTCTGGAAACGTTGCGAAAGATTAACCTGATAGCTGTCCCCTTCCCTCAGATAATTAATAATTTTGTTAAAAGCATCGGCATATTCAGCTTCACTCATATTTGACACCGGGTCAGCATACAAACTGAATTTTTCTGCTTCAGGTGCTGGTCTCAAAACACTGAATTGATCCTCCAGCTGTTTAATATCAAGCTCCCCATTCACCTGAGCGACCAAAACAGTTGTGTGCGTCAAATGATCAACGATCACTGCCCAGGGGTAGATACCTATCATTAATTCAGCAATATTTTCTTCATTTCTGGCATTAACCGGCAATTTCTCCAGCCTTCTGGCCAAATCATAGGAGAAATAACCTATGGCTCCCCCATTAAAAGGCAAATCAGACATATCAGCCCTATCTGCCAAAAAGCCTTTAATTAATTCAAACGGATCTTCATCTGACAATCTCAACTGACCCCGTTCATTTATTTCAGATACTTCTCCTCGCGTAATCAGCGTAATATCTGGATCAGCACTGATAATGTCATAACGCCCTTGATGACTATATGGATAGCCACTATCAAGAAAAACAGCCCACGGCTGTTCCGCTATAGGAGCAAACAATTGACTACTGTCCTCAAAATAAGGCAGCGAGATTACCTGAATTTTTTCAGTTGACATGAACAAACAATTTCTGTTGTCCGCCCTCTTGTATCGGTTCAAACACTCGGGACGTTTTAACGTGATTTTAATTAGCCTGGTGTATTACGCAAATCATTTCAGCGAACTATAGCCAGGTTGGTTAGACCGGAAACACTGCATGCCTAATAAAGCGTCAATATCCTAAAACAAACAGTCACTGACTGAGAAACCTATTTTCAAAATAATCAGACTATCGTTATTGTAGCATCCATATACAACAATTATGATCAGTATGGTCACAGCTATTGCAAGAAACTGATATGGGTACGTATTTATCCATTACAACGATAAAATTAAAAAACAGATTCAGGCTGGATATATAAAGTTGTAATTGAAAAAAAAACCTACACTGTTATACTAAAAAGTTACCTTTGTTTTTTGTTCACTATAAACTGTCATTTTCCAGACAACGAACCACATTGACTGGAATCTTTGACAGCCAGGCGATTAGAAAACATCTATAATTCATATTTATTAACTTATCAGGTTTAAATTATGGCTCGCGTTACCGTTGAAGATTGTTTAGAAAATGTTGAAAATCGCTTTAAGTTAGTCTTACTTGCCAGCAAAAGAGCAAGACAATTAGCCAAAGGTGCCGATGAATTTATTGAACGAGGCAAAGATAAGGATACTGTGGTTGCATTAAGAGAAATTGCAGAAGGTCATGTAACAGAAGATAACATTGAATTACTGCATAATGCCGGCGAGAACCCTGAAAATAAAATTTTTAATGTAAATTAAGTTTTTCCATGCTTGACACACTTCCCCTAAAACCTGAAATAGATACAGAAGCGGCTGAAAGCAAACTGCTAGACCGCCTTTGTGGTCTGGTTGAACGCTATCTGGAAGAAGGTCAGGTTCATGATATCAAACGCGCCTACTTGGTAGGCGCAAAAGCGCATCTGGGTCAATTCCGTAAAAGTGGTGAAGCCTATATTTGCCATCCACTTTCAGTTGCAATTATTTTGGCTGAAATGCACATGGATGCCAGAGGCGTGATTGCCGCTATCTTGCATGATGTTATAGAAGATACAGAAATCTCCAAAGAAGAACTGGCAGAACAATTCAGTGAGGAAGTTGCAGAACTGGTCGATGGTGTAACCAAGCTGACCCTGCTGGGGCATAAATCACACGCCGAGACACAAGCAGAAAATGTCCGAAAAATGCTGCTCGCCATGGCCAAGGATTTACGTGTAATTATCGTAAAACTGGCTGACCGTTTGCATAATATGCAAACACTGGATGCAATGAGTGCTGAAAGCAAACGTAGAATTGCCAAAGAAACACAAGAAATTTATGTTCCTTTGGCCAGCCGCCTCAGCATGAATTCAATTCGCCATCAACTCGAAGCGCTCTGTTTCAAATCCATCTACCCGCGACGCTACGAAATATTGTCTCATGCCGTTAAAAAATCTCGCGGGAATCGCAACGAAATCGTCAACACCATAGAGAACGCCATTAAAAACCGACTTAACCAGTTGGGATTGATTTTTGATGTCAGTGGACGTGAAAAAAACCTGGCCAGTATTTATAAAAAAATGTGCAGTCAAAAAATCAGCTTTTCCAAGGTATTCGATGTTTATGCCTTTAGAATATACTGCGACGAAGTTGACGACTGCTATCGAATTCTTGGCTGCGTTCACAATCTGTACAAGCCGGTTCCTGGAAAATTTAAAGATTATATTGCCTTGCCTAAAGCTAATGGTTACCAATCACTCCATACAATTCTAATGGGGCCTTATGGAAGCCCGATAGAAATCCAGATCAGAACCCATGAAATGCACCGCATGGCTGAATCAGGTATTGCCGCACATTGGCTTTATAAATCAGGAAACTCTTCAAGCGAAAATCTACAGGAAAAAGCCAATGAATGGTTGCGTGAATTACTGGAAATCCAAAAATCAGCGGGGGATTCATTAGAATTCATCGATAACCTGAAAGTCGACCTGTTTCCTCAAGATGTTTTCGTCTTTACGCCTCAAAGTAATATTATCAAGCTTCCAAAAGGGGCAAGCATTATCGATTTTGCCTATTCGGTACATACCGATATAGGCAATTCCTGTGTCTCGGCAAAAATTGATACCAAACTGGTGCCATTACAAACTCAGCTACAAAATGGTATGACGGTAGAAGTTATCACAGCGGGCTGGGCTCGGCCTAACCCGCTCTGGTTAAACTATGTAACCACAGCTAAAGCCCGTAGCGGAATCAGGAACTACCTTAAAAACTTTAAACAAAAAGAAGCCATAAGCCTGGGCAAGCGTCTACTGGATAAAGAATTACAAAGCCTGGGGATTGTTTTACAAGAAGTTAACCATCAACGAATCACCCAATTACTTGAAGTCCTCAATCTGGAAAGCATGGATCAATTACTGGAAGAAGTCGGCCTGGGTAACAAAATGGCCATTCTGGTTGCTAAACGCCTGTCCCAGGAAGATGTTCATGCCACGGTAAAACTTGAGGACAATACCAGCGATAATACCCCTCTGATTATCAAAGGCAGTGAAGGCATTGTCATCACTCTGTCTAAATGCTGCCGACCCATACCCGGAGACCATATTATCGGCTTTTTTAATCCAGGCAAAGGCATCACTATTCACCATCATGAGTGTCGCAACAGTAAAGAAATCAGAAAAGACCAGGCCAGTTGGATAGATGTGGAATGGAGCGAAGACATTACCGGTGAATTTACCAC
>SPJK01088431.1_pt1 | contig 13304 bp, 13 predicted proteins | sample 3741771 | NCBI WGS metagenome assembly SPJK01 (sample SAMN10925997, study PRJNA522277) | cold seep metagenome | isolation source: Elba SIP-enriched marine methane seep metagenome, extraction at timepoint T2 | place: Italy: coast of Elba, Mediterranean Sea | reverse complement strand
GACGCTGATTGTGCTCCATGTTGGAAAGGGCGCCGCCGAAATTCGGCGTCATCAATGACCAGCGGTAGAAGACACGTACCAGGACAATGTCGCCGGCATCGCCGGGTTCCCAACCGAAGTCACCGGTGTCCATCGATCCATCTTCCTGGATCGGGCTGGATTGATCGACAGTGTCAAAATCCTCGAACACCTGGACGTCGATTTCCAGATTGTCGCAATTGGCGACAGCCTCGATGAGTTCACAGACCTCCTGACGGAAGCCGGCTTGTGACATGCCGCCGGTCTGGGCTTCGCCGGTGCGGATTTTCCGGGCCGACTCCAGCACTGCATTTTCCAGCACCGTGCCGGTGAAGAAGACCGCTGCGATCTCGATCATGGCGAACAGGAGCAGGAAGAACGGCGCGCCGATCATCGCGAACTCGACCGCGGTCGCACCGGATCGCGCCCGCACGAAACGCGCAATGCGGGATGCGGGCTGGTTCGTGGATGGCGTGACTGACGCGCGGGTCATGACAGGGTGCCCTTCAGGGGTCCGGCCAAGGCGCGGACCGAGTTGAGTGTTGTGTCGCTTATTGTGGTGCGTCGCCGGCCATTGCGGCCTCGGCTGTCGCCAGTCGAGCGCCTTGCTGGTCGGTAAGGACTTCGGTGCGCGTCGCGTCACCGCCAACGCGCGGAATCTCGTCGCAGACCGCGCCGCAGGACAGCGTGCTCTGGTTCGGGCCGCGGAACAGGGCGACCTGTCCCTCGACCGGATTGGAGACCACAATGTCGCGCTCATAGATGACGCGACCGACGCGGTCGAGCGCGATCACATTGGTGCGGCCCTGCAGGCGACCGGTTACCACCAGCGTCCGGCCATCATGGACGAGGGCGTCGGCGATCGACGGGTTGCCTACCACAATGGCAGAGGCTTCGGCGGGCAGGCGGATCACCTCGGCGTGCTCGACCGGGACTGCGAGGTCGTGAGCGGCCGCGGGGGCGACGCAGACAATCGCCAGGGTGAAAGCTGTGGCAATCCGGTTGAACATGGCAGGGCTCCGAGCCGCGAGTGAAAAACGTGATGGCCATCCTCGCGCGCGCGTCTGAATCTTTTCTAAACGCAGCTGCCAAAGTTTGAATTCTGTGTTGAGGGGTTCGATTATCCAAGTATTAACTATAGCGCACGTTGTCGCATATATAGATTTTGTTAAGTACGAATTTTTACTCCGTTGAAATCCTTCTCGTGTTTATTGGGTCTCGTTCAGGAGGGGTCGGGACGGATCGGCTCCTGATGGTTGGGAAAAAAACACGGGAGTAATACCAATGAAAATGATTTCACGTTTCTTCAAAGACGAATCTGGCGCCACCGCGATCGAGTACGGCCTGATTGCCGCCCTTATCGCCGTTGTCATTATCGGCGCCGTGACGGCCCTCGGTACGGGCGTCAGCGACAACTTCAACACGGTTGCCGGCGCGCTCTAAGCGTCCGTCAAATGTGACACGACAAGCGGGGTCGCTCCAATCGGAGCGGCCCCGTTTCGTTTTGCCAACCGCTCATTAAGTTTCGCCGGTCACTCTTCCGATCGACGACGAAGCGGGGGTGCGCATGTTGATTCAGATCACGATACTGGCTCTGGCCGGGCTGATGCTCGCCGCGGCAATCTTCGATGCGACCAAATTCATCATCCCGAACTGGTTGTGCGGCCTCGTCCTGCTGACCTTTCCCATTGCTGCCGTGGCCGCTGGTCTGGGTTGGGCCGAGGTCGGCAATCACCTGCTGGGAGGCGCGCTGGCGCTCGTGATAGGATTTGCCCTGTTCGCACCAGGCTGGGTCGGTGGCGGCGACGCCAAATTGTTTGCGGCCGCGGCGCTATGGTTCGGTTGGCCCGAATTCCTTGCATTTCTTATCCATACTGTGCTGGCCGGCGGTGTTCTGGTTGTCATCCTTCTGGCTCTGCGCTGGCTGGCGCCACGCCTTCCCGTCCTGGCGACCCGGACCGAAGGCACGGCCCTGGCCGTAAATGCACCTGTCCCTTACGGAATCGCGATTGCGGCGGGTGTTTTCTGGAGCCTGCCGAACACTGTCTTCTGGGCCGCATTTTAGGGGCATTTGAACGGTGTTTTACCGAGCCTGACAAAAGGGCCGCTTAGTCGGCATTCTCGTGGAAGCATTAACGCGACTTTGAGGAATTCAGCGTCTCCTAGCACATGTATTCGTGTGCCTGAGAGGTTCGAGACGCCTGATGAACGCCGTCCGCATCGCCATTCTTGCTGCTGCCGCCCTTGCCGCGGTCGCTGTGGCCTTTTTTGTTCGCCAGGCCATGTCCAGCAACGAAGTTGCGCAAGTCGTCGAAGTCGAAGAAAGGCCGGCAGTGCGCATTCTTGCCGCGCGTCGCGACGTCGAGATCGGCGAGGGAATCAGTGCCGCAGATTTGTACTGGCAGGCCTGGCCCGATGAGGCCCTGGCGCCGGGATATATTGTCGAGAACCGCGGGCAGACCATTGCCGATTTTGCCGGCTCGGTGGTTCGTGCGCCGATCAGCCAGGGTGAGCCGATCACCGGCCGTCGCCTTGTTCAGCCCGGCGATGCCGGCTTCATGGCCGCCGTCCTGACGCCCGGCATGCGGGCCGTCGCCGTGCCGATTTCTGCCGAAACGGGGGCGGGTGGCTTCATCCTTCCCAATGACCGTGTCGATGTGATCGTATCCTTCGAGGAAGAGACCGAGGGGCGCCGCGGTGCCGGTCGGGCATTTGTTGCACGCACGATTGTCGAGAACGCCCGAGTTCTGGCCATCGACCAATCCTTCTCCAGTGAGGCCGATGACGAAGTCGCGGTTGGCGAGACCGCCACGCTCGAGCTGACGCCGGACCAGGCCCGCGCCGTGTCCGTTGCTGTAGCCCGCGGCGAGATCGCGCTTGTCCTGCGCAGCCTGACCGACAATTCCGGTGCGCCGGTCCTGGTGTCGGGCGGCGAATTGCCGGAAGCGCCGTCGCAATCATTCCAGGAGCGCCGTTCAAGCTCCGTCACCCTGATCCGCTATGGCCGCGCCCAGCAAGTTGCGCTGGGTGGGGACGAATGAGGACCGAGATGATGATCCGCACCCTGCTCCTGCTGGCCAGCCTGGCCATGGCCGCGCCTGTCGCGGCACAGCCCGCCGGCACAGAACGTGGCAACACGATGCAGGTCTATATCCGCGAGCCGGGCAATGGGCCGGTCTCGGAGACGCTGGACCTGCCCCTGTCGAAAGCGGCCGTGGTGCACCTTCCGGTCGATGTGGCGGATGTGCTGGTGACCAATCCGGCGGTCGTCGAAGCCATCGTGCGAACGCCGCGCCGCGCCTACATCATGGGCATGGGCATCGGCCAGACGAATGCCTTCTTCTTCGACGCCAATGGCCAGTTGATCCTGGACCTCGATCTGCGGGTCGAGCGCGACTTGTCGCCCCTGCAAGAGTCCATCGACCGTTTCCTGCCCAATGCGCGGATCGAGGTCGAGGCCATGAATGACCATATTGTGCTGTCAGGCCGCGCTCCCAGCGCGTCGGATGCCGATGCGGCGCTGCGCATTGCACAGCGCTGGGTCGACAATCCCGACAACATCCTGTCGATGATCTCGGTCGAAGCGCGCGAACAGGTCATGTTGCGCGTCCGCATTGTCGAGATGCAGCGCACCATCGTGCGCCAGCTGGGCGTCAACCTGTCGACCGCCGGCACGACTGGTGAATTCGGCTTCGGTGTTTCGACCAGCCCTGATTTCTCGCGGGTCGGCCGCTTCCTGGGTGGTACAAGCGCCATGCTCGACTGGGTCAGCGGCAATACGGGCGGCGTCGAGTCGGTCAGTGCCATGCTGCAGGCTATGGAGCGCGTCGGACTGGTGCGCACCCTGGCGGAGCCGAACCTGACCGCGATCACTGGCGAAAGCGCCAACTTCCTGGCCGGTGGCGAGTTCCCGGTCCCGGTCGGCCGCGATCGCGACGGCAATATCATCATTGAATACAAGCCTTTTGGTGTTGGCCTCGGCTTCACGCCGGTGGTCCTGTCCGAGGGCCGCATCTCCTTGCGTATTTCGACAGAAGTGTCGGAGCTGACCAGCCAGGGCTCGCTCACCTTCCAGTCAAACAATGTCCTCGACGATGACGGCAATGTCATTGGCACGGTGCCAGGCCTGACGATCCCGGCCCTCAATGTGAACCGCGCCGAGACGACCGTGGAACTGCCGTCCGGCGGCAGCCTCGTCCTGGCCGGACTGATCCAGGAAGAAACACGCCAGAACCTCGACGGGGTTCCCGGCCTCCAGAACTTGCCGGTCCTGGGCCCCCTGTTCCGCTCGCGGGACTATGAGAACCAGGAGACCGAACTGGTCGTGTTGGTGACGCCCTATCTGGTCGACCCGACGAACCCGAACCAGTTGCAGACGCCTGCGGACGGTTTCCGCAATGCCAGTGAAGCCTCGGGCTTGCTCTTTGGCCGCATCAATCGCGCCTATTCGGTCCCCGGATCGGATACGGGTGATCGCGGCTGGAGCGGTCCGGTCGGCTTCCTGTTCGAGTAGTGGAGTTGGTGATGGTGGCCTACAAAAAAACAATCGGTGCCCTGATCGGACTGGCCGGCCTCGTGACGCTCGGAGCTTGCGCTTCGACGGCACCGAGCGGGCTTGGAACACCGCAGGCCAGCGCCGTGGCGGAGACCTATCGCGCCGGTTTCGCGGTCAATCCGCAAGATAATGGTCTGACCTGGGCCCAGCAGGGCATGCTCGCCGCCGTTGCCGCCGAGTACAAGGCGCGCGGCCATGGCCCGCTGGTGATCAGCTATCCCCAGGGCGCCGGCAATGAGGACGCCGCGATCGGCGCCATCGCCGAAGCGCGCAGCTTCTTCTACGAGCAGGGCATCGACTGGCGCGTGATCGCCGGCGGCGCCTATGACGCCCGCGGCCGCCAGAATGGTGAGTTGATCTTCTCCTTTACCCGTTACGAGGCTGTCGCGCCGACCGAATGCGATGGCAGCTGGGACCAGATGGCGCTGGAATTCGACAATCAACACCACACCAATTTCGGCTGCGCCCTGGCGGTCAACCTGGCGGCCATGGTCGCCGATCCGCGCGATCTCGTCGCGCCACGCGACATGGAAGCAGGCGATACCGGCCGCCGTCAGACGGTGATCGAAGGATATCGTGAGGGCCAGTCCACGGCCAGCGAACGCAGTGATTACGAGAGTGGCGCCGTGTCTCGCGTCGGCAGCGGAAACTAGGGAGGGGCCATCATGTCAGATGCAAATCGCGCAATGAAGCAAGACCCTTTCCTGGACGGTGACGACCCGTTCCTGGACGCGGCTGATGTCGAGCGTCTGTTGCTGGGTGAAGCGACCCGCGAAGAGATGAACCGGGCGCCGGCCGCAGCGGCGCCGGTCGATGATTTCGGTGATGACGACCCGTTCATGGCGGATGCCGGACCGGCCCCGTCGCCTCAACCAGCAGAACGGGTGATCGATCCGGTCTTCGAGGACCTGCAGGATGAAGTCCCCGGTCTGTCGGCTGCTGAATCGCTGTATGGTGAAGTCGATAATGACGTGCCGGACCAACCGGTTCCGCGCATTTCAGTCGGAGCCTTTTGTGAGCGCCCGGAAACCGGCGCCCTGATCCACAATGCCGCCAATGATCGTCGGCTCGCCAAGGCCCATGTCACGGTCGAGCTGGGTGGTCTCCCGGCGGCGATCGAACGTTACCACGACGAAACCACGCCGAACTTGCTGATCATCGAGAGCGGCATGCGGGGCAGGGGCCTGTTCGACCAGCTTGAGGAGCTGGCCGGGGTCTGTGATCCCGACACCAAGGTTATCATCGTCGGTGCGGCCAATGATATCAGCCTGTATCGCGAGTTGATGAAGCGCGGGGTCAGCGAGTACCTGGTGCCGCCAATGACGCCGATGCACGTCATCCGCACCATCTCCGAACTCTTTCTCGACCCGGAACAGCCCTTCGCCGGCAAGACGATCGCCTTCATCGGCGCCAAGGGCGGTGTCGGCTCGTCAACCATTGCCCATAACTGCACCTGGGCGATGACCGAGGGCATGCAGTCAGATGCAGTCCTGGTCGATCTGGACTTGTCTTTCGGTACTGCCGGGCTCGACTTCAACCAGGATCCGGCCCAGACGCTGGGCGATGCCCTGGCCGAGCCGGACCGGCTTGATGATGCCCTGCTGGACCGCCTCCTGGTTCGCTGCACGGATCGTCTCAGCCTGTTTTCAGCGCCCGCAACGCTGGACCGCGAGTGGGATTTCGGTCCGCAGGACTACGAGACCGTACTGGAAAAGGTACGGCGACAGGCCCCCTATGTGGCGCTCGATCTGCCGCACATGTGGACGCCCTGGGTCAAGCAGACGCTTCTTGCGGCCGATCAGGTGGTGGTCACCGTTTCACCGGACCTCGCCTCCCTGCGCAATGCCAAGAACCTGTTCGACCTGGTCGCCGGTGCCCGTCCCAATGACGAACCGCCGCGCGTCGTGATCAACATGGCCGGCATGCCCAAGCGTCCGGAAATTCCGATCAAGGATTTCGCAGAAGCGCTCGGGACGCCGCCGACCCTGGTCCTGCCGTTCGAGCCGCAATTGTTCGGCAAGGCGGCCAATAACGGCCAGATGATCACCGAACTCGATCCCAAGTCCAAAGCGGCCGAGGGATTCTCCCATCTCGCCAGCCTTGTCTCCGGCCGGACACCGGTGGCGATGCCCAAGCGTTCACTCATCGCAAAACTTTTCGGAGGCTAGTTCGCCCATGTTCGGCAAGCGTGCCGGAGGACCGACACCCACGACCGCCCCGATGACGCCGCCGCCGGCAGCGCCAAAGGCCGAGGCGCGTCCGGATCCTGCGTCGCACCGGGAGGCGCCGTCAGCCCCCGCCGCCATGCCCAGCGCGCCAAACGCCGCTACGCCTGCCCCGAAGCCGGTCGCCAAGCCGGCACCGGGTGCCTATACCGGGCCAAAAGCTGCCAAGCGTACCGTGCGGGCCGCCGAACCCGGTGGCCGGTCGGAAGAGTATTATGCGATCAAGACGACGATCTTCAACGCCCTGATCGACACCATCGATCTGGGGCAGTTGGCACGTCTGGACAATGAAACCGCGGCCGAGGAAATCCGCGACATTGTCACCGAGATCATCTCGATCAAGAACGTTGCCATGTCGATCGCCGAGCAGGAACAACTGCTCCAGGACATCTGTAATGATGTGCTCGGCTTTGGTCCGCTGGAGCCGCTCCTGGCTCGCGACGACATCGCCGACATCATGGTCAATGGCGCCGACAAGGTCTTCATCGAGGTCAATGGCAAGCTCGAGGAGACGAATATCCGTTTCCGCGACAATGCCCAGCTGATGAATATCTGTCAGCGTATCGTCAGCCAGGTCGGACGCCGGGTTGATGAGAGCTCGCCGATCTGTGACGCCCGCCTGATGGACGGCTCACGCGTCAACGTCATCGCGCCGCCGCTGGCGCTGGACGGCCCGACGCTGACCATCCGGAAGTTCAAGAAAGACAAGCTGCAGATGCAGAACCTGGTGGAGTTCGGCTCCATCACGCCGGAAGGCGCCAAGGTTTTGTCCATCATCGGGGCTTCGCGCTGTAACGTCCTGATTTCGGGCGGTACCGGCTCCGGCAAGACCACGCTTTTGAACTGCATGACCGGCTTCATCGAGGAAGACGAGCGCGTCGTGACCTGTGAAGACGCCGCCGAATTGCAACTGCAACAGCCCCATGTCGTCCGCCTCGAGACCCGTCCGCCGAACCTGGAAGGGTCCGGCATGGTCACCATGCGGGATCTGGTCAAGAACTGCCTGCGTATGCGTCCTGAACGGATCATCGTCGGTGAGGTGCGTGGCCCGGAGGCGTTCGACCTCCTGCAGGCCATGAATACCGGCCATGACGGCTCGATGGGCACACTGCACGCCAACTCGCCGCGCGAAGCCATGTCGCGGATCGAGTCGATGATCACGATGGGCGGCTATAACCTGCCCGCCAAGACGATTCGCGAGATGATCGTCGGCTCGATCGACGTCATCGTGCAGGCGGCACGCTTGCGCGATGGTTCGCGGAAAATCACCCACATTACCGAAGTGGTCGGCATGGAGGGCGAAGTCATCGTCACCCAGGACCTCTTCCTCTACGAGATCAAGGGCGAGGACGAGCACGGCAAGATTGTCGGCCAGCACGCCTCGACCGGTATCGCGCGTCCGAAATTCTGGGATCGCGCCCGCTATTTCGGCCTGGAACGCGAGCTCGCCAATGCGCTCGATGCGTCGGAGGCCTGATCGTGATTACTGGTGACATGGCCTTTATCATAGCTGCCATCGCTGCCTTCATGGCGGTGGGCGGTGTTGGATGGGTTGCCGTCGGTGCGGTCGGTGACGCGCAGTCGAAAAAGCGCATGAACCGGGCAGTCGGGACCGGCGGTCTCCAGCGCGGGCGCCGTCAGACCTCGGCGCTCGACCAGGCTGCACAACGCAAGCGGCAGGTCCAGGAATCGCTCAAGGATCTCGAACAGCGCCAGCGCGACCAGCGCAAGAAGTCACTGTCCATCAAGGCCCGTATCCAGCAGGCCGGCATGTCTTTCACGCCGGCCGTGTTCTGGATGGTCTCGGCCGGTATGGCCGCCGCAGGATTGCTGATCGCCTTCATTACCGGGCAGAGCCTGCTGGTGACCGCTGGTATCGGCCTGGTCAGCGGCCTCGGCATGCCGCGCTGGTGGCTCGGCTTCCTGCGCGGACGGCGCCAGAAACAGTTTTCCGGCGAATTCGCCAATGCGCTTGACGTCATCACACGCGGTGTCAAATCCGGTCTGCCACTCAATGAGTGTCTGAAAATCCTCTCGGTCGAGAGCCCGGAACCGGTCAAGACCGAGTTTGCCAAACTGGTTGAGGGCATCGCCGTCGGCGTGTCTCTGCCCGATGGCCTGGACCGGATGTGCGAGCGCATGCCGTTGCCAGAGCTCAACTTTTTCCGCACCGTTCTGATCATCCAGCAGAAGACCGGCGGTAACCTGGCCGAGACCCTGGGCAATTTGTCCGTGGTTCTGCGCTCCCGCAAGATGATGCGCGAGAAGATCGGCGCCCTTTCATCCGAGGCCAAGTCGTCTGCCGCGATCATCGGCTCGCTGCCGCCAGGCGTGATGGGCATCGTCTATGCCACCACCCCGTCCTATATGGGCCAGATGTTCACCCACCCGACCGGCCAACTGATGCTGCTGGGTGGTCTGACCTGGATGTTCATCGGCATCATGGTCATGCGCGGCATGATCAACTTCAAGATCTGAGGCGGCCATGTTCGGGATCGGTTTCACCGAGATACGCGACTTCCTGACCGATCCGGGTTCCCTGATCGCCATGGTCGCGGCCATCCTGGTGTTCGCCACCGTCGTGACCCTGACCTCTCCGGCCCTGGGTTCGGACAAGCTCGACAAGCGGATCAAGTCGGTCAACAACCGCCGGGAAGAGCTGCGCCGCAAAAACCGCGCGGCACTCGACGCCGCTGCCATGGCCGGCAAGGGCACCATCCGCGGTGCGGAGGCCAAGGGCCTGGTGCGCAAGGTGGTCGAGGCGCTCGACCTGCAAAAGGCGTTCGAGGATCCGGCCCTGCACGAAAAGCTGGCCCAGGCCGGCATGCGCGGCCAGCGGCCGGCGATGACCTTTTACTTCTTCCGCCTGTTGTCGCCTTTCATCCTGTTCGGCGTGGCCTTGTTCTACGTCTTCATGATCAATGATTTCGGCCTGCCGCAGATCACACGGGTCTGTTTTTCGTTCGGGCTGGGCTTGCTGGGCTACTACGCGCCCAACCTCTACCTCTCCAATCTCGCGGCCAAGCGACAGCAATCGATCATGGGTGCCTTTCCCGACGGGCTGGACCTGCTGCTGATCTGTGTCGAGAGCGGCATGTCGATCGAGGCCGCCTTCCACAAGGTCTCCAGCGAGGTCGGCTCGCAATCGATCGAACTGGCAGAAGAGCTGTCCCTGACGACCGCCGAGCTGTCCTACCTGCAGGACCGCCGTGTGGCCTATGAGAACCTCGCCAAGCGAACCAATCATCCCGGCGTCAAGGCGGTCTGTACCTCTTTGATCCAGGCCGAGCGCTACGGGACGCCGCTGGGACAGGCGCTGCGGGTAATGGCCAAGGAAAATCGTGACATGCGCCTGGCCGCTGCCGAGAAGAAGGCCGCCTCCCTGCCGGCCAAGCTGACCGTGCCGATGATCATCTTCTTCCTGCCGGTCTTGTTCGTCGTCATCCTCGGCCCGGCTATCATCCGCTTCCAAAGCATGTGACGAATCCGTTCTGGCGCGTTACTTGAATGGTATCGAGCATGTTGAACAGGTGGACACAGCCCATGTTTTCCGGGCGCAAGACGGCTGAAAAGCTCCGCGAGGAAATCCGCAGCGCCGACGCGGCTGTGGGTGAAGCCATGAGTGCGCTTGTCACCGGGGATACCGACGCTGCCCGCAAGGCGCTCTCGCAGGCCCCGAAAACCCATTTCGTTGACATGGGCTGGAAGGTCGGACTGGCCAGCGCCATGATCGAACTGAAAGCCGGCAAGCGAAAGCCCGGCCTGCAAAAGCTGATCGCTGTCTGTTCGCGCCTGGATGACACCTCACTGTCGCGGGACGACAAGAATTACCTCCGCCTCTATGCGCTCTATCGCAGCAGTGAGGCGAGCAAGGATGGTCGGGCGCCTGTCGAAATGCGGGTCCTGGTCGAGGATTTCCGCTTTGACCACACCCTGGTGACGCCGCTTTTGCGCAAGGATTTTCCGCTCAAGACCGTCGACGACGAGGACGCACCGCCGCCCCCTCCGCCGCCGCCACCTCCAGTGCCGACCGACGCGGGCTGAATATTTGTATTCCGTTGTCCGCCAACGGTGGTGTAGCCTCTCGACGGGGCGAGGTGACGCAATACTGGGCGGAATATTCTCATGAAGATCACGCGCGACATGGCGCTCTATTGGGGCACCGTGCTTTTGTGTGGCTACGGCCCTTTTGTCTATGGTCGCTGGGGTTTGCTGGAACTCTTGGTGCGCACCGGAACCTGGCCGTCCGACTGGTTCAGCTTTGACGCCTATGGCTATGTCGCCAGCATGACCGTGCTGCAGGAAGCAATCTTCGTGACGGCGTTGATCGCCTCGATGGTAGCCATCGTGTTGCTGTTGATGCGGTCGAGATGGTCAGCCATCGCCTATGGCGTCTTTTTCGTGGCCATGATGGTCGACTGGTTATTGCTGGTCGGCAATCCGTTCATCGGCATGGAAATGAACGGCTATCTTGGTGTCACCATCAATCTGGTCGCCCTCTCGGCGGTGGTGATGATCACCACGCTCGGCCTGCTCAAGGGGCGGCCGGTCCGGACCTAGTTCTCACGCACCGCGTCATAGCGACGCCGGGTGGTCAGCATGGACCGGATATAGGCCATGTTGGCCTCGGCCATTTGCGGCGAGACGTCGATGCGAGCCATTTCCTCGGCTTCGTCGAACCGTCCCTGCAAGGCTATCACCAATGCCAGGTTCTGCCGGATGGTGGCATCGGCTCCGGGCCGGATCATGGCTTCGCGCAGCATGCGCTCGGCCGTGTCCGGATCGCCGCTGGAGACGTAGGACATCGCGATATTGGACAGGATCGACGGCTGGCCAGGCGACAGGGTCAGCGCCGACCGGAAGGCCCCGCGTGCGCCGTCGCTCTGCCCGGCTTGTTCCAGGGCGATGCCGAGAGCATTGAAGATCTCCCAGCGACCGGGTTCGAGTTGGCTCGCCCGGCGCAGCGATTCGACCCCTGCGGCGCCGCGGCCGGCGGCGGCGAGAGCGCTGCCATGGGCCAGCAACAAGTCCGCATTTTCGGGATAAAGCGCCAGGGTCTGGCGGGCGACCTCGGCGGCGCGCTGATAATTGCCCAGCTGTCGCAGGGTTCGTGACAGTTCGAGGGCGGCTTCCAGATCGGACGGGTTGAGTTCGTGGGCCTCAGCCCAGAAGGCGGCCTGGGTGAGCACGTCCTGACTGCGGACCGCCTGGCGTTCGGTCGCCGAGGCCGGGACGATGGAATTGGCGTTCATCGTGTCGATGACGGCCTGTTCCTGTTCCGTCGGAGCGGTGGTTGCACAGGCTGCCAGCAGGAGGGCGCCAAGCGGGGCGAGGGCGAAGAGTTTGCGCATGGTAGAAACCGGGCCACTGTTAAGCATGACTTGAATCTGGGCTGCGCCGGTCAAGAATGGGTTAATCCGGGCGACAGCTACGGACACGCGAAAGGAACGACCATGACCGCCCTCATTTCATCCGCCTCCGATGCCCGCAAACTGCGTCTTGTCAGTGAGGCGGAGGTCGATGCCGTGATCAAGGACCTGCCGGCGGACCAACGCAGTCTTGCGGCCAATTTCAAGGGCAAGCCGGGGCAGTTTGTCCTCCTGCCCGATGGCGGAGAGGTGCAGGCCCTGTTCGGGATTGGCGGCGGCAAGGACGCCTTTGTCCTCGGCGCCGCGGCGCTGACCCTGCCGGAGGGAGACTGGCAGCTGATCCATCTGCCTGACGCCTTCGAGCCCACATTGGCGGCGACCGCCTGGGCGCTCGGCGGCTATACCTTTACCACCTACAAGCCCGCGCCGCGCGAAGCCGCGCGCCTGGTTGTGCCGGACGGGGCTGATTTCGACGAGGCCAAGGCCATTGCCGAGGCAGTCCATCTGACGCGGGACCTGGTCAACACACCAGCCGACCGCATGGGTCCGGAAGGGCTGGAAGCGGCGTTCCGCGCCCTGGCCGACGGGTTTGGGGCCACGGTGCGGGTGACCCGCGGCGATGATCTGCTTGCCCAGAATTATCCCATGATCCACGCGGTCGGCCGCGCCGCTGGCGAAGCGCCGCGCCTGCTCGAGCTGGAATGGGGCGATGAAAGCCATCCCCGCCTGGCCATTGTCGGCAAGGGGGTGTGTTTTGATACCGGCGGTCTCGATCTGAAAGCCGCCCAGTACATGCGCCTGATGAAAAAGGACATGGGCGGCGGCGCCAATGCGATGGGTCTGGCGCACATGGTGATGGCCGGCAAATTGCCGGTGCGCCTGCACCTGCTCGTGCCGGCCGTCGAGAATGCAGTCGGGGCCGGTGCCTTCCGGCCCGGCGACATCATTGATTCGCGCAAGGGCCTGACCGTCGAGATCGACAATACCGATGCCGAGGGTCGGCTGGTGCTGGGCGATGCGCTGGCACGCGCTGTCGAGGAGCCCAGCGACCTCCTGCTCGATTTCGCCACCCTGACCGGTGCCGCACGCGTGGCTCTCGGCCCCGAGGTGGCGCTCTTCTACACCGATGATGACGAG
>SPJK01094918.1_pt1 | contig 13305 bp, 11 predicted proteins | sample 3741771 | NCBI WGS metagenome assembly SPJK01 (sample SAMN10925997, study PRJNA522277) | cold seep metagenome | isolation source: Elba SIP-enriched marine methane seep metagenome, extraction at timepoint T2 | place: Italy: coast of Elba, Mediterranean Sea | reverse complement strand
TACGCACGGATTTGCTAGGGGCCTTATTTTTTTCATTTCTAAAAAATAAGTCTTGACCTGCTCTAAAATCAAACCCAGTAGTCAAATCCTGCCAAAACACTTGTGGCAAAGCATCTTCTTATGCTTATCATTATACTCTCCATGGATACAAACTTCGTTCAGAATCAAAAAAATTCAATATCAATATTATCCCGTCTCATTATCCCTAGAGCCCTTTCTTATATCTCCAAAAACCCCTAACACAGAAGCAATTGCCATACCAATTTGACAGCTACCCACCTTATATCTACAATTAACTCACGATTGGTTAAAAAGAACATAAAAATTAATAAAAATAACGAGCGCTCTAGCTAGGGCTCAACTTTCACTTTTTACATTGCAAAGGATATTGTTTTGAAAACTCAATTTCACACCCTAATCAACAGTTTATTGCTTGGATTGGTTTCATTTACCGGTGTTCAGGCCAATACTCAACTTGATCTTCCCGACCCCACTGCTAATGCGGTCTTATATGGGGACTTTTATTCTTATTCACTGCCGATTTTAGCTTCGAATTATGACTTAATTAACGGTGGAGGGGTTGGCCCCGGTAATCCATTTTATGTCGATTCATCGCCAGGCCAAATAAGCGATGACATTGTCATTGCCACCGGCGCTAACGGCAATCCGGTCCGGCAAAATTTTAACGGCATGAACTGGGCTTATGAAACGCCAAATTCGGATGGCATTACCTACCGTTCAACTGGAGAAACAGTCTTTCATCCAACTAATGACGGACTCAATGCTGCACAAGACAATATAACCACCTGGAACACCACAATTGCCGCTTTAGACACCTACTTAAACGGCAGCACATTTCCAATTTGGCTATTCAATAATAACCAGACAAATTCAGGCGGTAGTGCTGATCAAAACATGAAGGTCTGGATGCAGGTCTACATGTGGAGCAGTACTGATCCGCAAAATGTCGATCCTTTAATCTATACCTTATCGAACAACTGTCCCTTTACCGGCGGCACCACACCAGGAGTTGATCTCAACCTTTGTATAGAAGGCGGTGAAATCAGTTTTACCCAAGGAGGCATCGTTGCCGGTCCTGACAAAGACCCTTCGCTTTATGACCGTGACCTGGCCGATAACCCGTACCCCATTTCAGATATTGGCGCAGGAACGACACCGACTTTTGATGATTTTGTTATTTCAGGCGGCGAGGTCTGTTTGAATGACACACTTGGTATACCTGTCAACTGTTCAGAACCTCATGACCGCTCTTTTGCACATAACCTTGGAGCCAATCAGGCAGCATATGCGGTCTATTCACAAGAGTTAAATGATATGCTGGCACAATGGCGACTGGGTAACCTGGCCGAATATGATATGCTTTCCATTGACCTGCGCTTAGGATGTAACCCGAACCCAGGCAATGAAACCTATGATTGTACAGACGGCTCATTAAATAACGGCTACGAACAGGTCTTTCTCGGACGTGGAGAATTTGATCCACCACCACCTTCCGGAGTACCGGTGCCTCCAGCCTTATTCTTATTCTTGTCAGGTGGAGCTATGCTGGCATTTAAACGAAAAAAATAAAGTTAAACATTAAATCAGTTTTTATTAAACTTTCAAACCCGGTAAAGTTATCCTTTACCGGGTTTTTTTCTGCCATAAACAAATCTAAGAAATGCTGTTAAGCCACCTAATAATAAAAAATTGACGGTATAAATACTGCTTAAAAACTTAAGAAGTGTGCTCCCTTATTAATTTACACACTAACAAATAATTACCGGCATAGTAAGGAACAAACATGAGCAATACAAATACCCCTGGTTTAGACTTACCATTATGGTTCACTCAACGTGTTGAATCACGTTTAACGCGCCTTTATGGGGCACATGATATTGATTTGTTGATGGACAAACTCATTTCCTGTATTCGTTACTGTATGGATGAATTAGGTAAAACCAAGGATGAACATTGGAATCAGGAAGATGTTATTCTGATCAGCTATGGTGATAGCATACGTCAACCGGACGAAAAGCCTCTGCAAACGCTTTACGAATTTTTAAAGCTGCATTTGCAAGATAGCATTAATTGTGTCCACATCCTGCCTTACTTTCCATTCAGCTCGGATGATGGTTTCGCCGTCATCGATTATAAAATGATCGATCCACTACTGGGTGACTGGCATGATATCGAAAGGATCAGTCAGGATTTTTCACTGATGACGGATTTAGTGATCAACCATGTTTCCAGGGAAAACTTATGGTTTGTTGATTTTATTAGCGATGTAGCCCCTGGGCGAAATTATTTTATTGAAATGCCGGAACACACTGATGTCAGCTCAGTGGTCAGACCCCGCAGCACACCACTATTGATACCAGCACATACTCATCAAGGTGTACGCCATGTATGGGCTACATTTGGCGAAGACCAAATCGACGTTAACTTTGAAAACCCTGAGGTTTTGTTCGAATTTATAGAAATCCTGCTGTTATACATAAACAAAGGTTCGCGCTTTATCCGTTTGGATGCAATTGCGTTTTTATGGAAAAAGCTAGGTACACGTTGCATTAATTTACGTGAAACCCATGAAGTGGTAAAACTATTAAGAGATGTCGTGGATATCGCCGCACCAGGTACCGTGATTATTACTGAAACCAATGTACCTAATGGTGAAAACTTGAGCTATTTTGGTAATAGCGATGAAGCGCATATGGTATATCAATTTACCTTGCCACCTTTATTGCTGCATGCGCTTTTTTTCGGTGATTCATCTTATCTGACCCGTTGGTCAATGGATATGCCCAGACCTCAAAACAACTGCACCTATTTGAATTTCATTGCTTCACATGATGGCATCGGCTTAAGGCCCGCAGAAGGCATATTGCCGATGACAGAGGTTCTAAACCTGGTTGAAAGCATGCATCAGTATGGCGGTTATGTCAGCATGCGCACTGATGCCAACGGCAATGAATCACCTTATGAAATTAATATTGCATTATTCGATGCGTTGCGCGGTACACAGGATGGCGTCGATTCATGGCAGGTACAACGGTTTCTATGCGCCCACAGTATCATGTTGGCATTACAGGGTATACCGGCAATTTATATTCACAGCATGACCGCCACTCCAAATGATGTCTATGGCGTGGAACAAACAGGCAGGACCCGCTCCATAAATAGACATAAATGGGATTACGACAGTTTAATGACTTTGTTAAATAATGAAGATAGTCCCAATGCTAAAATTTTCTATGAGATGAAACAACTGTTAAAAGTTCGTCAACGACATAGCGCCTTCCATCCGGATGCTGACCAGGAAACGCTGATGGTCAGCGATGATTTATTCGTATTTCGTCGCAGTTCGGCAGAAACATCACAAACTATTTTATGCGTCAATAATATCACCCATCATAATCAGCAATTTACATTGCCTGATTTTCCAGTCACCTCAGGATCAGGAATCTGGCGTGAACTGAAAAGCAACGCAATTATTCAAAACCTCAATGGTAAAATTAGTCTCGACCCTTATCAATGTCTCTGGTTAGAAGCGATGATGTAAAAACTAAAATTAAACCATCCGGTTAACTAGTGCTGCATTAATACACCTTCATGAATGAAAACAATACTTGATAATCATAAGGCTCAGGCTTAGTCACGGGAACTTCCACGGTACCCAGCAAATACCAATCCATGCCAAGATGTGTTCTGAAACCCGGTGATAACGATACCGAAGTGTAATCATTAGGCTGACGATCATCAATAGTCTGATTTAAATTAGTCGCTAAATACCAAACCATATCCCCAACCGGCGTCACGTCATGCGGAGTAAAGTAATAACCAATCGAAAGGTTGGCATCAAACGTTGAGCGCGCTCCGGTTTTGGTGATTTCCCCGGCATATGGCACGGTAAAACCAAAACCGCCACGAACCACAAGACCTTCCCACCAGTTGGCCCAAAATTGGTATTGTGGAATGACCGAAGCCACATCATTTCCATTAACAGCATCCCCGGTTGGGGTACGGAATGCCAGATTAAGCGTTTGTGTAACATTTCTAGTTTCAGACAACATCATTCTGGCTTGTATTCTTAAATCACCAAAATTTGTTTCATCACTGTTGGAAGCCACCGGGATCTCAGTTTGGATTTGGAAACGCTGATTAATAGGCGTAAAACTCACCAGATTACCCGTATATGAATCGCCTCCTCCATTGGAATGTTGCCAGCCGAAAATACCCAAGCTCAAACGATAAAAAACCCCTTCATAAGCATTCAACCAGCCTTGGCGTGGAGCCCCGCCTCCCCCTGTAGGTGGGCTGACCCAGGGTTTGTCCCAGCCTTTTGAGAACAGATCACTATAGGAAAGCGCCTGCCATCGGGATGGGTCTGAATAGACATCACCAAAAATCGACTCCGACACCACTTGGCTAAAACTATATTCACAATCCCCCTGAGAGGAAGACTGATTGTTTGGACAGGCAATCGCAATGCCAGGCATAAATAACATAACCGCGATAAAATTTAATCTAAGCAAAAAGCCGGATGAATTCTGTTTATTATTGTTATCTAACATAGCAACTCCTTTTTTATATAAAGTACATTTAAAAAATATCACAAGCCATTATTTTTTCAACTCTAATTCACAAAGAACTCACGAAGTTATGCTCAATATTCACAGCAATTTATGTGATCGACCTCAAATAGTTTCAAAAATATTATATTCGCTCTATACTTCAATAGTTAGACTAATAACTAGATGGGGAATTGAACAATGGCTTTTTCAAAAAAATTATTTGCAGAATTTCTAGGTACATTTTGGTTGGTATTAGGTGGTTGTGGCAGTGCCGTCTTAGCGGCGACATTTCCGGATGTCGGTATCGGCTTACTGGGGGTTGCCTTCGCATTTGGACTCACGGTATTAACCATGGTCTATGCCATCGGACCGATTTCCGGTTGTCATTTGAATCCTGCCGTCTCTATCGGTTTATGGTCCGGGGGTAAATTTTCGGGTTCGGAATTATTACCTTATATTTGCGTACAGTTAGCCGGTGGTATCGTCGCTGGCGGCATCCTGTTTGTGGTTGCCAGCGGTGCCCCCGGTTTTGATGTCAGTGCCGGATTTGCTTCCAATGGTTATGGGGCACATTCACCCGGTGGTTACAGCTTAATGGCAGCGTTAATCATCGAAGTGATCATGACTTTTATGTTTTTAATGATCATATTCGGATCAACTGACAGCCGAGCACCAGCCGGTTTTGCCGGAGTAGCTATTGGTTTGGGCTTAACCTTAATTCATTTAATCAGCATTCCGGTTACCAACACCTCGGTAAACCCGGCGCGTAGTACCGCCACAGCTATTTATGTCGGCGACTGGGCTTTAATGCAATTATGGCTATTCTGGCTTGCGCCAATAGCCGGTGCAATTATAGCGGGACTTATATACCGTTGGCTGGGATCAGAAGAGTAAGTAAACAGACTTCACCTCTACTTTAAATAAACAGTCAATTCGGCTGTCTACGAGAATTAAGCCATAAGCTTGCGAGGCGTTTAAAATGCAAATTAAAAAATATTACTTAATCTTTGCTTTCTGCTGTATTGCCGTCATCGCATTGCTTTATGGCATCTCGCCACAGTGGTTCGCCCGTGTATTCCTGAATGAACCGGTACTGAATTATAATCTTGCGCATATCTTGAGAGCCGTCATGGGACTCTATTTGGCATTGGGCCTGTTTTGGCTATATGCTGCATTTGACGATAAATACCGTAATACGGCCGTTTTGACGCTATTGATATTTTGCGCCGGCCTAGTCTCCGGCCGCTTGATCAGTGTCTTGATCGATGGTCAACCGGCATCCTTGTTAAGCTTATATATCTTCCTGGAATTTGTGTTTGTGCCTCTGAGTTATTGGGTGTTTAAACTCCCTGAATAAACCTTAAATTTACCACCCAGCTATAAACCTTTTTTCATTTCCTCAGCTAATTCCGTGGCGCCATTTTTTTGTAGTGCCTTGATTACATTGTGACGATCAATTTCAGAACGGTTTTGGCTTAGTTTATATTTGCATTGAATCTCAGAAATTTGTATTTCTATTCCGACAATCAGTTCTATCAAATTTGCTTTATATTCAGGTTTCCAGGAAGAATCCAAATTTGATTCATACGTTTCTGAAAGTTGTTCAACTATATTTTTTAACGCCAACGAATCGGTGATCAATCTGGGTCTTCCATAAACATGTACCGCTTGATAATTCCATGTGGGAACACCGGGTGATTCATACCAAGAAGGAGAAACATAAGCATGATTACCTTGAAAAGTAACCAGCATTTCTTGTGCTTCAATTTCCTGCCATTGCTGATTACTTTTGGCAATATGACAGACTAACGATTGCGCATTTTTACACACCGCAAAGGGAACATGTGAAACGTACAATTGACCATTCAGCGTCGAGATAAGCTGCCCAAAAGCATGGGCCTCAATAAACGCAAAGATTTCCTGATTGTCCGTTATTGAAAAGTGTTTGGGTATATACATTATTACCAACAGTCATCTTGAGCCTTCAAACAAAGCTTATTCTTGAGATAAATTATAAAGAACTTTTGTTTCCTCAATAGAAATCATTTTCTTTTGCTCAAGTTTCCTTATTAACCCAGCAAGTTTTTTTTGATCCAGGGTCCTCATAAATAAAGAATTAATGGTATTAGACAAGGTTTCAACTTTCCTCGGTTTTGCATTCCCTCGATTTATCAAATAGTCGACTAACAACTTAATCCGTTCGTCCTCAGTTTTAGAGTATGTAGTTAGTTCTTATATTCTTTTCTGTAACATCCATAATCGGTTTAATCCTTAGTATATTGAGCTAATAATCCCATATTTATGGGTATTACTCCCTTTCAAAATACCTTAGCACGCATTGTTTATTTTAGGCCGAAGATAACTGATCATAAAACTGTTCGGTCTATACATGTTAAACCCAATTTCGTAAAAACAAGTAATTTTAAGACAGATCAATAAGAGCCTTAGGCTGGCAACAAATCATTCAGCAACGTCCCAACTTCATCATCCTCTATTACCGTATAAGTTTGCCAATCAATGTAATCCGACCATCTAACCATCCAATTCTGGATCGATGCGGAATCCGGAGTATCAATGACAATCCATACCAGCCGGGATGCGGGGTCATGCCAGCGTGCAATTAATGTGCTGTTATCCGGAGGCGTTACATCTTCACCGCTGGCAAATTTTGTTCCTACTTCCTGTAGCGTGGAGCGAGCCCAGTCGCCAACAAGCATAATTTTCATGGTATTATCACCTTTTGATATAGAACGATTAAACGCTTAGATATGCCGATGTAAATTCAACATATAAGCATATTCTCAGGATTTTTATCGCAACTCAAGAAAAATTTACAGCACACCCTGCTCGATAACCGGTAATACATAATAAACCACACCACTACCTTTGAATTGATCCTTCAGTCCCTGTTTAAGGGTAGCTAACATCTCACTTTCCACTTCAATCTCATAGCATAATTTTAAACGCTTCCCCCACACTTGTTCACTCACCGATAAGCCTTGCTTTTCAACATGGTGTAATGCTACTTCATGGCTGATAAAGCCGACTTGAGTCTCATAAGCGAGAAGAAAATCCACAATATCCTCTTCCAGAGCGCGCGGTAAAATAATTTTACATAAATAGCGTACTTCAGACATTTCCAGCGGACCTCGAAACGGCAAATCGTCGATATAATATCGGTAATAAGATCAATGTTAAAAACGTCGAAGATACTGTGCCACCAATCACCACAACAGCTAATGGCCGTTGGATTTCGGACCCCGGGCCACTCGCAAACAGCAATGGAATTAAACCGAATGCAGTGATACCAGCCGTCATCAATACCGGACGCAATCGGCGCATAGCCCCCAGCACGACAAGCTCATTGAGCGCCATACCCGATGCTTTTAATTGATTAAAATAACTAATCATCACCACTCCATTTAAAACCGCAACTCCCAGCAAAGCAATAAAGCCGACCGATGCAGGCACGGACATAAATAGCCCGGAAAGTTTAAGCGCCAAAATCCCGCCAATCATCGCCAGAGGAATATTGGACAATACCAGGATAGCCTGACGAACGGAATGAAAGGTAGTAAACAACAGCAGAAAAATCAGCCCGATCGCTACCGGAATCACAATAGATAACCGCGCTGCAGCACGCTGTTGATTTTCAAATTGCCCTCCCCATTCAATAAAATAGCCGGTAGGTAACTGCAATTTATTCCGAACCAACTGCTTAGCCTCTTCAACAAACCCAACCAGATCACGGCCACGTACATTGCTTCTCACAACTACGAAACGTTGTCCTTTTTCCCTGGACACTGAGACCATGCCTTCGGTTTGCTTTATTTCCGCAACCGCAGTCAATGGCACATGACCGCCATTAGGTAAGCTTATTTGAAGATTTTCAAAAGCAGCAATAGAACTGCTACCTCGAATCAATAGCGGAGTCCGTTTAACTCCCTCCTGCACGATGCCTAACTGTAAACCTTCAGCCTGGGCACGTAAAAAAGTCTCCAATTCATCCCCGTCCAAGCCCATCCTGCCCGCTGCTAACCGATCAATACGTATTTGTAAATATTGCATACCTACATTTTGGCTAGTAAACACATCGGCAGCGCCTGCCATTCCTCGCAGCAGCGTCACTATTTGCGCAGCTTTGGCATTTAATACCGCCATATCATGACCAAACAGCTTAACTGCCACATCGCCGCGTACCCCGGTCAGCATTTCCGAAACCCGCATTTCAATCGGCTGGGTAAAGCCAAATGCAATCCCCGGCGTGGCTTGCATGGCGTTGCGTATTTTTTCAATCAATGCCTGTTTGCCATCAACCAGCCATTCCGATTCCGGTTTTAATACCATAAATACGTCGGTATCATTTAAACTCATTGGGTCCAACCCAATTTCGTCCGAACCGACACGGGCCACAATGCGTGTCACTTCCGGTACTTGCGCTAAAATATTTTTTTGCACCTGCAAATCCAGCGCGACTGATTCCTCCAGGGAAATTGACGGTAATTTTTCCAATTGCACAATAATGTCGCCCTCATCCAATACCGGCATAAAGGTACTGCCGATTTGCGTATATCCCCAAACCGCTACACCCAACATAATCACCGTAAAACCGATTACCGATTTACTATGATTTAATGACCATAGCAATAATGGACGATATAAAAGCTGTAACTGCCTGGGTAGCCAGGGTGGGCGTTCAGATACTTGCTTTAACAGATACGAAGCCAACACCGGAATCACTGTCAGCGCTAACAGCAACGAAGACCCCAAAGCAAAAACAATACTTTGCGCCACTGGCGAAAATAATTTCCCTTCCAGCCCCTGTAATGTCAGCAATGGCAAAAACACAATAATGACAATCAAAGCACCGGATGTTACCGGCGTAACAATTTCCTTAGTCGCACGGTAAATCACATGCAAATGTGGCAGTCGCTTGGTTTTTTCATCTTGGCTTAAATGCGTCACGATGTTTTCAACTACAACCACAGCTGCATCGACCAACATGCCAATGGCGATGGCCAAGCCACCCAGGCTCATCAAATTAGCGGTCATATCGGTTGCTTTCATTAAAATGAAGGTAAACATTGCTGCCAAAGGCAGGATCAATGCGACTGTCAATGCCGCCCGTATATTGCCTAAGAACAATAACAACAGCAACACCACTAATACTGTCGCTTGGACTAGCGCATTGCTAACGGTATCGATCGCGCGCTTGACCAGGTTACCACGGTTATAAAAAACATCCACAACAACGCCTTTGGGAAAAGCCGAGCTGATATCATCGAGCTTTTGTTCGATGAGTTGCACCGTACGCCGGGCATTGGCGCCACGAAGACTCAAAACCAGGCCTTCCACCGCTTCACCCTGACCATTTTCGGTCACGGCTCCGTAGCGGGTTAAAGCGCCAATACGCACCTCAGCGATATCGTTTACTTTAATCACCGCCCCAGCATCACTTTTTACCACTGTATCGCGAACATCCTGCAAGGTTTTAATTCGCCCCTCAGCTCTGACTAATAATGCCTCCTCCCCTTCATTGATGCGTCCGGCGCCATCGTTGCGGTTGTTACTTTGAAGAGCATGGGCTAATTGTTCGATGCTGATATCCCGTGCTGTCAGCATTCGATTATCCGGCACCACTTCAAAACTGCGTACCAGTCCGCCTAAGGCATTGACATCAGCCACGCCTTCGACAGTGCGTAATGCCGGCCGAATCACCCAATCCAACAAGCTGCGACGTTGCATTAAGCTCAAGTCACCGCCTCGAATGGTAAACATAAACATTTCACCCAGCGGGGTAGTCATTGGGGCAATTCCCCCTTCGATACCATTCGGCAATTCCGGCCACAAAGTATTAAGCCGCTCGGCGATCTGCTGCCTGGCCCAATAAATATCAACACCTTCGGCAAAATCGATGGTAATGTCAGTCAATGCGTATTTCGCGATGGAGCGTAACATGGTTTGATTGGGTATACCCAAAAGCTCCAGTTCAATCGGCGTGGTGAGCCGGTTTTCAACTTCTTCCGGAGTCATGCCCGGCGCTTTGATGATAATTTTCACCTGAGTTGGTGAAACATCGGGAAATGCATCAATCGGCAACCGCTCAAATGCATAAACGCCAAAACCACTGATAATCAGTACTGAGAGCAGTATAAAAATCCGCTGTGTTAAAGAAAAACGGATTAAAGCCTTCATTAATGACTTTCCTCATCGCCCAAACCCACCCACTTCGCTTTAAGCGCTACCGCGCCGCGTACCGCGATAATGGTATCTGCGGTTAAATTGCCGCTGATAATGGAATAATCCGCCTCTTTACCCAACACCGTCACCGGCAACGCGTTAAAGCCCGATTCGGTGCGCACAAAGATGAAATTTTGTTCCTGAAGTTGCGCAATAGCCGCATTTGCGACTTTATAAACCGGCACCTGGCTGGTTTGTATGATCTGAGTATTCACCGATTGCCCGGCGCGTATATTGGCATCCGCCTGATCGATTTCAGCCCGGGCTAACACGGTTTGATTTTTGGGGTTGACGTGCTGACCAAGCAGGGTAATATGCGCGCTGGCACTAGAGTCATTAATTAATACCTGGTCATCCAAATGTACATTTTTCATTTTTTCCTGGGGGATATTAATTTCCAGCCACAGTTTTTCAAGGTTAGCCATGCGGTAGATTGGCGCCAGCATATCAATACGCTCGCCAGCTACTACCAGCCGTTCTAAAATTACACCTTCGATAGGCGCACCTAGTGACAAGTTGCTGGTCAGTTTCCGGGTTTTAGCCAGTTTATTGATTGCTTTTTTTGAAATACCGGTAATTTCCAACATTTGCCGGGCTTCATTCAGATCGGCAATAATGCTTTCATAATAGGATTTAGTCTCCTGCCAGCGCCGGTCCGATATCACGCCTTCCTTATGTAGTTTTTTATCGCGCTCATACCCAGCCTGAGCGAGATTTCGATTATTTGCTGCTTTGATGAATTGCCGCTGCAATACCAACAAATCGGGACTGTTGATATCAACCAGCCGCTGGCCTTGGGTAACCGGGTCACCAACCGCAGCATAGAGTTTTTTTACCAAACCCGCTTGCGCAGCGCTAATTATGTATTCCTGGTCCGGCGGTATCACCACCATTGCCGGAGCATATAACAACGGCGTATCCTGAACCTGTTGAATTTTTCCCAGTTTGACGCCCAGGTTATATAACTGAACCTTTGTTAGTTTAACTTGTGTATCCTGTTCAGCATGAACAGGGCTATAGATGAATAAAATATATACAATCAACCTGCCAATAAATTTCATGGTAATTGTCCAACCACCTGATTATAAAATGCGATATCGCGTTGAAGAATGACTACCCGTTGCTCGGCTTCGTTAATAGCAGCATGTGCCAGCGATTGAATTTTTAATAAATCCAATAAATCAATTTCTCCTGCATCAAAGCTCAATCGGGTCATTTTTAAATGGGTTTCGGCTATCTCACGATGTTTTTTTGCTATTTCCAATTCTTTGCGGTCAACCTCCAGCGCGTGTTTGGCATCAATCAGGGATTTGTTTAATTGGCGCATCAAATGTTCGCGCTCAACCAGGGTATTACTTAATTCAAGGTTAGTGGCAGCGATTTGCGGCGCTAGATGAGCTTCACCACCAAACGGAACGACGACTTCCATGGTAATGGTTTCAACGCTGATATTAGGATCACCACGCTGTGAATTACCACCTAAGGAGATGATCGATTGTCCGGAGCCTTCTGACTTCACCCAGGCCAACTCCGCTTTAAAGCGCTCAATTTCCGCATTCACCGCCATTAAGGCTGGATGATCATGGCTTATCTCAGTCAAAGCACTTTGCTGTTCCTGATATTGGCGCGGTACACGCTGCATCTGGGTCAGGGAACGAAAATTTTGCTCAGCATGAATTTTATCCGACTCGGCGCTTAACAATTCCGAGCGCCGCGCCAACATTTCGCTTTCCGCTAACAACAAATCGGTGCGTGGTAAATCGCCTAAATCAACCCGCTTTTTTACCGTGGCAACCAGCCTTTCCGACACATCATAAACCCGGTTAGACGCTTGGAACCGGATATCGGCTAATATGATTTCCCATAAACTGCTGCGTACCAGCCCTGCAACCTGATATTTCATTGCCTCGATCTTGAGATTGCCCGCAGCTTTTGCCTGACGCGCCAGATTCTGAGCGGCGGTACGCTGTCCCCAGTTCCATAAGGGCATACCAATATCACCTTCCAATTCCGGTGCGCCGGTTTCATTAGCGCCGGTCAGCCAACTATTGCGGTAATAAAAGCTGACAAATAAAGAACCTGCGACCCAGCTGTTACCACGTCGTTGTAAGGCATCGGCTTCAGCTTTTAAAGCAGGAATCAGTGCCCCATCAGGATAATTTTGCAGAGTTAATTCAACCAGTCCGGAAAGCGTTAATTGCGAATCCACAGTTAACCCGTCTGTCTCCAGACTATAGTATTCGGAACCAGCCGTTGCCGACAGCATCCAAAAAATTAAGCAAAACTTGAAAATGGCTTTCAAGCCCAACATATCCACCTCAGTAATAAACCGGTCATCAATAACCACGTAATAGTCTCGATGTTTGAAACATCCTGCAGTCAGTCTTAACCTATAGAAATTTGAAGACATCGCCCCCCCCATTTTCCACCTTCAAACGTTTAGCTGTAATACAAAAAACGGCAAAAATAGGGATGCTAAGATGTTCCATAC
>SPJK01016696.1_pt1 | contig 13316 bp, 13 predicted proteins | sample 3741771 | NCBI WGS metagenome assembly SPJK01 (sample SAMN10925997, study PRJNA522277) | cold seep metagenome | isolation source: Elba SIP-enriched marine methane seep metagenome, extraction at timepoint T2 | place: Italy: coast of Elba, Mediterranean Sea | reverse complement strand
GGGTCCATTCCGTTTTACATCACGCTGGCTTTCTTCGTCACACCCATCCTTCGTGCGCGGGTGGAGGAAAAATTTCAACGAGGAGCCGCCAGCCAGGCCTTCCTGGTAGAGAATGTGACAGGTGTCGAAACACTGAAGGCTCTTGCGGTAGAGCCGCAGTCACAGCGCCGGTGGGAAGAACTCCTCGCCGCTTATGTACGCTCCAGTTTCCGGGCGGCCAATCTGGGCAACATTGCCGGTAACCTGACGCAATTGATTAGTAAGATCACCATGGCTTTGACGCTCTATCTTGGAGCATTGTCAGTGGTTGAAGGCGAACTGAGTGTCGGTCAACTGGTTGCCTTCAACATGTTGTCTGGTCGTGTGACCGGTCCAATCCTTCGGTTAGCGCAACTTTGGAACGATTTTCAACAAGCCCGGATTTCGATTGATCGTCTGGGGGACGTTCTAAACGCCCCCCGAGAGCCGGCACATAATCCAAACCGCGCGACTTTGAAGAGCATTGATGGTGAAATCAGATTCGAAAATGTGACCTTCCGCTATCGGCCCGATCTGCCAGAGGTGTTGCGACGTGTTTCAATCGACATACCGTGCGGACAGGTTATCGGCGTTGTTGGTCCTTCCGGCTCGGGAAAGTCGACGCTGACAAAGCTCGTGCAGAGGATGTATGTGCCGGAAAGCGGTCGGGTATTGGTCGATGGTGTTGATCTTGCCATGGTGGACACCGCCTGGTTAAGGCGGCAAGTCGGGGTCGTGTTGCAGGAGAATCTGCTGTTCAACCGAACTGTTCGCGAGAATATCGCCCTTTCCGATCCCGGCATTCCGATGGAGCGCGTGGTCTCAGCAGCAAAGACTGCCGGTGCCCATGATTTTATCTGCGAATTGGCTGAAGGCTATGATACCCAGGTTGGAGAGCGGGGATCAAATCTGTCGGGCGGACAGCGCCAGCGCATCGCGATTGCGCGTGCTTTGATGGGGGATCCGCGCATCTTGATTTTGGATGAAGCGACCAGTGCGCTTGATTATGAATCCGAGCGAGTCATTCAAACCAATATGCGTGAAATCTGTAAGGGAAGGACGGTGATCATCATCGCTCACCGTCTCTCAACGGTGCGAACGGCAGATCGTATTATTTCTGTCGATAAGGGTGAGGTGGTCGAAGACGGAACGCATGATGAATTGCTAAAGAGTGATGGTCGTTATGCAACGTTGTGGCGCATACAAGCTGGGGAGATAGCCGATGGCACCGAGTGACGGTCAGCCTATCGGTCGGATCGAACCGAAGAAGGTGCCGGCTTCGGAAGCGAAACCCGGGTCGCCCCCTGCACCGAATAGCGAGGCAGCCCCACCTCCACACTTGCAGGGTCAAGGGGCGGAGACTGTCGCGCAGGACGATCAAGCGGGAGCGGCAAGACCTGCACGGCCGACGGGCGAAGAGCGTGAGTTTTTACCGGCAGCCCTGGAAATATTGGAAACGCCTGCGAACCCAGCTGGTCGTGCTATAGCACTGTCGCTCGGGGCATTCTTTCTAATCGCGATTGCCTGGGCGACCATTGGCGAAGTGGATATTGTTGCGGTTGCGACGGGGAAAATTATTCCGGCGGGCGGCGTCAAAATTATTCAGCCGCTGGAAACGGGAACAGTCCGGGCGATTCATATTCGAGATGGCCAATTTGTCCGCGCCGGTGAGGTGCTGGTGGAACTCGACCCCACCGACAGCGAGGTCGATAAAGATCAAATGATCCGTGAGCGCGTTGAAGCTGCTGTTGAGATGGCGCGACTGGAGGCATTCATCGGTGTATTGGCCGGTGCGGAGTTTGGATTTTCACCGCCCAACGAGGCGCCGGAAACTTTAGTGAGTATGAATAGTCGCCGCCTGGAAAGTGACATCTTTGCCTTTGAGGCGCAGATGCAGGCCCTGGAGGCGGATATGGCGCGGCGGGAGGCAGAACGCGCCGGCGTTGATGCGGAGCTTCAGAAACTCCGTCAAACTCTGCCGCTGGTCGAAGAACGCGAACAAGCGCTCAAGAAGCTTTTGGACAAAGGGGTGACGCCGAAACCGCAATGGCTAGAGGTGCGGACCTTATTGATCGAATCGCAACAGGACATCCTTATCCAAAAGCAACGTCGTCGTGAGATTGATGCCTCTATCGAGGCAGCCCGAAAGGAGATGGGCAAGTTACGGGCTGATACGGAGCGCGATGCCTATGCGCAATTGTTGGAAGCGCAAAAGACTTTCGAACAAACCGATTTGGCCCTGCGTAAGGCGGAAAAGCGAGAAAGCCAGCATCGTCTGATTGCGCCAGTCGACGGGACCATCCAGCAATTGGCTGTGCACACGGTTGGGGGAGTCGTTACGCCTGCTGAACCGCTCGCCTATTTGGTGCCGCAAGATGCACCACTGGAAATTCGGGCACAGGTCCTGAACAAGGACAAAGGCTGGGTTCAAGCAGGACAACCGGTCGAGATTAAGGTCGATTCCTTCCAATTCACAAAGTACGGCACGATTGATGGCGAAGTGCTGCATATGTCCGGCGATGCGATTGATGATGAAAATTTAGGGCCTGTCTATGATACCCGTGTTTCCCTCGATAAGACCTTTATTACCGTGAAAGGGGAAGACGTTACTTTGACACCAGGAATGTCTGTCTCTGTTGAGGTGAAGACCGGTAAGCGTCGGATCATTGAGTTCCTGTTCTCCCCACTCCTCCGATATCGGGATGAGGCCGGACGCGAGCGATGACGAAGAGCGGTGACAACCAGGCTCGATCAAAGGTTTTGTCCACGTCCTATGATCAGTTCTCGGAGTGGTACAATGCGCTCTGGGGAGACAGCGATGCAGCGATTGAATTGTTCCGTGGCACTATTCGAAAGTCACTGGCCACTCGTTTGCCGACAGGTCGTGTCTTGGATGTCGGTTGCGGAACCGGGCTTTCAAGCGCTGCTTTGGCTTTGGAAGAATATGAGGTCGTTGGACTCGATCTATCGGAAAGTTCGATTGCTGCAGCCCAAACACTATTGTCCGAAAGAAAATTGGAGGGAACGCTGCATGTTGCGGATCTCATGGCGTACGAACCTGAAGGCAATAAGGCTGTAGATGGTATTCTTGCGCTAACGACATTCCTCGCGCATTTCCGTAGTGATGACGCGCAACGAGCGTGCCTGAAAAAGCTATTCGACCTTATACGCCCCAATGGCGTTCTTGCCTTGTCGACCCATGATTTCGATCACCTGATGGCGACTGAGCCGGATGAGAGCTATGGAATGCCATCCTTGAGTAAGGATTCTGGAGGGCAGTTTATCTACCTGGAACAACGGCTCTGGAGTGGAACGCCGCGATCGCGCGATTATAAGACCCGTTATTTTCGAATTGGTCTTGGCGATGTTGTCGAAAGCCGATCCGTTGAAATTGACTATCGGGCGACACCGGTTGAAGAGATTGCGGTGATGGCGCGGGATGCAGGTTTTGTCGACTTGCAATGGGTGTATCCTGCAGAAACGGGGTTCTATCAGCCGATCCTGTTGGCCCGCCGCCCAACGCAAGAAGAGGTTGCTGAAGCTGGACCCCAGACTGAGTTGGATGCCGGGGCCGTCCCTTTGGATACACCGCCTGTTATACGGCACCAGTTCTATCCTGATGATCTTGGTGAAAACCCATTTGAGGAAGCGCCGGGTTTCAAACGCGACACACTTGTTCAAACCCGTACCCCGGATGTTCAGGTGATCGTCAGTCGCCGAAAACAGATAACCTTGGTGATGTTCTCAGGGGGCATAGACAGCGTTTATGTGCTCTACAGGCTCTTGAAGGAGTCTGATGATGAGATCGTCGCCCACCATATCCATTTTGTTAATATCGAACGCCGTCATGAAGCCGAAGCGCGGGCCTGCAGGGTGGTTGTCGACTATCTAAAAAAGACGGTTCGCGACTTTATCTACACGGAATCCGCGATTGACCGATCCCGCTTCCGTGCCTTTGGAATGGACGATATGGCTGTCGGGTTTGAGGTCGGTATCGTTCATAGCTCATTGATTGTAGATCGGGGCATCGGCTTTGACCGCTGGACATCCGGCACCTGTCTTGAAGAGGAGTTGGAGTATTTTGGGGCGAGTGAGATCGAAAGATTTGAAAATGTCCTGAATTGTGTTCAGGGCAGTTGCTATCCAAATCCGGCCCCCCGTTTCTTTCAATTGAAGATCATCCCCAAGAAGGCGCAAATGGATTACATGGGACAGGCGTTGGTCGATCTGTGTTGGACATGTCGCACCCCAGTCTGGGCTGAGGATGGCTCGGCGAGTGAGTGTGGTACCTGCAAGACCTGCGTTTTGATGGGCAAAATCAGACGTGGGGAACAGACGATTGCCCAACGATAGCGGCTTCGGCAGCGGCGCAGCCGTCGTCATAGCGTATTAATAAATCCCGCTTGTCATTTTCTTCTGCCCACCCGCGCAAAGTTGCAAAAGCAGCCTTGAATAGGCCCTGTCGCAGATCTCTATCCTGCCAACTGCCAAAGCTCTGTGAGGTGTGATGAGAGTGGAAATAACCTAGAGTGATCCATTCGACGAAATTCCTCGCGAGCGCCGGTTTGTGGCAACTGAATTCGATTAGTGTTAGCATCAGATCAGCCAAGGGGTGGCCAAGACCGGCTTCCTCCCAATCGATGATGTACATGAACCGCCCGGTTGTATCACAAAGCGCGTTGGTCGGTGTTAAATCGCCATGGACAAGGCAATTAGGGGAAAGATCCAACCCGGCATGGCGCGCGCGCAACAAAGTCTGACCCGCCATCGTTGTTCGGGGATTGTGATGTAGGTGCTTTGGCAGGTCTTTCACCTGATGAATTCGCGACAGCCAGAAGCCACAGTTTCTGGCCAACCCTTCATTAATCTCGCCACAGGCGACCGCGCCATTGTCAGGGTAGACGATTGATAAAGCGCTGATGGCATGGATATCGGGGACCGGAATGCGTTGCATCTTGGCGATACCCAGGGCCGTCACCTCATTATTGTGAGCCCATGGGGATCGAAAGCGCTTTACGATATAGCGTGAGCCGCTTCGTCCTGTTACGCGCCAGACGCTGTTCCATTGTCCATTGTCGAGCGGGGCCGTCGACAAGTATTGTCCGTTCTCGATCAGTTGAAGTGCCAGTTGTGGCGGTGCCATCGCTGCGGCCTCCTCCACCACAGGGTTTCAATCATGGATCGTGGAAGAGTATGGCTAAGACCCAAGGGAACCAAGGGTTAAATCAGCTCATCTGACCGATCATCAGTCTCGCCGAACCGTTTCAAAGTCGCAGGCCGTGTGTCCTCATATGCCGCAGCCAGGGTTTTGGCGATCTTGGCATTCTCTCGCTCGAACAGGCTATTCCCCGCGAGGTCACTTTCGACGATGAAGGGGCCGAAGTTTTCGACCTCAATCACCCACATCGCTTGGGCCAGGCCGAGCGTGTCCCGCCAATGGAGGTCGCGAACGCGCTTCACACCTCGTCCCAGTAAGGCCCCGGTCCCATACCCCACCGTGGTTAAATAGATCGCCCCATTGGGGACGAAGTGATCGCGGTAGTCATCCGTACTCATGCCGCCCTTACCGATGATCAACTTCGCGCCTGAAAGCTTGAACCAATCCCCAATCCATTTTGTGAAGCGAAAGGAGGCGGTAGCCGTTACAGCTCCCATGGTGTAGCTGCCATCCGGCTCGACCACAGCGGCGGGGGAGCAATGGAAATTCGCAGCACTCTGTGCTGGAAGATCGAGTGGGAGAGGCAGGCCCTCGTCGACGGCGCGTTTATAAACACCCTCTCGTCCCGTATAGACGCAACCGTCCAGATAGACGATGTCGCCCAATTTCAATGCCGCAAGAGCCGCTTGATCGGGATTTGTGCTCAGGCGGATTTTTGCTGGCTTTGAAGCGGTTCCCATTCGACCGTCTCCCGTCGTTGATAGGGGGTGAACCAATCCGGGTCGGTGCGATATTCGACACGGCCATCGGCATGAATGCGGGCGCATGCTCTGCGTGAGGACAGACAGAAGGCATGGACGCTCATTTGCATGCCACCGGTGTGGCAATAGCCGACCTCGATATTGCAATCGATAACCATGGAATTGCCGACAAATCCCATAGCGCCCATGCCGATAGAGTTTCCAAGGTCTTTCAGTTCTGCCTCTAGTGCGGCGATTTTGGGATCGGGATTTTTGTCGCCGACCACCCGCAGACAGGCCGCGCGTTTTCCCAGCACCATGCAGGCGTCTTTCGACCCGCCGAGCCCGATTCCGATGATGGCCGGCTGGCAGGCAAGTCCGCGCTTTCCAAATGCAACCAAGCTGTCGAGAAAGAACCGCTTGATCCCTTCAATTCCATCGGCGGGGAACAGCATCCGATAGTCTGTGCCGAACAACCCTCCCTTATGCACGGTGGTCAGGTCGATAAAATCCCCTTCCGGTTCGAAGGCATATTCGATCTCGGGTGCGCCGATCCCGACATTGTTGTCATGATCGGTGCGCCAAAGTGGATGGACGCGGTTGGGACGCAGAGGAATTGCTGCCGTGGCCCTTGCTGTTGCCCGTCGAAGGGCTGCTTCCAGGCCGATGGGACCGTCTTCAATCCGGGCCTCGTTCCCCATCTTCACGTACCAGCGCGGGCAACCGGTGTCCCCACACATGGCCCGCCGGTCCTCTTTCGCAGCTTCGTAATTCTCCAGCATGGCTTGCAGCACAAAGGATGAAAGATCGCCATCTTCCGCCGCCGCAGTTCGTTTGAGGCCCTCCAGATAGTCGGACGGGATCTCAATAGCGGCCTTTTCCATCAGCTTTTCTGCTGTCGACTGCACAATGTTGATTGGGATCATCGATAGCCTCCGTCAATCCTCTATAAGGCTTTCACCCGGTTTCACGATGGTAAAGGCGACCGGCTCCTGGGTCACGTTCAGTGCGTCGTTCTGTTGGCGAATGACGGTGAAAGTGGAGCTTTCGAGGGTGCCGCTATCAGGAAAATCTTCCCGGAAATGGGCGCCGCGTGAGTTTTCCCGCGCCAGGGCGGCCATCCCGATCGCGCGTGAAATCTCCACCAGGCTGCGCAGGTTCAACCAGTCATGCCAAGTGAGGTTGAAGGCAAGCGGGCCATCCGGAATTCCGGTTCGTAGCAATTCGTCTTCAATCTCCTGCACCTTGGACAGGCCGCCTTGAATGCCGTCGGCTGTCCGCAGGACTCCGACATCGTCCCACATGATTTCCTGCAGGCGGTCGCGCAGGCCGTGAATGTCCCCGGGTTTGAGAGCGAGGGGATGGCGGGCTCTATCGATCTCCGCTTCCAACACCGTTTCATCCGGGTTGCGAAGGGCGGATATGGTTCTTGCCTCCCGCCCCATGACATCGCCGGCGATACCGCCATAGACGGTTGAATTGGCAACGCCGTTACCGCCGAGCCTGTTAGAACCATGGGCACCGCCTGCATCTTCTCCCGCGACATGTAGACCGGCAAGGTCTGTATGGGTGTCCGGATCGACGACCACGCCGCCCATGAAGTAATGGGCGGTCGGCACAACCTCGACCCGGCCGGCGGCGAGGTCAAAGCCGCAATCCGCGCAGCGCCGCACCATGCCGTTAAACCGTTCGTGCACACTGTCCGGCCCCAGATGCCCCATGGAAATATAAACGCCGCCATGCGGTGTGGTGCGGCCGTCTCGCATCTGGGCGTAGATTCCACGGCTGACCACATCCCGTGTCGCGCGTTCTCCCCGTTCGTCGTAGTCGAACATGAAGCGCCGGCCATCGCCGTCCAGCAGATACCCACCAGCGCCGCGCAGGCCTTCCTCCAACACCGTGCCGGTCATGCGCGTGCCTTCGCCACCAAGCAGTCCTGTCGGGTGAAACTGAACCATCTCCATATCTCGCAGCGGCAGGCCCGCGCGCAGTGCCATGGACAGGCCATCCATTGTCTTATCACCGGATGGCGTGTGGTACTTATACATGGTCGGCCCGCCGCCGGTCGCCATCAAGACAGCCTTGGCCCGAACGAAGCGGAAGCCACCGCTGCGCATATCGATGAAAAGAACGCCGGCCAGGCCTCCGCCGTCCCGATCTGGGATCAGGGCAATGGCGCGGTGCTCTTCCAGACGCTTCACATCGCGGGCCAGCACCTGTTCCATCAAGCGGCTGACAATCTCGATCCCGGTCAGGTCACCTTTATGCACCGTCCGGTCAAAGGTCTGGCCGGCAAAAGCCTTCTGGTGCAGGCTGCCATCCGGGTTGCGGTCAAAGAAGCAACCGACTTCATTTTCAAGCTCTTGGATTCGGGTGACAGCTGTCTCGCACAGTTTCCAGGCCATGTCTTGGTTCGGCAGCCACTTGCCGCCGATGATCGTATCCATGAAATGCCGTTCAACGGAATCGCCCTTTGCGATGGCGACATTATAGCCGCCTTGAACCATGCGGGTGCAGCCGCATTTTCCAACCAGCCCTTTGACGGCCAGAGTGACCTCCAACTCTGGGGCTGTCTGTTTTGCGTGAAGCGCTGCGAATAGCCCGGCTCCACCGGAACCGATGATCAGTATGTCAGTATCATGCCGGTCAATCATTGGTTCAGCCCGTAACTGATAAAAGAAAGCAACAGGACAGAGTGATCGCGGCGGCGAGGGCGCCTGCTGCATAGGTTTTCTGTCGCGGCGACCAGGGTAGAAACTCGACAGCTAAGAGCCTTAACCCGCCGAAGAAATGCAACCCCAATAGAAGGACCAAGCCTATCTCGGCGACCTTAACCACCGGGTTCTGGGTCAGGCTCAAGAAACTGTCCAAGGCCTCTGGGCTTTCGATGGCGAGCCCTAGAACCAGGAAATGCGCCGGTAGGAACAAGGCGAGTGCAAGTCCTGACAAGCGTTGAACCGCTGCTGCGATGCGGAGCGGGTCTCTGCGATGGGGTGGAAGCTTCATAGCACCACCGCCATGATCGCGCGGGCACCCAGGGCAACAAGACAAACGAACAGGGCCAAGGCCACACTATTCAGAAGTCGAGGGGGCGGTTTCAAATACTCATGCAAAACAACCCGAAGGCCGATTGTGGCGTGAATGGCGGCGGCCAGAACGAACACGCCATAGAACAGCGCCCACCATTGGTTTCCTTGTGTCCGCGCCAGAATTTCGGATGCAGTGAGCCCTCCCTGAGCGGCATAGATCATCATCCCGATATGACCCAGCACCAGCGGTGCCATGACCATCGCGCTTAGACGTTGCAGCAGATAGAGGCGCAGGTCCAGCATCTCAGCGCCGCGTCCCAAGACCAAGCGCAGCCTTTGCCGTTTTGCGCTTCAAGCCGGCAATCGATGCCGTTGGATTGAGCAGGTTTGGGCAAAGCGCCGCACAGCTCTGATGGGTGTGGCAGCTGTGGCAGCCCCCGGCTTTGGATATGGTAGATAGCCGTTCCGATCCGGCGCCATCGCGTCGGTCATTTACCAAGGTCCAGGCACGGTTCAGCGCGGCAGGGCCCAGGTAGTCCGGGTTCGCTTCAACGGTATCGCAACCGGCATAGCAGACACCGCAATTGATGCATTCAATGGCAGCGTTTGCGTTCATCCGATCCGGCTCATCAGGTTTGATCGCGGCCATTGGATCGTTGCGTGTTTCCGTGGGTGTAAAGACGCTACCTGCCTTGATCCATTTGTCGAAGAATTCCGCCATGTCACAGACCAGGTCTTTCACCACCGGCATGTTACGCAGCGGCGCGATGGTCAGCTTGCCGTCTTTGCTTGCTTTTCGGACATGGGTACGACAGGTCCAGCGCGGCGCGCCGTTGACCATCATGGCACAGGATCCGCACATCCCCACACGGCAGGCGAAACGATAGGCGAGGCCCGGTTCCGCATGTCGTTGTACCCAGGTCACAACATCCAGAATTGTCTGACTTTCTTGTGCCGGTACGGCGTAACGTGAATAGCTTCCGCCATTCGTATCACCACGCCAAATATCGACCTGGAGTGTGTCGGTCATACCCCTCACGCGCCTTTCTAAGAAACAGAGAGCGTTTGATGAGAAAGAGATAGATGAAAAAAATTATAACCGAAAGCGCGAATAACTTTCTTGTATCGTAAGTAAAATTTACATCATCCTGTGCTGACAACATCCCGAAGAACGGTATCCAACGCATCAAGCAGCCTGACTTTCAGGCTATCCTGTCGGCTAACAACGCCAATTTGGCGAACCAAGCCTGGGCTGCCGAGCGGCAAGGTACGTAGGTTCAGTGAGTTTGGACCCGCAATGCAGGGGCGTGGGACGATGGAAACACCCAGATTTTGATGAACCATGGCCGAAATACTCTCCAAGGTATCAAGCTCCATCGCTTCCCGAACGATAATGTTGTTTCGTTTCAACCATGTCTCGATCATCGCGCCGACAAGTGCCCGGCGGGAAAATCGGATATAGGGATGTGTTTTGAGAAGCGTGTTCGGATCGTTTCCAACGGTTTCCGCTGACGCGATGAGTTCCAGGGGTTCCTGTGCAATGGGACGAAAAGAGAGCGGTTCCAAGCCATCAAGGGGCGGCGTTGCGACGGCGGCATCCAATCTTCCCCGGTCTACCTCTGCAATCAGGTCCAAGGACAATCCTGGCACGACACGAATGCGCAGGTCGGGATAGCGTTTACGGAGTTGTCGTAACGCTGTGGGAAGAAGGCCGGACAGGCTGGTCGGGACGGCACCCAGGATCAGCTCTCCGGTCAAGGCCGCTTCGCCGATCACCGCCGCGGCCAACCCATCATGGGCGGCGACGACATCACGCGCCTTTTCGACCAAGGCCAGGCCGGCAGGCGTCAGTTTCGGTATCCTTCCGGCTCTGTCGAAGACCGGGAAGGGCATTTCTGCCTCCAAGGCCTTCATGCGCTGAGAGACAGCCGCATGGGTCACATTCAAGCGATCCGCGGCGGCGGTGAAGCCACCTTCCTCAGCAATTGCGATCAGGGTTTGTAGAGAGCGGATCGACATTCCCTTTATCTATTTGAAAAAAAGCTGATGAGAAAGTCAGACTGTGAAAGCAGTACCACGAAAAAGCGGCTAGGGTCTGTTCGCTACTTTTTATCCGGGCGCTCGTCTTGTAGGTTCCGAAGAGCATCAAATTTATTCATGCTTTGGGATACCTATGACAGTTGAACCTGATCGCAAACCGCGCGGCCGTCCGAAGGGGACCGGGTCGAAGGTTGTGCATGAGACGCTGCGGCGTCGGATCCTGGCCCTTGAACTGGCCCCTGGTGCTGATGTCTCCGAGACAGCGGTTGCAGAGGAATTTGGCGTTTCTCGTACACCCGTCAGGGAAGCGCTTCTGAAGCTGGAAGCCGAAGGGCTCGTCAGTTTGATGGCGAACCATGGCGCCCGGGTTGTCACGCTTGACCTTTCAGAGGTCTCGGAAACGCTGGAGGCACTGGAACTCCTGCAACGCAGCGTCAATCGCTGGGCCGCAGAGGCACGCACCGAATCCGACCTTAAGGAAATTGAGCGCTGTAATGAAACCTTCCGGGAGGCGATGGCAGCGGCGGATTTGGATCGGATGGCGTTGGAAAACTATGCGTTTCACAAGGCCGTTGGCGATGCTTGTGGAAATGCGACCGTTGCTCAATGTTACGACACCCTGTTGGGTCGATGCCTTAGGCTTTCCCGAATGAATTTCGCGCGTGGTTACAAGGAGCCGGGCCCGGCCGACACCTTCAAATCCGATAGTTATGAGATTGTTGCGGATCAGCATGACGACTTGATCCAGGCGATCCGCGATCGCGATGCGGCGGCTGCGGACCGGATCGGGGCCGATCATGCGACCTTGTTCCGGCAGCGAATTCAGTCCTTCGTCGGGCGGAACAGGGCGCCCGGAATTACGCTTTAGAACAAGCGTCGACGTTCCTCAGACCAATCCCATCTTTTCTGCATACCCGAACAGTGCGGGCTGACCGCCTGTGTGGATGAACAGCACTGATTTATCGGACCCCAGTTCTTTTGCTCTGTCGATGGCGACGGCCAGGACCTTGGCGGTATAGACCGGATCGACGAATTGCCCCTCCGTCTGTGCGATAGCCTCCAGGGCAGCCTTCGCATCCGGGCCCAGTTGTCCATAACCGGGGGGAAGGGCGCTGTCGTTTAGAACGATGTCTTCAGGTTGCACCGGATTGGGAAGCTCCATCAGCTCTGCCAAATCCTGCAGTCGCTTGGTGACCCGCTGGTGTTGCGCCTCCGCATCCCGCCGGACGCAGGCCCCGATGACAGGGATGTTTATGTTGATGGCTCGCAGCCCAAACAGTAGTCCGACATGGGTCAGAGCACTGCCGGAGGCGACGATGACTTCATCGATCTTCAGTGTCTGATTTTCCATATCTTCGGCGATTTCCAGGGCGGCTTGGACATAACCCATGGCGCCCTTAGGTGGTCGGTCGCCGGAAAGTGGGACGATAAAGGGGCGCTTCCCTTCGGCTTTCAGGCTGTCTGCTAGCGCGCCCAACGCCCGGTCAGCCCCCGCTTCATCCTCGCCTTCCGGATAGGAATGAAGATGGGCCCCCAGAAGCTTGTCGAGCAGCACATTGCCATTTGCCCGATAGGTTGGATCAGGATTGGGCACCCTTTCTTCCAACTGGATGTGGATATCCATGCCGAGCTTTCGGGCACCGGCGGCGGCGGCGCGGACGAAATTGGATTGGACGGCGCCGGTGATTAGGACCGTATCCGCGTTCTCCGCCTTCGCAGCGCCCAGATAATACTCCAACTGGCGGACTTTGTTGCCGCCCATCGCCAGACCGGTCATGTCATCACGTTTTGCGTAGATCGTGGCACCGCCTATTGCGGCGCTCAAGTTATCCAGCCGCTCCAAAGGCGTTGGCAGAAAACCGAGTGATGCGCGTGGAAAGCGGGCGAGTGTTGCAGCGAGGTCCTGTGGGGTCATCGCAAAGACTCCGTTGATTGGGTCTGGTGAAACGGTTCGTTTAGAACGGCGCGAGGCACTGAAATGCGGAAACCCTTATCCCCTGCCCGGCGGTGATTTCCTTGTCAAGACTGAGGAGCTTGTTAGGCTGACTTGGTTTAGGAGATAAAGGGGGGAAAGATGGCAAGAATTTTAATTATTGATGATGATCCGCAGATACAGAATTTGGTTCGGATGTTACTGGATAGCCAAGGTTACTATGTGGGCACCGCCGATGATGGGGAAGCTGGCGTCCGCCGGGCCTTAAGTGAATATCCCGATCTGGTCATCACCGATATGAATATGCGCGGCGTGACAGGCTGGGAAGTCGCCCGCCGTATCAAGGCGGATCCGGACGCGACGGCGGTCAAGATCATGGCATTATCCGCATTTACCTC
>SPJK01036369.1_pt1 | contig 13328 bp, 6 predicted proteins | sample 3741771 | NCBI WGS metagenome assembly SPJK01 (sample SAMN10925997, study PRJNA522277) | cold seep metagenome | isolation source: Elba SIP-enriched marine methane seep metagenome, extraction at timepoint T2 | place: Italy: coast of Elba, Mediterranean Sea | reverse complement strand
CTTCATTTCACAGAAAACCTGATCCGTGAAGCGGCAAGCAAAGGGGTCGATTTTTCAACACTAACTTTGCATGTCGGGCTCGGTACATTCCGACCCATCGCTGATAAGGTAGAAGATCACGTCATGCATTCAGAATGGTGTCAGCTAAGCGACCAAGTTGCACAATCGATTAATAATACCCGTTCCGAAGGAGGCCGGTTGCTGGCTGTTGGAACCACCTCGGTAAGGACACTTGAGACCGCTGCAAGCCAATCAGAAGAACCGGGTAAGGTCGTCTCATGGCAGGGAGAGACCGACATCTTTATTCGACCACCTTATGAATACCAAGTTGTTGATGCGCTGATCACCAACTTTCACTTTCCAAAGACAACCCTATTACTATTGGTTGAAGCCTTTGGTGGCACCGAACTAATGCAGCAAGCCTATGATACAGCTATCGAAGAACGCTATCGATTATACAGCTCCGGCGATGCCATGCTGATTCTGTAACGGATTCCACCGTCAGGATCCTACCGCGTTCGCAAGCTCTTGTGCTGAGTTATCAAAACTTTGCCCAGCAGCATTCGACATTTGCAGCACGGACGCAATGGTTACGCCTGCAATCAGTGACAACATGACGGCATACTCAACCGCCGTCGGCCCATCTTCAGAGCGCAGGAAGCGCAAGATTTTTTGAGACATGGTGGTAAATCCAAGCTGAAGTATGAAAAGTTGGCCATCAAACCAACCTAGAGGAGTTACTTAAACTCTATGCTATGGAAGAACTAGCCTTAAGGCGACAGCGATAAGAAATCAGCTTTGGGATAAGTACCTGATTCATGTCGTAACGATTATTCCATCAGAAGGTATCGCAACGACTTATCAATCTCTGGATTAACTTCCTACAAACGACAAAGAGCATGGGCAAATGCCACATGCTCTTTGTTTGATTCAATTGTACCTAAGAAATTAGGCCTGGAACGAGCTGCCGCAGCCGCACGATTTCACAGCATTGGGATTTTCGAAGGCAAACCCACGTTTTTCAATGCTATCGAAGAAATCGACCGTTGTACCATCGAGATACAAAGCACTCTTCTTATCAACCACGACTTGCACACCATGGCATTCAAATGAGCTGTCAGCTGCTTCGTCAACCTTATCGTCGAAACCAAGTGCGTAGCTAAAGCCACTACAACCACCGCCCGTTACTCCGATGCGAAGGACCGTGCCTTCATCAAGATTTTGGTCCGATACAATGCGCTTAACTTCTTCAGCGGCACGTTCCGTTAGAACAACGCCCATGGATCTGTCCTCTGTGTGGTTTATTTGGTTGGCCCTATCAAACTCTTGAACCCGTCTTATTACTTGATCGGGTCGAGCCGTGTGGTTCATTCACTATTACTAGTATAGCAATCGCAAGCTCCAGGGGAACGGAAGCTTTCAGCAAGATTATCACTAATTGCGAACGAAATTACCGGTTTAGGTAAGATTACGCAGCCGTTGGACTGCTTGTTCGATAGCAGTGGCGGCCTGCGTGATCTCCTCTTCCGTCGTAAATCGGCTCAATCCAATCCGAAGCGTGCAACGGGCTTCGTCGGCTGAGAGGCCAATTGCTTGCAAGACGTGGCTCGGCTCGGGATCAGCCGATGAGCAAGCCGCCCCGCTGCTAAATGCAAACTCGGGGGTCTGCATCATGATTGCTTCCCCATCAACGCCTTCGATGTGGAAGTTAAGATTATTCGATAATCGAATCTGCTTGCCTTGAGAATCCGTTGCGTCAAGCTCAGGTCCGCATAGATGAATCCCATCTACCTTTGCTTTTAGTAAATCAAACATATGGTTTCGTAGGTCTCTCAGACGAGCTGATTCTTCTTGCTGCTCTTCGCAAGCAATCTCTACCGCTTTAGCAAAGCCAACAATTCCCGGAACATTGAGCGTTCCTCCCCGGCGACCACGCTCTTGACCACCACCAACTATTAGGGGATCAAGCCGAACAATCGGTTTACGCCGTCGAACATAGAGGGCGCCAATTCCCTTTGGACCATGCAATTTATGAGCGGTGAAGCTCATCAGGTCAACCGAAAGGTTATCGACATCAACAGGAATTTTACCAACAGCTTGTGTCGCATCAGAATGCAGCAAGACTCCTCGCTCTCGGCACGCTTTTCCGATTTCAGCAATTGGTTGAATGACCCCAATTTCATTATTGGCGAGCATCACTGATACGAGACACGTTTGGTCACCAAGATGATTTTCCAGGTCGGCAACAGAAACAACACCCATGTCAACGGAATCTTGATTTTTCACATCAAGTAATTCGACTTGGTATCCCCTGTTAGACAATCGTTCGAGCGGAGCAAGCACGGCGTTGTGTTCGGTCTTAACCGACACAAGATGATCACCACGGCGCTTCGTCCGTTCGGCAACACCACGAATAGCGAGATTGTTACTTTCGGTTGCACCACTCGTAAAAACGATTTCGAGCGGATCGGCACCAATTGCAGCAGCGATTGTCTGGCGTGCTTGGTCGACCGCTTCAAGGGCGATACCACCAGGAGCGTGGCCAATGCTACTCGCATTTCCGTAGTTCTCGGTCATCCATGGCAGCATCGCCTCAACAACACGCGGATCAACCTTGGTTGTCGCATGATTATCAAGGTAAATGACCGAATCAGACATCCGACTCTTTGAATCTTTATTATCTAAATAGTTCTAGGTAAAGAGAGCCTTTAGGGCGATTTGTGACCACGTCTCGTATTGGTCAAGTTCAGCAAGAACCTCGTCGAGCGATTTGAAGCAAGCGTCGGCCAAGTCGTCTTCGCGCGGTGAGACTTTTGGCTCCGCAAGTTCAAAACGATGAACGACGCCAAGATGAACTTTGCCAACTTCGGTTTCGTCATCGTTGATCAGACCAACACGAGACTCCGTATATTCGGCACCAATAGAAACTTCTTCACTCAGTTCCCGTTCGAGGCCTTGTCGGTAGATGTCTGTCGTATCTTCAGCATGATCGAGTGATGAAATATGCCCACCTACGCCAACGCTACGTTTTGCTCGGAGTCGTGCTTCGCCACCACCGCCACCACGTTGATAGTTGAAGAGATGGACGCCTCCGTCTGAATCGGTATACGTAAACAGCACGTACGGAATTAACTGCTTGAACGAAGGATCTTCTTCCATCGGACCGCGTGGCTTATAGCTAAGCTCGTTGCTATTTAGCAATGGTTCAAGGTACCGTTGAACATCGGTCGAGAATCCTTGGAAATGCCCAAGCTCGTGAAACTGGGCAGTCGGAACAACCAAGATTTGTTCTTCTACTTGTTGGCTAGTTGCAGTGCTAGAAGACATCTATGAAGACTCCCTTCGAGTGATTAATCCCTGATTTGGATATGACGATTACTCTTCATCAATAATAACAACCCGCTGCTCGTCACTATTGCCACGAAGCTCCGGAGCATACATGGCAGAAACTTGGGTTGGCAAAGCAGCAAATTTGCCTGGGGTTTCGGCCCGAAGTTGATACTTCAGGGTATGTGTCCCACGTGGCAGTCGCGATACATAGAATGATACTCGCTCGTCACGGAATTCAACATAGGCCCCCAAACCATTGCCATTGTAGCCGCTCCGAACGTTGATCGGTTCGAGCCCTGCTCCCTTAGGATCCTCGATGAGTAGGTATTCATAGTCGTTCTTGCTAGTAATGGTAAGTTCGACTTCGACCAATTCACCGCTCTTTACCTCGCCCAAATTCAGCAAATTGAGTCGGCGGTATTGTCGTTCTTGTGTCTGGACGACGCCTCCTCGTTGATCGACTGTTTCTCCTTCAGTTACAACGGGAATCAGTTTGGTCATCTTACGCGCAACCTTTACTTCCAAGCCAGCTGCTCGAATATCCGACTCCATTGTGAAGTTGGAAAGTAGCCCGCCAAGGTAAAGTCGGTCGCCACTCAGCTTGCGGAATTCCAAGGTATGCCGCCCCGCGGTCAATTCTTCGCCCGCCATGCGGAACACTCCATCGAAGAGAAGTTGATCCGAAGGTTCGATGGTGACCGAGTTTCGTTTCTTACCATCAAGCCAAACTTCTATCTCCATCGCATCACTTGAAGAATCATCCGATGATGAGAGAGCCCGGTGATAATCTGCCATCGCTTCAACCACCAAAGCGGTGTCCCGAGTGCTATCCCACCGAGCGGCATGGCGACGATTATTCAGCAAGTATTTGACAATTCTTGGGGCTAAGTCACCTTGTGGTTCGGTTGCTGCAAGCAGTTGCAAGAAGCAGGCATGAGTTTCATGCTCGCTGCCGTACCAATACCACCAAGATGAGTTTCCAAGGTCCAAGTAGGCTGTCTGATTTTCATCGTCAGTGACAACAAACTGCTTTAGGTTACGGATCACACGATCACGATCACCTGCAACAACCTTACGCTCGGCAACGTCATCGACAGCCTCTGACTCAAGATGCAATGCCAATCCAATCAATCCCAAGCTGTAGCGAGAAACCAAAAGACGTTCGTCAACCAAACGGTCACGCATCTTAGAATTAAACTTGCCAGCTCGGGCGAGTGTTAAATGCACCAAGGCATCAAGATTGTCTATGTGGCATTTGTATGGTTTCTGCTTGTCAACTGGTGTGCCATCGACCTTGCAATTGGCAAGGAGTCGAAGTTGTTTGATTCGGTAATTTTCTAGCCAAGTCAGACCACCGGAGATCATCTTCTCTGGCACCTCAACGCCATTATCACGTGCGACCAACAAGCCACGAACAACGACTGCCGTTGTGTGGGCCGAGCTTCTTTCGCGAAATCCACTGAACCAACCCCAACCACCATCGGATAGCTGCATTTCGCGAAGTCGATTCACCCCAGCACGGACAATCTCATTCAGTTCCGTTTGAGAATAGACCGGGTTATGCATCTGCTTAGGCCCCTCTAAATCGACCTTCTCGATCGCATCAAGATCGACTTTCATGTCGAGAAGCACCCGTTGCGTGATGGCTGCTGGCAGGAATCGATTGAGTGTCTGTTCCGTACAACCGTGAGGGTAGTCAATCAAAAACGGCAAAGCCTCGACCATCGCTCCAACCAAGGAGGGTCGATAGTGAAACTCAAGCAAGGATGCTTCGGGCCGTCGTTTTTCGGGAACGATGATTTCAAACGTTGCTATCGAATCGTCTTTAGCAAGAACTTCGCTAAAGGATTCAACTCTCTCTGCTCCATGAACAAGCACTGGCAAGCTCAATTGCATGGCATCGGAAGCCTCTGGCAGATCGTCGGAACTTTGCGATTCCGTAACGGCGATAACTCGAAGTTTGACTTCCCCCTCGGCTTTGGCAAGCACTTGCCAATCGACGCGTGCTTCGCCACCTGCGGGAACGATAACCGTTTGCACAGTATCACTAGGAAGCGAAACGCCTTCGCCATCAGCTGCGAGTCTAACTTGAACTGACTGATCAGATGACAAGTAATTGTTAACAATGGCTGAGATGGTAGCCTCGTCACTCTCAACCAAGAAGCGAGGCATTTGCAATCGGACCATCATATCCTTGCGAGTAACCACTTCTGCCGATCCCTCGCCAACGCGCGTTCCTGAAGCCATTCCCCAAACACGTATCCGCCAGGCAGTTAGACTTTCTGGCAAATCAAAGGGGAGTTCTGCGAAGCCATTCTCATCTGTTTCAACGGATCCGACCCATAGCGCAGTATCAGCGAAGTTCTCGCGAACTTTAACATCAGCGCCTTGTTGAGATGATGCTTGAGAATCAAATTCTGAGGTGTTGACGAATAAATCCACCATAGGACCTGATTCTGTGTCAGCCTTGCTCATGGGCGCCATAGCAGGCATCGGCATAGCTTTCGTAGCCACGCCTCTCGACCCGAAACCCCCTCGACCAGTACCACCAAACATAAAATCTGATTGCTGCGTGCGATTCCACCTCTCAAGTGAACGTAATCCCAGATGCTGCATCGCGCTTATCCCCTTCGGTTGGACAGCCGATTCGATCCAACTGAGGTTGTGCTCGGTGCTCGGATTGTGATGCCTTTGCCAATTCCAAAACCGTTTGCGAATATCGCTAATGACCTCGCCACCGGCGATGGCATCAATGCTTTTGTCATAGATTGCAACGGTTGCTTGACCGACGATTGGCTCGCCTGCTTCGTCGAGCAAACGAATCTTCAGGCTTGCTTTCTGCCCAGGCAAGTAGGCATCTGCCGAGGGTTGTGCTTCGACTTCGATAACCCGCTTCTTTGGAGGAACAACAATTTGTTTGGTTACGGAGTGCAACTCACCATCGGCAATGGTGATTGCTTCAACAAAGAAGTTCGGTTGATCGTTGGCTTCGATAGGAATTTCTACAACGGTACTTTTCCCTTCGAGACGGATTACGTCCGGCGATCCATAAACTCCTTGTTCGGGCCTCAGAAAAAGAACAACTGTCGAATCGAGTTGGTCTGTGTTGATCAAAAGTTGGACAGAATCACCAGGCGCATACTCGGTTTTGTCTGGAATCAACTCAAGCGAACTATATTTGAATTCACGATCATCAAACCCGTTGCCACGAATCGAGAACAAGACTCCCGCTTCGGCACGAGCCTCCTCCATTGCCATACTAGTGTAGACTAGGCGATATCGACCTGGTTCGGAAGCCTTAATCTTTAGTTCGGCTCGTCCGTCTTTATCAGATGGAAGCATCCACGATTGGACTTCTTCCTCAGGCGCCGGTTCTCCCTCTTCGTCACCCGCCTTTAGCCGCATGAGTTGCAATCGGCCTTCACCTGCAACCGATTTGCCATCGGGTGTTCTTACAGAAATGGTTGCTGAAATCGTGTCTCCTGAGAGATAGTATCCGCGATCAAGCCACATCGTTGCTCGTATCGGCGATTTTGCTGCAAGCAGACTTGAACTGCCTGTGATCGTACGACGTGAAGCATCGGTTACTTCGGCAATAACGCGATAGCTATAATCTTCGTTCGGATTTCGTGCCAAGGCATCGGAAGTATCGATGACAAGTTCGTAGGTTCCTTCATCACCAATCTTGACTTCACCCTCAGCAACTAATTCTTCGCTACTGGAACGGAAGGGATACCAAGGTGGTTGGGGGGCAAAGCAACCCCACCGACGCCAAGTCGGGTGCCAATCTGCATCAACTCCCAACCAACCATAGCCTGTTCCATACAGCCAATCCCAAGGCATGGGAGGATGCCATACGGAGCTACTGCTGCTTCGCATGACCCGATAGGCAACCTTAGCGTCCTTTACCGGGGATCCGAAATAATAGTCAGCTCGAATTGTTGCCGTGAAGGAATCTCCCAGGCGGATCGGTTTGTCAGGGGCCTCGACAGTAACCTCAAATTCTGGTTTGCGATATTCCTCAACACGGAAGCTTCCGCTGCCATGTCCGACGATTTCGATTCGATAACTTCCGAGCGAACCGCTGGTTGGAATTTCATATCCTCCTTCGATTCCACCATACGCGTCTGCGGTTAGTTGACCTTCCCAAACTTCATCACCACGGGCATCGCGGATCTTTACTTGAAAAGCTTTGTGAGCAAATTTGTTCTTTTGATCTTCTGGTTCTCTTTCGTAACTTGGCTGAGCAATCCATGCTTTAAATGAAACTTCATCGCCCGGCCGATAGACAGGGCGATCCTTAATGCAAAAAGTCTTCACACCCAAATTACGTTGCGAGGAAAGACTCGGAATCCAAAGTCCATCAAAGCCAAGATGAGCCAGTCGCCCTTCTTTGGTCGTTGCTATGGAAAGCCAATTGAATCGATTTTGATAAGCTTTGTCTTGGTTTTTCAAGTCGAGTATTACCAACCCATCATCATTGGTTGTGAGATCAAAACGCTTTGTATTAACCTCTTCTTTTGAAGCGGGTCTGAATGGATCCTGTTCATAGCCAAGCACGCTTAGCTGAGCATCAGCAACGGGTGCTCCTGACTTGCTGTCAAGAACCATATAAAGCGGTCCTTCTTCGGTCTTCTTACGGGCAATCACCGTATCGGTAATCCAAACCACCATCCGCGATTTACTTTTCTTGCCGACCGATAGTTCGACCAAATAAGCGCCTGGCTTTGTGATTGGTACTTCTATTTCGGTCCTTTGATCAGCATGGTCCTCAGCAAGTGTGACCTCTTCGGTCCACTCAACGGGAGATTCTTCTACGTATTTATCTTGGTTTTTTTGAAGCAGCCTCCAGCCGAGTTGTTCGATTTGAAACTCGTAATATTCAATCTTTCCTGATTGATCTTCAATTTGGTTTTGAATGTCGCCAAGAAGTTGCTGCACATTGATTGGCTTGGCTACCAAACTAAGAGTTTCTGCATTGCGGTGCATTGCAAGAAGCTTTGGTTTTTCACCGGCAAGATGAACCTTGCTTGGCAACCATTCGCACCAGGGATCGACGATCTGGGTAAGACGTTGCTTAATCCTTTGGATTTGCCTATCGTTGATCGTTGCTTCTAAGGCAAGTCGATAGGCTTCGGCCGCTTTATCTCGTTGTGTTCGATACAGGTATGCCTGGGCTAGTGGCTCCCAATTTTTGGCTTTTCGGTAGAGTTCCAAAAACCGATGGCCTTCGGGTAATTCAAACCTTCGAGTTCCATTCGCTAGGCGAGCAATCGTTTCGTAATCTTCTAGCGTGTTTAGATCAAATTGCGAATTGGCCTTATCACCCTCAGCACTTCGCATCCAACCAATGCGATCAAGGTTTTGAACGCCAAACTGGGTCTTCAAAAAGTCAGCATAGGTGTTCCAAGTGCCACGATCGTCGCCATGAATTTCGATGGATTCTTGCAGCAGGACCCAACGCCAACGTTCCCCGTCGGACTTAGCAGCATCCCAACTCTCGGGGATTTCATAAAAAACTGGGTTGCCTTCCTCATCAACCGGTGGATCACTTGCTTTGCCCACTCCGCTGTAAGCATTCCAACCTTCAACAGGCTCAGGAAGCTCGTCAAGATCCGTAAGAATTTGTAATCGCCAACTCCAACGATCGTGCCTTCCATCAATCAAGGCATAGCCAATGTGTTGGTAACACCTTGAACGAAGTAAACGACTCCTGTCACTCGGATCAGCTTCCGCAAGTTGAATCGCTTTGAGTAGAAGTTTGATCGATCTTATCCGGTTAATTTCTCCGACCTGAACAATTGGATTGCTACCGTTTTGACTTCCACGCACAAACTCACCGGCGATCATCGAACCAAACTTAGGAATGGCTTGATAAGCACGACCAACGGCGGCATGCAGTTCAGCTGACTTCGCGTGACGCCGAATTGTTGACTCAAGCAATTCATCGACTTGGTTCATCCGATTAAGATTTCGCAAGCATTCGATAGCGCGCTTAAGATGCTCGGGTGACGCGTCGGCAGAATCAAGTTGCTGACGATATTGAACAAGAGCTTCTGCCCAGTTTCCTTCTTGGAAATGCTCTTCGGCATTCAATACAGGCGCTTCTTCGGACAAGCCTTCGGAATTAAATAATCCGATCAGGGCAACTGTCATGAGCGCGAAAAACCAAATGCGTGAAATATACAACGACATGTCTCGGTTGCCTTACTTGCAGGTAATCCTGATTAGGAAGCAAACATGCAATCGGGTTTGACAGGTTAAAACGATTGCAACGTTCCTTCTACCAACGTATGGGATTCGGACGGATAGAAACAGGCCGAAGTTCCATCTTCTTATGAACTAAAGTTTTAAGACGAATTTCAACAAATTCTTGAACCCTTTTTCAAGCCAAACAAATGTCCGACCTTTCGTTAGGTATCCGTCAAACAACCTCTACCGTCAGCCGTATAAATCGAGCGGTCGATGCGGTAGTAATTGCTGGGATCTCCTACGTTGCTGCGATATTTACCCCAGTTGGAGGTGAAGCAGGTCATACGCTAGTAAACGAATGGATTGGCGTTACCGCAGCGGCACTCGTCGCATTTCATGCCTTGAGTGAAGTCACTGGTGTGTATCGAAGCTGGCGTGGTGCTCGCATACGCGGGGAGCTTGGCTGCTTGGTTCTCAACTGGGGTTACACGATCGCCGCGCTGTTGGGACTTGGCTTGGTGACGGGTTACAACATTCGATTCACTTATGAAACTAAGATCACTTGGATTGCATTAACGCCACTGATGCTGGTCATCGCACGATTAACAATGCGAACCATCCAGCGTCGGCTACAGCTCGAAGGCTGGAATACCAAGAAAGTCGCCATCTGCGGCTGCAATGAGCTTGGGCTTCAACTAGCTAAGAACTTAACCGAGACGCCTGAATTGGGTCTTTCGATCCATGGCTTCTACGAAGATCGCATGACCGATCGTCGCAAGAATTCTAAGGAAGTATCAGAAGATCGACGCCAAAGTAAGCAGGCAGAAGATAAACGATCAAAACGAAACAAAGCCCGAAAGTTTGATCCACCTGCTGAAATCGGTTCCGTCATCGGTGGGATTAACCAACTTGTCGCTGCAGCGAAGAGTGGCGAAGTAGATACAATCTACTTAACGTTCCCGATGCGAGCCGAGGAGCGACTCCGCAAGGTCTTGAATCGGCTCTCAGACACGACGGCCGATGTTTACATCGTGCCAGACTTCTTTGTTTTTGAGTTGTTACATGCAAGGCTGACTAATGTCGGTGGCCTACCGGCCGTAAGCATTCATGAAAACCCGCTGTACGGAATTGATGGCCTCTTGAAACGTATTGCAGACGTCAGCTTTTCGATACTCTTATTGGTTGTTCTGGCTATTCCGATGTTATTTATTGCCTTGGCAGTAAAGCTTACCAGTCATGGCCCCGTCTTCTTCCGTCAAAAGCGTTACGGCTTGGATGGTGAAGAGATTCTCGTTTGGAAGTTTCGCAGTATGAAGACCGAAGCTTGCCAATCGGGCGAAGCAGGCACGGTTGTAAAACAGGCGACCGCTGATGACCCGCGGATCACCAAAGTGGGTAGCTTCATTCGGAGAACGAGTCTTGACGAGTTACCACAACTGTTCAATGTGATCGGTGGTAGCATGAGCCTAGTTGGCCCCCGTCCACACGCTTCAGCCCACAATGAAGAATATCGTTCGTTAATTGATGGCTACATGCTTCGCCACAAAGTGAAGCCGGGCATCACGGGGCTTGCCCAAGTAAAAGGTTTCCGCGGCGAGACGGACACGCTCGACAAGATGGAAGGCCGAATTCGATATGACCATGAGTACATCCGTACTTGGTCGTTCACCCTCGATATGGAGATATTGTTCCAGACCTTCTTCGTCGTCTTCGGCCATAAGAATGCTTATTGATTATCTCTAATCAATAAGCAAATAGCCTGCCCAGAAGAAAGGATGCTTTCCATCAAGGGGAGGTGTCTCGCCATCGTCATCAGGATGCTCCACGCGAGGCTCTTCCTCTGCTCGCAAAGGCATCTCTTCAGCCAACTCAAGCGAGCGCTGCCATGCTTTACTAGCACCTTCTTGATTAAGTCCAATCAAAAATTCGCTCACTAGCTCACTGTGTCTCCGGCCATCAGTCACCCAACTGGTTAACAGCAAGGTACGGCTCCCTCCGGCAAGCAAAGAACATGTTGCTTGAAACATCTCATCGCCCAGACGTTGATTGAACGAGTTGGATGATCGTCTGCGAGCCAACTTTGGAACTCGTTCGGCCTCTGTGTGAAGCGAACCTAGAACTAAGCAATCAGGAGCTCGGCCAGGAAGCTCAAGCCACGTTTGTAGCCCAATCGGTCGTTTACGTTCCATGGGTAATGGATCGAGATTAAGGACTTCGTCGCGAAGCAAAGGGGTATCAACACAATTGACTAGTTGGTCTGTTACCCCTTTAAGTGCCGAGGCAGGAATCACATCGGTTGTCTGAACCATCTTCGAGCGAAGCGCCGGATCTACCTTCTTGCCAGATGCATCTGAATCACTCTGGCGAGGTAAAATAGTAACCAAGTGCTGTGTGACAGGCCTTTCTACTTGACGATCCAGTGCATGACCTACCGTTGGAGAAATCCGAAGTGGAACCCCTCGAACCAAAACGGGGACATCAGTTCCAGCGGGAAGGACATTGAATGGCAGATGCCAAGTGATACCATCAGGAACAATGGTTAGTTTCTTCGTATTGGTAAAATCAATTCGTGACTTTGCGAAGAGAAGACTGGATAGCTGCTTTGCAATTGGCTTCCAATCTTCCGACTGTAACTGTTCAAAACTCCACTCTTGGTCACGGCTGTTGCCTGCGGTCGTTCTTAGCAACTCGATAATTGGTTCTTGAAGGTCACTTTCGGTGCCTAGTCGCCAAGTGTGTTCGCCATCTGCTGCAAGGATTAATCCATAGAACTCATCTTCGACTTGGTGGATTTGGAAGATGATCTCCCCCTCAGCTAAAAGACTCTTGGCAGTTACTTTATTAAATGGCGCAGGAAAAACTTGCGGCGTTGGAATTCTGGAAAGGGCAAGTTGAGCTAACTGAGCTTCACGCACACTTAGAGTTGCTTCATAGTCTTTGAGTTGATTACGCTCCGCTTTACTTAGTCCTTCTTCAGAAAAAAGATTTTGATTCCCTTTAATTAACCGACGCATTGCTTCGCCTTGCTGGCGATTCTCCGTGTAGAGCGGCAAGCGATCTTCTAGTTTAGCTCGTTCTTCAAGAACAATAGCAGGCAACTTCTCCTTAGGCTGCTCAAGCAAATAACGCATGTTTATACGTCGGCCGGCGTACTCTTGAGCTCGATAGAACTCGCGGCGGCGTTGAAGATCAACGATCTCAAACAAACTCAGAACATCTCGGCGTGATTGAACCGATCTCAGCCATCGGTCATAAGCATCATGCATGTCGGTTCGAAGCATGACCATAACATCAAGCGGATCCGCTGCCCAAGCATACGGACTGGGGTCTCCTAGCAGTATGCGATAAAGCTCATCGGCTAACCGCGCGGAAACAATTCCTTCATCAAAGCGATTGTTCAATAATTGAACCTGAAACCCACTGAGTGAATAGCTGAAGTGCTCATTCGAAGCCTTATTGAGCAGTTGAGTTGCTTCGTCTATGTCTCCATTCAGAGCACTCACTCTAGCACTTAGAAAAGTTCCGTAAGATGCCAGTCGTCCTTGCCTTGCTTCACTCCGTCGACCGTAAAGCGAACTGAACCGTGACATCGCAGCGCGTCCGTTTTTTTGATCGATTAACTGTTCGATAGCTTGGAGATCTAACTCGGCTGCTATGTGATCAAAACTACTTCGGCGAAGCCAGTTAGCTCCGGTAGCAAAATCCATCGCAACTACCGAACCAGGAGAGAGGGCAAGCTGAACAGTAATCTGATTTGCGACTTCGCCCATCACAGCAAAGTCATCATAAGCCACAGCAGAAGACAT
>SPJK01030946.1_pt1 | contig 13330 bp, 11 predicted proteins | sample 3741771 | NCBI WGS metagenome assembly SPJK01 (sample SAMN10925997, study PRJNA522277) | cold seep metagenome | isolation source: Elba SIP-enriched marine methane seep metagenome, extraction at timepoint T2 | place: Italy: coast of Elba, Mediterranean Sea | reverse complement strand
GTGTTGCAAATCACCGGAGATGGTGCGTATTGGGTGACCTATACATCTGGCGAAGGATGTCAGGCTACCTCGGAGGCAATTTCGGTCACATATACAGAGCCCCCTATGGATTTTGAGCTCCAACAGGAAGGCAATCTCTTAAGCATTGTGGACGAGGGCGTCTTGCCAGAATTCTACCAGGTAGAATGGACGTTTGATGGGGAAGTCATTGCTGACGCTGACGACATCCTTTGGTGTGTGGAAGCACCTGGCACTTACGCGCTTAGCGTGACGGACGCACTGACCGGCTGTTCGACGAGTACTTCTATCCAAGCGTTTTTTGATGCAGGGGTAGCATGCTCTACACCGACAGCAGAATTGGAAGCAGGCTCGTGGCGAGTTTTTCCGAATCCAGTCCGGGATGAATTGACTATCCAGTTGCCCCCAGATTTGGGAAATGATGTTGAATTTGTGCTCTACGATGCGTTAGGTGCCACGATCGGGCAATGGCCTGTAAACAGCGGGCAAAATCAGCTGTCGCTGCGGTCGCTACCTGCGGGAGCGTATACGTTTCAACTAAAAAGCGCTGCTAGCTTATTGGCTGGAGGCCGGGTCATAAAGCTGCACTAGTGGTAATTTCTGGCACCAAAGATCAGGCTGCCAATTCTTATTAGTGTACTACCTTCTTCAAGCGCAATCTGGTAGTCGCCAGACATGCCCATGGAAAGTTCACTAAAGTAGCCGGTGGCTGCAAAAAACGAACTGTGGATATCTTCGAACGCTTCTTTTAGGTGTTGAAATTCACTTCGAATCTGGGTATGGTCATCCGTATAGGTGGCCATACCCATTAGACCGGTGATTCGCACATGACTTAGTTCCTGCCACCCTTTATTGGTAAGGAGGTCTATTAAATCCGCTTTACTGAGTCCGTACTTGGAATCTTCTTCTGCAATCTTCAATTGTAGCAAGACATCGATACTTCGATCGTTTTGTATTGCGCGCTTATTAATTTCTTGCAATAACTTCCAGCTATCTACAGCATGAATCAAGTGTACAAAACCAGCGATGTATTTCACCTTGTTGGATTGCAGGTGCCCGATGAAATGCCAGCGAATATCATCTGGAAGGGAAGCTTGTTTTTCGACCAATTCCTGCACCTTGTTTTCGCCGAAATCCCGTTGCCCCTCCTGGTAGGCTTCCCGAATAGCCTCATGGGGATGAGTTTTGGATACAGCAACAAGTCTTGCCTGATAAGGGGCTAGTTGATCAATGATTTGCTTCAGCATCTACAAGTAATTTCGGCTAGGGAAGGAGAGGTTTTATTATTTTTTTAACGACAGCTCCAAAATAAGGTTTTTGCCTTGCTCGTTTTTCGAGTATACAATCCAAAAGCCAATTTCAATGTACCAGCAGCGATTCGCCCGTAATGCCCGCCGAAACCGTCTAAAAGCAATAGTCACTACTATAGCTCTCAATGCCTTTTTGCTAGCCGGCCTGGCTTACAATGGGTCTCTCGATCTTCATTCATTGCTTCCGGAAACCGTAAAGGAATGGTTTGGCATGGAAGAGCCAGTAGCGGAGCCTATTGAAGAAGTTGCAGGTGTGCGGCCTTGAGGTACTAATGGTTGTCGGTAGGGAATAGGCCATGTAGTTCGCCTTGCACTTGATTTAGCACTTTCCCCACATCTTCCGGATTTTTCTTGAAGTCAACTTCGTCTGCATCAATTATGAGCAGATTGCCTTCTGTGTATCCTTGGATCCAGGCATCGTAGCGTTCATTAAGGCGCTTCAAATATTCCAGACTCATGCTTCCCTCGTATTCGCGGCCACGGCTTTGAATATGCGAAACCAGAGTTGGTATGCTGGCTCGCAGGTAAATGAGAAGATCTGGCGACTTAATTTGCGAGGTCATTGTTCGGAATAGCGACGAATAATTTTCGAAGTCCCTTGTTGTCATCAACCCCATGTCATGCAAGTTGGGGGCGAAGATGTAGGCATCCTCGTAGATCGTTCGATCCTGAACCACTGTTCGCTCGCCCTCGTGGATATTGAGGATCTGTGCATAGCGATTATGCAGGAAGTAGATTTGCAAGTTGAATGACCAGCGCTGCATGTCTACAGAGAAATCACTCAGATAAGGATTGTTGTCAGTGGATTCGTAATGGACGTCCCAGTCAAAATGTTTACCTAATTGCGTACAGAGGGTTGTTTTACCGGCACCAATATTACCGGCGATCGCAATATGTTTGACTTGTGGAAGCTGTTGGTTTTCGCTCATTGGAAACTATTCAAACCTTGGATGACTTGATACACGTAATGCTCTTCTTTGATTAAGAGCAGGGCCGCAATTTGGCCGGTCACGAAAATAGGATTTATCCACGATATTCCCACAGGCATCACTTACCTTTGTTAAGGACGACTTCACAGATGCGGAGTTTGGCCGACGAATTGACCTTGCTGATCTAATATTTTACCATGCATATCGATGATCAACTAATTTCCCGCCTAGAGAAATTGACTAGGCTCCAACTGTCTGCAGCAGAGAAGGTCCGTCTGAAAGGCGATCTGAACGCAATACTGGAGATGGTAGAGCAACTTCAAGAAGTAGATATCGAAAATGTTGAGCCCTTGGCTTACGTGAATAATGATGTCAACCGACTTCGTGAAGATGTTGTTCGCAGTCAGATTGCCAGGGAAAAAGCCTTGAAGAACGCGCCGGATAACAATGGCGAATTCTTTCGCGTACCCAAAGTGATCGACCTTTAAGTAATGCAATAATCACCCGATCTATGTCTCACGTTATTTCAGTCCAGGATCTTCGAAAAACCTACGATATGGGGGTCACCAAGGTCCATGCCCTTCAAGGAGTAGATATTAACATTGCCGAAAACGAATATGTGGCCTTGATGGGGCCTTCAGGCTCTGGAAAATCTACGTTGATGAACTTGTTAGGGTGTCTGGATACACCCACATCCGGAGAGTATGTATTAGCTGGCACCAATGTGAGCACAATGACCGACGGAGAGTTGGCAGACGTGCGAAATAGCAAGATTGGGTTTGTCTTCCAAACTTTTAATCTGTTGCCTCGCCTCTCGGCTTTGGATAATGTTGCACTTCCCTTAGTATACGCCGGATGGAGTAAGGCCAAGCGGGAAGAACGTGCAGCAGAAGTACTGGATGCCGTTGGTCTAGGCGATCGCATTGATCATAAGCCTAATGAACTGTCTGGTGGTCAGCGCCAACGTGTGGCGATTGCCAGGGCTTTAGTCAATAGGCCAAGTATCATATTGGCCGATGAGCCTACCGGTAACCTCGACACGAAAACTTCAGTGGAGATCATGAGTATTCTGGATCGTATCCATAAGTTAGGCAATACGGTCATTGTGGTCACACACGAACCGGACATTGCTGAACATACGCATCGGATTATTCGTTTACGAGATGGCTACGTAGAAAGTGATGAAGCCAACGAAAATATTGTTCGCGCGGATGATCCTAATCACCGCTACCGCCAAAGCTAATTTAAAGTAAGGTTAGGGTTTAAACTATTGATAACTAATGTGTTATTCTTCCGAACCCCACCGTACTGAGTATTTAGTAAAAGGTATTGAGACTTTTTAGTACTCATAAACTGGGCCAACCTTACGTTAATTTATGAAGATCTATACCAAGACGGGAGACCAAGGCGAAACAGGTTTGTTTGGTGGCGTTCGTCTAGCCAAAGATCACCTGCGAATCGAAGCCTACGGAACGGTTGATGAGTTGAATGCCGTAATCGGCCTGGTAGGTGATCATCAAACGGATCAAGATACTAAGGCCACGCTATTTACCATCCAGAATAGGTTGTTTACCATTGGCGGACACTTGGCCACTGCTCCCGGGAAAGAAGGCGCTACGCCTGATTTACTACCAGAAGATATTGAGTTGCTGGAGACTGAAATGGACCGAATGGATGAGGTTTTGCCGCCGCTCCGGAATTTCATCCTGCCAGGAGGGCATCCGGCTGTGTCGTATTGTCACTTGGCAAGAACCGTTTGTCGTCGGGCAGAGCGCCGTGTAGTTAGCCTGGCACGAGAAGAGGAGGTGCCTTTGATTCTCATCCGTTACCTCAACCGTCTGTCGGATTTCTTCTTCGTACTCGGCAGGTATCAAGCACATTTGCTTGGTGCAACGGAGGTGGTATGGAAAGGCCGAGGATAACGCAGAAGAACTAATAAAAAAGGGCGACACCAACATTGATGTCGCCATTTTTTGTGTTAACGACCTAGTTGGTCTATAACAGCTGCTGCAAGGCTTGTTCAATAGCGTGAGCACCGCGAAGATTAACAGCGGCGACATTGCCGTCGCGATCAATCAAGAAAGTACGCGGAATACTTGACACGCCATACATCCGGCCTGCAGTGCTTTCCCATTTCTTCAGATCGCTAACATGATAAGGCCATGCCAATCCATCTTGCTGGATGGCGTTTACCCATCGTTGTTCCTGGCCTTCCAGGGCACGTTCTAGATCACTGCCTGCATAACGAGCACGGCCACGTGAGTCGAGGCCATCCAAAGAAACGCTATACACTGTAAAGCCCTGATCCTTGTAGCGATTGTAGACATCTACGACATTGGGGTTTTCACGGCGGCAAGGGCCACACCAACTGGCCCAAAAGTCAAGCAAAACTACTTGACCACGAAGGTCTGATAAAGCATATTCCTGCCCGTCGGGGTTAGGGAGTCGGATATCCGGAGCCTCCATGCCTACCTGGATAGGACCAGCACTACGTTGTTGCTGCATAGCGGCTTTCTGCTCTACGCTTGCTACAAATTGACTGAATGAGACAGAGGCTTCAGCATCAGGATAAGCTTGCAAAAGACGTTGGCTCGCCTTCTTCTGAATATTTACAAATTGGCCCGAATCACGGAAAGCTACAAATGCCATGTAAGCCGCCAAGTGCGGATTACTTACCGTGTCGACATAAGCAGCAATATCGTCTGGTGTAAATTGCCGGCGTATAATACTTTGCATAGCGCTGACCAGCGACTGTGTGTCTCCAGAGCCACTAACCTGTACATCGTAAGTCTGCAATGTGTTTAGGTCGCCGGTAATGGTCACTTTGCCTTCTTCTCCATTTAACGCCAGGTTAATGCGCTTAGCGCCGATGCGGAGGTTGTATATACCTGCTGGCAGCCCTTCAGGAAATGCCAAACTGAACCGCCCATCGGCGTCCATGTCAGCTTTGTCTAAGACATTGCTGGCCTTGCTAATTCGAACTTCGTCGATGAAAACCTGCAAATTTGCTGCATTTGCAATTTGCCCTTCAATGATAGTACCTTCCTCCTGGCAAGACCAAAAGGTCACAGCAGTAAGCACAATAAGAGAGATTCGTAGTAGATATTTCATGGCGCTACCGTTTTATTAAAGTGTTTTGCGTATTAGTATTAATTAGTGCACTAGTTGGAGGCAGAGGCGATCATCGTAAGTAGGTTTCCAGTCAGCAACAATGCCATAGTCCTCGTTGTCAATGACAGTGCCTTCACCTTTGACAACACCTAGTTTTGTAAAATTAATGTCTTTCTACCTAAAATAGTTGAATGCCGCTGCATCTTGTTCTACGCGAATAGAGACAACTACCCAACTCAACGCTCCAAAAAGATAGGCATCCTTATGAATGGAAGCATCTGTTTGGATCTCATGACGAAGGCCCCAAGGTATACTGCTTTCCACCAAAGTAACGAACAATCTACCTTCGGAAACGTCGCTTGCCGACTCGATCAGCTCTTCCTGAATCGAATTGCTTATAGTCTGCTGCAATTGATATTGTTCTTTCAGGTTGAAGTATGGCATAAGCGGGTAATTCGCCACTTCAGCTGAAACGTCAGGTTGCGCGACATGCATGTTGCCTTCATTTTCAGACGGCAAAGATAATAAGAGTGCGAAAGATAGCCGCAGGAAGGATCAGATAGTTTTAAGGAAGGAATGCTACACATTCAGTGCATCTCGGAGGAACCGATAAACGGGCTGTGCTGCGAGGTAGTGCGCTCGAATAACTTCAAGAATATCATCTTGTAAAATGGTAGACGAAGGGTGCTCCGACATGTAGTAAAATTGCTTGTTCGCAATCAGGGGTTCGTTCGCCACCGAAGGCTTGAATTCTTTAGGAATGATTTTATTCTTTTCTCCACGAACTTCGGCATAGGTATTGACAAAGGTCGGGTCATTAATAAGCTGTTGAAATGTCTCACCATTATTCGCAATATATCTGCGGACCTGCAACAACATGTCCTTGTCGAGGAAGTAGGCACCTCCTCCTAGCATGAGCATTCCTTGATCGAGATGAATATAAAAACCAGGGTGTTGCTTGTTTTTCCGACCACCAGGCGTGATAATGGCACTAACATGAGTTTTGTAGGGCGTCTTATCCTTGCTGAATCGAGTATCGCGATAAATGCGGAAGATGGTTTGCTTAGGCGCTAATTGCTCGAGATCCTCATATTCGCCAAATAACTCAATCAACTGTTCGATAAAGCCCTCCCATGGTTCCTTGAGGTCATTTACATAACGCTTCTTATTGGCGTTAAACCAATCCCGGTTGTTATTCTGGTTGAGGTCACGTAAGAAATCGATAGCTTCGGGGCCCATGAATCGCAGTCTTGAGTGAAAGGAATAGTTGGTGGTTGGTGTAAATATAAAACAAAATGTATTGAATGTCAACTCCCCGGTTCTTTTGCGTCGGTTTTTAGGCTCTCCCAGAATTCTCGGAAGGTATTGAATTCTTTTCGCCAGCTTAGACCGCCACCTACTTGCAGCCTGCGCCCCCCTCCAACATCGGGTTCGCGTCTTTGGTAGAGGCGTAATTGTAAGTTGCGATTTCGGTTTAATGCATATTCTATGATAATATCATTGCCGATAAATGCACCATTGTTAGCCGCTACAACTTCTTGGCCAAAACCGACATTGCCTCCGATCTGCACCGAAAGACGATCATTGAAAAAGCTTTGGCGTACCGTGATTTCGAATTCTTCCCCGCTGCTGATTAACTGCTCATCTCCGAGGTCCGCAGCAGAGTATTGATTGTAAGCTACCTCAAAATCGATACCGGAAAGTACATTGTCTTCACCAAATACCTCACTGAAGAATTGGGTCAGTAGCAGGCTTAATTGATTACTGAAGTATTCACTTAAGGTATTAGCGATTACCTCCGTACTATTGAAGGAAAGATCAGCAGGAAGAAATTGCCCCACGACGATAAGGCCAAAGACCTGCCGATTCATATCGTTTTGATCTTGCCTTAGCAGTCGAAGTTTATTATCAGCATAAGTCTCTAAGGTGCCGCGAAGATCAGGGAAGTTAATGTCAAACCCGATGTTTGGCTTCAGTAAGTCTCCCTGCAAGTTCAGGATCAGGTCAACATCAGTGGACTGACTGGCTTGGTTCTTGAGATCTCTTGGTGCATCTACCAGATATTCAGGAATAAAGCTCGACAAAGATGCCTTCAAGTCCTTGTATTCCGCTTCTAATTGAATTTGGGCCTGATAGGGATCACCTGTCCAGCGAATACGACCGCCTTCTTTAATTCGGAAGTCTTTATTGATCACCTCATACAAGGTAAAGAGATAGTTTCCGCTACTAAGAATGACTTCGCCAAACATTTGGAAGTCGCCGGCTCGGGGTAAAAGAATCCGAATGTCTCCACGGCCATTTCCGCGGATAATATCCCCTGCCTGTTCATCGAATACCAACTCAAAATCCGCCTCTTCTGTAATACTGAGATCCATTTCCAAGTTTAGGCCCAGTATCTTGTTTTCCAGGTTGGATCCTGTTGTTTGTGTTTCTTGATGTTTATTCACGAAGCGGACGAAATCCAGGTCCGAGGCATCCGCCTGATCAGATATCGGTATAACGATCCTGGTACTGTCCAGAGCTGTCGCATTGACATAGATGTTAGGGCGCTTAAAGTCGCCGCTGAATTCTACTTCACCTGCTCCTAATGCTTGCCCATAGAAAAGCGAATTGGCGCCTTTTGGCAGGTCAAGCGCTAAGAAACGCTGTGTCCTAAGTCGGGCGTTGATGCCCAGGTTGCGCAGGTGATTGTGGGTAATACCACCATATACTACCGCTCTATTGCCAAATTTGTCGTTAACAATGGTTCCGGTAGCCGAGAAGAGGAAGTTGTCTGCTGAAATAAAGCCTTGGTCAAAACTATAGCGTGTTTGCAGGGGCACCAAGGTGAAGGCGCCGTTAGTTGCATTGATAAATCCACTAACATCAGGCAGATCTGGCATCCCCGTGATCTTGAGGTTTGCGCCAAAACTCCCCTCTGTATCTTTAATGCCGCCGGCCAACCACCACTCCGCAATATTGAGCGGATAGCCCGTTATGTTTAGGCTCAGGTCGAGGTGGTTCTTCCGTTGGTCTAATGGTAACTGACGTCGAACCACATTTGCTTTACCCAAATCAGCCAGATTGTAGGTGGCCTCTGCAAGCAGTTGCATGGTGTCCTGGGTGATGGACATATAAGCAGAAGCCTGGCTCTTCAGGTCGGGGGTGCTCACATCAAGTCGAAACCACCCCAGGTCACTTTCATTGATTCGGAAGGTGTCACAGCTAATCGAAGCATTGATCCCCTGCATTTGAAACAGATCATTGACCTGCACTTCCATATCAAAGCGACCACCAAAATTCAATGGATCGTAACTCCATATATCGTCGATAAAACTGAAGTCAAATTGGCGAAGATTAAGCCGTAAGCCCTTATTGCCAGCATTGTTCAGAAAGATCTGCCGCTCTGCATTGGACAGGGCAAAGTCGTTGATTTCGACCTCGCCTTGACCGAATCGGATGGTGTTGTCCTCATTGATGCGCCAAGGCATTTCGAGCAAACTCAAGTTTGATTGCTTAAACCGGATGGCATAATGAGTAGAGTCGGGGAGGTAAAAAGTGCCATTTAGGTTGACAGCATCCAGCAGGCTCGGTGAATCTGTCCGATAATTAAAGCCAAATTTAACCGTGTCGCCTTTTAGAATACTTAGATAAGTAACGCGGCTGAGGCGTGGTTTGTCATTGAAGTAGGTAGAATCAATGACAATGTCGAGCCCTCCTTCATTCTGCTCTGCATCCAGTTTGACGAACACATCTGTAAATCGAAACTTATCAAATCGCAGGACAGGCAATTCAACGTTTAACAGAAGGCTATCGCTGTCGCTGTTAAATGCCCCATCAAAGTAGGCGTTTTCCAACCGCCCAAGTTTTGGACTAACCAACCAATTCAGCCCCTTGGAATCGCTGATTTTCAGATAGTACCGAAATTGATTAGGGGAGGGGAGGCGCTTGGGGGGACGGAGGTTCATCCGGTTTGCAAAACCAGGATAGTTTTCGAGGGCAAAGACTTGGAGAGCTGCTGGCAACTCATTAATGTCAAAAGAGCCGCGAACTTCTCCTTCTGCAATATCCGACTCAAGGCGGAAGACCTTTTCACCGCTTTGGTCAAAAAATGTAAATGCCAAAATGGAATCTATGAAATAACGGTCGGTTTGATCTTTCGTAATTTCGAGGTCCGTAGCGCGAAGGCGCCCCTCCATATCGGAGAAGCGATTATTGCGTAGGTTCAAGTCTATCCCTCCGCCAAGGACTAGATCCTGTGGCGATAAATTCAATGCTTTCATGTCCAAGCGCTGAACATCGGCTTGAAAGTCAAACTGAGGAATAGAATCGCGGAAATCCAGTTTTCCAATGAAAGAGAAATCGATGTTTTCATCGGCAATGGCAAAATCTCCATTAAAGAAGTTGCTATTCAGTTGCCCGGTAACATTCGCATTTTGATAGTCATACCCGCGGAAGCTAAAACTCTCAATTGAAGCGGCTAATTCCGCTGAGGCGCTGCTACCAGTAAGGCCTACGCCATTGTCAACCTGAGAAGAAAAGTTGACTTGGCCGAAATCCGGATTGTTACTCCAGCCTCCTAGGTCAAAATCAATCAAGTTGAGTGTCCCGGAATATCGGGCTCTTTCCGGGCCATTCCCAAGGACCATTTGCATGTCGATGGTTGCACGCCCAAGATCAGTGCTTAGGCTACCGTCGGCGACGAAATCGTAGAAAAAGCCGGCAAAATTTCCACTAAAGTTTAGGCGACCAAGTCGGTTGAAATTCGGCGGCGGACTAAAATTAGGGATCAATTCTCGCAACGTTCTCATCCTCGTATTCAATCGCTCTAAATTCAGGATCAAAAACTCGTCATTCTTTACTCCCAGGTTTTGTGTAGAAAAACTCCCTTCCAGTTGAGTGCCGTCTTCCAATCGGATATTGAGGTTACTACCCCTCAAATTATTGACTGTTCCACGCGCCCGCCCATCGAGGAAGAGTTGTGTGTTCCGATTGTTAGCAAAGAATTGGTTTCGACTAAGTCCTGGAGCGAAGGCGATAATGTCGTCGAGCGTTACGGCTGCACCATGCATTCGAGCGTCCATGCGGACTTGATTCGGGAAATCATTCCAATCATCGTATTCTCGGTACCTGAACCGCAAGGTATCGCCTAATTCACTGGTTGGGGTAATGAGCGATAAACCGTTCAGTACCACTGAACTTGGCGAAACGAGGGCATCTTTTGCGGAGAGTCGTTCGACCACAAAGCCACTTTGCTCTTTCGCGGCAATCCAATTGACTTGTGCGGTGAAAGTGTCCCTATGGAATTGGAAACTGTCGATTTCCATATTGATATCGAAGACTTCCAGGTGTTGAAAATCCATCTGATCTGCTGGCGTTAGCTTGACCGGCGATTTCCGATAGCTATGCAATGAAAACAGGCCTTCCTCCATACGGAATTCACCTACCTGGAACTGCCAACCCATTGAATCGACTTGCGCTTTTATCAACGAATCAAGGGTTTCCTGATCAGCAGTTAAAGGTGTTCCAATGTAGTTTAAGACATGTACTTCAGGTCCGCCGAGTCGAAGAGTGTTTACATCCACCAGTTGATCCGGCAAGTTTAGCTGATTAAGCCACAACTGACCATCATCTAAATAGATGCGTAATGCGGCTCCGTTAATGCTATCATTTTGATAAAATTGAACGTCACTAAGGTGAAGTTCCCGGAGATTAAGTGAAACCGGATCTTTGGGTTCATCGGGTTGCTCCTTGGGCTGAATAAGCTTATTGAGTGCTACCTTTAAGTTGGTTTCGGGGTCACCGACAGCGCGCTGAATATTAAACCGGGCACCATTGATCGACAAAGCCTCTATTTCCAGGCCATCGCGCAGTAAAACAACGGGATTGAGGTTGAAGTCGGCAACAATCTTACCGCTGGCGAGGAGTGTGTCGCCATATACGTCTTCTACATAAAGGTTTTCAATGGTCAACTCATCGAAAAATACCAATCGCACGCGATCCAGTGATACGGGCGTTTCGAGCTTGTTTTCCAATACGGTAATGACGCGCTGCGCTAACCATTGTTGAACGGCAGGAAGCTGGAGAAGCAGCAATAGCAAAAGGAGCCCCAGCCCAATTCGCCGAAGCCAACGAAGGGCACGCCGCCATACCGGTATACCCTCTTCGCCATTCTTATCTGGCGGAGGCGTTTGGTCAGGAATAGGAGTAGTTGATTCGCTCATGCTTTTGCTTCGTGCGCAAAGATAGATATAGCTACGTAGCTTATTAACCGTTTTCGGATGACATTTCTTTGAGCTGCTTACAGGTATAACGTCAATTTAACGTTTTGGATACAGTAATTCAGCCGGTTCAGCTGGTAAAATAAGATTGAAGGAACTCAAGTGCTCGTCGTTCCGACCAATAAATCCCATTGGAACCGAAGGTCACAAAACCTACATGACCGCCATATTGCGGTGTTTCCAGATGAAAAAAAGGATGTGCTCTAGCTAGTTCAAACGGGAAGCATTGCGGAGATAAAAAGGTGTCATCTTGTGCATTGATAAGCAGTGCTGGCCGTCGAATGTTAGGAATAAAGTGCGTGCTTGAACAGCGATCCCAATAGTCTGGTCCATCCAGATAACCGTGAACAGGCCCGGTAAAGTGGTCGTCAAACTCCCGAAAGGAACGCGGCATACGATCAGGCAAACTAAGTTCATCCGGAAATCGACCTGCCTTATACGTTAATTTCTCATTGAGTGTTCGAAGGAAGCGCCAAAGGTAAAGCCGGTTTTGCCAGTGCGCTATCGCAATATTGGCAGTTGGTATATGGCAAGGGACCGAAATAGCGACAGCTGCCTTTACTTCTTTAGGCGTTTGCTCGCCTTTTTCTCCCAAGTATTTTAAGATGACATTCCCGCCAAGGCTAAACCCCACCAGGCCGATTTGTTGATAGCCTAAGGAAACGGCATGTTCCACAACCAAAGCAAGGTCGTCCGACGCTCCCATGTTGTAGGTCTTAAGCTGCCGGTTCATTCGACCGCTGCAAGTACGAAAATTCATGCCAAGACCATCCCAACCCTCTTGATGGAAATAACGCAGGGCACCACGAATGTAAGCCCGGTCAGAAGCACCTTCGAGTCCATGCACGGCGATAAGCAATTTGGAAGCCCCTTGTTTAACCCAGTCGAGATCCATGAAGTCATCATCGGGTGTCTCCATGGTAGTTCGCACATACTCTAAACCATCAACTTTGCGGATAAGACCGGCATAAATGGTATTCAAGTGTGCCGACCGGAACAACCAAGGGGCTTGGTAGTCGCTTTCAGCAACGATTGGCATTCACTAGTCATTTTTATAGACAACACCGTCCTTCATCACAAAAGACACATTTGTCATAATAGAAATGTCTTCCAAAGGGTTGCCTTGAACGGCAATAATGTCGGCAAGTTTCCCTGGTTCGATGGTTCCCAGCTCTTCTTCCTGGCGAATCAATTGAGAGGCAACTACAGTGGCCGATAGCAGGGCCTCTGCAGGAGGCATTCCCGCTTCAACCATATAGATAAACTCGTTAGCATTATCTCCATGCGGAGAAACGCCACTATCGGTGCCAAAAGCAATGGTGACACCAGCTCGGTATGCTGCCGCAAATGTTTCCTGGATCTGAGGCCCAATCGCGCGAGCTTTCGGGCGTATAATTTCTGGGAAATAGCCATCGATCTCTGCTTTTTCCATTACAAATACCCCTGCACTAATCGTGGGAACATAGAACGTTCCGTGCTCGATCATAGCGTCCATGACCTCTTGATCCATCATCGTACCATGCTCAATAGAATTAATACCAGCTCGAACTGCTCTGATCATTCCCTCTTTTCCGTGAGCGTGTGCAGCGGTATGCATGCCATAGTCAGCGGCGGTAGAAACAATAGCTTCCAGTTCTTCTTCAATAAATTGTGGTCCGCTACCATCTTTAGCCAAGCTAAGAACGCCGCCGGTGGCAGTGAT
>SPJK01027385.1_pt1 | contig 13334 bp, 12 predicted proteins | sample 3741771 | NCBI WGS metagenome assembly SPJK01 (sample SAMN10925997, study PRJNA522277) | cold seep metagenome | isolation source: Elba SIP-enriched marine methane seep metagenome, extraction at timepoint T2 | place: Italy: coast of Elba, Mediterranean Sea | reverse complement strand
CGGCATTTTTCAAACTCGTTACATGTTCGTAATGATTGTTGCCAATCACTAAAGCGATGCGGTCTTGCGGTTGATTAAATACGCATTGGGCTTGACTGATTATCGGCCATACCAAAAAGATGATGAGTAGGAAAAATACGCGATATGGATTGAGAGCACTATTTTTTGAAATTTGGAGCACGATGTTTCAACAAGTTGATGGTTTGTTTCTGTTGGCTTTTTCAACGTCTTAGAACTATTTATATTATATCTGAGAATGATTCAGACTGTTATTATAGTGTTTTTCCGATGAAAAACAGTGAAAAATTACCATAACCCTTTCCACCATATTTCTTCAGGTTTTTTCTTCAATTTAGGCAGATCCATTTGCCGGTGAATTTCGGTTAGGCTCCAGCCGGTTAATTTAGCCAGGTTTCTTGCTTCTTGTTGATGGCGTATGGGCAAATTGTCAAAATATTGCCGGGCCGCGTCACATTGTTCAGGTTTGCCTTGCCAAGCGTGGCGCAACACATAACGACCTTGAAAATTTTGTTTATCGCCGGTTTCTTGTAAACGCAAGTCTTCGGGGAAGCTTTCCGGCGTATAGCGGACATGCAAGCGGGTGACTTGTACCGGCAATCCCTGGCGGAGTGCGGGAGCATTGGCGCTTAACCAAAACACGCCTAGTTTCGTCAGCTCGTTGGATGATAATGGGTCCGCCGCACAAGGGTCGCACCAACCCATATTCCAAAAATATTCGGTAAAAACCACGCGCAGATCATATTGTTTGACTTGATGGTTAAACATGGATTGGTAAAAACGGGCGAAATCTTTTTTGATGTATACCGGCAGATCCATATTGCTGGGGAGTTTTAAAGTCCGATAGTTGGTGGCTTCAACGCGGCCTTTTTCGGTTAAGACGTATAATAATAAATCTTGCGGACCTTTAGCGTTAATCATTCCCAGTCGAATCGGCAAAATGAACTTTTCCGATTGAAAGGCGAATTGAATCGGACGCAGAAAATTGAGTTTTGTTTTACTGTGTTCTTTCAGATTGACTTTGGCGACAAAGAATTTCATATCTTGTTTGATATAAGGCTTCAGCGCTTGGCTGGCGCCGTTGGGAATGTTATAGCCGTTGATTTGCAACCAGCTTTCCAAGCCTGTCGATTCTTTGGCGGACAGAATAACGATGTCGTATTCGCCGATGGTGTATTCGGCTTCCACGATGACGCCCAGATCTGGTTTTGCTTTGGTTTTCGGCATCGGCATTTTATTTCTAGACATTTTGGCCATACTGTCCATGAAGGCAATGGGTGGTCGGCATGGATTCGGGTCATGATATTCGACCAGCCTGGGCGCGGTAAAAGCATCCAGATGTTTAATGATTTCGGCGTCGCCGATATTGATTTGGCCTTTTTGTAAAACTTCCGGCACCGGGATAACCATCGCAAAGTCTTCTAACTCGCCCTGGTAATCATTCATTAAACTGAGGACGGTTTTATCGTCCTTTCTGACCATGACTACTTGCGAAGCTTGGTTATAGAGCGAGCTATCGGCTTTGGCGACGTAAAAGCCGCAGAATGCTTGGGTGATTTGCGGAATCAGCATCGATAATAATAAAATCAATGTTTTCATAACGGTTTTCCTTTAATTTTGCGCCATTGCGGAGAACAAGCGGGAAATAAGCGATTCCAAAAGGGAACCAATAGATTTGCAAAGAACAACGCCCAAATAACCCCTTGATTCATGTACCAGTAATACTGCCATAGGTAAGCCAGGATGGCGACTAATATAGCATGGAGGCGGCGGGCGGTATTGTGTTTGGGGCTGGTCATGGGGTCGGTGATCATAAAAAAAGCAAAGAGCAGTAATGCGCCGTTTTGGAATTGATGTAAGAAAACCGCCGACGGATACCCCATCCATAAATGGCGTATGATCAAGATTAACAGAGCGTATACGCCCAAAAACCAATAAGCTAGTTGCAAACTGCGGGCATTGTCGGCGATGAATGCGCCGAGAACGATTAACCACAAGGCTGTGCTTAAATCGCTACCCCATTGCCCGCTGGTGACCCAGGTTTGGGGGATAAAAGTGAGCGCGAAAATAATGCCGTAATTTGCAGGATTTAATAAATGACTGCCGTTCGGGCGGATCAGAAACTTTGAACTGATAGCGATGCAAGCGACAAGCGGAAACGGCCATAATTCGGAACTGCGTAATAAAATACTGATGCCGAAACAGCTGATCAAAGCGCTTAAATAACCCTTTTGTTCCAGATGTAAGCGTTTTAGAAAGATGAATTGGGTAAAAAGCCCCGCTGCAAAAACAGCCAGAATTTGTTCAAACTTGAGACTGAAATCGCGCAAAATCACGCCACTGAACAACAACCCGGCCATTATCGTTAGTTGTATCACTCTAATATCGCGGGTAGCGCAGTATTGAAGCAAATTTGTTTTAGCCTCGCTTTGAGATTGTAGCGCCATAAAATGTATAACCTATTTATTTGGGTTAAAAAACTTATCGGTTTTCATACTTGTAAGCGCTATGCTGTTCAAGAGAGATTTTTCTGATCACTCAAATCGGTTAAAAATTCGTTCAAAATCGCGTTGCTTACATGAGGCATAATGACGACATGGGCGAAGTCTAACTTTTTCTGTTTACGGGTTAGTTGCATGGTTGCCAATGAATATTTATTGATCAAGCGTTCGGCGGGTTTTCTGAAATAAATCGTATTGGAAAGCGGGTTGGCGCGAGTCGCTAAATATTCAGGAAAGTGGTATTGCAGTTGTTTCATTAACCAATCGGTTTGTAGTAAAACTTGTTTGGCGTCTGTTTTGATTTGAGCGATAGACTCATCTGAACTATAAAAATAGAATTCGGCGGGTTTTACCGCATCACGAGAACATGTAATCGTGCCCGGCACATGATGGATGTATTCCGGATTATGAATTTGACTGAATAAGTCATGAAATTCTTCAAAATGTGATTGGCGGGTAATAAACAAACCCGCCGGGGATACAAAACCGAAAAATTTATGACAGGAAACCGCGATAGAATCATAACGAATTTTTCCACTTGTAGTTTGCTGCAATGCAGTTTGTGCATGGGCCGTATAGGGTAAATAACCGCCGAATAACGCTGCGTCCAAATGAAGGTAACTGGAATAATCGGATAGAATCGCTTGAATATCATCGATTGGGTCTATTGCGCCTTTAAAGGTCGTGCCTAAGGTTAAAATCACTAAAGCCGGTTGTGCTTTGTGCTGAGCTAATTTATCGGCCAAGTCCTGCGGGTCCATTGCGCCGCTATCCAAGGTATCGACTTCTATTCCTTCCAAGCCCAATAAATCTCTTAGAATTTGTACTGAATAATGCGCTTCGCGGGTGAAATAAGCCTTTGGGGTTTTCCCTGTTCGCCCTTTAAGAATAGTGCGGCCCATATACATGCCATGCATATTGCTATCGGTGCCGCTGTGCGATAAAAATCCCCATCTGTTGTTTTGAGGAAAACCGTAATGGACGGCAAACCTTTCAATTAAGGTTTTTTCAAAGTCGTGACTATTGTATGGAATAGGGCTATCTTTAAAAGGATCACCGACATTGTTATAAGGAAATTGATTGATGCCGGCTTTGTAAAGTTGTTCCCGCCAATCAAAAAATGCTTGCGGAGGCGTTTTCATATTGATCGGGTAGCCTAGAAACCGTTCTTTTAAGTGAGCGATTTCGGCTTTGTTTGATAATGATAAAGGAGCGTCGGTGCTGTCCGGTTCTGCTAGCCAGTTGAGGTGGTGAGGTTTGCAACCGGTTGATAAGGCGAGCATTCCAGTGCTGCCATAGGCTAAAAAACGGCGACGTGAAAGCATGACAATCTCCTTGTAAATTACAGGGTAATGAACCGTTAATCTTGTTGATAATGGAATTACAGTAAGAGTTCAGTTTTTTTCAAGGTTAAAGCTAGAAACATACCGTTCTAAATGGATTAAGGATTACCTTAGTTTTAATAAAGGTACTCTTGACCTTTATCTATTCGTTATAATCACTGAAAATTTTTTTATATAAGGTTTCTAATATGGCGACAATACAAGAAAGGATAGAAGGGCAATTTTCCCGAATACAAAATACCTCGTTTTATCAAAAAATATCAGCGCTGCCGACAGGACAGCGTTATAGCGCCTGGTTCGCGGTGTTCCTTATTTCTCAAGTCGTTATTTTGGGCGCATTGTATGTCATATTCGGCCAAATCGTGGTGATCGGTTTCTTAGCCAGTTTATTGGCGGGCTTGGCCACTGGCTTGGGCGCCTTACCGGCTTTATATTTTAAACAAATATCCGAGCGCTTGTTCAGCGGGATGTTAGGCATGGCGGCCGGGGTTATGTTGGCCGCCACCGCATTTTCATTGGTGTTGCCCGGCATTGAATACGGCGATAATTTATGGCCTGAAAAAGGCTTGTGGATTGTTGCGCTAGGCATGTTTATCGGCGCCTGGTTTTTACATTACTCTGATGAAAAACTGCCGCATTTGCATTTCGATACCGCGCCTGAACATAGTATGGATACTCTGCAAAAGCTTTCTTTATTTATCATCGCGATTACCATCCACAATTTTCCGGAAGGGATGTCGGTCGGCGTGAGCTTCGGAACAGGCGATATTAAAAATGGAACGGTGTTGGCGATTGCCATCGGCATGCAAAATATTCCGGAAGGCTTGGCGGTCGCCTTGCCTTTAGTCGGCTTGGGTTACCACAAATGGAAAGCGGTTGGTTTGGCGACTTTAACCGGTTTAGTCGAACCTGTTGGCGGTTTGCTTGGGGTCACTTTAGTCACAGTATTTGAGCCTTTATTGCCGATCGCCATGGGCTTTGCAGGCGGCGCTATGTTATTCGTTATTAGTGAGGAGATCATACCGGAAACGCATGCAAATGGTCGTTCGCGGTTTGCTACTTTTAGTTTGATGGGTGGATTCATTATCATGTTGATTTTGGAGCGTTTATTGGAATGATAAATAGGAAACCGGTTTAAACAATTGGAATTTTTACAGACTCTATTGCAAATCCAGTCCTTAGATGAAGGATTGAAATTCGCTTCTACCGGCGGAGCGGTGTTTATGTTGATTGCGGCTGCTGAAATAGGCGATAAAAGTCAACTGGTTTGTATGACTTTGGCCTCTAAACACAGAGGCATGCCGGTGGCGCTCGGCGCTATTTTTGCGTTTGTGCTGTTAAATAGTCTGGCGGTGATTTTCGGCGCAGCTATTTCTCAGTGGCTGCCGGATTTCGTTGTGGCTTTATCGGTGGCGGTTTTATTCGCCATTTTCGGTTTGATTGCCTTATTCAGCCAAGAGGAAGAGGAGCAAGAAAGCATTAGGGAAGGTAGTGGTCACGGCATTTTTTTTACTGCATTTTTCTTGATTACCGTGGCTGAATTCGGCGATAAAACGCAATTAGCTGTTGTTGGCTTAAGCAGCACGATGAATGTGTTTGCTGTTTGGTTGGGCGCGACTTTGGCGCTGATCTTTACTTCTGTGTTAGGGGTGTTGGCCGGGCGCACATTTTTTCAATCAATTCCGTTACATTGGATACATAAAGTAAGCGGGTTGATTTTCATCGCGCTGGCGGGGATAGCGGCGGTAAAGGCTTTTGATCTAGCGGGCAAGGCCGGAACAACTAAAATGGAGGGTAATGTGATTGCTGAGTTATCCGCAGATTATATGTAGAAGAGACAGACAATATTTTGAAATCCTCCAAGCTACATTGTCCTTTCATATTCTCTGGAGTATAGGAACGAAAGATGCGATTATAGGCAACGCAAAGACTGGTTTTTAAACTGCAAGAATCTGCGCCATCTGCGGATAATCATCATGAGAATCCTTTTTAATCAACAGATTACGCAGATGGCTGTATGCAGTTAAGGAATTAAGATTCTGTTTTGTCTTCCACAGGGGCTTCAGAATCAGCGACTTCTTCACTGTCGGCTTCTTCGGGTTTATCTTCTTTAGCCTCTTCTTCCTCTTCGATCAGTAATGATTCGATAAATTCTTTAAATCGGGACATCGATTTAATGTTGTCTAAATCCTCATCTTCCATGATTTGTTTTGTTTCGGGAATAAGCCCTAAATCTCTGGCTTTGTTAAGCGCTGCAATGCATTCTTGTTCATTGTTATTCATTGCATGGATACAAGCTAAATTGTATGAGGCGGTGCCCTCTTGAATGGTTTCAGCCGTTTCAAAAGACTCTTTTGCTCTCAGATAAAGTTTGTCATCCAAAGATGCGCCGGTTTCGCGAGCCAAGGCCAACAACGCTACCCCGCCGTCGATAGCTGCGCCTAGATAGTTAGGGTTGGTCGCTAAACATTTATTGAATTTTTCCACAGCTTGTTCGTAAAGCGCTTTTGCTGCATCGCTGGATTTTGTGTCAGCTTGGTGCAGCAGTGCAAATCCCCAGTTATACATGGCGTCAGCGTAGCTTTTATTATTTTCAGGCACTGCGGCAAAATTTTCATAGGCGGAGGCAAATAGCGAATCCGCCTGACCTTCGGCGGCTTCCCGAGCTTGTGTGGTTAATTTTTTGCCGGCGTTGACTTTCCAGCTGCTCGTAAAAAATTCTAATATCGACATTCTTTATTCTCGTTATGTTCAAGTCTCAAAAACACCCAGCATATCAAAACTGAGCGTTTTACTTAAGTATTTTATCGTCATGATCTAAAAAGACTTCCTCGCCGGGAATTTTATGCGTCTCGGTCGCCCATTCGCCTAAGTCAATCAGTTTACAACGGGCGCTGCAAAAGGGCTTAAATTTTGATTGTTCAGACCATTCGACTGTTTGTTTGCAAGTCGGGCATTTAATTTGTAGAGGCGTATTCATTAGAATAAGCAGCAGGTTAATATGAATGGGATGTCTTCGTTAATCTGAGAGGGCCTGTTTCCATCCACAGAAGGGTTCATAAAGCGTATGGTAAAGCGATGTTTGCCTCCGCTGATTTCTGCGAAAGCTGGTGTTTGGGCGTCCATCAAGACGCGAATCAATTGTATCGGCTGGCCGGTATCCAAACTCATCTGAAAAAAACCCGCTTCTGCAGTTTCTTGAGTGGGGGCGGAGCTATGGCGAATGAAATCTAAGATCAGTGAAATGGCTTCTTGAATGGTGATGAAAGGCTGTGTCCAACGCAGTAAGTCTTTTTGTTGTTGTTCTTGAGATTGCTCCAACCAAAAATGGTAAGCAGGTAAATCGAACGAGCAAGTGCCCCCTGGAATGGCGTTGCGTTGTGAAATACTTTGGAATAAATCGCTTTCCATCACGTTGATGCCGATTTTACCGTTGGATTGATATAGTTTTTGGCTGACTTCATCAATTTGCAATAACAGTTGTTCCAGTTTATCTGTGTCTACGCCATGGCTGTTGCTCAACTGCCTCAACACCTTGTTATGCCGGTCTAATTCCTTTAATAATTCCGATTTTAAATCATTGCGGCTAAAAATCATGAGAATGTCTAACAGTACAGTTATCGCCGCCCGTTTTTCGTAAACACTTTCACCTTCCAGAAAATGATTGAGTTGCAGGAACAGTTGTTCCAGCCGCATAAAAACGCGAATTCTTTCGTTTAACGGAAATTCGTAGGTAATCTGTTTGTTCAAGCCGATTTCGCCTTTAGTTTAGATTGATTAACATATAAATTGTGAAGGTTTTTGACTTGTTCTGCAAGTTCAGATCTTGAATTGGAATTGTCAATAATATCATCCGCTTTAAGCAGTCTTTGTTCACGGTTGATTTGAGTGGCGATTATACTAGAAATCAACGATTCTGAATGGCCGTCGCGTTTCATCACACGTTTTTTTTGTTGTTCCACCGGGCAGTCTATCACTAATACGCGATCAACTTTGTGAGCCATATTGCTTTCCAATAATAGTGGGACGGATAGGATGCAATAGGGGGCTTCCAGCTCGCTTATTTCTTTGTCAATAGCAATGAAGACCCTTGGGTGAATGATTTGTTCCAATGCGGCTTTTTCTTCCGGTTGTGAAAAAACCAATGCGCGCAGTTTATCTTTATCCAATAAGTCACTGTTAAAGACTTCGGGAAATCTGGCCTTGATGTGAATCAAGGTTTCTTGTCCAGGCAATAAAAGCCGTCTGGCAATAATATCGGCATCAATGACCGGGACGCCCAAGTTTGCAAATAAGTCTGAAACCGTCGTTCTACCACAGCCGATTCCGCCTGTCAGTCCAATTTTTAGCATTATTGTATACTGATAAGAAATAACTCATTAAGCTGCTGGCCCCATAACAATGCTAGCCAACCAGCGGCTGCTAAATACGGGCCAAAAGGAATCGGTTTACTCTTGTCGTGTTTACCGAAAACAATCATTGCAATGCCAAGGAGTGCGCCGACCACGGAGGATAACAAAATAATGATATGCAAATACTGCCAACCCAACCAAGCGCCAAACAATGCAAGCAATTTAAAATCGCCGTAGCCCATGCCTTCTTTACCGGTGAACAGCTTGAACAGTTGATAAACAGTCCACAAAATCAAATAGCCTGAAATTGCGCCGATAATGCTCGAATGGCTGTCCGCAAAAACTGGGAACAAGCTGAGCAACAACCCCAACCATAGCAGCGGCAAGGTAATGGAATCCGGTAACAATTGCTCGTCAATATCAATGAAGCTGAGCGCAATTAGACTCCAAGTGAGCAATAAGGCGAAGGGAAGTTCGAAGCCAAAGCCGAAACGCCAGGCCGCAATAGCCGAGCATAAGCCGGTAAACGCTTCGATTAAAGGATAACGTATCGGAATCGAGACGCCGCACTGAGCGCAACGGCCTTTTAAAAACAAATAACTGATGACGGGAATGTTTTGATAAAACCTAATCGCTGTTTTGCAATTCGGACAGCGCGAGCCGGGCTTTGATAAGTTAATATCTTCTTCAATTTCCGCTGTTTCCAATTCCAGAAATTCATGACATTGTATGCGCCAGTCATTATGCATCATGACCGGCAATCGATAGATCACTACGTTTAAAAAGCTACCGACTAATAAGCCAAAAATAAAAGTAATAGGAATTAATATTGGAGAAAAAGAAAGGAGAGTGATGATTTCTTGCATGCGTTCTTTGTTTTAGATGATGTGCAGTGACTATAGGTCAGAAAAAACAGGGGGCGTCTGCCCCCTGCTTATCACAATGAAACGAATTGAACGGGTTCTGTAGATTTAGCCAACAGCAGCGCCCATTTTGAAAATCGGTAAATACATAGCCACAATCAGGCCGCCGACTAAAACGCCCAAGACGGCCATAATCAGGGGTTCCAGCAAGCTGCTTAAATTATCAACCAAGTTATCGACTTCTTCTTCATAAAAGTCAGCTACTTTTGCCAACATGGTTTCAATTGATCCGGATTCTTCACCGATAGCGACCATTTGCACTACCATATGCGGAAATATTCCGGTTTGTTGCATGGCGAATTGTAAACGTTGTCCGGTTGAGACATCTTCGCGCATTTTCATCACGGCGTTGTAATAAACGATGTTGCCGGTGGCGCCGGATACGGATTCCAATGCATCGACCAGCGGTACGCCGGCTGCCGACATGGTTGATAAGGTGCGGGCAAAACGCGCCAGAGCGGATTTGTCTAAAATTTGTCCGATAACCGGGATAGCCAATAAAGTTCTATCCAAAAAGTGATTGAACTTGCGGGAACGTTTTTTGAAAAAACCGAGGCCGTAAACGAATAGGCCGATGCCGCCGAATAATGCCCACCACCATTCCTGCATCCATTCCGATATATCAATGACAAATTGTGTAAAGGGCGGTAAATCGGCGCCGAAACCTTGAAACAGTTCTTCAAATACCGGCACGACAAAGATTAATAAGATTGCCGTTACGATGAAAGCGACGACTAAAACCGCAATCGGGTAGGTTAAGGCTTTTTTGACTTTCTTTTTAATCGATTCGGACTTTTCTTTGTAAGTGGCGATTTTATCGAGTAAAGTTTCCAGCACCCCGGCTTGCTCGCCAGCATTAACCAGATTACAGAATAAATCGTCAAAATATAAAGGTCTGCGCCCTAAAGCCTCGGCCAGGGTATCGCCGCCTTCAATATCCGCTTTAATACCCAATAACATTTCCGACATGCTGGGGTTTTCATGGCCTTTGCCGATAATATCGAAGGATTGAACCAAAGGAACGCCAGCTTCCAGCATGGTTGCCAATTGCCGTGAAAATACCGCTATGTCTCCGGGCGTAATCGGTTTGGCGCGGGCGGTAAAAAGCGGTTTGGGTTTGGGCTTAACGCTTTTCACGCGAATATTCAATTTTCGCAGTTCGGCCTTAGCCATCATCGGATTTTTGGCGGAGATTTCGCCCTTGGTTTTTTCGCCTTGCCGGTCTACTCCTGTCCAGATATAGTCGATTAACTCGTCATCTTTCTTTTCAGCCATACTTATTCCTTAGTTACACGGTCAATTTCTTCCAAAGTGGTGATGCCTTGGCGAATTTTTAATAGGCCCGATGCGCGTAAATCGTTAATGCCCTCGCTGGCGGCTAGTTCCGCCATTTCCATTGCGTTGCCGCCTCTGAGTATTAATGCCTTCATGTCTTCACTGATCGGCATAACCTGATAAATGCCGACCCGTCCTTTGTAGCCGTTATTGCATAAGTCACAACCGACATTAGTGAAGAATTGTAGGTCAGGCAGCTCTTCTTTGCTGAAACCGGCTTCTAAATAAACATTTTCGGGGTAATCGGCCGGTTTTTTACAATGTTCGCAAAGTCGTCTGGCCAGGCGTTGAGCCATGATTAAATTGACCGCAGAGACAATATTGAAAGGTTCTATGCCCATCTGCATCAAACGGTTAATGGTTTGCGGCGCATCATTAGTGTGCAAGGTGGATAATACCAAGTGACCGGTTTGCGCCGCTTTTACAGCGATGCTGGCCGTTTCCAGATCGCGAATCTCACCTACCATGATGATGTCGGGGTCTTGTCTTAAAAATGCTTTCAGCGCTTCGGCGAAGGTAAGTCCTGCTTTCGGGTTAACATTGACCTGATTGATGCCTTCTACGGTGATTTCCACCGGGTCCTCTGCGGTGGAAATGTTACGTTCCGTAGTGTTGAGTATATTCAGTCCGGTATATAGCGATACCGTTTTACCGCTACCGGTGGGGCCTGTTACCAAAACCATGCCATAGGGTCTATGAATGGCGCTTAAGAACAATTTTTGTTGTTCTTTTTCAAAGCCTAGCTTTTCAATGCCGATTTGGGCGCTGGTCGGGTCTAATATCCTGAGTACGACTTTTTCGCCGAACAAGGTCGGACAGGTATTCACCCGAAAGTCGATGGCGCGGTTTTTGGATATTTGCATTTTGATGCGGCCGTCTTGGGGCACGCGCCTTTCAGCAATATCCATACGCGACATGACTTTAATGCGCGAAATGATGCGATTAGAAATATTAGCTGGCGGACTGGCCGCTTCGTAAAGTATGCCGTCGCCTCTAAATCGGATGCGGAAGTTTTTTTCAAAAGGCTCCAAATGGATATCCGAGACGCCTTTTTTGATTGAATCCAGCAAGATTTTGTTCACAAAGCGCACGATGGGCGCTTCGTCAACATCGCTGGTATCTTCCTGCTGAGGAGTTTCATCACCTTCATTGGCAAAATCGATATTATCCAGGCTATCGTCCAATAAATCAGACATTGAGGTATCAGCCGCTTCCAGAGCTGAGACAATGGCTTTACTGAGTTTTTCTTCCTCAACCAGGATGGTTTCCGTATTTAAACGGGTATGAAACTTAATTTCGTCTAAAGCTTGAAAATTAGTCGGGTCGGATATAGCGATAAATAAGCGGTTGCCGCGCTGGAATAAGGGAAGGGCATGATGCTGATTAATGAGTTTTTCACTAACCAGTGAAATAGGCAATGAATTATTATCAATCGCGTCCAGGTCAAAAAAAGGAACGCCGAATTCAATGGAAGCCAGGGAAGCAATTTTAGCGCCGTCAATTTTAAGCTCATTGACCAGATATGTCACCAGAGGCGTTTTCGACTTTAAAGACTCATCCAGTGCGGATTGCGCATCTTCTTCTGATAATAATCCTTCTCTTATCAGACATTTAGACAAACCGCTGAATTTTAAATCGCTGGCTGCTGTGGACATGGTCGGTAATGTATTCGCATTAATATATCAACTATAGGCTAAATATTGTTAATGTCTATGGAAAAACCGTTAGCATTAAGGAACGGGAATGAAAAAAATTGGGCATTTGGCGTAGGATTTTTTTTCGTATTCAAGGCGCACAAACAGGCGCATAGCCAGCTATGTAACTGTTTGTGCAAAGCTTCCGCTCCTGCTCACGCCCCTTACCTACATCCATGTAGGCAACGCCGAAGACGAGAAAAAAGACAAGTAAAATGTTCAATTTTTTTCATGTACGTTCCTAAAGGTTATGTTTCCTAAACAATGACATGGCGCTCTCTAATTGTTCAACAAAAGCAATGGCCTCATCAAAGTCTTCTTGAGTCAACGGCTTAGTGTTTCGGGAGCGATCACAGTATATGACGCCTAATCTTTTATTTTCCGAAATGATAGGCAGGGTAAAATTATTCTCTTTATCAAACAGCGTCAGCAGCTGTTCATCATATAACCCCGGATGTTTATTCGGATCAACCCATAAAGGCTCGGCAGTTTGTAATACATGAAAAAGAAGATTGGTTTTTTCAGGTTTACGAATTCGAATTTTCTCACTTTGCGTGGAATTATGCCAGCCTAAGGAAAGTTTTTCCTGCAATTGGTCGCGTCGGCTGTTGAGGAAAAATATCAGCGTTCTATCCATCGCCAAACCTTTGTGTATTCCTTTTAAAATTAAATCGAACACCACATTCAGTCGAATATTTTCATTGGATAAGTGACGGTTTATTTGTTCTCGATAATATTCGGCTTCAATGGGTTCCTCGTTCTCAAGCGGTGGATTCTGAGCATTTTTTTTATGACCGACCATGAATTTTACGGCGTCTTCGGCGCCGAACTGTCTGGCGATGTTGATGGCTGTTTTGCTGGATTGTTTGAGCATAGTCAGCACCGTTCGCTCGCCTTGTTTGGAAAAGGCTATCACTTTTTCCATACAATTTAAAAAGGCCTCAGACTCCCAACCTTCTTTCAATGATTCGTTAATTTCATGGCCCAATTGCACCAGTTGAATGCGTTTGTCGGAGCTTTCCTGGTCGCCCTGAGTAATCGATTGTTCGATAATGCCGCTGAGATACCAGGTTTTACAAAGTTTTTCGCTTAGTTCTTGTAACTCAAAACCGAGAATTTTTTTCTCAGCTTGCGCTTCGCTGAAGTGACCGGAGTCAATCAGCTTGGT
>SPJK01050585.1_pt1 | contig 13336 bp, 15 predicted proteins | sample 3741771 | NCBI WGS metagenome assembly SPJK01 (sample SAMN10925997, study PRJNA522277) | cold seep metagenome | isolation source: Elba SIP-enriched marine methane seep metagenome, extraction at timepoint T2 | place: Italy: coast of Elba, Mediterranean Sea | reverse complement strand
CGCTGGCCTGGCGCAGGGCCATTTCAGCATCGCGGTCACAATTCGATCCCGGGAAGACAATCACAGCGGTTTTCATGGTCGCTCCTGTTCTTGCGCCCGCCTTTAGCAGGGAGTCGGGGCAAAAGGGAATCTCTCTCTGTGGTATTTCTTGATTGACCTTGGCGCTCAGCTTGGCCACACCGCCAGACATGGCAGATCAGCACCTCTATCGCGGCAATGCGCCGGTCCGGGGCAATACGTGGATGGCCGAGCTTGGCCTGTGCTCACGCCGGGAAGCCGAAGCCCTGATCGAAGGCGGCGGCGTGATGATTGACGAAGAACTGATTGAACGTCCCGGCCACAAGATCGAGCCGGGCCAGACCCTCACCCTGACCGAGGCGGCGCAGCGGGCGATCGAGGGCAAGTTCACGGCCGTGCTCAACAAGCCGGTCGACTATGTCTCGGCCCAGCCGGAAGACGGCCAGGTGCCAGCGGTGCGCCTGCTCAAGACCAACAATGCCACCGATGGCAGCCAGGGTCCGGGCAAGACCGCCAGCCTGGCGCCGCTCGGACGGCTCGACCAGGACTCGCATGGCCTGTTGCTGCTGTCCGAGGACGGCGTCCTCGCCAAGGCGATTATCGGGCCGCAGCACAGTCTCGAGAAGGAGTATCTCGTCACTGTCAAAGGTGAACTCAAGGAGGGACGACTGACGCTCCTGCGCAATGGGCTCAGTCTCGACAACCGGCGCCTCAAGCCAGCCAAGGTCACGCGTGAAGAAGGTCAGACCCTGCGCTTCATCCTCAAGGAGGGTCGCAAGCGGCAGATCCGGCGCATGTGCGATCTGGTCGGGCTGGGGGTGACGGACTTGCAGCGCATTCGCATTGGCCCCTTGCAGCTGGGCGATCTCCCGTCCGGCAAATGGCGGACCCTGAAAGCCAAGGAGCGGGCGGCGCTGATCTCTGCCTCACTTCCGCCGCGGCCAAAACGGGTGACCGACGAGGATGGCAAGCCGATCCGCAAGGGGCGGAGCTTTGTCGGGCGCGGCGGGCCAAAACCCAATCGCGACAAGTCTCGTGAGATTGAAGGTTATCGTAAACGCAAATCGCAGCGCGACGAACGCGACTAGCTGCCAGCGTCTGTCGCGGCTTCAGCAGCAGCCTCAGCGGCAAACGCGTCGGCTTTGGCGCTTGGCGCTGGTGGTGGCAGCGCGGTGCGGCGCGGCTCGAGAATGACCGGAGCTTTTGGCGCGGCTGGCTTGGCGACGGTTTTCACGACCGGCTCAGCGGGTTGCGCAAATGCGGTGGCCTTGACTGGTGGTGGCGGGCCCGGGGCCACAGCTGGCGCCGCCGGGGCGCTGGCTTTCAGGGCCAGGGTTTCATTCACCGGCGCGAGTGGGGCTTCGGCAATGACGGGTTCAGCTGGTGCTTCGGCGACAGGCGTCTCGACTCGCGGGGCCGGTTTCATCACAGCGGAAATCCGGGTCTCGGAGGTTCCGAGCAATTCCGGCATGGTAATCGGCGCAGCAGCTTCAGCGCCCATGAGCTCTTCGGCTTCGGCAGGCGCCGGTTGGTACCCCTCAGGCACTTTAACCTGATAGCGCATCTCCGGTTCCATGCGCAGCGATTCCGACATGCCGGAAACCGCGCCCGGGCGGTAAGACGCTGTGCCCGGATTGGCCTTCAATTCGCAACGCGCTTCAGCGGAATAGGCGGGCGGCGTCAGTGTCCAGGCGACGCAGCGTGCATCCTTGTGACAGGCGTCGGCGCAGGCCTCGACCGAGGTGCCAGGCTCTGAGCGCAAGAGGTCGCCGAACCGATATGTGTGTTCCTGAATCACCAACGGTGCACCCGCAAGCTCAAGGTCTTCCGGTGCCGTCGGCGGCGAGTCCGGGGTCGGTTTGGTCGCACCCGCCGGCAAAGCGAGGCAGCTCAAGGCGATCAGAACAGGGACAAAGCGCATGCGTTTGGTTCCACTTCACACAAGGGTTTGGCGGGCAATATGCCATGGCTGGCCTTAATAGAGTGTGTGCGGCCGTCTTGCCGCTTTGGGTTGGCGGTCATACGCTTCGCCAAAACCTGGAGGAAATCGCCATGTCTCTCAGACGCGGAATGACCCAATCGCTGTTCGCCCTTTTCCTGATTGGCGGATGCGTCTCGCAGATCACGGCGCAGGAAGACGAGCCGGAGCGCAGTCCGCCGCGCTGTGACTATGGCAGCCCACATCCGGAAGCGCCGCCTGAACTGGAGCAGTTTGCGTTCCTGATCGGTGATTTCGAGATTACCAGTCATATCATGATGGGCGAGACATGGTCGCCGCCGCGGCCCGGGCCGCGCGCGCGCTGGAACGGCTGGTACAGCATGGACGGAACGATGATCACGGACGAGTGGTACGATCCGGACCCGGGCCTCGACCCAAACAGCCCGCGCGGCGTCAATGTTCGCATGTATGATCCGGACTCGGCTGAATGGAAGATGATGTGGGTCTCGACCACGGGCACTCAGGTCTTGGATCTGCGGGCGGGAATGCGGGACGGCAAGCTGACCATGTGGCAAGTCTACCCGACCGAGATCGAGCTGTTGGCCGATTTTGTCGTCGAAGATGCCGATCATTGGCACCGCGTCAGCTATGTGCAGGACGATGCCGGGGAATGGGTGCCGCAATATAAATTGCGGGCAAGCCGAATTGCCTGCGACTAGACCTGCAGCGCGGAATTCGGCTTCTGAGAGGCACCCTCTTCAGGCGGCCCGCAGGCGCACAGGGCCTCGCGCGCGAATAAATTGAGATTGTGCAAGGCGGTCTGCAATGGCGCGCCCTTTCGCCTCTGCCGGGCATCAGCACAAGGACTGGTCCCGGGGCGCAGCGGCAGGCGACGTGACGTGCGAAAGCTGCGTAGAAGACGCCGGCGCATGCGCGCAATATGGCGCTCAGTATGCGCAATCACGTCCTGCAAGGCCTGCGCGCGGCGTTTCAGGCGGGCGGCAGCTTGCGGGGTTATTGGGGTGAGGTTGACGGGCGCGGGGGGCGCGGTCTGGCCTGAGACTGTCCAGGGCCGCAGCCAGATATCCGCTTCGGGCTTTAAAGGCGGGGGCGCGAAAGACAGGCCAATGTCCATTCCGGGATAGGGATCATCGAGGCGAAACGCCGGCGGACGGGCCGACGCTCGCGCGGTCGGCGGCGGGGGATTGCCGGGTCGATTGGGAAGTGTCGCCGTTTTCTTTCGTGGACGCAGCGTCTGGCATGCTTTCAAAACCAGCCAGCGCCGCACCAGACTTTCCGCCAACCGCATCCGCCGCAAGGCGCCGAGATGCTCCGCCCGTGGCAGCACCGCCGCACTCGCCAGCAGCGTGCCGAGCGTCGCCATCAGCTGCACAATCAGCGGCCAGGTCTTCTGCAGGCAGATGGTGGCATGGTCGGTCATGCCGGAAAGGGTAGCGGCAAGGGGTACCCGGTCGGATTGGGGTGGGGATTGGAGGGACCGCTAGGAGGTCACGCGCATCGAGTGGGGACGGTACGTTCATCCCTGGTTTGAACTGATCCCCGTGTTTTTCACGCATTTAGGGATGAGATAGAAATTGTGGGAATACCTCGAGATGCGTTTTAGCCAGCGCGCGGGCGTTTACTTGTTTGCAGTTATTTTGAACACCGCCTTACTCGTCTTTGGTGCGATATTGATCCTGCAGGGCGCCGTTCACAAGATGGCAACAGGCGAAGCGGAGGTCCGAGACTTGGTTGTTGAGCGCGCAACCGAACCTGTGTCGTTTTGGTATTCAGTTGGCTTCGATGCGATCGTCGGAGCCGCGTTGGTCGCCGGCGGGATTTATGGCTTGTGGCTAACCTTCCAGCCCAAACCATCTTCGGATGATGGTGACGATGCGGACTGATGGACGGGCCGGACAAAATCCGACTATCAATCTGGGAAATGCAAAGTCTGCTTTCGGCGTCAAAGCGGTCGTTAGGAGTTTATCGCGCGGTTCGATTCGCGAGTATCCACTGACGGGCGGCATCAAAGAAAGTGCGATTGCCATGTGTGAAACCACCTGAGTCTTTATCAAAGACACTCACGCTATCGTTTTTGTCGCCACAAAGCTCCAGAGCTTCATCCTCTCGACCGAGAAGTAAAAGCAAGCACACAGCAATCGTTCGCCGGGTTCCGTTGCTGGCGGCAATCGGTTCATATTCCGCAAGCATGTGTTCGATAGACACAGTCTTGATCTCAGATAGTCTCTTGTTGGAGTAGTCTAACGTATCGGCCGCAAGCTCCAACGGATCGGTCGTTGCTTCTGACAGATAATGATTCTGTTTCGGGGGACGAATTGTCCACGCGCCCTGATCCCTAAAAGAGAGCGGCATTTTTTTGTTTTCTTCCAAACCAAAGATGCTCCAGAACAACGGATCAATCTGCATTGGTTTATGAGTCCATTGAACTATTACGCCGCGTTGAAATGCCAAGGTTGGCGTGCTGCTGACGAACCACTTTCCTTGTTCTCGAAACAGGGTGCCTTGAGCGGACCGCCAACCAGTTCCCTTGGCGAGTGCTTTCAACTCCCGTTCAAAAGCTTTAGTTCGTTGCTTGTGATCTTTTCGCTCTTGCCTCGACAATTTCAGCGGAAACGTGGGAATTTCAGTAGATACGGCCAACTCTTACCTCCTTTCCGCATTCACTACGATGTCTGTTTCCGGCGTCAAAGCCGACGTTACCACCCTATCAATTCATCAGACGCACGTTCACCGAAACTGACCTTAGGAAGTTTCGAAGATGCTTCACCAGGATCGATTGCCGATACGGATGAAGACATAACTTCGTTCGATCCATTTCTAGCCGCAAAATCTTGTGACAGCAGATCGCCCCAGTCCTTAGCGTCCGTTGTTGTGGTCGCATCGATCAGAAAGCACGCAACCCACTCATAGTCTTGGTCAGTTGGGTCCGCATCGCGGTTCTTAAACCAAACGCTGTATTCGAACCGAGCCATGTTTTCAGCTTAGACTCGCGTGAAGGTCATGGGAACCACAATCAAGTCCGCTTTCGGCGTCAAAGCGGACATTGGTTCCGACGGAAGCCCCCGCCCAATAACCGCGCTCGCTTCTTCGTAAACGTCCACTGGAAGCAACGGCAAACTCTGAGTATAGAAGTCTTTCATGAGCAATTTAACCCGACTTCTAACCGGATACGCAGTGATTTTTGCTGGCGGCGTTTGTTGGTTTTCGTCGTTTGTCCTCACGGGAGAAGGCTACATTCATCGGAATTATTATTGGGGCGCAATGGCGCTGGCATTCGCTTCGATGTTCATCTCGTTTTGGATTCAACGATGTGGGACATGTAGATACCCAATAACCAAAGGGCCATTCGGTTGGTACTATCCGTTTCCCTATTGGGGAAGTTGCCGAGGATGCAAGCGAGGAATATTTACGAATACGCATATCCCGTGATTGCAAGACCCCGATTTGGTTTGTCTTCGGCCCTGATTCGGGAGTCCGCTTTCGGCGTAACGAAATCTACGGGACATAAACTAAATCGAATTCTATGAGATATTCATCTCCACGCTCAGTAACTTTAGCGTGCAAAACCAAATCGCTGACGTCGCCTTTGTCCGTTGTAAGGTCAACGAGTACTGCCCAATACCGTTCATCCCAAACATAAATCGAAGACTTCCAACTATCTTGGCTCAGCGGGCCGATCTTATCTGGGTAGTCCCTGATGTTACCTCGACTAATCTGGAGTCGCTCGTCTTCAATCGAGCTAATCACGAAGCCTTCGATAGGATGGAACGTTGTATCTAGAACAATGGCATCCGCCAGAGCCTTAAACGCCGGTCTCCAGTCGCTTGGCACTGGCAGCTCTTGATCTTCGGTTTTGGAAACGGGGACATCATCCATACCAGCTTGTCTATTCGCCGTCGCCGATGCGCTCAACCCTTTTGCTTGAAGCAGTTACGTCCGCTCGTGACCCAAAGCAGACCCCAGCCGCGCGTGTTACCCCGCCCCCTAATCATCTTCCCGAATAATCAAACCCGACAACAGTCCGCGCCCGCCATCCAGGGTGATCGCTTCGCCGGTGATGATGGCGCTGTTGGGGTTGCTCAGGAAAGCGGCGGTTTCGGCGATTTCTTCGGCGAGAGACGGGCGACCCATCGGTGTGCGATCGCGCAGCCAGGGTTCGCGGCCTTCGGCGCGGGGGCGCAGGGCGATGATGGCGTTGACGCGCACGGCTTCATCCGCCAGCTCAATCGCCGCGGCTTTGACAATGCCGAGAATGGCGTGCTGCGAGACGCTTTCGCTGAACCAGCCGGGCTGGGACATTTGCGCGCCGAGCGAGAGCACGAAAGTGAACGTGCCGGTCTGGCGCGAGCGGTCGGCGGCATTCTCGGTTTCGGGGCGTTCGGCGATGAGTTCCGGGGTAAACACGCGCAGTGTCTGCACAGCGCCGCGCGCGGTTTTCATCAGCACCGCTTCAAAGTCTTCCATGTCCAGATCAAGCAGGCGGTCCGGTTCCGGCAGCGGCGGGATGCAGACGACATTGTCGACAAAATGATAGGTTTCCAGCGCCGCCGCCATGGCGTTGCGCAGGCCGAGTTTTGTGTGCGTGGCGCCGTGGTGAAACGCGACCTTGTCGCCAACCGTCTTGCGCAGCTCGTCCAGTGCGCGGGCGTCCGGATCGACGGCGAGCACGGCATGGCCTTCATCAAGAAAACGGCGCGCGACCGATTCGCCCACCGTTTTCCCAAGCCCGATAATCAGGGTGACTGGTTTATCCATTTGCGCGCTCCCGCCAGCAATTTTCAGGCGCTGACCGGGCGCATGCGCGACATGTCAGAGCCTAGCTCGCTCGTAACATACCTATCTCTTCTTTAAGTCGAAGTTTCTGTCGCTTTAAATCTTTCAGGACGATGTCATTGCCCGCCGGTCGTTTCTGCTCTTGGTGGATCTTCTCGTCGATTTGCTCGTGCCGTTTTTTAAGCTCTTCGATTCGACCTTGCAGTGACATAGGCAGGCTCCTTCTCTCTCTGAAACGAAATCTGTGACTTATCGGCAACAGCTAACCATAGGTTGATCATGGAGTCACGATCACCGCGCGATGAAATTTGAATAAGGAATAATCTTGCTTGGCGGCTGGTCAGCGCGCCCGCTTTTTTTCTTTTTTCCGGCGAAACAAGGTTTCATCTGCCTCTGCGATAAGGCTCGCCGCATTGCGCCCGCGCCGCCATTCTGCGACCCCGCACGAGGCGCCGAGATGAACCGATTCGATAGCGTCATTTTCGGCGTCGCGGACGACGATGCTGCCAATCAGCGATTCCAGGCGCGCTGCCTTGGCTTTGGCATCAGACAGTTCTGCGTGACTGAAGGCGATCCCGAACTCGTCCCCGCCCAGGCGCCCGACAATATCGCTCTGGCGCAGGTTCTCGATCAGCGTCTCGGCGACATGCTTGATCACCGTGTCGCCAGTGGCATGGCCGAATCGATCATTGATCTGCTTGAACCGGTCGAGATCGATAAAGATCATGCAAAGCGGCGTGCCATAGCGCTCCGCCAGGGAAATCTCACGGGTCAGCTCGCGTTCAAAGGCGCGGCGATTGAAGATCGGGCACAGCGCGTCGCGATCGGCCAGCTGGGCAGCGGTTTCGAGCTCCTGTTTCAGCCGCGCGCGATCTTCCCGCAGGCTCAGGATTTCGCCCGCCAGGGCTTCGATCGCCGCACGTTCGCGAACCGGCAGGTTCTGCGCATCGAGCCCAATTGCGGAGAGCAGCTCACGCCGCGCCCGGCACCGCTCTTCATAGCGGCGATCCATGGCGGCTTTGTCGAGCGACTCAGGCATTTGCCGAACCTACCGGAACTCGCCCATGAAGCCCAGACTCTCGGTGGTTGACGCGGCAGGGAAGATTTCTATGTTGCGCGCTTTGAGACGGGGGGTCCGGATGGCCCAAACCTCGAACAGCGACACACCGGTGGTTGGCGTCATCATGGGTAGCCAGTCGGACTGGCCGGTCATGGAAAAAGCCTGCGCAATCCTGGACGAACTTGGCGTCGCCTATGAGGCGCAAATCGTCTCCGCGCACCGCACCCCGCAACGCCTGTACGACTATGCCACGGGCGCGAAAGCCAAAGGCCTGAAAGTGATTATTGCTGGTGCTGGCGGCGCGGCGCATTTGCCTGGCATGGCCGCATCAATGACGCCGCTGCCAGTGCTTGGCGTTCCGGTTCAATCGCGCGCGCTGAGCGGCATAGACAGCTTGCTCTCGATTGCTCAGATGCCGAAAGGCGTGCCGGTCGGCACACTCGCGATTGGCGAGGCGGGCGCGGCGAATGCCGGTATTCTTGCCGCTTCGATCATCGCGCTGGAAGATGCCGGCGTCGCTGAAAAGCTCGACGCGTTCAGGGCGGCCCAGACCGAAGCGGTTCAGGAGACGCCGCAGACATGAACGCACTGAGCGCTGGCGCCACGATCGGAATTCTTGGCGGCGGCCAGCTAGGGCGCATGATGGCGAGCGCGGCAGCGCAGCTCGGGTTTGATGTCTCCATCTATTGCCCGGAACATGATTGCCCGGCGGCGCGGGTTGCGGCCAGCCACGCGCTCGGTGCCTATGATGATGTCGAGGCTCTGCTCGATTGGGCCGAGGGCTGCGATGTCGTCACTTATGAATTCGAAAACGTCCCGGTCTCAGCGGCGCAGGCCCTGATTGATGAAGGCGTCAATGTGCGCCCGGGCGCGCAGCCGCTGGAAGTATCGCAGGACCGCCTGGTCGAGAAAGCCTTCCTGCGCGAGTGCGGGATCGAGACGGCGGCTTTCGCTGAGGTCAACACGGCCGAGGAGATTGCCAGCCCGCTCGCTGAGTTTGGCGGGCAGGGCATCCTCAAGACTCGCCGCGATGGCTATGATGGCAAAGGCCAGGTTCGGCTGGAGACCGGCAATGATTTTGAGGCCGCGCATAAAGCCCTGGCCGGTGCACCCTGCATCCTGGAAGCCATGGTGCCGTTCGAGCGCGAAGTCTCGGTCATCATCGCCCGCGACGCGGTGGGCGATACACTCTGCTATGACCTGCCACGCAATGAGCATGCGAATGGCATTCTGAAACGTTCCGTGGTGCCGAGTGGTCTCGACGAAGCGGTGACCAAACGCGCTGAAAAGGCGGCTGAAGCCCTGGTCCATGCGATGGAGTATGTCGGCGTCCTGGCGCTGGAGTTCTTTGTGCTCGAGGATGGCACATTGCTGGCCAATGAGTTTGCGCCGCGGGTGCACAATTCAGGGCACTGGACGCCGGAAGCCTGCGCCACGGGACAGTTCGAACAGCATATCCGCGCCGTCGCCGGCTGGCCGCTTGGCCCGGTGACGCGTTATCATGATGTCGAGATGCTGAACCTGCTCGGCGAAGAGGCGCTGGTGCCGCCAGATGCCTTGTCAGCGGATGGTGTGCTCACGCTTTACGGCAAGCGCGAAGCCAAGCCCGGGCGGAAAATGGGGCATTTGGTCAGGCGGCGGTCCTGAACGCGAACCGACTATAGCCAAAGAATGAGACCAAGGTTGTCGTACCCACGGCAATGACGATGGCCAATGCTGGCGGGAAGCCGGCAACCATGATCAGCAGGCTGGCATATATGGCGTAAGACAGCATGGCTGCGAGAATGGCGACGATGAAATAACGCGCGCCTTCGCTGGTTTGGCTGGTGCGGCTGGCACCAAAGGTCAGCGCGCGATTGAGCCGCCAGGTCGTGATCATAGCGAACATGATGCCGAACACACGCGATGTATAAGGGTCAATGCCGCGATGGATGAGCAGCAGGGTCAGACCTGTATCGACAACAAAGCCGGTGCCACCAACGCCGGCAAAGCGTGCAAACTTGCTGACCGCAGCCGTGTTCATCGGGTCCAGTCCTGGGCCGGATAGCTCAGGTAGACGGCGCGTTTGGCTTCGGTTCGGGCGCGGGCAAGGCTGTCCAGGATGAGACCGCAAACGGCTGAGATCGATGCCGTCATGACCAGGCCGGTGGCGAGGATGGCGGTCGGCAGGCGCGGCACCAGGCCGGTCTCGAAATAGGTCAGGAAGAGCGGCGCCGCGAGAATGCCGGCCAGGGCGACGAGGGCCATGCCGATGGCGCCGAAGAAGGCGGCCGGGCGGGTTTCCTTGGCCAACATGGCGAACATGCCGAGAATGCGGAAGCCATCATGGAAGGTGCGTAGCTTCGAATGGCTGTCTTCCGGGCGCTCACCATAATGGGTCGGTCGCTCCAGTGTCGGGATACCGAGCTGGCTGCAATGTACCGACATTTCGGTCTCGATCTCGAACCCGCTCGACACGGCGGGGAAGGATTTTGCGAAGCGACGCGAAAACACGCGATAGCCTGAGAAAATGTCGGAGAATTGCTTGCCGAACAGGCGGCCATAAATCTTGTTGAAGATCTTGTTGCCGAAGGCATGCCCTTCGCGGCCGGCATCCTTGGTGACATTGGCGCGGGTGCCGACGACCATGTCGACATGGTTGCGCTTCAGCAATTCAACCAGCGTGTTGGCGACCGTCGCATCATAAGTGTCGTCGCCGTCGACCATCAGATAGATGTCGGCCTCGATGTCAGAGAATATGCGGCGTACAACATGACCTTTGCCCTGGCGCCGCTCGCTGCGGACGATGGCGCCAGCGTCGCGGGCAATCTGGGCGGTGTTGTCGGATGAGTTGTTATCGAAGACATAGATATCCGCCTCTGGCAGGGCGGCTTTGAAATCGGCAATCACTTTGGCAATCGTGACGGCTTCATTATAGCACGGGATGGTCACGGCAATGCGCGGTTCCGCGGTTTCGCTGCGGGCGTGCGGATTGGGACCTTCAAAGGCGCGGCGCATCGGTGAAGCCTTTCAGTAACCTCACTATGCGATAGCGCGACTATACTTAAGGACGGGTAAGGCCCCGGGAGCAAATTACTAATGGCGTCTTCACACATTCGCCCTGCTGGCGGGCTTATCGATGGTAAATGGATGGTCTGGGCTGTGGCCGGATTCTTCCTGCTCATGCTACTGCCGCGCCTGTCGGATATCTTTGCTGGCTGGATTCCCGGCGCAGACGACATGATGCGCCTGCAGCAAATCCGCGATTTGCTCGATGGTCAGGGCTGGTTCACGGTCGACCAGGCGCGCATGCTGACGCCGGAGGGCGGCGACATGCACTGGTCGCGACTGCCAGATCTGTTCGTCGCCGGCTTCATTTTCGTCATCGAACCGCTGCTCGGTCGCGACGTGGCCGAGAAGCTCGCCATCGGATTGTGGCCGCTCATCCTGCTGGCAGCGGCGTTTACCTTTCTGACCCTGATCATGCAGAGATTGCAGATCAATCGCGCCGGACAGGCGTTTGGCCTGGTCTTCTTCGCGACCTCTGCTGCGGTCTACAATTTCTGGCCCGGCCGGATCGATCATCACGGCCTGGTCGTGGTGTTGACCCTGGGCGGACTGGCGGCGGTTCTGTCGCCCGGATTCAGCAATCGGTCGGGCATCGCCCTGGCGCTCAGCGTCACGGCGATGCTGTCAATCGCGCTGGAATCCTTGCCTTATGTCGCTGGCCTGATCGCCATATTGGGTCTGTTCTGGATTGTCCGGGGCCATCGCGAAGGCACCCGGCTGGCTGCGTTCGGGCTCGGCCTGATCGTGTTCGCCAGCCTGTTCTTCGTGCTCGACGCGCCCGGCTTGAGTGCCAATCGAATGACCTGCGACGCCTATGGCACGTCGCATTTGACAGGGTTCCTCATCGGCGGCCTGTTGCTCAGCCTGCTCGGTATCTTCGGCGGCGGGTTGGAGACCTGGTGGGCACGCCTCATCGCTGGCGGGGTCGCAGGCGCTGTAACGCTGGCCCTGATCGTCGCCGTCAATCCAGCCTGCCTGGGCGATCCTTATGCGTCGGTCTCGGACTCTGTGCGCCTGTCCTGGCTCAGCATGGTGGGCGAAGCCAAGCCGCTTTCGACCCTGCTGGCTGAAGAGCCTGGCCGCGTCGTCTGGGTGTTCGGATTTCTCGGTGTCTCCAGCCTGGCCACGGCGGCGATGATTGTCACTGCATCTGACAAGCAGCGCACCGCGCGCATCAGCATCGCGCTCCTCTTCGCGCTCTCCATCGCGACCACGATCTGGCAGATTCGCGGGCAATCCTTCTCGCACGTCTTCGCCGCGATCGGCGCTGGCTGGCTCGCGGGCATGCTGTTCGCGCGTTGGCGCAGCGAAGTCGGCGCTGGGCCGCTCCTGGCCTTCATTGCCGCACTGCTTGTCCTGTCGCCGATCACCTGGGAGCAGGTCTCGGCGCAATTCCCGAGCCGCCTCGCACCGTCGCAGAATGTGAACTGCATTCAGCCGGACGCCTATGAAGGGCTGGGCGGTGATGCGATCAAGCGCATCCACGCCCCGATCATTCTTGGCCCGTCAATCATTGCGCGCACGCCGCACGCAGTGTTTGCGGGGCCTTATCATCGCAACATTGCCGGCATTGAACGCTCGAACGAGGTGCTGATCGGCTCAGTCGACGGCGCACATGCCAGATTGCTCGAAATGGGCGCCACGCACCTGCTCTTCTGCAGAGGCTTGCGCGAGACCACGCGCTATGGCGAGACCTGGCCGGATGGTCTGGCTGCGCAGCTCAATCGCGACGAGCTTCCGGACTGGCTCGAGCCGGTTGATTCGCTCAACGAGACTGACGGCGTCGTGCGTCTCTACCGCGTCAAACCGGAATAGGTGCCATGCCGCCCCGCCCGCGCCGTTGACCCAGAAACCGGTTTGCGGCAAAGGAGGCCATGACAAAACTAGAAAATCCAAAAAATATAATAAGTGAGCTGGAAAAGCTCTATTCCGAAGCCGTTGATGCACTTTGCTCAGCGCTTCAAGACTTCCTCCGAGACGGCAAGACCCCGGATCCCGACGCGCGCGCCAATGGCGCCTTCTGCTATCCGGAACTGGTAATTGAATACAATCCAGACGGACCGCCGCCACCGATTTCGCGCGCCTTTGGCAAAATGTCGGAAGCCGGCACCTATTCAACCACCATTGCCCAGCCTGAATTCTTCAGCCGCTATCTCAGTGAGCAGCTGGAACTGTTGCTGCGCGATTATGATGTCTCGGTCCATGTGCGTCGTTCGACCACTGAAATCCCGTATGCCTATGTCTGGGAACAAGGCCAGGCGAGCGGCCTGGATGAGATCAACCCGGCCGAGCTCGCCAAGTGGTTTCCGTCGCCGAAGCTCAGCGATATTGGCGACGAGATCGCCGATGGCGAATTGTTTGAGCCCTATGACCATCGCCCGCTGGCGCTGTTTGATGCGCCGCGCACGGACTTTTCTCTGAAGCGCCTGCAGCATTATACCGGGACACCGGTGAAAGACTTCCAGCGCTATTTGCTG
>SPJK01071285.1_pt1 | contig 13350 bp, 14 predicted proteins | sample 3741771 | NCBI WGS metagenome assembly SPJK01 (sample SAMN10925997, study PRJNA522277) | cold seep metagenome | isolation source: Elba SIP-enriched marine methane seep metagenome, extraction at timepoint T2 | place: Italy: coast of Elba, Mediterranean Sea | reverse complement strand
TCCACCCGTTTTCTGGTCGGGCCGCATTTGCTCGAGCGTTATAAGGCGCCGCTGTTGTTTCTTGATATCGATTTGGAATTCAACAAACCCTTGGATCCGCTTTTGAACGCTGCCAAGGAAGCGGATTTCGCATGTTGGATGCGGCCGGATGGCGGGCCGGGCGGGTATGCATTTGCGGTTGCGACGGCTTTTTCTCCAGATATGGGTCATCGCATGCTTTGTTTGGCCGGACATTTGATTGAGGCACGGTTTCGTGAGGACCGAGAAAGGCTTTGGTTCGTCGATCAGGTAGCTCTCTATTTTGCTTTCACTGCGATGAAGGATGCGTCTGGTCCGGCATTCCGTGGATATGACCTGCATCAAGTGGCGTCATCCGTGGATGACTGTTTTTTTCACCAACCGGAAACGGCATTGAAGCGCCGTTGATCCTGGCAGACAGGAACGCTACATCCTCACCTTCGTGAGCGAGAAACACGCCTTTGTGAATAGAATTTCATTCAATCCCTTGCAGGCACAGGCTATTTGGCAAGTGTCGGACGCGACGCGTGTTTTGAACAATTCGAAACACGCCGCAACCGACCGGGGCTAATCGCGGTGCCGCCATAGGCACTGCCTGTTTGAACAAAGGAAGTGTATCGATGTCCAAGACAAACAAAATTTTCACTGCAGCATCTATCGCCGGCGCCGTTGCGGTTGCGGCGGCGGTTTCCGCAACGGTCGGATTCTCGGGCACCGCGGAAGCGGCGGCGAAAGAAAAATGCTACGGGATTTCCCTTGCGGGCAAGAATGATTGCAAGGCTGGGGCAGGGACAACATGCGCCGGCACCTCGACTGTTGATTATCAAGGCAATGCCTGGACCCTGGTACCTAAGGGCGATTGCACGAAATTTGGCGTCGAAGAAGCAAACGCACATTTCGAACTTCCCGGTGATCGGAAAGGCTCGCTGAAAGAGCTGAAGCGTGACCTTCCCGCGTAAAGCAGGTTAAGTGCACCCGGGTTTGTGTGGATTTTCTCATGAACCCGGGTAATTTGCTTATTGCCAGCGATCGTGCGCGACGGAAGTCATAATAAAAAAATGCGCCAAGATAGTTCACCAAGGAATGTTTGGGACGTACTGGAGGAAATGCCGGTCCGTGCAGGCACGAGCCTGAAGCCGGAGCACTATGGTGATGTTCTTGAAACAACCCCGCCGTCAAAGGCATCTTGGTTCGAAGTTCATGCGGAGAACTATATGGGGGCCGGTGGCCCACCGCATCATTACTTAGGCCGCATTCGGGAAGATTATCCCTTATCCGTTCATGGTGTCGGTCTATCGATAGGGCGCGCGGCGCCTCTGAATGAAGACCACCTGGCACGGCTGAAGGATGTCGTCCATCGCTACGAGCCGGCACTGGTCTCAGAACATCTGGCTTGGTCGAGCCACGGCCCTGCCTATTTTCCAGACTTGCTGCCGGTGCCTTATACAGCGGAGACACTCGGGGTCGTCGCGGATCATATTGATCGTGTCCAAGAGGTGCTGGGCCGTCAGATTCTGCTGGAGAATCCCGCCACCTATATTGTCTTTGAAACCAGCACACTCAGCGAAACGGACTTTTTGACTGAGATCGTCAGGATGACCGGCTGCGCCTTACTGCTCGACATCAACAATGTCCATGTCTCGGCGACAAATCATAATTTTGACGCGAAAGCCTATCTGCGTGAGTTTCCCTTGAATTCGGTTGCAGAGATACATTTGGCGGGCCATGCGGAAGACCATGATGAAACAGGGGCGCCCTTGCTCATCGATAGCCATGACCGCGCGATCTCCGACCCGGTATGGAATCTCTATCGAGATACTTTGGAAAGCATCGGTCCTATCCCGACATTGATTGAATGGGATGCGGATATTCCATCCTTCACGCGCCTTATGTCCGAGGCCGCAAAAGCTGATGCACTCATTGATTCAGTGGGGTCAATGAAGCTCGATCCTGGGGAGACGGCACTTGCGGCTATTGGCTGAAAGTCAGGCTGAGTTTGCGTCAGCACTGTTGAACCCAGAGAAACCCGCGCCGGGTGATATCAGGCGTCCGTCTTCGTCGGAAGCGGGACGTGCACAAACAAAACGCTTTGATGTCTATCGTAACAATGTCCTTGCGACCGCGATTGATGCTTTGGCAGAGACTTTTCCGGTCGTGGAGAAACTGGTGGGAGAGGCCTTTTTTCGGGCCATGGCCAAATCGTTCGTGATCGCGTGCCCACCTAGATCTCCGATCCTCATGGATATTGGGGAGGGCTTTGCGGCATTTATAGATGATTTCCCGCCAGCCCAAAGCGTCCCCTATTTGGCCGATATGGCCCGGTTGGAACAAGCCCGTGTCCGGGGGCACCATGCGACGGACGCGATGCCCATCGATATCTCGCAGCTTGCAGCCTTGGAGGCGGATATCGTCGGTAACGTCACTTTGCAGGCGCACCCGTCCCTTACTCTAATTCGCTCGACCTTTCCCATTGGAAGCGTCTGGTCGGTGTCTGTCGGGGAAAGCGATGGTTCCGCTGATATCGATATGAGCCAGGGTGAAGATGTGCTGATCCTTCGTCCGTCCTTAAAAGTCGAGACGATAGTTCTACCGGCTGGGGGCGGGGCGTTTTTAGCCGCGCTGCTTGATGGCCAATCGATTGCGGCCGCGGCGGAAGCAGGTTCAATCGATAGTGAATATTTTGATCTTTCGAGCCATCTTGCCGGCACATTCGCCGCCGGTGCCTTTAGTGGGCTCGACCCGTATGCTGCAGCATCAGAAAGTTCTTTGGGAGCGATGTCATGATTGGGACTATTCAGGGTTACTATAACTGCGTTTTCGCCAAGTTGAACGAGGTGGCCAATGCTTGGCTACTCGGCTTGTTAGCGCGCTTGACCTTTGCCGCTGTGCTTCTGGTCTATTTCCTCAATTCGGCGCTCACGAAGTTCGATGGCGGCCCATTCTCCATTGCAGACGGCGCCTATTTCCAGATCGTGCCGACAATCGTGGAAGCCGCTGAGTATGATGCCTCTCAAGTTGCCTTCATCCCCTGGGGGCTGATCGTGTATCTGGGCAGCTATGCGGAGGTTATCTTACCGATCTTGATTGTCATCGGGCTCTTCACCCGGTTGGCGGCCCTGGGTATGATCGGATTTATCCTGGTGCAGAGCTTCGTCGATATCGCCTTTCACGCTGTAGAAGCCGTAACGATTGGCGCCTGGTTCGACAATATATCCAGTGCTGCAATCCTCGATCAGCGGTCGCTCTGGGTCTTCCTATTGCTGGTGTTGATCCTGAAGGGCGCGGGGAAGCTATCTCTCGATGCAGTCTTGGTTCGACGGGAACATCGAAACGACGCATAAGCTCGTCTATGATATGTCCTTTGGCGAATAGGCTACTGTTCAAGAAGGCGTATCATGACAAAGAAACCCGTTTTCGAGGACGCGGTCTCCATCGTGTCCATCCGGGATATGGGTCGGACAATCGCATTCTATTGCGGCCTCCTGGGCTTCGAAAAGCGCTTGAGCGCTAAAACTTTCACGGGCTGTTGTCATTTCCGCTCTCCGTTCATTGTTCTCTTTTGTCGCTTAGAACTGCCAGGAAGTATTCGATCCTTGGTGCGAAAATCCTTGCGTAGCGGGCAACACATTCCATGCCCGCCAGGCTTCCGGCAATTGCCTCGGATGGAAGGAAGAATCTTTCGCACACCTCGATGGATAGACGAATGCTACGGGCACAGGCTAGTTTCCGCGATTGCCCGGCGCCGTTACCTCCGGTGGATTCGCACGCGGCGATAGCTTGCGACCACGTTTGAAGGGCCTTTTCATCGGCACTCGCTTCGCCAAGCAGGTTCGCGACAATCTGTTCCCCAGATCGCGCAGCCCATTCGGCGCTTTGCCTAACCGCGTCGACGGCTCTCCTGAACTGAGATTCGTCAAACAGGTTGCTGCTGTATCCAAAGGACAGGTAGGCAAGCCCGGCCGGACTTCCTTCCGCGGGGCGGCAAAGGGTGTCCGACACACTGTAGAGCATCAAAGACAGCACGGTTGTTCCGTGACCGTCCGGCGAGGGACCGCAGGGCTTGCCTTGGCGCAGTTGGATGGCGGCACGCAGAACATGCGCAGATGCACTCGCATCGGGATAGTCGGCGCGTGAAAGCTCATCGACAAATCGTTCTAGGCTACGCAGCTGGTCGGAAGGAATCTTGCCACGACCGATGCTCTGCATCCCAAACTTCACGGCATGCACCAATCCGGTGAACCGAATATACGGACCGTAGTTTTCGGAGAGAATAAGGAGCCTCGAGTTGACAATGACAATGGGATCAATATCGAATTGATAGGTTGGGCCGAACTGATCCCACTCCTTCAGGTTTGGCAGATCAACGATCTCGTTCCAAACAAGAAAATACCAAAGTACGCGATGCATAAGGTAATTGGCGGCATCAGAGTTCAGCGCGGCCACGTGAAGGGTTCGCAGCGCCTCCGTGATTTCTTCGAGTGTTTCAGCTTTAAGCGCTGCACGGCGGCCGACATTCATAAGAACCGCCGACTCGCCAGGGAAGTCTCTCAGCAACGAATCCAGACACCGATCATCAGCGTTTAAGAAGCACTCATTGGAACGGCTTGCCAACTCATCGGTCGCTTCCGATGCGACTGAGTGATCCGGAAGGACGAAGGCGCAAATCATTCCCACGACAAGCATCATTCTAAGAAACAAAAAACCGGTCGGAGGCAGACGAACGAATAGATACTTTACATCCGACAAACGATCAGGCTCAAACCCGCGTCTGATACGCGCCGCGCGCATCAGAAAAGTTCCGCCGGTAAAGTCGTCTTCACTGCCGCCGCAATAGTCGGTTCGGGGTTCGAGAAAAACGTCTTGCCGGTTAGTTCCTCCAGGGCTTCAACCGTGAGAAGATAGGAAGCCGGATCCTTTGAGGGCAAATCACTTAGATTGGGAACTAAAAAGGCATGCGGAACACCGACATCCTCAATGAATGACATCAAAGATCGTTCGACTTGGTAAATTACCTTAGCATTCGCTAAAATGTCGATAAATCTATCTATTGGCACATTGCCAGATGTTGGTTGTGTCATTTCCTCCGCCTCTGCTGAGAAATTTAAACAGCAGAATGCACCGAAAGCAAAGGTCTACAGCCCGAAACCAACTAAAACAGCCGGACTGATGAATTATTGATAATGTGAGAGTTCAAAGTTTTGGGACCAATACGCGCGCGGAGACTAGGGATAGACGTGCCTAAGGTTGCAAGGATTTGAATGCAGCAAAGCAAGCCCTAGCGGCGGCTCATTTGTTGGTTTGTTTGTGGGTTGACCGAGGTATTGAATAAAAAACTTTGTTAATTCAATCGTGTCTGGCGGAGATGGAGGGAGAAACTTCGAATACCGAAGGCTCTCGCGGTTTGCTTCGCAAACAGCTGCCGCCAAATGCCTGTCGTGAGGGTGTGACGCTTTCTGGCGAAAGCGTTATGGCGGAGATGGAGGGAGGAGCTTCAAATACCGAAGGCTCTCGCGGTTTGCTTCGCAAACAGCTGCCGCCAAGTGCCTGTCGTGAGGGTGTGACGCTTTCTGGCGAAAGCGTTGTGGCGGAGATGGAGGGAGGAGCTTCAAATACCGAAGGCTCTCGCGGTTTGCTTTGCAAACAGCTGCCGCCAAGTGCCTGCCGTGAGGGTGTGACGCTTTCTGGCGAAAGCGTTATGGCGGAGATGGAGGGAGGAGCTTCAAATACCGAAGGCTCTCGCGGTTTGCTTTGCAAACAGCTGCCGCCAAGTGCCTGTCGTGAGGGTGTGACGCTTTCTGGCGAAAGCGTTATGGCGGACAGGGTGGGATTCGAACCCACGGTACGCTTCCACGCACGGCAGTTTTCAAGACTGCTGCCTTAAACCACTCGGCCACCTGTCCGTCGCGGGGTGATTAGCATTGCCGGAGCGCATGGTCCAGACCATGTTGCGTTAATATGAAGCTTAGAGTGCGTCGGGTGTTGATTCTGGTTCCGGGTCGGTGTCCAGCCAGCGCAGGATGCGCATCTCCTCACGTGCCAGATAGGCCTCGAGCTGTGTTTCCCGACCGGTCTCAACCAGCAGAATGAAGCTTCGTCCTGCCGCGTTTCGGGCGAGGAGGGGGCGCAGGCCATGATTGGGCAGACGGGCTTCCAGAGAAGGGGTTGCGTAGAAGCCCCAGTCTTTTCGTGCCACATCAAATTCACCGCCATCTGGCGTAATGAAGGTCACTTGTTCATCGGGGGTGAGCGCAATGGTTCCGCAGTCCGAAATCTCTACATCTGCCTTTCGTCCGGTCTTAAACCGACGGGGGGGAGAGGTTGGAGAGACCTTCACTGCCAGGCCTCTCGTCAAGCGGCCTTAACCGGCAGTTTGATTTCGTCGATATTGTCCACTGGATCTCCGAAAAACGGGCCCGTGACATAGACTTTACCGATCTTTCCGAGCAGTTTTGCTGCTTCCGGCTCGACGACACCTTCGAAAATAACAGTGATGTTGTTTTCTGCGCAGCGTTTCGCCATACCGGCTAACCCGTTAAGGCTCATTTTCAACTGGTCGAGATTAACCACAAGGCTGGGGTCGAGCATGATGAAGTCTATCGGCATCTGTTTGAGCCGTTCTTCGGTCACACTTCCCAATTCACTACCTGCCAATGCGATCTTGAAGCCCGCCTGACGCAGCGTATCGAATGCGGCTATGCGTTCAATCGGCACGCCTTTGACGCCCAAAATACGCAAAATCACGCGGCGGCCGGGCGCACGTTTGGCAAATTCGAGAAGTCGCTGAACAACTTTCGGATCCAGGAGTGAGCGGACGGCAAGATTGACCCCGATACCAACCTGATCCAAGGCCTCAGAACCCATAATGTAACGGCACTGGGCAATATCTACCTCTGTCCGCAGGTCCGGTTCCTTTTCGGTCAACTTCAGGATTTCCGCCGCGCCCAAACCATCGGAATCGAGATCGGCCCGGAACTCTGCCAAGAGGTGATCTGCGCTCCAATTGGATAGATCACAAACGACCCGCAGACCGCAGGTCAGAAGCTCGCGGTCAAGCACCTCGCGCAGCAGTTCTGTGCGTGTCTTGCGCTTTTCAATGAAGGCCGTTTGGCTGGCCCCCAGCGTATCAAAAATAACGGAATCAATACCGGCATCCATAAACTCATCCACCGCGTGTCCCAACGCGTCGCGGATTGCTTCTTCAGCCATCCCTTCGGCGTCGTCCAAATCAACCGTCGCTGTTGCGACGTTAAGAGCGACCCCTTTCGGATCGACCTGTTGGGCCATCCGTGTGAGATCGTCCTTCAGCACATCAAGATTCGTGCCGCTTTTATGGACGATGCCGTATTTTCCTGAATCAATGCGTCCCACCGCATCCCCACCGAGACTTTCGGAGCGCAGGCGGGTCTCAACATTACTCGTAAATTTTTTGACTGTTGCGCTATTTGCGCTACCGCTTTTTTTCAGCTCATCCACATCACCGATATCGACAAATGTCATGTCAACTTCAGCATCGGTGCTGTTTATGGCGTCTTCCACGGCTGCGATAAAACCATCGCGATGGTTCTTGGACTGAGGACCATATTCCAATGAAGGCTCGAAAACGCAGGTTAGCCGGAAAAGGTCGTTGAACCGCTGTGGGCCGCCATTGACACGAAATGCGCCGACACGTCCGGACTTCGCATTCTTCAGGTAGAGCAGGCTGTCCCCCATCGGCTCCGCAAGCGCTGCGTAGGTCAGGATCTCGCTATACATGATCTGCGATTCTTCAACCAGAAACTCAATGAGAGACCGTTGTTGCAGTTGCTCGATTGAGTATCCCAGGAAAGAGTCGGTTTCACCCCGGCAGATATGAATACGTCCCCCCTCATCGATATAGAGCTGAAACGTTCTATCGCGCTGAATGTTACTATCGGCCATGAAAACGAGCCGTCCTTCGTCCGCCTTTCCACCCGGCCCGACCATGCCCCGTAAGGCAGGGGCTCGGCAAGCCCAGGGCGTGGAAACATCTTACTCTGTTGTTCGAAACACGGTGATCAAACCGCCCGGTGATTTTCGCATACGTGGGTGAATATCGTGTTTGTAGTAGACATAGTCCACATGCCCGTCGAAAAGATCGAGAATTTGCTGGCAATTCTTGTATTTGGGCGACGATGCAACGTCGCTTCCCTGGGCTTCCAACTCTTCTTCGGTGTAGGGCGTGTACTCACAACCAACAACCACGATTCCGCCAGGCTTCAAAACCCGCAGAAATTCGGCGACAGCGGTCTTCGCATCATTTGAATAGGCAAGGACAAAGCTTGCGATCAGGATGTCGAAGCTGTTGTCGGGGTAGGGCATCTCGTGCATGTCGCCGACATCGACAAAATCCGAGTAGGATATTAAGTCGAGGCCACGAATATTCACCGGATCAAACCCGATTGACGTCAGGGCATAGATTTCCGCCTCTGTCCTAGGGCCAACGGTCAGGACGGTCATTCGCTTCGGATCCGCTGCGATATATTCAATCCCGCGCAGGGGTGCGGTAACCAGATAAGGGCGCATCAGGGTGATTTTCTGCTCCAACCCCCGCAGATTATGCTGAATAGCATTATCGATAAGTTTTTCTTCCGCGTTTACCGTCGCGAACTTAACCGACTTTTCCTTAATGGCATCGATGCCCATTGCCGCCAGCATGGTCGAGAAGCTGGGCATATGAAGAAGCTCATCCGGATACTGTTCCACGATCTGTTTCAGCAAGGATTTCTGCACCGGGTTCAGTCCCCGGAGGATGCGCCGCATATTGCCTTTGGTGACGATCATGGTGGCTTTGGTCCTTCACTGATGAGCGAGGCTCAACTATGACCGAGTCGGCCTTTTCGGACAGAGCAAAATTCGGAGACCCGAATCGAAACGTGTCACGGACCCAATATAGATCTCGTTGAAAATCGGACTTGAAGGTGCATGCTGTTTTGGTGGTGAGAGGAAAACCATTTAAAATTCAAAGCATTATAGGGAAAATCTACATTACCCTTTGCGTTGAGTTACACGTGCTTGCGCTTTCGCATCGTCGGAGGGTATCGCTACAAATGTGAGAAATTCATCCCAGTCGGGGTGCGCAAACTGGAGCAGCTCTTGACCTATCAACATTTCAGATGGCGCAGGCATCGTATTTTCACGACTGTGACAGCGATGTTCTTTCTTATTGCTGCAGTTGGGATGGTATCGACACATCCGGCCCATGCCTCTGAGGATTTTGAGACGTGGTTGGCCGGCTTTAAGGAAGAGGCGCTGGCAAAGGGCTATGATGCTGCCTTTCTGGACCGGAACCTGGCCGGTATTTCACCGATTGAGAGGGTTCTGGAACTCGATCAGCGGCAGCCTGAATTCTCACTCACCTTTTGGGGCTATCTGAACAAGGTTATTTCCGACAAGCGGATTGAGCGGGGTCGGAAACTCCTTAAGCAACATGCTGGTCTTCTGGCTGAGGTTCAGCGGAAACATGGGGTTCAGCCGCGGTTCCTGGTTGCCTTTTGGGGATTGGAGACGAATTTCGGCGATTATTTGGGCGGTTTCCCGGTATTGGGTGCTCTGGCGACCTTGGCCCATGATGAAAGACGCGCTGAATTTTTCCGTGCCGAGCTGTTTCACGCGCTGAAGATCGTTAAGGACGGTCATATTGCCGCCAAGGATATGAAAGGCTCTTGGGCCGGGGCTATGGGACAGCCGCAATTCATGCCCTCTACCTTTGTGAACAATGCTTCGGATGGCGATGGGGACGGTAAGATCGACATTTGGGGCGATCTGGATGACGTCTTTCATTCCGCAGCTAACTATCTGAAAAATGTCGGTTGGAATGGAGAGGAAACCTGGGGGCGCGAAGTACGCTTGCCGAAGGGTTTTGATCTTGAACTCATTGATCTCGGCATTCGCAAGCATATCCGGGATTGGCAGGCGCTCGGTGTCCGGCGGGCCAATGGTGCCGACCTGCCGACTGCGGATATCGAGGGCTCGCTTGTCTTGCCGGCGGGTGCTGCCGGGCCTGCTTTTCTCGTCTATGGTAACTACCGATCAATCCTGAATTGGAATCGCTCGACCTTCTACGCCCTTGCCGTGGGCTATTTATCAGACCGGCTACAAGGCCGTGGGACATTGCGCGCAAAACAGCCGGCGGATGATGAGCCTTTAAGCCGTGCGGCGGTTTTGGATATGCAGGGGGCCCTCAATCGCGTTGGTTTTGATGCGGGTAAGCCTGATGGTATGGTCGGGCCGATGACGCGTAAGGCGGTAAAGGCCTATCAGAAGTCCCGTGGCTTGCCCCCCGATGGTTATCCCAGCGTTGCCTTGATCGCCCGATTGAAGGGTGAGGGGGGGTGATGGAGATGCGAGCCTTTCGTTCGATTACCACAGTTATTCCCACAGTTATCGCACTGGCGTTGACGCTTGGCGCCTGCGCAGAGATTAACTTCCTGACCCATGCGGCGAAGACAGTGGCAAACACGGGGACATCGGCGCCCGTGGATAGTGACACGACAGGCGGGAATGGAGAGCGCTACAAAGTCGGTAAACCCTATCAAATCAAGGGTCAGTGGTATTACCCGAAAGTCGATTATGAGTATGTGGAGGAAGGCATCGCCTCCTGGTATGGACCAAATTTTGATGGTCGCAAGACAGCGAATGGCGCCATATTTGATATGAACCGAGTCTCGGCGGCTCATAAGACTTTGCCGTTACCATCCATGGTGCGTGTCACAAACCTGGAAAATGGCCGTTCAATTCGGGTCAAGGTCAACGACCGCGGTCCATTTGCGCATCGTCGGATCATTGATATGTCCCGTCGGGCTGCGCAATTGCTGGGTTTTGAGCGACAGGGGACAGCCTTGGTTCGGGTTGAGGTCTTGGCGGAAGAGAGCCAGAGGTTGGCTTATCTGATGCAGAACGGTGTCGACCCGAAAGATATTGCGCCACCACCTGAACCCGCGCCATCGACTACAGTAGCGGATGAAGAGTTGGCGGCACCGGTCGGCGTGACCGAAGCCGAAAAGAAGACCGAAGAACATGCTGTTGCGTCACGTGAAAAGCCGAGCACGACTGAAATTTCGCGCGAACCTTTGACCATGCCACCCGAGCCGGATGAGAAGGTGACGGTCCTTCCGGCGCCTGCGACGCGGCAAATTTTCGTGCAAGCCGGCGCGTTCTCTCAACATGCGAATGCTGTTCGCGCGAAGGCGATCCTGGAAGCGTCGGTCGGTGAAACGCAGATTGAACAGTTCAACACGACATCCACGCCTTTGTTCCGGGTCCGCGTTGGGCCTGTAACGGATGCGGCAGCGGCGGACCGGGCTCTTGGGGTCGTTATCTCTAATGGTTTTGGAGACGCCCATATTGTCGTGATTGAATAGGGCTAACACGGCTTGGTCTCTAACCGCATTACATCATGTTGCCTTAAAGATGCCGATAAGATGGCGGGACAAAGTCTCAATCATCGCCCTATTTTCCGCAGTCATGTGATGTCATGTCTTGGAGTGACAGCATAGGCGGTTTAAACTCCGAATGCCCGGCGGGGGCTTTCGGCGGCGATCCAAAATGAGAACGGTGAGGTCTTAGACCTCAAAATGTAAGACCGGCAATTATGTGAGGCAGGATCCTTGATCTCAATTCTTTCCCGAAGCGTGTTCTTTTCAATTGTGATTTTAGTCGCGACGGCCCTTTCGGCTGGGGCGCAGTCGCTGGAAACTAAAGCGAAATTCGCGCTCATGGTTGATTTCGATACAGGGCAGGAGATGCTCTCTATCAACCCGGATGCACGCATGTATCCCGCGTCCATGACCAAGATGATGACGGCTTTCTTGGTCTTTGAGCGCCTGAAAAATGGAACACTTAGCCTGGATGATACCTTTACCGTTAGCGAAAAGGCTTGGCGCAAGGGTGGTTCTAAAATGTTTGTTGAAGTCGGCAAACAAGTCCGAGTCGAAGACCTGCTGCGGGGGATCATCATTCAAAGCGGCAATGATGCGACAATCGTCGTTGCGGAGGGGTTGAGCGGAACCGAAGAGGCTTTCGCGCGTGAGATGACCGCGAAAGCGAAAGAGCTGGGCATGACCGGGACGCAATTCCGAAATGCCAGCGGATGGCCGGATGATGAGCATTACACGACGGCGCGTGATCTTGTGACGCTTGCCTCAGCCATCATCAGTAACTTTCCTGAATACTATCACTTCTATAGCGAAACTGAGTTTACGTATTCGGGTATTACCCAGCGCAACCGCAACCCGGTTCTCTATCAAAATGTCGACGCAGATGGTTTGAAGACCGGCCATACCGAAGCCTCTGGCTATGGTTTGACGGCTTCTGCGAAACGGAATGATCGACGCATTGTGATGGTGATTAATGGACTGACATCGGTCCGTGAAAGGAAGCAGGAAGCAAAGCATCTGCTTGAATGGGGCTTCCGGGAATGGGGAAGCTATCGCCTATTCGATCCGGGCGAGACTGTCGCAAATGCCAAAGTATGGCTCGGAAAGAAACCAACGGTCCCATTGATTGTCTCTGATCGCATCCAGATCGCGCTGCGTCGTAAGGTGCGCGATGATCTGAAAGTATCGGCTCGGTTTAATGAACCGATCACCGCGCCTGTCGAAAAAGGCGCTCAGGTCGGCTTCGTTACCATTAATGCCCCGGATATGGACCCCATTGAAGCACCGCTGCTGGCCGGAGAGGCGATTGAAAAGCTCGGCGCTTTTGGGCGGGTGAAGGCAGCTCTGGAGTTCTATATCTTCGGCCAGTCCTCGTCCGAATAGGGCGCATATCTGATGCGGGGGAAATTCATCACGCTTGAAGGGGGGGAAGGGGCCGGAAAATCCACCCAATGCGCCCGCCTGAAGGCTCGGTTAGAATCCGCCGGCATTAACGTCAACGTCACGCGCGAGCCCGGCGGCTCCCCTGGTGCGGAAGACATTCGTCAGTTGATTGTGCATGGCGATCCTGATCGGTGGGATGCCCAGACCGAAGCGCTTTTGATCTATGCAGCGCGGCGAGATCATGTGAAGCGGCTTATCGAACCGGCCCTTGCAGCGGGTTCTTGGGTTATCTGTGACCGTTTCTCTGACAGCACCATGGCATATCAAGGACATGCAGGGGGTGTGGGACGACAATGGGTCGAGCAATTGGATGACCTCGCGATAGGCGGTCTCAAACCGGATCTCACGTTCATGCTTGATCTGTCGGTGAGTGAAGGCTTGGCACGCGCGAAAACGAGAGGCGGCGCGGATCGATTTGAACGCCAGGATACAAGTTTTCATGAAACCCTTCGTGCGGCATTCCTAGAGATTGCGGGCCAAGAGCCTGATCGCTGTG
>SPJK01074353.1_pt1 | contig 13353 bp, 10 predicted proteins | sample 3741771 | NCBI WGS metagenome assembly SPJK01 (sample SAMN10925997, study PRJNA522277) | cold seep metagenome | isolation source: Elba SIP-enriched marine methane seep metagenome, extraction at timepoint T2 | place: Italy: coast of Elba, Mediterranean Sea | reverse complement strand
GCTGATGCGCACTACGGTTGGCTTGTGTATAACAAAAACGGGCGCCGCTTTAGGGAAGTTAATTTACCCCTTATTAATGGCAATGACTGAAACGGAAGTCGGTAAACGAATACGCCCCAATCAGCCACGCGTTATCAAACGAAGACCTAAGGCATATCCATTAATGAATAAACCAAGAGAGGAGTATGTAAGGGCTTGATTTAAATTGATAAGTCCCCACTGGACGCGGTATTAGGGTCGGGTAACTTGATATATTGGTAGCTTATCGGGAGAGCCCGTCTACTCGACCAGCCAACTTGATTTTCTGGTGAATCATTATAAAAGCTCGGATTGCCTTCAAAAGTTGAAATAAAAGGGTATCTGCCAAGCTGCCATTTATCAAGGGGTTCACCTAATTTCGTTCATACTAAATTACAACTATAGCAAATCAAGTTGGCCGACCCCTTGATACATTCTAAGAGGTGTCTGAATGCTTACAATAAAAAGCAACTTTTATGCCGCCTTATAAACAACTGATTTTAAGTATTAGTAGATTTTAAAAAATACAAAGTGTAAAAAAACATGACATTTTATACCGCTAAACAATTTTTCCAGCCTCTGTAAACAGCTAAAAAACAGGGCTAACATAATGAATGCAAAAGGTTTTATAGCTTCATAGGGTACTTGATATACCCGTGTAAAAAAAGCTGACAATTAAGTATTGAAAAATAACCAAAAAATTTATTGACGACAACACCACCAGCAATAACTTATAACGATTTGATAGTTAATGATTTTTTATCAATATTTCTGTCGCAGTATTCTATTTTACAATCCTTTGAAGTGTAAAAAAAACTGACACGGCTTATTCAGCGTCTTAATTTAACGGCTTGACCATAAAATAGTTTAACTGAATACATAGGGATGTGTGCAGGTAGAACAATACAGAAGCGATTGTCGAGGCGCATAATCGGGTAAGCAACGCGGTATTGGGGTCGGGTAACTTGATATGAACCAAAATCTCTTCTATTTTCTTCTATTTCAAGTTGGCTGACCCTAAAAACCATGAGGAGAAACCATGAGTGTCAGGTCTTGCCTTTTGCCAACCTTAAAGAAACCATGAGTGTCAGGTCTTGCCTTTTGCCAACCTTAATACTTGCATAGAAAATGGAAGCAAAAGGCAAGACCCGACATCTTTCTTCCAACACCTTTCTTCGCTTGTCTTTTTTAGGCTAAAAAGCCAAGGGTAACCAACTTGATTTGGTCTACCCTAATGAAAATCAAGTTGGCCGGCCCTTGAAATTACACGACATTAAATTAATTTTACATGGGGTGCTTATTGTTACTTTAAATCATCATTCTTCCATGACTCTTTGGATTTTGGGAGGCGTTTAAAATCATCAATAACGCGAATAGAATTGCGCGGGGTATTTGAGCATTGCCACAAAACTAAATTTTGGTTTTGTTCTGCACATCCGGGAGCAAAACTTCTGCACTTGATACCAGAAACACCCAAAGACTGTAATTGGCTGGCTAACCTCCATGTTGGAGGCTCTTGTTTTAGTGAAGCTAAACTTTCCCAAGCACAAGCTAATTCAGTTGAGGTAAAATCAAGCAATCTTAGCGTGTTGGGATTATTCAAATCAACAATATGGGTGTAATCTACTTCATATGCAACGACTGTCATGGGTTGTGCTTTGAAAGGAAAGCCTTGTTGCGCCTCCATCCATGCTGTTGTTAAATCTAGCGAAGTATATAAGGCCGAGGTTTCAGGACAATTAAAGCGCCCTCCATACCTTTCAGCCCCTTTACCCGAAAGTGGATCAAACGCCCACATGGGGTGATGTGCTCTATAAACAGTACCGATAAATCGAAATACTGGTATATTCAAGCGTAGCCACCATCAGCAATGCGAGAAAGATAGTCCTTGACTGCTTTCGCCCGTCCTTCCTTAACTAAGTCTTCAGCTGTCTTATCACCAAAAGAGTGTAGCGGTTGAGAACGAAACCAGGCAAAAGCTCGGCCTACACTACCTGACCACTCAATAACACGGTTAATAATTTCCACCGTATCTCGCAACCTTGCCTGTGTTGCTTTGCTTTTGAGTCTTACCGCTTTAGAAACAGAGTCTCTGGATAATCCCGTAACTTCAGCAAGATCGCTTTTAGTAATGTGTAATTCTTTAGCTAATGCACCTGATGCAACCAGTCCATCATTACCTATCACTGTATGTAAAAAATCAACACCCATATAATTGCCCTATTTTATTTACATAATACAGGGCAATTATAGGAATTTTTTTGGAACTTACAATTTTAATTTACCCGCTTAAAGTTCAAGAAACTCAGATAGTCCTTGTAAACTAGAAGTTTTATCTCTAAATTGCTCTTAGGAAGGAGAATGAAATAAAACCCGAAACTAGCGTAGGATTTTGTCCAGATTCAACAGCTGCATGGACAAAAATTTGCTCCTGCAATACCTGCATTCACTACATCCCTGTAGTTTATGCAGGTGGTAGAGTAGCGGTATGCCGAGGCGTGGAAATAGGCGCATAGCAAGCTATGGTCGCAACCAACATCCCGCTTCAAGCGACGCTTGCACATCCATGTGCTTCGTAACTATTTTCACAACGTAGAATCTGAGCAAAAAGATTAGAAAAGCTTTAGCGATTTCCTTCTCCGCACTCAAGCTTGCAAACAGCAGGAACTCGCTTTTTCTCTTTCTGCTTTTGATTTCCAAGATGGTCTTTGAAAAAGCAATGTCCTACTTTTCCACGCCAACCCCCGGTTTTATATAGGCTTATGTTCTCCCAATAGTCCCCGTATCATCTGAAATTGCAAAATAGCCAAATTCCTCTACATTTAATGAGAAGCATTATTAATAATACAGCGGCTATTTGACCGCTACTGCGCCACCCTTTAAATGAGGATGCATTATGAGCATATCTGTCGGTATTGTAGGTTTAGGAAGAGTTGGACGCTCTATATTGCGCACCAATTATATTCAAAAACAAGGAGGCCGCTTTAATATTAAAGTGCTTTGCGATGTCATGCCGATTTCGCAAATCGCTTATTTATTAGCTCATGACAGCACCTATGGCGTACCGCCGTTTACGCTGGATTTTGAAGGCGATTTTCTGTACATCGGCGGTAAAAAAGTCCGTTACCTGCAAGTGGATCGTCGCCACAGTTCTCGGCAAGACGGCGGATTAGGCGAACTGATTGACCTGGATATTGATGTTTTAATCAATGCCACCGGCACGGCGCAAATTGATGATTTGCGTAACCTGATCGACAAGAAAATCGCCAAAAAAATTCTCTGCAGTTGGAATATTGCCGGGCATGATATGAGCTTGGTTTACGGGGTCAACGAACAGCAATACGATAATGACAAGCACCATATCATTTCCGCCAGCACCTGCACTGGCAACGCCATGACGCCGATTGCTTATATTCTGAATAAATATATCGGCATCGAATACGCTCGCGTCATCACCATCCATCCGGTTTTATCGGATCAGCACATTTTGGACGGCTTCCATAAAAATGCTCATTTAGGCCGCAGCATTAACGCTTCGATTATTCCCACCAGCACCAATGTCGGCGCATCCACAGAGTTAGTATTGCCCGAACTTAAAGGAAAACTGGATTCTTTTTCTTACCGGGTGCCTACTGAAATCGTTTCGGTCATGGATATTACCGCCACCTTATCCCGTGAGACATCGCTAGAGGAATGCACAGAATTGTTGGAAAAATCGGCCAAATATGAGCTTTCCGGCATATTGCATTGCGATTATGGCGCTTGGGGGCATGACAAAGTCAGCATTGACTACATTGGCTCGGAGTTTTCCTGCATTATCTTGATGAATCATCTAACGCTTTCTTGCGGAATACAATTAGGCATTTCGGTGATGCATGATAACGAACGAGGATATTGTTGTAGAGCTTTGGATATTCTTGGCGTGTTGGGAAAAAAGTTCAAACCGGTTAGTACATGAGTGTTATCTGTCAGCTAAACGACTTCGGCGACTTATGAGCCTACTGTGACCGGGCTTAATCCCTCATCCTAGCCTATCAAGCACTTTCACAATCTGTTAGCCTGCAACAAGTCACTCACGAGGCAGTCGACGACCGCCCGCTCATCAACAACATCACCAAAAGTATCGACGGCAAACCGATAACCGCCGCATAAATAAAGAACAACTCGTAACCGAAAGTTTCCACCACATGACCGGAAAAACCGCCTAACATCTTAGCGGGCAAAGTCATCAAGGAACTGAACAAGGCGTATTGCGTCGCCGTATAAGCGCTATTCGTCAAACTGGATAAATAGGCGATAAACACTGAAGCCGCCATGCCGCCGCTTAAATTATCGGCGCTGATAACACCCGCCAACAACATTAGATTCGGCTCGGAGGTCGCCAGCAAGGCAAATAATAAATTAGTTAAACAAACCAAAATCGCGCCTAGCAATAACGGCTTCATTAAACCGTAGCGAACGACCATCATGCCGCCGATGGAAGCACCGGCAATGGTCATGAAAAAACCGAATATTTTACTGACATCGGCAATTTCCTTTTTACTAAACCCCAAGTCCAGATAAAACGGATTGGCCATTACGCCCATGGTAATGTCGCTGAGTTTATAAACGGCTATCACTAATAAAATCAACATGCCTTTTTTGCCATTACGAACAAAGAATTCAACAAAAGGGCTAATCACCGCCTCTTTAAAGCCGTGAAGCATTCTCTGCAACACCGGCAACTGTTGCCGGTCTTCGTCTAGCAGCTTAGATTTATCAGCATGCTTTGGCTCTTCAATGATCAAGGTAGTGACTATACCTACCAGCATCATTGCCGCCATCGCGTAATAGGCCAAGCGCCAATCGCCAAAATCGGCAACATAAAAAGCTCCCGCCCCGGCAACCAATAAAGCGACCCGATAGCCAAACACATAAGCCGCCGCCATCGCGCCCTGAAATTCGGCCACCGCCGCTTCAATACGGTAAGCATCCACCACGATATCTTGCGTCGCCGAACAAAATGCTACGAAAACAGCCAACATGGCGATCTGTTCAAGCTGAGTTTGCGCATCCGCCAGGCCCATGCCTAATAATCCGACGGCAATGCCGATTTGCGCCAGAATCATCCAGCTTCGTCTTTTGCCCATCAGTTTGGATAATAAAGGCAGCGGTAACCGATCCACAACCGGCGCCCACAACACTTTAATGGAATATGTGACGCCGACCCAACTGAAATAGCCGATCACCGAAAGCGAAACGCCTTCATCGCGCAACCAGGCCGACAAGGTTGAAAAAACCAATAAGAAGGGAAGACCGGCCGAAAAGCCAAGAAAAATCATGCTCAACACGCATGGTCGAGCATAAACAAAAAAAGCCTGACGCCAACTATGATTTATCGGAGCATCAGGCTTTTTCATCGTCAATCCTTTGAATTATAAGTCACTAACCGTTGATTAAATAATGCGTAAAAATACTGGCTACATAACCCGCCGCAATCACCGGCGTCCATTTCAAGTGACTGAAAAAAGTGTACTTATGCTTGGATTGCCCCATCAAAGCCACGCCTGCCGCCGAACCGACGGACAGCATTGAGCCACCGACTCCGGCAGTCAAGGTTACCAACAACCATTGATACAGATCCATTTCCAAATTCATGCTTAATACCGCAAACATCACCGGAATGTTGTCTACAATTGCGGATAAAACACCCACCAAAATATTGGCGCCGGTATCGCCCAAGCCGTCATACATGGCGCCGGATAATAACTCCAGATAACCAATATAACCCAAACCACCTACCGAGAAAACAACGCCAAAGAAAAAGAATAAAGTATCCCATTCCGCATCCCGCACTTTATTGAAAATATCGTATTCGTCTTCTTCGCCTGAATGATAAAGCACTTGCAATCTGTAGCCATACAAGAACAAATACGACAAACCGACCATCATCCCCATGAAAGGTGGTAAGTGCAGGAATTGTTTAAAGCTAACTGCAGTGATAATGGTCAATAGAAATAATACGCAAACCGTAATCGCGCCCGGTTTCATTTTTACGGCATCTTCGCCGGTCGCTTCCGGCTTTTCATCCGGCACCGCCATATACATAAATGCCGCCGGCACGACATAGTTAACGACAGATGGAATAAATAAATTAAAGAAATCAAAGAATTCTGCGTAACCCGCTTGCCAAACCATCAAAGTAGTGATGTCGCCAAAAGGGCTGAACGCGCCGCCGGCATTAGCCGCCACCACTAAGTTTACAAAGCCGATCGCCACAAATTTTTCATTGTTTGCGCCTACCGCCATCACCACGGCGCCCACCAATAAGGCGGAAGTCAGGTTATCGGCAACCGCAGACAGGAAGAAAGTGATAATACCGGTAATCCAAAACAGTTTTTTGAAGCCGAATTCTTTCCGAATCAACCAGGAACGCAAAGCTTCAAAGACATTTCTTTCCGCCATCGCGTTGATGTAAGTCATCGCCACCAGCAAAAACAACATTAACTCGGAAAACTCATCCAGGTTAAATTCAAATGCCTTATGGGTCTGTTCAATAGGGATGCCCGCCTGTTCGGCCAATAAAGCGGCATGCATCCAAATAATACCCGCTGCTAAAATGACTGGCTTGGATTTACGTAAGCCGGTGAACTCCTCGGCCATCACAAAACCATAAGCAATCACAAAAATCAGCAATGCATAAATGGCTCTTTCTACTCCAGGCATCCCAATATTGGAATACTCACCCGCCGCCGCCATCTGCGGCAACAGCATAAGCCCGGAAAAAATCATAAGTAAGCGCAACAAAACGACCTCCTTCCTAAAAATAAAAAATAAAAAAATGAATTTATTTGGATTGTCCGGACATCCCTGCACGTTCCTTACTCAACCTTCGAGCAAAAACCCTTCCCGAAAACACTGTATCCCTGAGCCTAAACAATATACAGTCTGGAAACTATTCAATATCAATATTGAAATTTCACCCTATCAACAATAAATTATCTTCACGCAGTATAGAAGAATAAAAATAACCGCTTATATTACCACTAAATAATTATCTTTGTCATTTGATGAAACACAGTATATTATGTTCTGCTCTGTTCAACATGCTCGTTAAAGCAAAATAAGGCCATGTACCAGTATACCGAAACCGATCAAAAACTCGTTGATGAAAGAGTTGCTCAATACCGGGAGCAAACCGAACGCTACCTCAAAGGCGAACTCGCAGATGATGAATTTTTAGCATTGCGCTTAATGAATGGATTGTATGTGCAAATCCATTCGCCCATGCTCAGAGTCGCCATTCCTTATGGTCTGCTATCTTCCAAGCAAGTTCGCAAACTTGCCGAAATCGCACGTAAATACGACAAAGGCTTTTGCCATTTTTCCACCCGCCAAAATGTTCAGTTTAACTGGCCGAAATTGGAACAAGTGCCGGATATTCTTGCTGAACTGGCCACCGTGCAAATGCACGCCATCCAAACCAGCGGCAACTGCTTAAGAAATACTACTACCGACCATTTGGCCGGGGCCTGCGCTGATGAACTAGAAGACCCCAGACCTTATTGCGAAATCATTCGTCAATGGACAACCTTACATCCTGAATTCGCTTATTTGCCGCGTAAATTCAAAATTGCCGTCAGCGCCTCGGAAACTGATCGCGCCGCGACGCAACTGCACGACATCGGCGTACATATTGTTAAAAACGAAAACAATGAAATCGGCTTCCGTATTCTGGTCGGCGGCGGTTTGGGTAGAACACCGATTATCGGCAAGGAAATCAAACCCTTCCTAGAAAAGAAACATCTGCTTTCTTATTTGGAAGCCATCTTGCGAGTCTACAACTTGCGCGGTCGTCGCGACAACAAATATCGCGCCCGGATCAAAATACTGGTCAGAGAAAGCGGCATTGAGCAAATGCGCGAATGGGTTGAACAAGAATGGCTGCAAATCCGTGACGAGATGGAGCTTAGCGAGGAAAGAATCAACAACATCAAAGCGCACTTCCCAGCCCCGGCCTATGAAGACAATGCCGGCAACGACGAAATCCTTAACGCTTCTTTACAGCAAAACAATGATTTTGCCCGCTGGTACAACCACAATACTGTCGCTCACCGAATTGAAGGCTATCGCAACGTTTATGTGTCATTGAAAGCCCCTGATTCGCCGCCAGGAGACATTACCGACAGCCAGTTAGATGCAGTAGCGGATCTGGCCGACCAATACAGTTTCGGCGAACTTCGCAGCACTCATCGGCAAAACCTGGTGTTAGCCGATGTCAAACTCAGCGAAATCTTTGACCTCTGGGAAAAATTAGACGCTCTGAAATTGGCCACCCCGAATATCAACACGGCAACCGACATCATTTGCTGTCCGGGCCTGGATTATTGCAACTTGGCCAATGCCGGATCAATCGGCGTCAATAAAGAAATCAATGAGTTGATAGATGATATTGACTACATCCACGACATCGGCGAATTAAAAATCAACATGTCCGGCTGTATGAACGGCTGTGCACATCAAAGCGTCGGCAATATCGGCATTTTAGGGGTCGATAAAAAAGGCGTGGAGTGGTATCAAATTACCTTGGGCGGCTCATCTGAAAACCAAGCCGCCATCGGCAAACGCTTGGGCCCTGCTGTCTCCAAACAACAAATCGCCCCGGCCATCGCGACCATCCTGGACGTTTATGTCAATCAGCGCCAGGGTGTAGAAGAATCCTTTTTGCAAACCGTCAATCGTGTTGGCATTCAACCATTTAAGGAACAAGTTTATGCAAATCATTAAAGACTCCGAAATCATAGACAACGCCTGGATTTACATCGATGATGAACAAGCGCTTAGCGCTGGCGATATCTGCGTATCGTTGCAGCGTTGGCTTCAAGATAAAGCGGAAATCCTAACCATAGCAGGCAAAAAAGGCATTCGCCTGAATTCTGACGATGATGTATTGCAAATCAGTAATGAAGATTTGGCGAAACTCGACCTAATCGAATTGAACTTCTCGGTATTCCGTGACGGTCGCAGCTTTTCTCAAGCGCGCATCTTACGCAAACATTGTAATTACCATGGCGAAATACGAGCTGTCGGCGGCTTTTTAGCCGACCAGGTTTTCTATCTGCACCGAGTCGGCGTTAACGCTTTTCAATTTGAAGATGAGCAACAATTACCGCTTGCCCAGTCTTGTTTAAACAGCTTTTCAGTAACTTATCAGCAATCGACCTGTTAACTTTTCAAAATAATTAAATCTTAAGAATATCCAAGCGTTTCGGACGGGTTAGATGTCCCGTCCCGCTCGGATTATTGCGCTCACCTATTTTTGACGATACAATCCTAATTTCCTACCGCATCACTCAGGAATACGAACATGAAATCAGTTATCGCCGGACTGTTTTTAAGCTGCATAACATCAATTGCCTGTGCAGGAACAATCGGATTTACTTTTAACGCCGGTCCGGTCATTTTCGTTGAAAACGGCTTTGTAGATCCTGAAGTAGAGGCCTTTCAAGATTTCCAATTGGGTGAATCGGTGATGGTCTCTTTCAGCATTGATGATGCAACGATAGATATTGACCCGGACTCACAACGTGGCGAATTTGAAGACCCAAATGGCCAAATCACCCTAACCGGAAGCAACTCCGGCGCTACTATCGAGATGCGAAAAGGGGTCAATATTCAGTTGGACTCGGTCTTCGAATTCGACTTGCGCAATATCTTGGTAGGTCCGGAGCTTCATGTCTTTGAATTGTTTGACGACACTGACTATTTAGCCTCAGTTCCAATTATCAGCAATCCGGATAATCTGGCTACCAGCATTGCCGAACTCGCCGCTCTTCTGGATGCTAACAACCATTTTCCCCACAACAACCTTTCATCTTCCTCATTCGGGTCTGTCGGCGCCCTAGACTCACTCGGACCATTCATTGCCCTGGAATTTGGTCCGGTTGCCCCAGTTCCGGCTCTTCCAGCCTATTTATTGACACTCTTTGGACTTTTAGCGATGGCGCAGAATAAAAAAATCGCTCATTAATATCCATATTCAGGCTCATAATATACACTCAAAATCCCTTCAAAAACGGCCCAGCAAAAACTTGGTAGCTCAAAATTTTCAAAGCAGAGCAATGACTGCAACATGACAAAGTTGATTGATAACAACGATTGAAAAAGATAGACATAATTATGCTTCCCCTCCCATAAAATAACGTCTATCATTCTTAGCTATATTTATTACGTTGACCTTTCAATAAAATGGGAATACTCGATCAACTCCGAGACGAGGCGAATAAAAAGAAAGCCGACATAGATGCTGAAAGCAACCTAGGTGAGCAAAGAGCGAATCGATACCGGCATTTTTTATTACCGAAAATGCAGGAAATCTTTCAATATATGAAAGAAATCATTGAGCATTTGAATTTTCTTGAACAAGATATTGAGATTAATCATTATAGCGACCGTTATCAACAACTCGGCCTTTTACACCAAAAAGGATACAAAATTAATACCGATGGTTACGATGGCTTCGTGAATCCCGAAAATATAATGCAAATCAACATCTCTTTTAACTGCCAGGGCGAAGGTGACTTTGTTTTTCAGAAAGAAGGGAAAAGCTTTATCGAACAGGAGGTCTCATTCCTGATTAAAAGCAATACCCCTTTTCAATGGAAATATATACAAAGCGCTGAAAATGCTTCCACTGCTGTTTTTAGGGTCAAACGCAATATTCCGGTGCAGTTTCGTTTTGAAGTCGATTATGAACAATCGTTAATCATTTTATTAATTAAGAATCACGCCAATTTTGATTTTTATAAAAAAAACTATTCGCCTGAAGAAATAGATCAAGATTTACTGGATAAAATAGCCCGCTACATGCTACGAAAAGATGACGATTTAGTGAGACTGGAAATAAGCACGCAACAAAAAACAGCGATTAAGCAGCAGCTTAAAAAACAGCGCCGGGAGCATGAAGCTTTGATGCAGCAAATCGCCATGGAAGAGGCGCAACAAGAAAAAGAAGACGATAAAAATATATTTGATCGATTAAATCCATTAAAAAAGCCTGAATGATGTCATTCAGGCTTTTTCTTCTAACTGGCGTAAAATGCTCAGCGCCAAGCTAATCTATTGCAAAATGCTCAACCCTTTCAACAAGGTCAATGCCTCATGTAACGGGTAATCCTTTATTTCCAAAGGCTGATCATCCTTAGCCTCCTTATCTTCAGCGTCCTTTTCTTTTTTACCGTTTCCATTGCCGTTTTCCAGATGACGCTTTAAATTTGCTTCTTTCACCGGTTCGAATTTCGCTTTCCCCAAGGTTTCCAACTTTACTCTGGCCAGGGTTACATCCGGCTCAATGCCTTCCGCCTGAATGGAGCGGCCTGACGGGGTAAAATAGCGCGCCGTGGTTAATTTAACCGCCGCACCATTACTGGTCGGCAGAATAGTTTGCACAGAACCTTTACCGAAAGATTTTTCGCCCATAATTATAGCGCGCTTATGATCCTGCAAAGCGCCCGCGACAATTTCCGAGGCTGAAGCCGAACCGGAGTTAATCAGTATCACAATGGGCTTTCCTTCCAAAATATCATCCGGCGCCGCGTTAAATCGCATTTCCGAATTTTTAATCCGCCCTTCGGTGAAAACAATTAAACCTTTTTCTAAAAACGCATCACTGACTTCAACAGCCGCCTTCAATACGCCGCCAGGATTGTTGCGTAAGTCTAAAACCAAACCGCTTAACTGGCCTTCGTTCTCTTTTTCCAGGCTCTTTAAAGCATCAAGTAAGTTTTGCCCTGTTCTGGATTGAAAGCTGCTGATTCGTAAATAACCAAAATCCTTTTCCAAAAGACGGCTTTTTACGCTTTTAACTTTAATAACGGCGCGGGTAATCTTGACTTTCAAAGGCGATTCTTCGCCTTCGCGGATGACCAGTAATTCAATTTCGCTGCCCGGCTCGCCACGCATGATTTTAACGGCGTCAATCAGAGACATGCCTTTAACCGGTTTTTCATCCAACCTGACAATCAAATCACCCGCTTTCATGCCGGCTCTTTGCGCAGGCGTATCATCAATGGGCGAAACAACTTTAACAAAGCCGTCTTCCATAGTCACTTCAATGCCTAAGCCGCCGAATTGTCCAGTCGTGCCTTCTTTTAACTCTTTATACTGCTCACCTTCTAAATAGGAGGAATGCGGATCCAATTCAGAAAGCATGCCGCGTATAGCGCCTTCCAATAATTTTTTATCAGATACTGACTCTACATAATCGCGCTTGATGCGCCCGAAAACTTCAGTAAACGCCCTTAATTCTTCAAATGGAATGCTGTGCGACTCTTGAGTCGCCTCCGGCGTTTCGGCTGATTGATCCTTATCTGCAAAAACACTGCCGCCGGTGCTGATTAAAACACCCATCAAAAAACCCAGTGTTAGAATTAAAATACTTTTCTTTTTTAGCATCTGCTTGTAACTCCAAAATATCGGCCAACCGCAACTGAAAAATCCCTACCAAATAACAGTTATGACCACATCACTAAAACATTAACAATCCGCTTTCTTAGGGCTGCTAACATCGGCATAATTCATTAACCAAAATTGCAGAGAAGCGTAAACATTTCCGAAACTCAATAACGTCTATCCGACCCGGTTATTTCTGGTTTTTCGGCACCATTTCACCGGGTCTAATGGCCGCCCCTTGTTGCGAACGCCAAAATATAAGGCAGGTTGAGAGCGACCGCCGCTTTTCCCCACCGTTGCAATCACATCGCCCGCTTTGACCCACTCGCCTTCAGTTTTGTAGAGACTCTGACTGAAAGCATAAAGAGTCATAAAACCTTTACCATGATCAATAATAGTCAACAAGCCGTAACCACGCAACCAATCGGCATAAACCACCTGGCCATGACTAACGGCTTTAATTTCATTTCCTTCTTTGGCGCTGATCAAAACGCCGTCCCAGCGGCTTTCGGAACGAGCACTACCGAATTTTTTCGCCAATCGACCGGATACCGGCCAAGATAAACGCCCTTTTAGTTTTGCAAAAGGCTTATCCAATTCTATTTCAAAGGATGTATCAGGAGCAGTGCGCTGCAAAGATTCAATCAACTGATTCAGCTTTTTCTCACTTAAGCGCAATTGCTGTAATCGTTTTTTTTGCGAAGAATATCGACGCTCAATCTGCTTTAATAAGTTTTGCCGTTTTAATCTGACCGCTGCTAAAGCCGTTTGTTCATGTTTCGCATCCTCCAGCGCCAAAGCCAATTGCTGACGCCTTTGTTCGGAATGTTGTTGCAATTGAAGCAAATCATCCAGATCCCGCTGAATAGCGTTCAACTTTTCCATCCGCGCTTTATTGAAATAGTC
>SPJK01079552.1_pt1 | contig 13357 bp, 16 predicted proteins | sample 3741771 | NCBI WGS metagenome assembly SPJK01 (sample SAMN10925997, study PRJNA522277) | cold seep metagenome | isolation source: Elba SIP-enriched marine methane seep metagenome, extraction at timepoint T2 | place: Italy: coast of Elba, Mediterranean Sea | reverse complement strand
ATGGACCGCTTCACTGTACGCTAATGGTTGGAGATCCAATCACGGTAAGCAGTAAGCGCGACCGTGGGGCTACGTCCGATCCAGCAATGCAACAAACGGGCGAAGCTCTCCAAGGAATGCTCGATCAACTTGTGGCGGAACGGCGATCAAAATTGTTCGGTGAATGATTGATTATTGAGGCAAAAAAACTATTTGGAGTTAACATGGCAAAGATCATTGCCTTCTCAGGAAGCACCCGGAAAGATTCTTACAACCAACAATTAGTCAGCATTGCAGCGGCGAAAGCGACGGCTTTGGGAGCTGAGGTAACGCTGGTTGATTTGCGTGACTATCCAATGCCACTCTTTAATGAAGATGAAGAAGCTGCCAACGGACCGCCGGAGAGTGCTGATAAACTCTTTGAGTTAATGAAGTCGCATCAAGGTTGGTTGCTTGCCTGCCCGGAATATAACGGCTCGGTAACGCCACTGTTAAAAAATACGATTGATTGGATGTCACGCACGCGTGAAGGGGAGCAGCGTATGGCTGCCTACGTTGGCAAGGTAACCACTTTGATGAGTGCGTCCGCAGGAGGTCTTGGCGGTATGCGAGGACTTGTCCATGTGCGAGCAATTCTGAGTGGCATCGGAGCAATTGTCCTGCCAAACCAAGTAGCTGTTGGGGGAGCTGATAAAGTACTCGCCGACGGAAAGATTACCGATGCCGGAACAGAAAGCCGAATTGATGCTGCAGTGGCTGAATTGATTAACGTTACGGACAAACTCACCTAGAGCATTCTTCAGCAAAGATTCAGATGACCGAAGCCTCTTCGCAAATTGTGAAACTGTCCGAACTTGCCAATGGCGAGGAGGGGGATTTCTTCGCACTACTTGCTGAGAAACAAACGCTCACCACCAAGGAAGGTAAACCTTACTACCGAGTTACCTTCCGTGATGCCGACCGAGAGGTCAGTTTCCCCATTTGGTCTGACTCTCCTTTGGCCGACGACTGCCAGAACTCTTGGACAGTCGGCGAATTTTATAAAATCCGTGCGTTGTATCGTGAAACCAACTACGGCCCGCAACTTGATATTCGCTTGATTCGTGCTATCGAACCGGCCGACAAAGAAGATGGTTTCACCCCCGCGATGTGTCAGCCCAGCTCACGGTTTGATCCGGAGGAGATGTTTGCCGACATCCTTTCACTCGCTGAGGAAGCGATCGAAGATGAACCGCTTAGAACGCTCGTGGAGAGAATTTTAGACGAGAATCGTGATTTGCTTTTGAGTTGGCCTGCTGCGGTGCGGAACCATCATGCCTTTGCAGGTGGTTTTTTGGAACACGTTCGCTTGGTTACTCAAAACGCTTATCTTCTTGCAAAGCAATACGCCGAGGCTTATCCCGACATGTCGCCACCACTTAATGTTGGTGTTGCTGTCGCCGGCGCGATTTTGCATGACATCGGCAAGCTCCGTGAACTACGCACAACGCCAGGTGGCGCTGAATACACGGCATCGGGAAATCTAATCGGACATATCTTGCAAGGTCGAGACATTGTCCGCGAAACGGCGGCTACCCTTGCCGAAGAAGATGCTCCCGTGGATGAAGAGCTTCTACTTCGACTTGAGCATGTCATTGTGAGCCATCAGCGGTTGCCTGAATGGGGATCGCCCAAACAGCCAATGACCCCCGAGGCGTTGATTGTCCACTTCGCGGACGATTGCGATGCAAAGTTTCAGATGATGCTCAATATCTTAGCCGAAGACGCTACGGACGGCCCATTAACAAGCCGACGCAATGTGCTCGGGCATCAGGTTTATCGTGGCGGTGAGTAGTAGATTCTTTATTCAACTACGCATACATGATCTTTAATATGATCGGGACAGTAACAACATTGGCCCTCGCAGTTGGAGCAGTATCGAAACGTTGTGCGCGGAGCCATATCGCTTGTTAGGCCACAGACTTTGCATTCGTGAAGCAACTTTGAAGTTGCGACCTTCTTTTGGAATTGCTGTTGCCGCTGTTGTTGCTTTAATCCCTTCATCCATTTGATACCAAAGAAGAAGAGATAATTCACAACCGCAGCAATGATTATTAAACGTTGATGCCAATCTCCTACAACAACGACAAATCCAAAGAGTGCCCAGGTGAACCATGCCAAATAGCGTGCCTTAGCCGGAATGATGAAGTAGATGTAGATGACCGCTTCAGGGGCGATGGCAGCGAAGGCTAGAAACACACTTGTTTCAACGTAATGGCTTGGCACGAGCGATTCTGGCTCTAGGAAGCCGACGGCGGCAGTTAAGCTGTAGCCAATGAGCAGATAGACAGCAAATTTAAAGCTGCCCAGGTATTGCTCTACGACTGAGCCAAAGTAATAGAAAGCTAAAAGAAAGATCAGAACGAAAAGAAAGTTCCATCCGACGGGCGGAACGAAGATGAAAGTAAATAGCCGCCAGTATTCCCCATCAAGGAACCAAGCGGGCACCAAGACCATCTTCTCAATAAGACTAGCACCACCGCGAGCCACCGAGAAATGGTCTAAGGCATAAGCGGCCGTCTGTAGAATCACCAACCAAAGAGCGATACTGTTTGGAAGAAGGTGTCCAAACCGCCGTTCCATTCGGTCAAGAAAAGTCACTCGTCTGCCTCTCGCAACGGATTATCAAACAGCAGCAAGTGCTAAGCTGACTCACTCGAGTCGGTTTCTTCGTTGTCAGGCAGGTATTTTGTGACAACTAAAAATAGCCCAGCAACGCCAATCCACATTAGTGGATAAAGCAACATCACGGGGCTTTTAAATGCCCAAACGCTGGCAATGCACCAAAGGGCAAGAAGGATGGGAAGCGAGATTTTAATGCTTGGCAACATCTTGATAACTCAATTTTTTTGGGAAAAGTTCCTCTTCCAAAAAATAAACTCGGAAGAAGTTCTGAACATTCTCTATTACATGTAGCGTACTATCCAGTGGCACCGAGCGAAAGGTTGACTTTGCAAGCATTTCTCAGCCTCAAGGGTGTCCCACCCCCGTCGCCCCTCCTATACTGTCAGCATGTCACTGATTAGCGTTAAAAATCTCCGCAAATCGTATCGGGTCTACCAAAAGAAAGAGGGCCTTGGTGCCTCGATCAGGGGGCTCTTTCATCGTGAATTCCGCGAAGTCGAAGCAGTCCGCGGCATCGACCTTGAGCTCGACGAGGGTGAATTTGTCGCCTTTCTTGGCCCCAACGGGGCTGGCAAGACGACCACGCTAAAGCTTCTTTCTGGCGTGATCAGCCCCACTTCGGGCGAAGCAACCGTCATGGGTTTCACGCCGTGGGAACGAGCCAACGAATACCGACGCCGCTTCGCTCTGGTCATGGGCCAAAAAAATCAACTCTGGTGGGACCTGCCTGCCGCAGAATCGTTTCGTCTACATCAGCAGATGTACCGACTCGATCCGAAGCGGTTTGACAAAACGGTCTCCGAGCTGAGTGAGATGCTAACCATCGGTCATTTGCTCAATCAGCCAGTGCGTGAGTTGTCGCTTGGTGAGCGGATGAAAATGGAACTGACCGCCGCGCTTATTCACGAGCCCGAAGTTCTGTTTCTTGATGAACCGACGATTGGTCTCGATGTGGTTGCTCAGCATAATATTCAAGAGTTCTTGAAAGGTTACCAGCAAGAGCGGCGTGTAACGATTTTGCTGACAAGTCACTATATGAAAGACATCGCGGCACTCTGCAAACGCGTCGTCATCATCGCCAAGGGAGTCATCGTCTACGATGGATCGCTCGCCGGCATTGTTGATCGCTTCAGTGGGCACAAAGTGCTGACGCTTCAGTTTGCCGACGACCATTTGCCACACAATCTCGATCGTTATGGCGAAGTTCTTGATACCGAACCGCCACGTGTCAAGCTTCGTGTTGACAGGGACAGCATCGCAAAAGTTTTGTCCGACGTTTTGGCAAGCTACTCAGTCGAAGACGTCAGCGTGGAAGATCCCCCCTTGGAAGAAGTCATTGCTGAGATGTTTACCTCGGCCAGCCAAGAGAGCAGCGATTCGATTCCGGTTCCTTCGACCATCGCTGCAACCTAACCTCACCAATTTAGTCCCTCCAAGCAGTTCCCACCTCATGGCAAACTCGGCTGCGGTTAGCACCGATAAACCGACAAGCCTTTCGGCTTCGTGGATCATTCTGCGCACCTGCTTGGAAGAACGGCTTGTTTATCGCGGCGACTTTGCGCTAGGAACCTTGATGCGGTTCCTGCCAATCTTGACGCAGGTCTTTCTTTGGACCGCTGTTTTCGCTTCGGCTGGTACCCAGATTCATGGTTACAGCCGTGAAGATGTGATCGCTTACTATCTGCTAACGATGCTTGGCCGTGCGTTCAGCAGCATGCCTGGCTTGGCGTCGGGCATCGCGAATCAGATTCGCAGCGGCGAGATCAAAAAATTCATGATCCAGCCGATCGATCTGCTCGGTTTTTTACTGCTTGCCCGTGTTGCCCATAAACTGGTTTATTACACGGTTGCCACCTTTCCGTTTGCCTTGGTGTTTTGGCTATGTGGCGATTTCTTCCCCGCGTGGCCTCCGGTTGAGACAATCGTCGCTTTCGTCATGTCGTTGCTGCTTGGTTTCGCGCTCGGCTTCTTTTTGGAAGCCAGCCTTGGCATGATCGGATTTTGGTTCCTCGAAGTCAGCTCAATGCTCTTCGTTTACATGCTGTTTAACTTCTTCTTCTCGGGGCATATGTTCCCGTTGGAGTTTTTGGGCAACAACCTACCTGGCTGGTTAGAGGTGTTGCTCTTCATTCAGCCGTTGCAATACTTGGCGTACTTCCCCGCGGCGGTTTGGTTGGGCAAGATCGAAGGGACGCAGCTCTATATTGCCCTCGGTGTGGAATTCGCTTGGGTGCTATTCTTTTACTTCCTCAGTCGTTGGGCAATGAATGCCGGCATGCGACGCTATAGCGGCTTTGGAGGTTAACCCGGATGCTTTACCCCCGCGTCTTTCTTACCTGTGCTCGCAACAGTTTGGTCCGCGACATGTCGTTCCGGGCCAACTTTTGGATCGAAGCGGTCAGCAGCATCGCCTACATGATGCTCAACCTCGGCTTCTACCTGTTAATCTACAACGAGACGCCTGACGTTGCCGGTTGGGGCCGCTTCGAGTTCTTCGTTTTCATTGCGACAACGATGATCATCAACTCGGCCATGCAGACGTTCTTCATGCCAAACATGCAAGAGCTCAGCGAATTGGTCCGCACCGGCGGGCTCGACTTCGCCCTCCTGAAACCGATCGATACCCAGTTCCTGGTCTCAATGCGAAAGATGAACTGGACGTCGCTTGGCAACTTTAGCGTAGCAATCGTCGTGCTCATCTACTCACTCAACCAACTCGACGGTCGGCCCGATGGTTGGTTACCGTTCTTGCTTTACCCGCTCTACATCATCGCCGGCGTGTTGATTCTTTACAGCGTGATGATCACCCTCGCCGCCACAAGCATTTGGCTTGGCAGGAACCAATCACTTTACGACTATTGGTTCTACATCACAAACCTGTCGCGATATCCGATGGAAATCTACAGCGACTCCAAGACAATGCTGGGGACCGCAATCTCAAACGTCTTTACGTTCATCATCCCTATCTTGGTTGTGATCAACGTCCCGGCCCGCGTGATGGCGAAGCCCCTAGTGTCCGAGAATTGGCCTCTCGCAATCTTTGCCGTGGTCGCAACGATCACATCGCTGATAGGCAGCCGTTGGGTCTTCAAGAAGGCGCTGCACAGTTATCGCTCTGCGAGCAGCTGAGCGCAACAGCTTGTTAGGTTCCATGGACCCAAGTCGGTATGGTCGTTTGAATTTGTTCTTGCCCACTAAAACAAACATGCCCACGCTAAGACGTGAGCATGGCACCCGACACCTTTGCGTAGAAACGCAATGCAAGGGCTTCGTACTAGTTCACAATTGGTATCAATTGTTTATGTCTTGCGAGCTATCGACTCTTGCTCTTTGAGAGCCGTAACCGTTTGGGTAATAATATAAGGGTGCGTCATCTGTGGGTGATAAATCACATGCCGAGACAAAAGCTTCTCGCGATAGATTTGATTGAGTGTTCTTAAGTGTAACAGTCATATTATTGCGTTCTCTGCCTCTAGGCGTTTTGATTGTTATCTTACCAGAGGATGATATCTTCGTCGAAATTTCTGTGGTCATAATAAGACTGCTGCATTCACTTTTAATAAGCTTCGTGTTGCAAGTGATGTCGGCACTTCTAACAATTCCGTTACGATCTACAAGAAGCTTAGCATCATGGATTTTTCCCGGCCAAATGCTGATTTTAGCATTTAGGACAAACAAACCACGGCTCTTACCATGAAGAGTAGCTGACTGTGTGCGTTCACCAAAACCGATCCCCAGAGCAAAAGAATACCAAAGTGCTTTCTCGTGCAAACTATTTATTTTCGAGTTTGATAAGTAGTCTACTCTTTCCCAGGTGCCTGCAAAATATTCAAGCGATGATTTCTTGTTACCTATTGACGTTGCTACATAAGCTAAGGAATCATTCTTTCGGCTACCTCCGAACAAACGGAATGCAACATCGCCTGAGTGCAGTGCAAGCAAGTAATCGTAACTTCGATGCGTTATTGTTTTCTGTTTATATTCCTCATCCAAGACAAACGTTATTTTATCTTCACGGATTAGTTTAACGAGTGGCAAGAACTCTTTGGGGACATCTCTTAGTTTAACACCACTATTATTTCCATATTTCAAAGACATTTCGAAGAGCTGGTCATGTCCTACAAGTTTTGCAATGTCTGTTCCACCTTCGACGACAACCTTATATCTCTTTGCTTGAGGAGGCGGGGGGAGTATCTTCCTTAGTATTTTTCCTTCAAGGAGACATTGCTGTAATAAGCTGTCGTTGAATCGCATCGTCTCGATGAGATCATCAGCAGTTCGCTCAGCATTCAAGCTTTGATTGCTCAAGATTGAAATTGCAAATGCCACAACACTCAACCCTGCAAGTTGCTTCCAATATATCGTTGGCATAGATTAGTCCGTTAATTAAAGTTCCATTAGGTAGGCGCTCACACCTACCTTTAACGTAATTTGGCAATATAGTTCAGCCGTACTGTAAGTCACTCCCAATCAAAAATTAAAAGGTAGGTGACAAGCACCTACCCTACATGAGCTGACGGATATTTGCTTATTGGGTGCCATGGCCTCGCGATAGCATGGCACCCGGCATTGGAGAGAGTTATTTGCATTCCTGTTTGGTGTGCCTCTTAGTACAACCTAGGCTAAATCATTCTTCGGCGATCTCAATATCAACCAATTTGGTGACAAACTGCGCGTAAGTTATACCATTACTATCAGAGAACTCTACTTCGTAGTTATCAGGAGGGTAAATTTCAATTACATATCCTATTTCACCAGAAGAGACTCCATCAGTAGATTTAAATTTATCAGTAATTAATCTTACTTTGCTGTAATTTATTATGCACATAATTTACTTTGTGAAGCGGGTAGCACCGACTTTCGAGAGCGATAGAAACTGCTGTTTTTTACCGTTTGTTCGAACGAATGTCGGTGTGCGTTAGCACAAGAGGGCAGTCTGATTTCCCTCTTGTCACTTGGTGACCCCGACAATTGCTCGAAATAAACTTCTGAGCTGGCTATCCACCTATCTCACAAAAGTCGGGGATACCCAAAATTCTTGAAACCTGCGTTCTATTCCCTACAAGGAAACATCTTGGCTCCCATGTCGAAAGCCAAACACCTGTACTTCTCTCTTCTCTTCATCAACTGTGTAAAGAAAAAGACAACGGTCAACAATAAGCATTCTGACAGTAAAGTCAAACTGCTTATCTTCGGGCGCCTTTGGGCATCGATTGGGAAATGTCTTCAGCGTTTGAATGTGTTGCCACGCTTTACGGAGCCAACGCTCGGCATTGAGGGGTGCTTGTTGCTCTATCGCGATGTAATCAACAAAAGCTTCTAACCGATCGAAGACTTCCTGCGAAACTACCACACGGTAAAGCATCAGCTTAGGTCAAACCCATGCTTGTCGGCGATCTTTTGAAAAGCCTTATCGACCTCGATTCCTTTTCCTTCATTTATATCTGAATGCCCTCGCTCAATCATCGAGATGCTATCTTGTAGTTCTGCCTCGCTCATTTCACCGCGGGGGTCCTCCGTCGGTTCCGCTGAGAGGGCGGCGAGGAAAGAGGTGACATCCGAATAGCCAGCAACTCTCACAACCTGGGTGAGTTTGTCGTACTGATCGTCAGATAACTGGATGTTAACCATATCCATATTTTATCTTTGCCGATGATATTTGGCAAATTGGGCGATTACTCTCTATTTCGCCAACTGCCGAAGTTCCTTCGGCAACGGAAACGAAACATTCTCTTCGCGGACCATGGCGGGTTCGACGGTGGCGGAGTGATTATCGCGCAGATAATCGAGCACCGCTTCGACGACCGTTTCGGGGGCGCTTGCTCCGGCGGTGACAAGGACTGTTTCGACGTCGTTGAACCATGCGGGCTGCATATCTTCAGGGCCGTCGATCAGATAAGCGTTCACACCCTTCTCGCGTGACAGCTCCGCAAGGCGTTGGCTGTTCGAACTGTTTTGACTGCCGAGGACAAGTGTCAAGTCGGCGTTCTCGCTGAGGGTGCGAACCGCTTCTTGGCGGTTTTGCGTTGCGTAACAGATGTCCGCCTTCGGAGGGCCGACGATTTCGGGGAAACGTTCTTTCAGCCTCGCAATGATTCGGCTTGTATCGTCGACGCTCAAGGTCGTTTGCGTGAGATAAGCCATGTGCGACGGGTCGGCAATTTCTAGCTGATCGACATCCTCGGGTGACTCAACCAGAACAACCGACTCGGGCGCTTCGCCCATCGTGCCAATCACTTCGTCGTGGCCTTCGTGACCGATGAGCACAATCGTACGACCTTGCTTGGCATACTTGATCGCTTCGAGGTGGACCTTCGTTACCAACGGGCAGGTCGCATCGATGGCGGTCAGTTTGCGGTCGGCAGCCTGACGGCGGATCTCGGGCGAAACGCCATGGGCAGAAAAGAGCAGCGTTGACCCGACGGGGGCTTCGTCAATCGTATTGATGAACTCCACGCCGCGCGATTCGAAATGATTGACCACATATTGATTGTGGACAATTTCGTGATAGACGTAGATTGGCGAGCCGAAGGTGGTCAGGGCAAGTTCGAGCGAGTCGATTGCCATGTTCACCCCAGCACAAAAACCGCGCGGGCTGGCAAGGAGGACTTTCATCAGAGGGTCGCTAAGGTCATGAATGGTAAGCTAAGCGCATATCGGCTTGCTCCCTACATGATAAAGAGACCCAAGTTGAAAGCACAGGTACTGGCTGACTTTATCGGTTAAGTCGACCGCCTTGGGCGCGTTGAGGGAATCGCTCGAAGTGAGCTTCGATAAAGTCTTGGAGATGCTCGTTAGTCTCGGCGTGGAGGCCCATGAGAGCAGATCCTGAGACCTGGATAGGCTGCAATAGAGGCGTATTGTCGTGGATCAATACCGCGTCGCTAGGGGTTTCGGTAGGCATGGCGGGGCTCCTCTCTGTGCTAAGGCGTTACTAAGTGGTTGGTTGGGGACCTAGTAAAAGCCTTGGAAAACTGGCCCGATTAATACTAATCAGCCAGTCGCGCCGATTGGGTCGGCTAGTTCTGTTACGAAAGACCAACTTCCTCAGTTCGTGGTTCGCTTGCATTACTGGCACGAATTACCAAATATTACGATTTCTCTCTCTTTTCGTTGCGATTTAGCCACAACGCCGCCCAGACTGAGGTTGCCTCGAAGCCCCCTCGGCGCCTAATATTCAACCCCACCCGCATAGCGGGCGTGGACGTGCTGATCGGCCGCTTGGACAATTCGTTGCAGTCCTGGTCGATCTAGGGTCGATGTAACGAAAGACTCATCGCGGGATTGTTCTCTTTCGAGAGAGCCAATCGCCACAAGGAGGCGGAATTGTCGAGCTGGTCGCAGGAGTGACCCTATAGTTCTCGACAGCTAGGTCAGACGGAACTGGCCGCATTCGAGTTGCCGTTGTCCTCAACTTTGGCAAGTGTCAGAAGCAATTGGTTTAATGCCAAGTTTCTGCGCCCAGGGAACAACGGATACCCTTTGCGGTTACGATTTGCCAGTTACGTCCATGATACGCCTACCAACAAAAGCCCAATGTTCAAACAGAAAGAGACATTGGTCGCGAGCGGGGAGTCCAAAAAAATGAAAATCTTCAGTACGCATCAATCACACGCAGCTCAAAACCTACGCGGTCCACACGGCCCGAATTCGCCCACGGCAACTGGCCCCACGTCGAACGTGCAGAAAACGGACCAGCTCGAAATCTCGTCCGAAGCTTTGGAAGCAGCCAAGCTGGCTGAAGCTGCCGAAGCCCGAGCTCTTGAGAGCTTGAAGCCGGCCGACGGAAGCATCCGCTCTGATCTGGTTGCTCGCCTCCGCCAAGAGATAGCTGGCGGAACCTACGAGACAGCCGACAAGATCGACGCCGCCTTGGATCGTCTGCTTGACGAGCTCGGCTAGCATCGACCGGTTGATGAACGAATTAGCAACAAACCCAAGCTTAGGACCGACCAAGCTTGGGTTTTTGCTGTCCTGGCGGTCTGGATTTAAAAATCTGTTGGTTGAGATAGCAGAACTATCCTAGTACAATTAAGTACACCTTATTCCTTCTATTTCCCTGCTTTGGGCAATTTTTTGACCGGCATGATACAAGACTCCAACAAAGATTTCTCGTTAGGCCAAGTTAGCGTCTCCATGACGCCACAGGAGCGTTTTGATGAGTATCTTCAAAGCAAGGGAAAACGGACCACGCAGCAACGCCGTGTGCTGATCGACTACGTCTTTAACCGACATGACCATTTCGATGCTGAAGAGCTGATCGAGCAACTTGCGAAGCTCGAAAGCGACACCCGAGTCAGTCGGGCAACCGTTTACCGAGCGCTCGACGAATTGGTCGAAGCCGGTCTGCTTCGCAAAATGATTCTCAATGGCCGAAGTGTTTACGAACACGATTATGGCTACCCGGCGCACGACCATTTACATTGCACCGTGTGTGACGAGCTGATCGAATTCCGCAGCGCAGAGCTAGAGAAGATTCGAAATGCGGTTGCTGGAGAGCATGGCTTCCGAGTTACCGGACATCGTTTAATCGTTACTGGCATCTGTGAAGAATGCGCAAGCAAACGACACCGCAGCCGATCGCCGCTGGATTTGATCTGAAGAGCGATTTCTCAGACGCGAAGCTCTTCACTCTCGGCTTGTTTATCCGCATAGCGCCTACGAATTGGTTCCACCACTTCGGCAAGAAATTCATCGACCTGTTCAGGGGCGCGGCCAACCAATTGCGAGGGATTGGCAACCTCGTCGAGATTGACCGCAGCAAATGCCTTGTCGGCGCGAAGGCGATCCAAGAGATCGTTCGACTTGCCTTCTTGTTTTACGACGGCGCCGGCAGCTTGGCTATGTTGACGGATGAGTTCGTGAAGTTCTTGTCGGTCACCGCCCGCTTTGACGGCTTCCATCAAGACGTTCTCGGTAATCATAAATGGCAGTTCTTCACCAAGGTTTTTGGCGATCACTTCCGGATACACAACCAAACCACGAGCCACGTTTTCATAGATGACGAGAATCGCATCGATACCAAGCAATGCTTGTGGCAATGAAAGGCGTCGGTTGGCGGAGTCATCAAGCGTTCGTTCCATCCATTGAGTGGCGTGCGTCGCCGCACCGTTTTGTGCGAGGCTCATTACGAAGCGAGCAATGCCGCCGATTCGTTCCGAACGCATTGGGTTTCGCTTGTAAGGCATCGCAGACGAACCGATTTGACTTTTCTCAAACGGCTCTTCGATCTCTTTACGCTGGGCAAGGATACGAATGTCGGTAGTTGCCTTGTGGGCGCTTGCCGCAATGCCGGCAAGACAGTCGAGCACCTGGGCGTCGATCTTCCTTGGATAGGTTTGGCCAGTCACCGCATACGAGGCATCGAAGCCAACTTTGGCAGCGACAATTTTTTCTAGCTGACGGACCTTATCGTGATCACCTTCGAAAAGTTCAACGAAGCTTGCCTGGGTGCCGGTGGTTCCCTTGGTGCTGCGGGCACGAAGTTGTTCGAGCCGATGTTCGATTTCGGTCAAGTCAAGCGCCAAGTCGTAGCACCAGAGCGTAGCCCGTTTGCCGACGGTGGTTGGCTGAGCAGGTTGCAAGTGGGTAAAACCGAGCGTAGGCAAATCGCGATGCTGGACAATGAACTGACCGAGGGCATCGATCACGGCCGCCAGCCGTTTGGCAACCAGTTCCAGCGATTCGCGAAGAATCACAAGATCAGCATTATCAACAACAAAGTTGCTCGTCGCACCGAGGTGGATAATCCCTTTCGCCTTCGGGCAAGCGTCTCCATAAGTATGAACATGAGCCATCACGTCGTGGCGAAGCTTCTTCTCGTAGTCCGTGGCGGCATCGAAATCGATCTCATCGACTTTGCTGCGTAGTTCATTAAGTTGCTCGTCGGTGATCGGCAGACCTAGCTCTGCCTCGGCTTCGGCCAGCGCGATCCAGAGACGACGCCAGGTCGAGAATTTCTTCTGCGGCCCCCAAAGCGAAGCCATCTGACGAGAAGCATAGCGAGAGATCAACGGATTTTCGTAAGCGTCTGACATCAAATTATTTATACGAAGGGGGTGAGTGATGAAATAGTAGGATAATCCCACGCTTGTAGTAGGGGGAGGGGGAGAGGAATCGGAACCGCCAAGACGCCAAGTCGCGAAGAATTTTTAGACAGGATTAACAGGATCGACAGGATAATTTTAGGTGCCGTGAAGCGAAACTTATCGAGAAAGCTGATGTCTGAATGCTGACCGCTGATAGCTAACCTTACATATTGGTAAGATCATCTTCACTTCGGCTGCCAACGAGGGCATCGAGTGCGGCGCCGATTGCTTGTGCTTGGTCGGTGGAATGATCTTTCTTGAGGTAAATACGAATCGCGCGATGGGCGACTGGGAGTTGATCGAACAACTGATCGTCGGTGAGCGAGTAAACTTTGCCGGTTGACGGCTTGAATTGATAGTTCTGACCAGCGGTCGCTGCCAAGGCGTCAGGCCGGTAGATGTGCCGCGGCAAGTCGATCTGCATCGGCAATTCTTGCATCTCCTCAGGTAGCTTTTCCCTTAACGCTGATTCCAGAAGCGTTGCATTGCTGAAGATGCTCGACTGTTCCGATTCGCCCGCATGGTAGGTAACGTTTAGGTCTTCAACCGCAATCCAATCGACTTGTCTTTGTAGAATCCGATCCCAGCGTCGGCCAAGCTTCTGCGTTGCCGGATCGTCCGACGAT
>SPJK01056786.1_pt1 | contig 13362 bp, 13 predicted proteins | sample 3741771 | NCBI WGS metagenome assembly SPJK01 (sample SAMN10925997, study PRJNA522277) | cold seep metagenome | isolation source: Elba SIP-enriched marine methane seep metagenome, extraction at timepoint T2 | place: Italy: coast of Elba, Mediterranean Sea | reverse complement strand
TTCTTATCCGCAGTATCTACAAACTATTTCGAGACTTTAAAAATCATCAAGAAGGATCACGTCTTACTATTCGTCTTGTAAGTCTGTTTGTACTGTTAATTTTAGGCTCAACCACGATCGTATATGGCTTTTCCATTCACTTTTTACACCGTGGTATCAATAGTTGGTTTGACGTTCAAATCGAACAAGCCTTAAATGATTCTCTCGAATTGAGTCGTGCTTCTTTTGGTATTCGTATGCGTACGCTTCTGCGCCAAACCCGATTGATGGGTGGTGTATTAAGTGAATTACCAGATAATGAGTTACCCAAAAATATTCGCGAACTCACTCAGTTAAGTGGTGCAATTGAGTTAAGTGTATGGACCTTAAATGGCCACCTTGTTACCTCAAGTGGTGAAAGCCCAGTCATCATGGTTCCAATGAAACCGGATGAGTCTATATTACGCCAACTCAATCAAGGTGAAGACTATATCGGCATTGACCCCGGTGAAGATGACAAGCTTCAACTGCGTGCAGCAGTGCGTATCCCTGCTAACAACATACTCAGTGAAGAGCGCCTGTTACATGTACTGTTCCCAATTAGCGAGCACCTCAGTGAACTAGGTAAAACAGTGCAAGCATCCTATACCGACTATAAAGAGCTGTCCTACTTGCGCAAGCCCCTAGTCACGATTTTTACCTTGGCCTTAAGTTTGATCGTTTTGTTAACCGTGTTGATGTCAGTTTGGTTTGCAATTTGGATTTCAAGACGCATTGTATTGCCTTTACAAGAGCTCTCCGAAGGTACCCAAGCCGTCGCATCGGGTAATTACAATATGCAATTGACCGCATCAGGCCAAGATGAAATTGGCTTCTTGGTTCGCTCTTTCAACCAAATGACACAGCGTTTAACTCAAGCTCGCAATGCCAGCCAACGGAGTCACCGCTTGCTTGAGCAACAAACTAATTACCTCACCACCGTGTTAGGCAGTTTATCAAGTGGTGTTATCACCATTGATAAACACAATTATTTAAAAACAGCTAATACCACTAGCAATAAAATTTTAGGACTTAATTTACAACAACGCTTAGAAACCTCACTTGATAAATTAGTCACCCAAAAAGAAATACTGCGCCCTTTTATTTTATTGCTAAAACAAAAGTTCAGCTCGCGCACCAGTTGGCAAGAACAATTAGAACTCACCCAAAAAACTGGGCAACAAACCTTAATGTGTCGAGGCACTCCCCTGCCTGATGGCGAAGGATGGGTTGTGGTATTTGATGACATTACGACGCTTTTGCAGGCCCAACGTAATGCCGCATGGGGTGAAGTAGCTCAACGTCTTGCTCATGAAATTAAAAACCCTCTGACCCCAATACAACTCTCGGCTGAACGTTTACAGCATAAATACGCACCGATGGTCGAAGAACCGCATGCCTCAAGCCTCAGCAAATTGACCGACACGATTGTGCAACAAGTAGAGTCGATGAAAAGCATGGTTAATGACTTTTCAGACTACGCCCGCAACCCCGGCTTGCAGCTACAAAAACATGATTTTGGCCAATTGATTCGCGAAGTATTAACCTTGTACCAAAGTAACCCAGATCATCAATTTATGTTGATCAATCCTGACAATGCGATACAACTTATGGTTGATCAAAACAGGATGCGCCAAGTGCTGCATAACTTACTTAAAAATGCGATTGAAGCCAGTGAAGAACACAATAAAGCCGTTGATATTGTCATTCATTACGACACCATCATCCATAACCAACAACCATGGATGGAAGTAAGTATCACCGATCATGGGCCGGGAATTCCTGATGACATGCTCACCACCTTGTTCGAGCCTTATGTATCAAATAAAACAAAGGGCACTGGACTTGGACTAGCAATTGTGAAGAAAATTATAGAGGAACACCAAGGCATCGTTTGGGCAGAAAACCCAAGCGGCCAAGGAGCGAGTATACTATTTAGAATACCTATGGAGGACAAGCCACAGTGAGCGACAGAAAACCATTAATATTGGTGGTTGATGATGAGCCAGATATTCGTGAACTCATCAAAGATATTTTACAAGATGAGGGTTATCTAGTTGTTACCGCCGCAAACGGAGAACAAGCTAGAACGGCTTTTGATGCAAATAATCCTAGTCTGATTTTATTAGATATCTGGATGCCTGATGTTGATGGCATCAGCTTACTGAAAGAGTTTAAGCAACAGAATGCTGATATCAATATCGTTATGATGTCAGGCCACGGTACTATTGAAACCGCCGTCGAAGCGACACGTCTAGGCGCAAGTGACTTCATTGAAAAGCCTCTCTCCATGGCTAAACTACTGCGTGGTGTAGAACTCGCTATTGAACATCACCAGAAGCAAGCCGAAAATCAAAAACAATTTGCACAAGAACCGATTGGTAAAAGTCCTCAACTAGTCGCTCTCAGAGAACAAGCCCAACGCGTAGCAAAACACGATGTGCCCATTCTTCTAATTGGTGAAGTCGGCACAGGTAAACACTTTTTTGCTCACTATTTATACAGCCAAGGTCGTGTATCGACAGGTAAGTTTATTGAGTTCTCGGCAGATACGTTTCCGCTTGATAGCCTCAAGCTAAGTTCGTTAGCAGCAAATAATTGCATCTATATTGAAGATGTCGCACAACTCAGTGAAGAAGCACAATCACTGTTACTGTATATGCTAGAAAGTGGTAAATTTAATAACACGCAATTAATTTGTGCAACGCAGCACTCTTTAGATACGGCAATTGCAAATAAAACGTTCTCTGAAAGCCTGCTCTATCAATTAAATAGCATTACATTGGCGCTTCCGCCATTGCGTGATCACATCGAAGATATTCCAGAGCTGGTCAAATTCTTCGTCGACAAACAAACCATTGAGTCTGAATTACCTTATCGTCATTTCACTGTGGCAGCTCAAAATAGGCTTCGAAACTATAGCTGGCCTGGCAATGTCCTTGAGTTACGAAATGTCATTCAACGCATTCTGGTGTTAGGTGATACTGATGATATTGACGTGGAAGATGTTGAAAGAGCAATCAACCTCAACAAAGGTCATCAAGAACAGCAAAGTGGCAATGACGCTATTGATTATGGCTTACCACTTCGTGAAGCACGCGAGCAGTTTGAACGAATCTATTTACTCAAAAAACTGCAAGAGACCGATGGTAATGTAGGTAGAGCAGCAAAGTTAGCCGGTATGGAACGTACACATTTATACAGAAAACTACGTTCATTGGATATCGACACCAAACAGATTTAAGGAAAAGGCATGAAAGTTCTCATCCTTGGAGCAGGTCAAGTAGGCACATCTGTCGCATCAACACTCGCACGAGAAGATGATGATGTGACTGTGGTCGATACAGATAGCGGCCGCCTATCCAAACTGCAAGATCACTATGATATTCGCACCATTCAAGGCAGCGCATCACACCCCAATGTCCTAGCACGTGCTGGCGCTGAAGATGCAGACTTAATTCTGGCAGTAACCAATAGTGATGAAGTTAATATGGTCGCCTGCCAAATCTGTCATACAGTGCACCACACCCCAACTAAAATTGCCCGAATTCGTAGTAATGAATACCTTGCCCAACCGGCCATTTTTAACAAAAAAGGCATTGCCGTTGATGTATTAATCAGCCCAGAACAATTGGTTACCGATTATATTCGGCGCCTTGTGGATCACCCAAACGCACTACAAGTGCTCGATTTCGCCAAAGGTAAAGTACAACTGGTCGCTGTAAAGGCATATCGAGATGGCCCATTGGTAGGTAATCCGATTAGTAGTCTAAAGCAACATATTCCAAAAAGAGACACGCGTGTTGCCGCAGTATTTCGTAACGGCAGCCCAATTGTTCCTGAAGCCAATACGGTTATTGAAGCCGATGACGAAGTCTTCTTCATTGCAGCACAAAAAGACATTCGCTCTGTCATGGCAGAACTATGCAGCACAGAAAAACCATTTAAACGAATCTTAATCGCTGGCGGCGGAAACATCGGCATGCGCCTCGCAAAAGCCTTAGAAAGTGATTATCAAGTAAAAATCATTGAGGCAAATCCGGAACGTGCTGAATATTTATCAGAAGAACTGGCCAGCACTATCGTATTACTCGGCGACACAGCCAATGAAGAATTACTACAAGAAGAAGATATCGACAAAATCGATTTATTTTGTGCACTCACCAATGATGACGAAGCCAATATCCTTTCAGCGATGTTGGCAAAACGCTTAGGGGCAAGCAAAGTCTTATCACTAATCAACCGCGCTGCCTATGTAGACTTAGTAGAGAGTGGCAGCATTGATATCGCTCTATCACCACAACAAGCAACTATTGGTAGCCTGCTCGCACATATTCGTCGTGGCGATGTTGTCGCCGTACACTCCTTACGTAAAGGTGCGGCTGAAGCGCTTGAAGCCATTGCCCACGGCGATGAAACATCATCAAGTGTAGTGGGTAAACGCATCGACCAAATTGAACTCCCTCCAGGCACCACTATCGGCGCCATTGTTCGTGGAGAAGAGGTGCTAATTGCACATCACGATACGGTTATTAAAGCCGAAGACCACGTGATTCTATTCCTAATCCATAAAAAATATATTACTGAGGTAGAGCAACTATTCCAGGTAGGGTTTAATTTCTTCTGATGCAGACCTCACTACAACATCACTTCTTAGTCGCAATGCCAAATTTGGCAGACAGCTTCTTTTCACAGTCTGTTGTTTATATCTGTGAACACACTGAAGAAGGCGCTATGGGCGTGATTATTAACCGCCCAACCCAAGTGATGTTGCCAGAACTACTTGGTCACTTGAATATCAGCAACCGTTCAGAGATCGCTATCAACACACCTGTTTTATTCGGAGGGCCTGCTGAAAAAGCTCAAGGTATGGTGCTACACACTCAACCTGCTGAATGGAAATCGAGCATTGAAGTTGCCGATAATATTTTTATTACAACATCGGTAGACGTACTTGAAACTATTGGCACTGATGATGGGCCTAATGATGCATTAATTATGCTTGGTTATGCCGGTTGGAGTCAGGGTCAGTTAGAAGAAGAGCTAGCTGAAAATAGTTGGCTCACCGTACCCGCACATCATGACATCATTTTTAATACACCAGCCGAGAAACGTTGGCATGCAGCTGCCAGTATTCTTGGTATTGATATCAATTTAATGTCAGACACCATGGGGCATGCATGAACCAAACACGAACCATTTTAGGCTTCGACTTCGGCCAAAAAAACATTGGTGTCGCCGTGGGCCAAGATCTGACAAAAACAGCGAATGAATTAACCGTTATTAAAGCCCGTGACGGTATTCCCAATTGGGATGACATCAAACAACTTATTGAACAGTGGCAGCCACAATTACTTGTTGTCGGATTACCACTGAATATGGATGGTACCGAACAAGCAATGACGTTTGCGGCAAAAAAATTTGGCAACCGCCTCAAAGCAAAGTTTAAACTACCCGTTGAGTGGCAAGATGAACGACTTACAACCTTTGAAGCATTGGATCAATTAGGCATTCATGACAAAATGCAATCTAAACATCAAGGCGATGTAGACCGAGTATCAGCTCAATTAATACTTCAATCATGGTTGAATCAACAATGACAATTCCATCATCACTATCAGATATCGACACACTTCTTGCCAATATGGCAGCAGACGTGGACGAGAAATTAGCCGATAAAAACCCATTATTAGTCGGAATTCATACTGGCGGCGTTTGGGTTGCCGAACGACTGACCAATTTATTACCTGAAGATTTTTTTGACGATGCACCGGGCGTACTTAATATTGCCTATTATCGTGATGATTTCACCCGTATTGGCATGCATCCCGAAGTGCAACCATCAGACTTACCGTTTGATGTAAATGATCGCCACTTATTACTGGTTGATGATGTACTACACAGTGGTCGCACCATTCGCGCCGCACTCAATGAAATTTTCGATTATGGCCGCCCTGCCAGTGTCACACTGGCTGTACTGGTTGAACGTAACGGCCGTGAATTACCTATTCACCCAGACATCATTGGTGAAAGCATCGACTTAGCCAACGACCAACATATTAAATTGATTGATGATGAAGGCCTTAAATTAGTATTACGAACGCTCGAGGATGATCAATGAATCATCAAGTGACCGACACCGGCCATCTTAAACATTTCCTGACAATAGAAGGCCTCGACAAAGCAATCCTGACTGAAATTATGGATCGCGCCGAACAATTTTCGAGTATTACCAATCGCCAAGTAAAGAAAGTGCCTCTACTTCGCGGTAAAACTATCGTAAACCTGTTTTTTGAAAACAGTACACGTACTAGAACGACTTTTGAACTTGCAGCAAAACGCCTTTCTGCTGACGTAATGAACCTAAATATCAATACCTCATCAGCCTCCAAAGGTGAAAGCCTGCTCGATACACTGCACAACCTACAAGCTATGCATAGCGATATGTTTGTGGTTCGCCACAACCAAAGTGGAGCAGCTGAATTTATTGCACAAAATGTGGCGCCACATGTCAGCGTTGTTAATGCTGGTGATGGCTGTCATGCTCACCCAACGCAAGCAATGCTCGATATGTTCACCATTCGCCGTCACAAAGGTGAGTTTGAAAACTTAAGCGTTGCCATTGTTGGTGATATTTTGCATTCCCGCGTCGCTCGTTCACAAATTCAAGCCTTAGCCACACTGGGTGTTAAAGACATCCGTGTAGTGGGCCCAAAAACTTTACTGCCAAGTGACTGTGCAAGTTTAGGTGTAAACGTCTATCACGATTTAGAAAGCGGCTTAGCAGATGTCGATGTGGTCATCACATTACGACTACAGTTTGAACGTATGCAAGGCGCGTTATTACCAAGTGCAGATGAATATTTCCACTGCTATGGCCTAACAGATAAAACCTTAGCCTATGCAAAACCTGACGCGATCGTGATGCACCCCGGCCCTATCAACCGCGGTGTCGAAATCGCTTCGAGTGTCGCCGATGGCCCACAATCGGTCATTCTCGAACAAGTCACCCACGGCATCGCAGTTCGCATGGCCGTTATGTCAATGACACTAGGCGCGCAATCAGAACACACAGAGGTAACGGCATGAAGCTCCATATCAAACATGGCCGTGTCATAGATCCAGCCAGCAAACTGGATAGCCAAAAAGATATTTTTATCGAAGACAACACCATTATCGCCATTGGCGATCAACTTGATGGCTTTGTTGCAGATAAAACCATCGATGCGAGTGGTTTAATCGTGTGCCCCGGCCTCGTCGATCTTGTAGCTCGACTTCGTGAACCCGGCCAAGAACACACCGCAACCATTGCCAGTGAAACCAAAGCCGCTGCTGCTGGCGGTATCACCACATTAGTTGTACCGCCAGATACGACACCGGTTATTGATAATGCGTCGGTAGTCGAACTGATTGAAGATCGCACTGAAAAAGCAGGCAATGCCGATGTCAAAATCATTGGCGCATTAACACAAGGACTTAACGGTGATCTGCTTGCAGAAATGGCCGCATTAAAAGCGGCTGGCTGTGTTGGTGTCAGTAATAGCTTAACGCCCATCAAAAATAGCGTCATTTTGCGCCGAGCAATGGAATATGCAGCCAGCTTAGACTTAACCTTATTTATCAACCCAGCGGATCCATGGTTGAGCAAACAAGGCTGCATGCATGAAGGCACTGTCAGTGCCCGCCTTGGCTTAGCAGGCATTCCTGACACAGCTGAAACCATAGCCGTTACCAAAGACTTATTACTCATAGAACAAATCGGAGTGAAGGCTCACTTCCACAATATTTCAACGGGTGCGGCAGTTAAAATGATTGCTGATGCACAACAGCGTGGTTTAAATGTAACCGCCGATGTCAGTGCTCATCAGCTACACCTAACTGAATATGACATTGGTAACTACGACAACCTATGTCACGTTATGCCTCCATTACGCACCACCGAAGATCGTGAATTACTCACTCAAGGTTTACGTGATGGCGTATTGACAGCAATCAGCTCCAACCATCAACCGTTAGATAATGATGCGAAACAAGCCCCGTTTGCTGATTCATTACCCGGTATTTCAGGCTTAGAAACCCTATTACCGTTAACCATGAAATTAGTGGATGATGAAGAAATATCATTAACAGAAGCCATTGCCAGCTTAACGATCAACCCTGCTACTATAATCGGCAGTGAACAACTAGGTCGTTTAAAAGTCGGTGGTAAAGCTGATATTTGCATCTTCAACCCAAGTGCCGACTATCAATGCGAACCGAGCAACTTTGTCAGTGCCGGTCACAACAGTCCATTTGCCGGATGGTTGCTAAATAACCAAGTCAGCTATACCATCTTCAACGGAAAACTTGCTTACGAGCAGGTTTAAACGTTCAAAAAAGAACAAAAGGTCACATAACATGAAACAATTTGCCGCACTCATTGCATCATTAATCATGATTTTTAGTTTATCGGCATGTGCGCCTGAAGTAGGCAGCGAAGCATGGTGTGAAGATTTAAAACAAAAGCCGAAAGGTGATTGGACCGCTAACGAATTAGCAGACTTCACTAAACACTGCATCCTATAAAGAAACACCTATGTCTCAACTGCTTTATGCCCTCGATTTTGATGGCGTTATCTGTGATAGCTCGATAGAAACTGCCATTTCTGGTTGGAAAGTTGCTCGTCAACTCTGGACAGATATGCCCGAAGAACCTTCTGCCGAACTCATTGAAGATTTCCGCATTGTCCGCCCCATCATGGAAACGGGCTATGAAGCCGTATTAATCATGCGAATCTTGTTCGAGAAACAAGATCCTCACAAATTATTGGCTCAGTATCAATCACAGTTCAATCACATGATTCGCCGTGATGAAATCAGTGTCGAAGGCGTAAAGCACCGCTTTAGCGAATTACGTGATAACTGGATCGCTGATGACGTCACTAGCTGGATTGCCGTTAACCCATTATTTGAAAGTATCAAACAAAAGCTACAACAACTGGCTGATAACGACGTTTACATTATCACCACCAAGCAAGAACGCTTTGTGAAACAAATCTTTGAACACAACGGCATCGAGTTCCCAGCCGAACGTATTTTTGGTCTAGATCGCCAACTCACAAAAGAGCAAGTGCTCAAACACCTCATGTTTGAACACCCCGAGCAAAGGATTGCCTTCGTAGAAGATCGCATGCAAACCTTGTTACGCATCATCGATGATGAAAATTTAGCAGGCATCAAACTGTATTTTGCTGACTGGGGTTACAACACAGACCAAGATAAGCAAACTGCACAAAATAAAGAGCACATCACATCGCTATCGCTCGCAGATTTTCGCACGCTATAACGTCAACACTCTATCTAAAGGGCTCACCACTCCATGCACACCTTGTTTTAAAACATTAGGTATAAGTCACAGTTGTTTTTACATCAGAATGGCCAAGTTGCTACTGAACCTACTCCAAGCGTCAATAAGTGGGGCGTATAAATTTATCAGGAATAAATTTGAATTTCCGAAGGGTGAAACACACGGAAGTATTTCATAAAAGAATGTCGAAAAGTATGCCTCGTCACCTGCTTTATTATCCCCGTTTTTTGTGATGCCTGTTTAATGAATTTATTTAATGCAATTTCATGAAAATGGTGGCGCCGAATAACTCCTGAATCAGGATCTACAGATATGCAATTAGCTCAAATTAAACTCAATATCCTTAACTCTCAACCTAAGTAATTCCATTAAACCATAACAAACATATGGCTTTATTTTTCATACTAAATTCAAAAACTTGGCTTTATTTGACAAAAAAATTAAATACATTTTCCATAATAAACAACAACTGGAAAAACTTAACGACGAATTATAAAGCGGCTTCATAAAACACACTGTTATGTGTCCTCATTGATACTCGGCGTATTTCGAGCTACTTGAATTTTTTCTAAAAAAGAATAAGAATCTTCAAGTAAGTTTGTTGAGATATTCATACTTTTATTGAAATCAATCCTAGCTTCAAGTACATCAAACATATTGAACTTAGTGTTCATTTTGACATCACCTTCAGGTGTTCCTTTCATATCACTTACACTTCCATCACTATTAACTTTTAAGAGTGGTGGAGGTAAAAATGCTGAGCTTAAATCACCTTCTCCAGCTTTCATTAAAGCGTTGGCAAGATCCATGGATTCTTTGTAGCTCATATTCTTAGCGTCAAATGATTCAGCAAGTTCAGGAATAAACGGCTTTTCCGGCTGCATATTACTGGTAACGGGGGTATTGAGCGGCAAATTGTCGCCGCTTTTCTGTGTGGACATTATAGGTAATGCGCTTATTGAGCTTCCAATTTGCATAATTAACTCCTAATATTGATGGCTATAAATTAAAAAGCAAGCCGTATGCCAATATACTGGTGCGTACAAACACATAACAAGTTGCAGCAGTTCGCTGCCTTCAGCGCCGGACGCTCGCACCTCTGTACAAATGGTCTTACTCACAAAAACTTGTCGTAGCGGGAGCAGAAATACAACGAGTAGAGATTATTTCCAAGTTTTTCGCCTAAATTGTGTCACAAAATGGGTGGGGGCCACCTCCTTATTAGTAAATGTCCTAGATTGGCTAGGCACATAAACTGGAGAAAATAAATGAAAACGCATGATGTACAGTCTGTATCAATTAAGCGCCCTATTAAAGTAGTATTCGAATATATTGCCGATCCACAAAATCTACCCGACTGGACGAATGCATTTGCTCGCGCTGATGCGGAAACGGCAGATCTTGTGACACCGAACGGCACGGTTGCTATTCGGCTCAACACGAAAGTTGATTCAACAAAAGGAACTATCGACTGGGAGATGATATTTCCTGATGGGTCGGTAGGTACAGCCTATTCACGTGTCTCTCCTGAGGGTAACGAGGGGAGCATTTATACGTTCCTGCTCATGGCTCCACCCGTCCCGCTGGAGCTGTTAGAAGGTGCTTTGAAGGAGCAAATGACTATCCTTGCTGGCGAGCTTGCTAACCTTAAGTCGAAGCTCGAAGGGTGATTAGGTTCGAGCTTCAAGATATTGTGGCAGCGCGAGAGGGAGATCGCGCTGCTCTCGGCTCACTGGTCCGTGCTGCTGAGAAGCCCATTTATAACCTCGCAATACGTATGCTCGCCCACCCCCAGGATGCTGAAGATGCAACACAAGAGATTCTCATCAAGATAGTGACAAATATTGGTTCAGTACGCAATGCCGAAGCCACTGGAGGATGGGCCATGCGTATTGCATGTCGTCATTTGATTACAATGAAAAATAAAGGGCATATTGAGACGATGCGTTTGGACTTTAAGAGCTTTGCAGAAGATCTTGGAAAAGGATTAACTGAGCCGTCCCAAGATCAGATGGAAAAAGTTGAGACGTCTGTTGCAATCGAACAAGTTAAGGTTGCCTGCACGCTTGCTATGCTTAACTGTCTCAGCAGGGCATCAAGGCTCGCTTACGTCTTGGGCGATATATTCGCGCTAAGTGATATGGAAGCAGCTTCGATATTAGATCTGGAGCCTGCCGCTTATCGACAGAGACTACAACGTAGCCGAAAGGCCGTTTCAACATTTGTTCTCGAACACTGTGGTAACGCATCTTCCAGTGCAAAATGCCGCTGTGAGAGGCGTGTTGATGCGGCTATTGCTTCTGGGCGAATCCCAGGAAATCGGTCTTCGACTAGAAAACTAGATAAAAGCCACAAGAGTACTCTAGAACTCCGCTCCTATATCTATAGTCTAGAAGAGGGGAGACGAACTACGGAAATTTTCCGCTCAAACCCGGAGTTTGAGTCAAATGTTTCTGAACTTGTACTTCAGACAATTGAGCCAGGTACAACCTAACAATGCCATTAATTTAACCGCTTTATGCTGCGCTTCAGTCGGCAAATTATGGCGGCGTTAAGCAGAAAGTTCAGCAAACAACGTGCTTGGTGAAAAGCCTGTCCAGCGCTTAAAAGCACGTCTGAAGTTATTAATATCATTGAAGCATAGGTGTTCAGCTATTTCTTGATAGCTATACCCTTTCGTGTAGAACAAATGAATTGCAGTATGTTTCCGTACTAAATCGACTTGTTCTTGGAATGACGTATTGTGCTTTTTAAACCGTCGTTTCATTGATGCTGGACTATATTTGAAAGCCATTGAGATGCGATCTAAATTGATTGGTCGATCAATGTTTAACATCAAATAATCATAAACTTGATCTAAAAAGCTTTTCTCAACGCCCAACTCCGCCAATTGAATACGGCTGGCATTCATAATCGCTTCGCCACCTAAGGTGCTATTAGCTGACCAAGACTTCTCAGCCACGACTTTGGGAATACTCAACATATTCATCTGCTGGTCAAAATTAATAGTGTCACCAAAATTAACCCAGTATTGCTCAATGTATTCCGGTTCACTGTAATTAAACTGATATGACCATGGCAGTTTTTCACCTGCAAACCAATCAAGCATCGAAGTCAGTGCTTTCATACTGGCTTCAACCAAAAAGGGTAATTGCTCACCAGCACCACTAGCATCTTGCCAATACACAAACAGGGTCTGCTCGCTTTCAAACACTCTAGGTGTTAATAACGGTGACAATAGTGCGTGATATTGGCAAAAAAAGTTGATAACTTCACGGCAAGTGGTCATTTGCTGTAAAGCTTGACTCACTGGACCATACATTCCCGGAAATAGTGTCTGGCCATACACAAAGCTGGTGTCGTCAGCATTGAGTAATTTTTGAGAATTGGCGATTAAGGTCAAATACTGATCAGGACTAATTGCTTTTTTAGCCGATTTAATTTGGTCAAGGTTTAAGCGAACACCTCGGAATAAGTCGCGTGGTTCAGCGCCACGAGCCAATGCAATATCAACCAATAACGCAGGTTGATAATGTGCCGCGATAAAGCAGCTATCCCTATCAAAGCAGTTACTTAACATTAGGCAACGCTCTGTTTTACACCTGCCACTGCCACACTCAGTCTCTTTAGCGCGGAGTTAGTATCTTCATGCCCCACAAATGTGGTTGCGACACTGCAAGTGAGATAAATACGCTCCATCGTATTTCGATCTTTATAGGCTAAGCTAGCAACAGCTGTTTCTAATTCATCAGCAATTTTCTCAGCCGCAGCTTGATTGGTATCGGGTAACAGAACGACAAAACGATCCCCCGCCAAACGGCATAACAAATCTTGTTCTCGAAGATTCAACAGCAATAACTGGCATACAGACTGCAAAATATTGTCGCCTTCAGGCATACCGTAACGGCGGTTTAAATAATTAAAATTATCTAAATCAACAGCGACGAGACTGAGCGGACTATGTGCTTGTTTTGATTCTTTAATAAGGCTATCAAGCT
>SPJK01001239.1_pt1 | contig 13370 bp, 10 predicted proteins | sample 3741771 | NCBI WGS metagenome assembly SPJK01 (sample SAMN10925997, study PRJNA522277) | cold seep metagenome | isolation source: Elba SIP-enriched marine methane seep metagenome, extraction at timepoint T2 | place: Italy: coast of Elba, Mediterranean Sea | reverse complement strand
ATGGCTGAGGTAGTTCGTGAGTTCTTGCAAAAGAAGGACATCCAGAACCCTGTCTTAGTTGGACACTCCATGGGTGGTCATACTTCTTTGGCCTACGCGATTCAGTACCCTGACGAAGTCAAGGCATTGGTTTTGACCGCGCCAGCAGGTTTTGAGAAATTCTCTCCCAAGGAGCGGGAATGGTTCCGTAAGATATTTTCGGTAGGTTTAGTAAAAAGTGTTGGGGAGTCTGGCCTGTGGTCTTCTATCAAACGAAATAATTTTTACCGCTGGAATGACGACTACAACTGGCTGATTGAAGAAAGAGCCCGGGTTCGAATGACATCTGAGTTCGATCAGTATGCCTATGTGAATGTTCGCTCGGTACAGGGACTCACTCATACTGAGTTTACGCGCAATAACTTGGGGCTGATTACCGCGAAGACTTTAATTATCTATGGTGACAAGGACCGGTTGATTCCCAACCGATTTATGCATGCTGGAAATACCACCGATATCATGAGGTTTGGCCACGAGGGTATCAAAGGCTCACGTCTGGTTGAGCTAAAGAATTGCGGCCATACTGTTCAGATAGATTGCTCAAGCGAGTACAATCGCGAAGTGCTTCGTTTTCTTAGTTTCCTGGTTGATCCAAGCTAGAAGCTGCCCTCTCCTTTCCCGCCCGGGAATACCTCCCATCCTTGCGGAACTAATTTTTGTGCGCCGCACAAAACGTCTTGGAAACTATCTAGAGTTAAAATATCCTCTGGATACTATGCAACTCAGCGAAATGAAGATCATTGTAACCGGTGCCGCTCAAGGAATGGGTCGGCATTTTTCTTTACGTCTAGCCGCCGCAGGCGCCCAGGTGGCCGCGGGGGATATTTTAGAAGAGGGCCTAGAGGCGTTGGCGAAAGAAGCAGAGGGGCTTCCCGGCAAGGTCTTTACTCGGACTTTAAACGTAACCAATGAGCAAGAAGTGGGTGAGTTTGTCTCCTGGGCACATAGTTCCATGGGGGGGCTCAGTGGCTTGATCAATAACGCTGGTATTATTCGTGACGGTCTTTTGGTGAGAAAGGACCGCAATACGAGCGAGATTCAAAAGATGAGCCTTGATCAATGGAATGCGGTGATCGGCGTTAACCTAACTGGTGCAACTATCATTGTTCGGGATACTGTCGCTAAGATGGCCGAAAATGGCGAAAAGGGAGTGGTAGTAAATATGTCATCTATCTCTCGCCATGGTAACAAGGGGCAGAGCAACTATGTTGCAGCCAAGTCTGCACTGGCTGCCAATACTCTTACCTGGTCTCGTGAGTGGGCTAAGTTCGGCATTCGCGCCACTGCCGTTGCACCCGGTATGATCGAAACTCCCATGACCAAAGGTATGCACCAAAAAGCACGTGATGCTTTGGTGGCTTCGGTTCCTGTGGGCCGTATTGGTGAGCCGGAAGATATTTGGTTGGCAGTTAAGTTCTGCATCGAATGTGATTACTTTAATGGCCGAACCATGGACGTCGATGGCGGCTTGAGCATGTAGTTTACCGAGTAGCGGCAACTATCTTTGCCAGCCGCTACAACACTTTGGCTTGAAAGCTTGGCCCGAAAAGGCCAAGCTCGCCAAGATGACTCCTCCTTCTCAATTTTTGCGGGCCACTGCGCTGAGCACGATCTCGCGGATTGAGGTGGTTGAGGGCCAGGGTAAGGCTTCTGCCGACGTCCTGGTGGTGGAAGAGCCTCTGGAGATCCGCATCCGTGGGGTTTCCATCGCGGTGGTTATGCGCACGCCGGGCCACGACTTTGAGTTGGTGCGCGGCTTCCTGTTGAACGAGGGGATTGTCAGCTCCTCCTTACAGATTCAGGGGATGCGCTACTGCCTGCAGCACGAGGTTCCTGAGGCCGAGGATAATATTGTCCAGGTTCAGTTAGATCCCCAGCTCGAACTAGACCTTAATAAACTACGGCGAAACTTCTATGCCGGCTCTAGCTGTGGGGTTTGTGGTAAGGCAACTATCGAGGCCGCCTTGGCGCGCGGATCAGCTCTAGCTGATGGTAACGCCCGCTTTGATAGTTTACTGGTCGCTTCCTCTGTAGAACGCCTCAGCGAAGAGCAAGTATTGTTTTCTGCTACTGGCGGTTTGCACGCTGCGGGCTTGGTGGATAGTTCTGGTAAGTTTCAGGTGGTTCGCGAAGATATCGGCCGACATAATGCAGTGGATAAGGTCATCGGCTGGGCAGCAAAGCAAACTATCCCTCTAGATCAGTGTTTTATGGTGGTTTCCGGTCGTATCTCTTACGAGATAGCTCAGAAGGTGCTCGCGGCAGGTATCCCCCTGGTTGCTGCAGTGTCGGCGCCTTCAGCCTTGGCTGTGAAGTTGGCTCAGGAGGCTAATCTTTCCTTGGCCGCTTTCGTTAGGGGGCAGCGCTTTTCGGTCTATGCCGGAGCCCATCGTTTTGCTCCGCAACTGATTAGCGAGAGCTGAGCCGAGCTAAGGGCCAGCTTTTCCTTGAGCAGGCGAGCCTTTTGCCGCTAGAGAGCAGGCGTGACGCCCGATGACCTCAAGGTGCTGCTCGACGCGGTTGCTGCAGGGTCGGTTTCGACCGAGTCTGCCCACCAAAAACTCAAACAATTGCCCTTTCAGGACCTGGGCTTTGCTCGAATCGATCATCATCGACAGCTAAGGACCCACTTTCCTGAGGTGGTCTACGGTCAGAGCAAGACTCCCGAGCATGTTCTATCTATCCTCCGCGCCTACCAGGAGCGCTCGCAGCTGGGAATCGTGACCCGGTTGAGCGCGGATAAGTCTGAAGCCATCGAAAAAGCGATCACCGAGGGCGAGCCCCTAAACTATCACTACGATCCGGTATCTCGCCTTGCCTGGAGCGGAGAAGTTACCCCAATGGACTGCCGGGGAACTATCTGTGTGGCAGCTGCAGGAACTTCTGATCTTCCCGTTGCAGAAGAAGCGGCTAAGACTATCGAACTATTGGGTCAGCCGGTAGATAGGATCACCGATATCGGTGTCGCAGGTTTACAGCGACTACTGTCTGTTAGGGATAGATTGGAGCAGGCAGAGATAGTTGTAGCTGTGGCAGGAATGGAAGGGGCGTTGCCCGGCGTACTTAAAGGACTTATTTCTCGTCCGGTTATCGCCGTTCCCGCGAGCGTAGGTTTTGGGGTAAGTAGCGGAGGCATTGCGGCACTGATGGGCATGCTCGCTTCCTGCTCTCCAGGGCTCACCGTAGTTAACATTGATAATGGCTTTGGAGCTGGTTATGCAGCAGCGGTTATGAATCGCAAAAGGCAGGCAAATGAGCAATAGGATCCTCTATTTTGACTTAGTTGGTGGCGCAGCCGGTGATATGGTCTTAGCTAGCTTGATAGATCTAGGTGCCGATCTAGAAACTATTCAAACTGAGTTAAGCAGGCTCGGCTTAGGCGGGGTAGAAGTGCGCATGAAGGAGGTTTCTCCCGCTGGACTTCGCGCCCGCCAGATAGATGTCTTAATCAACGGGGTGCTGGCTGATTCAACTACCGTTGAAGGCACTCCATCTATCGTCACTGAAGACGAAGCTTATACGCAGCATAGCCACGAGCATAGTCATGACCATCATCATCACGAGCATAGTCATGACCATCATCACCATGACCACGCCCACGGGCAGGGACACCGTCCCTATCTGAAAATTAAGCAGCTGATCGATAGTTCCAAACTTCCTAAAGAGGTTAAGGAACTATCTCAAGACACTTTCCTGCGGTTGGCTGAGGCTGAGTCATTGGCCCACGGGGTGCCTGTGGAGCAAGTTGAGTTTCACGAGGTTGGCTCCGACGATGCTATAGTTGACATTGTGGGTAGTTGTTTGGCCCTCCACCAACTATCGGTATCCCAGATAGTTTGCTCACCCTTTCCTCTAGGGCGGGGGTTAACTAGAGGAGCCCACGGACCCATTCCTTTGCCGGGTCCAGCTACTTTACATCTTATCAAAGGGGCACCTACTCAAGAAACTCCCCTCAAGAGCGAGACTGTGACTCCCACCGGGGCGGCCTTGTTAATGAGTTTCGCCGATAGTTTTGGAAGTGTACCTTCGATGGTGCTGAGACAGGTTGGCATAGGAGCTGGACATAAGACTTGGCCGGACCGTCCCAATATAGTGCGGGGTATGTTGGGTACCTCGCTGCAGGAAGTCGCCAAAACTCAGGAGGACTGGGTTATTGAGGCCAATATCGACGACATGAGCCCGGAACATATCCCTGGCTTGATAGATGCGCTACTTTCGGCGGGGGCCTATGATGCCTGGGCGAGTTCGGTCTTAATGAAAAAAGGGCGGCCGGGTTCCTTGGTGAGTGCCCTGGCAAGAAAGTCTATTCTTGATGCCGTCGTTGAAGTATTCTTTAAGAATAGTTCCAGCGTGGGTCTGCGATACTATCAAGTCGAGCGACGACGGCTTGAGAGAAAGATAGTTACCGTTGATACTTCCTATGGAAAAATCAGGGTCAAGGTTTCTCATCGACCCGACGGCTCTAAGCATTGCAAGCCAGAATTTGAAGACTGTCAGAGGGTTGCAACTACACAAAATCTATCTCTGCAGCAGGTCGAGCATGAGGTTTTGCGTAGCTATTTCAAAACTCTCGAATGAGCCTGATCCTGGCCGGCGCTTGCCGTGACTCCCACCTTATCTTAGTCTCCAGGCGTTTTGGCCGGCCCCAACGCATCCACTACAGACTCGGTCGAGGAAGACCTAGCAGCGCTGCTACGTCTTTCTGAGGCCCTGGTGGACTCTAGTGACGCCAAAAGCCTGTTGAGAGCGGTGGCAGAGCAGGTTGCAGAGCGTCTACAGGGCGACCGAGGGACGGTGGTGTTGCTCGACCGCCAAACCGGTGCCGGCTATGTTTTGGCGGCCAGCGATGATCCCGGTCTCGGCCACGTCCCCATCAATTTACATGTATATCCCGAGATCAATGAGGTCGCCCGTACTGGCGAGGCCCTCTTGGTGGACGACGTCGACCGAGAACCCCTCTTCGATTCGGTTCGCGAGCGACTGCGCGGAAAAGGACTAGGCAGTACTATCTTGTTTCCCATCCGGGTCGACCGCCAGGTGCATGCGGTACTATTGATTCGCAATTCTCAACCTCGCAAAGAGCCCTTGTTACCTCGAGAAATCAGGTTTGGGCAGATAGTTGCGAATGCTACTGGAGTAGCTCTGCGCAACGAGCGCATGCTCGATGCCGTGCGTGAGCGGCAACAACGCTTTTTGAGCGTGGAGGCCCGACTCAGGCGCCAGTTGGAGCAGTTTCGTAAGTTCGAGCGGATCTTTGAGATGGCTGGAGACGGAATGATGCTGGTAGATACTTCCGGGGCTATTCACTACGCCAATCATGCCGCCTTAACTATCTTGGGTTTTGAGAAGTCGGCGCTTACCCACATTAGACTGCATGATCTGGTAAGCATCCAAGAGCAGGAACTATTGGAGACACTCTTTGCTGGGGTTAGAGAAAATAACCACTGCCAAAATCTCAATCTATCAGTACTGAAGGCGGACGGTGGCCATGCGATCTTGAGCATGACGACTTCCGCTCTAGAAGAGCACCGCGACCTCGCCGAAGGGCCCCAAGCGGCAATTATCTCCTTTAGAGATGTCACTAGACACCAGGCTATGGAAGAAGAGCTGCGAACGACTAAAGACTTCCTGGTCAACCTGATTGAGTCTTCGGTAGACGCTTTGGTGGTTGTAGACAACGAAGGACGAATAGTCGTCTTCAACCGGGCAGCCGAGCAGCTCACGGGCTACTCCAAGGAAGAAGCCTTTTCACTAGGACTAGCTGCTTTGATTTCCTCCGACCTGTCTGAGGGTATCCAGAGGAGGCTTTCAGATAGTTCTGAGGGGACCCTGGATGGGTTCCAAGGAGAGATAGTTTCTAGCGGTGGACAGGAGATTCCTGTAAACTTTGCAGTGAGTTCCGTACTAGATCACGGGCGTAGAGTTGCCACTATGTACATTCTCGCCGATCTTCGGGAGCGCTTATCTATGGCCTCTGCTTTGGAGCAGGCCCAGAAAAAACTGGCACAGTCAGAACGACAGGAAGCAGTGGTGGAATTGGCAGGTGCTGCTGCACATGAGCTGAACCAACCTTTGGCCGCGATTATGGGGCATGTCGAGCTTATGTTGCTCCGGGTTCCTCAAGGGACTCCAGGAACTCAGTCTTTGCCCAAGGTTCTCTCTGAGGTCGAGCGGATGGCCTCAATCGTTCGCAACTTAGGGCGACTAACTCGCTATCAAACCAAACCTTATCTAGGCGAGACAGATATATTAGATCTGCATGCCGCCTCCCACGAAGAGGACAGTCATGAAATATAGTTATGGGATAGTATTCGCTACTTTCTGCGGCGCTTTGCTAGCAAAATCAGTCCAGGCTGATGAAAAGCCCCTCAATGCCCAAGGGCTAGCAAAGAGGGCACTAAAGAATAATCTTTTTGCTGCCGAAAACGCTCGCGCCGAGGTGGAGCTAGAGCTTAAGCGGCGGGGAAAGGTTGTTCGCAAGAGAAAGCTGCGCACTAAGTTTCGCCGGAAGAAGGGTGAGGTCCGCTCGATGGTTGAGTTTACCTCTCCAGCAGAGGTCTCAGGAACCCGCTTTTTATCTATCGAAGAAGAGGGTAAAGCGAAACAATTCATCTATCTACCGGCCTTCCGGACGGTGAAGCGCATCGTAGGCGCTCAAAGAGAGAAGTCCTTCATGGGTACCGACTTCAGCTATTCGGACCTCGAAGGACGCAAAGTTGATAGTTCCTCCTGGAAGCAGTTGGCAGATGCAAAAGTCGGCGGCCAGGACTGCTATGTTTTGGAAGCGGTGCCCAAAAAAGCAGAAGGGGAGACCTATGGGCGCTCAATAATGTGGGTACACAAGAAGTATCATCTGCCCATGAAGATAGATTTCTACGGCCAAGATAAAGCCACTGTCGCTAAGCAGTTTAGGGTGAAGAAGTTGGCCAAGAAAGGCAAACGATGGATTGCTACGGTCTCCTCTATGGCTACGGTCAAAAAGGGGACTGAGACCCAATTGTTACTAAAAGCCATCGACTTTGACGCTGAGATCCCTGACTCGGAGCTTAACAAGCAAGCCCTGAAAAAGTGAGCTTCGCTAAGACATATATATCGCTGGTTTGTTGCCTCGCGGGCGTTCTTTCTTCTCACTCCGCTGTGGCGCAAGTGTCTACTTCCACGAGCTCATCTGAGGAAGAGATAGTTATCGTTTGGGAGGATGAGATAAATACGTCTTCCACAAGTGATACTATTTCTGTTGGAGAAGTACCAGAGCTGAGCGACATCAATGCTCGCGCCCGTTTTGAAGTATCCGCTACGGGCGGAATAGATACTTCTTTTGAGAAACCTGGTGAGCAGATTCTATTTTTTGGGGTTTCAGGGCTGGTTGAGTTAGATGTCGAGCTAAGTCGCTCCCTAAGTATCTTTGCTCAGCCGAAATTCTATCACGCTACTACCTGGAATCGCTCCTTAGACGACCGCCAGATGCTCTATCTCAATACGCCTGAAGCTTATGTTCGCTATCGAGATAGTTTTGTGTCCCTTAAGATCGGCGCGCTAGTGCACAAGTGGGGCAGTAGTGACCTCATTGCCCCCTCGGATGTGTTGAATCCGCAAGACCTCAGATTGGGTCTGATCAACGGCAATAAGATACCTACTCTAGGGGCTCAAGTGGAGGCTCAGCTAGGGCCTTTGACTCTAACGGCGGTGGTACAACCCTTCTTTGCCGCTTCTAGGTATCATCTAGTGGGCTGGGACTATGCCATCCTCCAACCCAACAAGTTCATGGGTAATCCGACACGAACACTGGAGGCCGTATATGGACCGGGAACTCTCGATCGGATTGGCGATGAGATGGTGGCTACCGAGCGCCCTCAAGATAGTTTAGACAACGGCACCTATGCTTTACGTGGCTTAGTTGAGCTGGGCGACCTCTCTTTAGCCATGAGTTTTGTGCATGGCTGGGATAGTATCCCCACTATGGTGGTCAATGAGGACTTACTCACTGTCGCCAATGCTGTCTGGCAAGAGGTTGAGCAGCGCAGGTTTCGTCCAGTGGGCATCTCTGATGAGGTAGATGCAGCTTTGGTGCGCTTGCAGGATGCGGTAGAGGCGGGAAGGCCTCTGTTTAACGGTCGTTTTCAACGACGAACCCTCCTTGGGATAGATGCTAACTATGTTTTAGACCCAGTTATTCTTAAACTGGACGTAGCTTATACCTTCAAGCGAACCTTCTATACTGAAGGACCTTTAGCTACGCGGCATCCCTGGTTAAATGCAGCTTTTGGTTTTGAGTACGTTCGCGGTCAGGAATTCCAGCTATTGGTAGAGGGCTACTTTTCGGCTGTATTGGATGTCCCAGAACGAGAGCTACTGATTTTTCTTGAGTCTACCGGCAGTTCCCGAGAGCAAGGGCGGATAGTTCCTATCTATGGGATTAGTGCGGTCATGCGCTACATGATTATCGAAGAAGAACTGGGGCTGGAGGCGGCGGCAATCTACAACATTGGGCAGGGTGATGTCCTGCTGGCGCCGGCCCTATTTTGGCGGCTAGACGATCAGCAACAACTGCGCGCTTCCTTGGTACTCATAGAAGGTAGTGAAGATAGTTATGGGGATACTTTCAGCCACAATGACCAGGTCTTAGTCACCTACAAATATGCCTACTAGGCACTGGCTTTTGCTAGGGATTCCTCTCCGCCTACGGGCACTTTGCTTCCTTTTGGTACGAAAAATGCGGTTGCCCGACGAAGGACGCTTTACCTTTGGGCTCTTAGGAGGTTGGATAGGCCGGTGAACAGCATGCTAGTGCTCGATTTTGATGGAACTGTGACCGATGCTGAGACAGAGGGCGTTCCCTTCCGAGCTGGGTATCTCAAAGATCTATCAGTACTTACCGGACAGCCCGAGGACACCATCATCGCCCTCGCCGATGAGTTTCAGGCCAAAGTCAGTGCTTCACCGGACGAGTACGGATGGATGTTTCAGGGCCATATCGTAGCACCTGCTTGCGTCGACCCCTATCTGCGAATCATGCCGGTCGCGCGGATGGTCTTTGATAAGTTTGGCTGTTTTCCTGGCGAAGATGATCGCAGCCGCATGCTCGATGGCATTCTCTACAAGTACAACTATCAAAAGACCCATAATGCTTTTAAACCGGGCGCTAAAGAAGCACTGGTCAGTCTTGAGGGAACTAATACCTTCGTGGTGACTAACTCTCACACCGATGCCGTACAAGACAAGATTGCCGACTTGGGAGATCTTGAATGGTTGCGTCAGCGGGTACATGGCTTAGCTAAGAAGTATATCGTGGATGATAGTTTTGATTTATTGCCCCGAGAGATACAGTTGCCTGGTCTGGACCGGCCAGTGCTCCTGCGGCGGAAACTCTATTTCGAGGCATTGGAGAGGCTGCGCAAAGAAGTTGGTGTTGAATGGAAAGATGTCTGTGTTGCCGGAGATATCTTTGAGCTAGATCTCTCTCTTCCCTTGGCGATGGGGGCTCGGGTCGCTCTAGTTGTCAACCAGTTTACACCTGATTATGAGCGCAACTATCTCTTGAACCACGAGCGTGGACACATCATCGAAGATATCTCTGAGATTCCCTCGCTGTTGAAGTAGTCTTTTGATTACGGGCTGATTGTTCCAGCTATCAGCCGTTGTTTTAGACATGTTATATACCTCTAATGTATCTGTATCTCGACCTCAGAGGGAAGATACGAAGAACTGGCATTTTTGGGCTAAAGACCTTGTCTACGGTGACGCCCAACTTAAAAATGTCTATCTAGTAGAGATTCAGGAGGCAGGGGGGCGACCTCTGTCTCTTCTCTGTCTGGAGTCGCGAAGCCTAGGACCAGACTTTGACCTCGAAGCCTATAAATCCCGAATGAGAGGATATATCTTTTCGGGCGAGGGCGCCGTTGTTGCTGTTTGCGGCGGCGAAATAGAACCCTTTTGGCAGGAACTAGTTCGCCGTTCTCTTAAGTCCGACCCGGTGCTTTTGGTGGACGATGGAGAAGCCAAAACCTTTGGGCATCAGCTTGAGGTAGGAAGATCGACAGCAGCGAGTGATCCTTGTCGGCTAACGCTCTCCCGTGAAAAACTCAAACTCCTTTGGCCAGGTCTGCAGCCTGAGAATTCAGCTGAGCCTAGGCAGAAGGAGTTATTGCATTTTTTAACTATGAGTTTAGACGGCGGCGACGGCAACGGAGCAATAGTTGTCTGCGAAGAGCCTTTGATAATTGCTGCCTATTGTGGTGATTTTGACTCAGCTCTGCTTTTGCAGCTTCCGGAGCCTCTACAAACGTCTCCTGGCCAGCTGAAAGTAGGAGATAGATTACTCACAGTTAATACCGGACATAGCAGGGTTAGCTATGCGTTGGATTATGCCGCAGGTCCCGCAAGCACTAACGGTTGGAATAACGCCTGTCCGTTGATTGGCGATTTCGTAAGCGATGACTTGCAGCGTATTGAAGACGTAAAAGTTTCCCTAGGAGAGGACCATTGGCGTCGTGTTGAGCGTTCTGCGGTGGCAGCCTTTGTCTGTTGTGGGCGTGCTACCCGCAGTGGCCTGCCTCTAATGAGTTTTTATCCATATTTCTATCTTTCCGACGAGGGCTTTGGTCATATCGAAGAGTTCCATCGCAGTGGAGTATTTCCAAGCGGACCAGTGGTTCGCTCCTTGGCACCTTTTAAGCCGTTGTTGGTTAACAAGGCGGGCGAGTTTAGGGTTCCTCGCTTCAAGGCTTTTGTCTATGGCTGGAAATCGGCGCTGCTGGCGAGTGCTGCTTTGGTACTCAATATCTATTTCCTTAGCAATCTTTGGCTGACTGGTCTTTCGTTACTCCTTTGGGGACTGACTTTCCATGTCACTTGGGTTCGCGGTCCCAAGGAGGAAGCGCGATATCCTGGCGTAGATAGTTTGCTGACCGAGCCTCTGCGCGGATTTGTGCCTCAGCTTGCTTCGGAGCAAGCTCGACGAAAGCTCTTTGATTGGTGGCAGGAAGAGAAGAAAAAGTATCTCAAGGATGGGCCCGGTGGTGGTCCTAGGGAGCAGTCATGGGCCCTGCGTTGATAGTTTTTGGATAGTTATGGACTAGTCGTCCTTGGTAAAAGCCTTCTCGATAGGCAGCTTCAAACGGCTCTTTTGGAAGCCGCTATAGTAGCTGAATTCAATACCGAAGAAGGCGCAACCCATATTGGTATCGCCGCCAGAGAGAAACTTACCTTCTAAAAAGAAGGTTAGGCCGGGGTCTCCACTGTCATATTCGCCCTTTTTCCACCAAGGAAATACGTCGTAACTCACTCCCGCGGTGAAAAGGGCACCGAACATTCGGTCGGGGTCGTCCTTACTGGTTTCGGCGTTCGGGTCAGCTCGGGAAAAGCCACCGGTGGCTAGTCCGACGCTGCCTCTGAGGGCCACGGGAAGAGTGTCGATGAGACGATAGTGGCCTTCTAAGACCAACGCGCCGTAGCCTCCAACCCAGTCATCATTGCTGCCTCCACCAAACTCTAAGCCCAGGCCCACGCCGATGTTGTTGTCGGTGAGTTGGCCAAAGCGCAACGCAAAGCCTCCACCTAGGAGAGCGCCCAAGCCACCTAGTTTGTGGTCTTCGGCGGCAAAGAGCCCAGAGCGAGTACCGATGCCGAAATAGTATCCCTGCCGGGGGCCGGGCTCGATGAGTTCCTTGGCTTCCTGGGCAGCAGCAGTGCCAGCCCAGGATAGTTGCGCTAGTACTAGGGCCGCAAAACCGAGCCGCTTATAGTTCGTCTGCATAACTCACCTTGATGCCTAGGATAGGCAGAATAGGCAGGCCGGAGATTTCGTCCCGCTTACTATTGTCGAATTCATAGCTGAAACCTTCGGCATTGGTTTGGTTGTAGGTATTCACCAAACTTAGGTAGGCACCGATGGTAAAGTCATCATAAATCCAGGTTTTGTCTACCCGAAGGTCGAGCTGATGAAAGAAGGGCAGACGATCACCATTGGTGGGACCAAAAGTATCTCGATAGAAGCTTCTATCTACATCGTAGATCTTATTGTCGCCCTGAACCGCGGTATAAGGATTGCCGGAGACCAAACGCCAGCGCAAACTCACTTCCCAGTTCTCAGGGAGAGTATAGGCAGCAATCACATTGAGGATGTGGGTTTGGTCAAAGTCAAACAAACGCCACTCGCTCCCGCCGGAGTCAATACGCTCGGCCCGGCTGAGAGTATAGGTGGCCCAGCCACGGAAGTTATTATGGAACTTGTGCTCCAAAAATAGTTCCAAACCAAAGACTCGACCTTGACCGCCATTGTCGTAGATCAAGCGAACCTGCTCCCCATCCCTAACTTCGGTGGCGTCGGTAGAACTCACTAATTGCTGCAAGTCTTTGTAAAAGAGGGTTGCATCGACCTTGAGGTAGTCCTTAGGCATCCATTCTGCACCTATGGAGTATTGAAAGCCTTCGATGAGTTTCAGGTTGGGGTTGCCAAACTCTTCGGTGACTTCCACAGGTTGAGGCGCTTGATGAACGACTGCTGCGCCACCTTTGATGACCCATTCATCGTTGATGCCGTAGCGACCGACGATACGCGGGTCCACCGACCATTCGTCGGTTTGGTTGAAGTAATCCACGCGGACGCCGGGAACTATCGAAGTATTCTTGGAGATTTGCCATTCGGCCTCTAAGAAAGGTGCGATATCTAAGTTTCCGTCGCCCTTGATGCTAGCTACGATGGGGTCCAAATTGGTGGAAGGCGCTTCACCTTCCCGAGCCGGAGGCCGGGGTAGCTTAGCGTCTACATCGGTGATGGAGCCGATGGCGTCGATACCAAAGTTGAGGTGCAAAGTGTCGCTTTCGAAGAGGAACTTATCGGCTAGCTTGAAGCGTGATGTATCACGCACTTGCAGTTGAAGGTTGACTAGCTCGAAGAGGAATTGGCTGCCAAAGTTGAAGCCCAACTTATCGCGGCCGACCGCCACCAATAGTTTGTGCTGGAAGTCTTCCGAACCGTTGTAGTTGTACTCCAAAGTAGCTCGCTGGAAGTTGGTGGAGGTGCTCAGACTGTTCGCCTCAACCTGGGTACTGGCCAAGTTGTTGAACAATAATTCCAAGACATCGTCTGAAGCCAAAAAGAAAGCACGGGCTGAGTGACCATCGCCGAAGTCATAGTTTCCTAATACTTGGAAGTCATAATAGCGAGGCGCAGAAATGAGGCCAACGTCGGAATCATCGGGCACCGCGGCGTCGATGATGAAGTCCACATAGCTTCGGCGGCCGCCCACGGCGATGGAGCCGTTGTCTCCGATAGGAACCTGTACAAAAAGAGCGGTGTCTAACAGGCTGACGTCGGCGTCTACAACTAT
>SPJK01021088.1_pt1 | contig 13374 bp, 8 predicted proteins | sample 3741771 | NCBI WGS metagenome assembly SPJK01 (sample SAMN10925997, study PRJNA522277) | cold seep metagenome | isolation source: Elba SIP-enriched marine methane seep metagenome, extraction at timepoint T2 | place: Italy: coast of Elba, Mediterranean Sea | reverse complement strand
CGATTATCTATGATGTGAAATCAACCCGTAATTTAGGTCCATGGATTGAAGCACGTGGTGGCAAGCCATTAATGTGGAAAACAGGCCACTCCCTCGTAAAAGCAAAAATGAAAGAAACAGGCTCTGCACTAGCAGGTGAAATGAGTGGTCATGTCTTCTTCAAAGAACGTTGGTACGGCTTTGATGATGGTCTGTATTCCGGTGCGCGATTATTAGAAATCTTAAGCCAATTTGACGACCCGTCAGCTGTGCTTAATGCGCTGCCAGATAGCGTGAGCACACCTGAGCAACACATCAACATGAAAGAAGGCGAACCACACGCACTTATCGCCCAGTTGCAGAAAACAGCGAAATTTGATGATGCAAAAGTGCTCACGATTGATGGTTTACGCGTGGAATATGCCGATGGTTTTGGTTTAATGCGCCCGTCAAACACAACGCCTGTGATTGTGCTGCGTTTTGAAGCGGATAATGCAACGGCGTTAAAACGCATTCAGGACAGCTTTAGAAGCGTTATCCTTGCCGCAGCACCGGATGTCAAACTACCGTTCTAATACCGTCTGCCGTGTCTAAAAACAGCCTGATTGCGACCGTTGTTTGGCTATCCATTATTGGAGCCATCTATTACCTAGCGGATGGCATTCAGAATCCGAATAAAGTCGGCACCCTAGGCAAAGGTAAAGAGGTGGTGTTAAAACGCGGCCTTGATGGGCATTACCGCGCAGAAGCCATTATTAATGGGCAGACCGTGAATGTATTAGTTGATACAGGGGCAACCGGCGTCGCTATCTCGCAATCAGTTGCTGACAAACTCAAGCTTAAAAGCATTTCAGCAGTCCGCACTTCAACAGCCAATGGTGATACCGTTGGCTATATGGTAAGACTAGACTCAGTTAAACTGGGCGGCATCGAAGCCCGCAGCGTCTCTGCCATGATTGCCCCTGGTTTACAAGGTGACGCCCTGCTTGGCATGAGCTTTTTAGGCCGCATGGACGTCCGTTTATACAAAGGCGAAATGACGATTAAAGCCATTTAACTTCTAAATGATCACAAACACAGATCAAAGATTAATCGAAGCAATAGACTCGTCCATTGAGTTGCTTACGAATTTCTCTATACCGCTATATTTGAATGAAAGAGGTAGGCCAACACCTTTTGGCACTGGTTTTTTCGTAAAACATAATGATGATATATACCTTGTAACGGCTGCTCACGTTTTAGACAAAGCTAAAAGTCATGAACTTTACTATTACACATCGCCGAGCGATATAAGGTATTTATCAGGCAGCATGGTCAGGAGCAAGAACAATGGCGACCGCCGCAATGACCATATTGATGTTGGAGTGGTAAAAATGAATGGCGGCATACTTCCGCCATATCCAGATGTAAATAAACACCCCATTGATATAACATATTTAACACCAAGCCATCTACCAAGGTCTGGTAAGCATTACTCCTTCACAGGGTTTCCAGCGACAAAATCCAAAGTTAGTAATTTCAATAAAAGTATTAAAGTTACTACATATTCATACCGCAGTGATTCAATACCTGAATCAGAATACGCTCAATATAATATCAACCCGGACACCCACCTCGTATTGCCTCTCAATACCAAGAAGGGATATGACAAGAATGGCAATCTGATGCATTTCCCAAAACCACAAGGTATGAGTGGCGCGCCTGTTATTGCCTTATACGAGAAGGGCGATGCCGACTCCAGAGTATTTCCAGTGGTGGCAGTCGCAATCGAACACAGGGTACGTGACAATATTGTAATTGCTACAGACGTAAAGTACGTCCTAGAGGCCATACACAATGCAATCTAACAAATCACTCAGATTCTTGCTTTTTCATATGGACTGAAAATGAAGATTAGTGCCTAATCAAGCATTCAAACTGTAAGGATACTCCCAAGCTCGCTAGGGGATGAATCACCAAGTTGATCGACAAAGCGCGATGACTAACAGACCGCTTAATTTAAACAATAAAAAAGCCAGCTTTGCTGGCTTTTTTATTGCTGATTACCTTTACGTAATCACTGTTGGTTTCTCACGCCCTGTTTTCGCTTTTAAGTCAGATAACTGCATTGCTATCTCAATCATTTCTTTTAATGCTTCTTGCGCATCTAAGTCATGCTTACTTGTATCGGGCTCATAAGCTTCTAAATAAATGCGAATAGTTGCGCCTTGTGTACCTGTCCCCGATAGTCTGAATACAATACGCGAACCATCTTCAAATAGGATACGTAAGCCTTGCAAATGACTTTGTGAGCCATCCACTGGGTCTGTATAAGAAAAGTCATCACAAGTTTTTATTTGATAGTTGCCAATGGTTTTACCCGCTAGCGCATCGAACTGGTCCCTTAGGTGGGTAATGACACTGTTTGCATCTTCCGTTGGGATATTCTCGTAGTCATGACGCGAGTAAACATTGCGTCCATATTCTGCCCAATGCGCTTTCACAATCGCTTCTACACTTTGCTGCTTCGCTGCAATAATATTCAGCCAACAAAGCACTGCCCATAAACCATCTTTTTCTCGCACATGGTTAGAGCCTGTACCGAAGCTTTCTTCACCACATAAGGTGACTTTGCCAGCATCCATTAAGTTACCGAAGAACTTCCACCCGGTTGGCGTTTCATAGCAATCGATGCCTAACTTTTCTGCAACTCGATCTACCGCACCGCTGGTCGGCATGGAACGGGCGACACCAGCAACGCCTTTCGAATAAGCAGGAATTAGCTGCGCATTTGCAGCAATCATTGCCAAACTATCTGAAGGCGTCACAAAGAAATGCTTACCTAGAATCATGTTGCGGTCGCCATCACCATCCGATGCAGCACCAAAATCTGGCGCATCATCACCGTAGAGAATATCGACCAAGTCATGCGCGTAGGTCAGGTTCGGGTCTGGATGCCCTCCCCCAAATGTTTCTGATACAGCACAGTTCATCAAACAGTCTGCATTGGCACCTAAGCGACGACCCAGCACCTCTTCTGCATAAGGGCCTGTCACAGCATGCATGGCATCAAATTTGACCTTAAAGCCACCTGTTAGCAAACCACGAATCGCTTCAAAATCAAATAGTTGTTCCATCAAATCTGCATAATCGTTAACGGAGTCAATCACAGTGACTGAAAAGCCGTCAAAGTCAGTATCGCCCAATTTTGTTAAATCCACATCGGGCAATGCCGCCACTTGATAACTGCTCAGTGTTTTGCTCTTTTCAAAAATTGCATTGGTGATTTTTTCAGGCGCTGGGCCACCATTGGCAGTATTGTACTTAATGCCAAAGTCTTCATCAGGTCCAGCTGGGTTATGGCTAGCAGAAAGAATAATCCCGCCGAGTGTTTTGTATTGGCGGATAATATTTGATGCAGCGGGCGTCGACAGAATGCCATGTTGTCCAACAAGGACTTTAGCAAACCCATTGGCAGCCGCCATTTTAATAATGACTTGAATCGCTTCTTTATTATAAAAGCGACCGTCACCACCAACCGTTAACACGGCACCGCTAGGAATCTCAATCGAATCAAAAATACTTTGTACGAAATTCTCTAAATAATGCGTTTGTTGAAATACTTTTACTTTCTTACGTAAACCCGACGTCCCTGGTTTTTGATCCTGAAAAGGCTGGGTTGCAATCGTTTCAATCATAGCTTCTCTTTTTACTGTTTTGGTTATCTTTATCTATTTTTTAAGCGGGCTAACATCCCAAATCTCTTTAGCATATTCAGAAATGGTACGATCACTCGAGAATTTAGCCATATTAGCGACATTCAAAATCGCACGCTTTGTCCATTCCTCTTCATCTTGATAGACCGCTGCGACTTCTTCTTGTGCTTCAACATAGCTCGCGTAGTCAGCCAGTAATAAATAACGGTCTTCATTCAACAAAGCATCGACAATCGGCTGGTAACGATTCGGCTCGTCCACTGAGAAGAAGCCTGAGCCAATCATATCAATCACTTCTTTTAGTTCAGGGTTATTGTAGTAGTAATCTCTTGGTTGATAGTGTTGCTTGGTCTCGGCCACTTCAGGTGTTGTCAAACCGAAAATAAAGATGTTCTCATCACCCACTTCTTCACGTATTTCCACATTGGCACCATCTAATGTACCAATGGTTAATGCGCCATTCAGTGCCATTTTCATATTGCCAGTACCACTGGCTTCAGTACCTGCTGTTGAGATTTGTTCAGACAAATCACTACCTGGGAATAAAACTTCTGCAGAGGACACATCATAATTAGGATAAAAAACCACTTTCAATTGATCTTTAACCGCGACATCTTCATTGACGATACCAGCGACATCATTGATGAGTCGAATAATGAGTTTAGCAAACCAATACCCTGGGGCCGCCTTACCTGCAAAGATCACGCTACGCGGCACGATTTTTCCACCTTCCCCTTTGCGAATTCGGTTATACAAGGTAATCACATGTAAAACATTGAGCAGTTGGCGTTTATATTCATGGATACGTTTGATTTGCGTATCAAAAATAGAATTAGGATTCAGCTTCACACCAGTCAAACTTTCAATTCTATTGGCTAGGCGCGCTTTGTTTTGTTGCTTAACCGCTCTAAATGCTTGCCTAAAATCTGCATCCTCAGCTAAGGGCGTCAATTTTTCCAAATGCGTTAAGTCTTTTTTAAAGTCATCGCCAATCACCGTTGTAATCAGTGCTGACAATGCTGGGTTCGCCTGATTTAACCAACGTCTTGGCGTAATGCCATTGGTCATATTGGTAAATTTATTCGGATAAATTTTATGGAAGTCGGCAAAAAGCGTTTCTTTCAACAACTCACTATGCAATGCCGCCACACCATTTACAGTATGACTACCAACAATCGCCAAATGCGCCATTCTGACGCGCTTACCTTGCGCTTCATCAATAATAGAGACACGGCTTAATAAACCCGTATCACCAGGGAAGTGATGGTTAACCATTTGTAAGAAATGATGGTTAATCTCAAAAATAATCTCTAAATGACGCGGTAATAACTTACCAAATAATTCTAATGACCACGTTTCTAATGCTTCTGGCATTAAGGTATGGTTGGTATAGGCAAAGACTTTTGTCGTTAAGCCCCACGCGAAATCCCAGTCTAGTGAATAAATATCGACCAGTTGATACATCATTTCCGCTACGCCGATGGCTGGGTGCGTATCATTAAGTTGAATCGCAATCTTATCAGGCAACTGTTTCCAGTCCTTTTTAGATTGCGGATTACGCTTACTGAGGAAACGCCTTAAAATATCTTGTATCGACGCAGAAACAAAGAAGTATTGCTGTTTTAAACGGAGCTCTCGACCATTAGCCGAGCTATCATTCGGATAGAGAATCTTAGAAATCGACTCCGTATCGTTACGGCCTTCTACTGCCTTCTCGTAATTACCTTCATTAAACTCACCTAAGTCAAACTCGTGAGCTGCTTTTGCAGACCAGAGCCTTAGTGTATTGACAGTCTCTGTATCATAACCAGGAACGGGCATATCATAAGGCATGGCAATAACATGCTCATGGTCAATCCAGTGGTGCTTTGTTCCCAGACCATCTGCCGTATCTGCCGCAACGGTTTTACCATAGAATTTAATCATGTATGCCGCTTCTGGCCGTTGAAACTCCCATACATTATCGTAGTGAAGCCAGTTGTCTGGATTCTCTACTTGCTGACCATTTTCAATGGTTTGTTTAAACATGCCGTACTCATAGCGAATACCATAACCTTCAGCAGGTAAATCTAATGTCGCCATAGAGTCAAGGAAGCAAGCGGCTAACCGGCCTAAACCACCATTACCCAAACCAGCATCATGCTCCATTTCAGCGGCCTCTTCCAAATCATGCCCTAAATCATTCAGCGCAGTGCCCACTTGCTCTTTGATACCAATATTGAGTGCAGCATTGGTCATCATGCGCCCAATTAAAAATTCGAGAGACAGGTAATAGAGTCGCTTCGGCTCTTTTTCAGCGTACGCATTGGCTGTATTTACCCAACGTTCAACGATATGATCTCGAACGGTGTAAGCTGTCGCTTGATACCAATCTCTTGGAGTCGATGCGTCCTCTGTTTTAAAGCAGGACAACACCATGTGATTTTGAATAGATTTTTTAACCGGACTTAGTTTAGGTAATGCGGTTTTTGATGACTTACTAGGCTTCATGACTACCCTTTGAATAACAATAATAATTTAATTGGAAGTGATATCTTGATAAAGCAATAAATATGCCTTGGCACTCTGTGACCAACTGACATCTAGCTGCATGCCATGGCGTTGGATTTCACGCCAGATTTTTGGCTGTTGCCAATACGTAATCGCCTCCAAAATACGCGCCTTTAATGCCGTCTCATTCACATCATCTATCACAAATCCTGTAGCCGTTTTATTGCGCAATGTTGCTTTCGTTGTATCGATAACTGAGTCAGCAAGCCCACCTGTTGCCGAGACGATAGGCGGCGTACCATAAGCCATCCCATACATCTGGTTAAGCCCACAAGGCTCAAAACGAGATGGCATGATAAACATATCTGCGCCTGCCATAATGTTATGAGATAACGGTTCATTGTAATCAACTGTCACACTCATTCTATTGGGGTATTTTTGCGATAATATTAAAAATTGTGATTCAATTGTTTTATCGCCACTACCTAAAATCGCAAATTGGCAACCTTGTTCGATGAGTTTCGGGATAATGACTGGCAGTAAATCCAAACCTTTTTGGTGCGCAAACCGGCTCACTATGCCCAACAATGGTGAGTCGCTATTAGCCGCTAAGCCTAATTCTTTTTGCAATAAACGCTTTACCGCCTTCTTGCCAGCAATCCGTTTATTACTATAGTTCTTGAATAAATAAGGGTCTGTTTCAGGGTTCCAGACTTGCGTGTCAATCCCATTTAAGATGCCCGTTAGATCTGCATTACGGCTCTCTAACAAGCCTTCCATACCAAAGCCAAAGGCTTCCGTCTGAATTTCTTTGGCGTAGGTCGGGCTTACTGTCGTTAATTGATCGGCATAATACAGGCCTGCTTTCAAGAACGACAATTGACCATAATATTCAAATCCTTCTATTTGATAATGTGCGGCTGGCAATGTCAGCTCATGCATCCAGCCCGCATCAAAACAGCCTTGATACGCAAGGTTATGAACACTAAAAACAGACTTCACATCGACTTGATCAACTAGCTTAAGATACAGTGGCACTAGGCCTGTTTGCCAATCATTACAGTGCACAACATCAGGCTGCCATCCAGCATAAGGACTGTCTTGGCGGCATAACAAGCTAGCCACACGAGACAACAAAGCAAAGCGGAGTGGATTATCTTCCCAGTCATCACCGCTCGCATCAGCATAAGGTCCACCATCTCGTTCATACAAAGCAGATTGCAGCACAATCACTTCAACTGGCACCTCCCCTGCACGACTGGGCAAGGTGCCTAGCATTAATTGACAAGGCTGCCCTAAGACATTGAGATGCGCCAATGTGGTCAATGGGCCGATATTGTCTAATACAGCAGGATAACCTGGGAGTAACACTTTCACGCTACCGGAAAATGCGTCTAATGATTGTAGTGCCTTCGGCAAAGCACCACTGACATCTGCTAAACCACCCGTTTTAACTAAAGGGTAGCATTCAGAAGTAACGAATAAAACTTGCATAGGTGTGTTTCTAACTCAGCGTAATATTGTAATCGTAATGTCTAATCTTGCTAACTAAGCCAATGAGAGGATTAAGCCAGACAATGGTGGCAACACAATATTGATGGCTTGCGCTTGATTCATCCATGTCCCTGGCTCTGAATCCACGCCCGCGCCATTGCCTTGATTGCTCCCGCCATAGCAAACCGCGTCACTATTAAAGCGCTCAACATAATGGCCGGCCACAGGTACACCTAAACGGTAATTCTCTCGTGATACTGGCGTGAAGTTTAGTACCACAATGACAAAACTCCCATCCCTTGCACGGCGTACATAACTAATCACAGACTGTTCACTATCATGACAATCGACCCAATCAAACCCCTCATGATCAAAGTCTTGCTCATGTAAAGCATGCATGCCTTTATAGAGTAGGTTCAAGTCTTTATTGGCTAATTGAATACCCGCATGCCATTGCGCACCCTCATAATCCGCTTCTAATAGATGCCAATCAAGGCTAGTGTTCACACTCCACTCTTTACCTTGTCCAAACTCATTTCCCATAAAGTTAAGCTTTTTACCCGGTGTTGTCATCTGATAGGTCAACAACAATCTTAAATTAGCAAACTTTTGCCAACCATCACCTGGCATTTTATCGAGTAAAGAGCGCTTACCATGGACCACTTCATCATGCGAAAACGGCAAAACAAAGTTCTCACTATAAGCATAAAGTTGACCGAATGTTAGTTTGTCATGATGGTATTTACGATGAATAGGGTCTTCTTCGAAATAGGCAAGCGTATCGTTCATCCAACCCATATTCCATTTCATGCTGAACCCTAAGCCACCTGTATAAACAGGTCTTGAAACAGCAGGCCAAGCGGTTGATTCTTCTGCTATCGTTAACACCCCTGGGAAATTCTCACCAACAGTCATATTCAACTGCTTCAGAAACTCAATGGCCTCGAGGTTCTCTCGTCCACCATATTTATTTGGTAACCATTCACCTTCATTTCGGGAGTAATCTAAATACAGCATCGATGCCACTGCATCCACACGTAAACCATCAATATGAAACTGTGATAGCCAGAAATGCGCATTACTAATTAAAAAGTTGCGGACCTCATTGCGGCCATAGTTAAAGATGTAAGTGCCCCAGTCTTGATGTTCACCAAGTCTAGGATCTTCATGTTCATAAAGTGCCGTCCCATCAAAGCGAGCCAATGCCCAGTCATCTTTAGGAAAGTGTCCAGGTACCCAATCAAGAATCACCCCAATATTCGCTTGATGGAAAGCATCAATTAAATAGCGCAAATCATCAGGCGAGCCAAAGCGATTGGTTGCTGCAAAATAACCTGTGGTTTGATACCCCCATGATTCATTCAGCGGATGCTCAGTGACGGGTAACAATTCAACATGGGTATAGCCCATATCAGCCACATGCGGCACCAGGGTCGCCGCTAACTCGCGATAATTTAAATAGTGCCCCGCTTCACTTCTTTGCCAACTACCCAGATGTACTTCATAACAATTAAATGGCGTATGCATCCAGTCTTGCGTAGCACGCGTTTCCAACCATTGTTGATCTGACCACGCATAGGTGGATTGACTAATTTTTGCTGCATCCCCAGGCCGCTGTTCAAACTCAAGGCCATAAGGGTCTGTCTTAACGTGCACGTTAGCTGTATGCCGGTTACGGATTTCAAACTTATAGATATCTGCATCGGTTAAGTGTGGGATAAAAATTTCCCAGACGCCACTACTGCCTAAGGCACGCATACTATGCACACGCCCATCCCATTGATTAAAGCTACCAATCACACTAACGCGCTCCGCATTAGGTGCCCAAACAACAAAACGTGCACCCTGCACACCTTGTAAAGTCATTAAATGTGCGCCAAACGTTTGGTAAGCTTGCTGTAGCTGCCCTTCTCCAAATAGATGTAAATCATCCTCAGAAACGCTACTTTCGAAACTGTAAGTATCATGCGTCTCATAAGACTGCGTTTGCCCCTCTACCTTCAGTCGGTAAGGCACAGTCAATGCTTTTTTTGTCTGAGATTCAAAAAGTCCAGCGGCATGCTGTTGCTGCATGGGCTCCCATTTACCAGCAACGTCAATCGACACTTTTTCTGCATTAGGATAAAACACACGTTGTACATATTGCTTACCAGCTTGATGCTGACCCAAATAACTAAAAGGGTCATGATGTGTCGCATCTAGGATACGCTGTGCATCTAATGGAATATTTTTACTGCCTTTGGATTTTTGCTTACTCGCCACAGAATTTCCTTGATAACCAATACTCAATTATAAGGGCTTTAAATGAATATATTATAAAATTATTACTTATATCCATATTAGAGTTAATTCCTTGCTGACAACGTGGGTAGCAGTGGTAATATAGATTCATAACGCGAAGCAAGGAGAAGTAGACATGCCTAGAAACCAATTCGTTGAACGCAGAAAATTCAACATCCGCCACGACCCAAGCTCAGATCGTTTTATTAGTAACCTCACCAAAAACACGGTGGCGATTATTCTAGCAGGTGGCCGAGGTAGTCGTTTAAAAAACCTAACGGACTGGCGAGCGAAACCAGCAGTTCAGTTCGGTGGCAAGTTTCGCATTATTGATTTTCCACTCTCCAACTGCATTAACTCAGGTATTCGGCGTATCAACGTAGCAACACAATATAAAGCGCAAAGCCTGATTCAGCATATCCAACGTGGATGGGGCTTCCTCCGTGGTGAGTTTAATGAATACGTCAACATTATTCCTGCACAGCAACGATTGAAGGAGGAGTGGTACAAAGGTACTGCCGATGCTGTCTATCAAAACATTGATCTTTTACGTGAAGGTGGTGGCGAGTTCATCCTCGTGCTTGCTGGCGATCATATCTATAAAATGGACTACGGTAGGATGTTAGCAACGCATGCCCGCAGTCAAGCGGATATGACAATTGCTTGCGTGAATGTGTCCCTAGAAGATGCAAAAGGTTTCGGCGTTATTGCTGTCGATGATCAAGATCGTGTGATTGAGTTCGCGGAAAAACCAAACGAGCCAAAACCGATACCTGACAACCCTAAAGAAGCATTTGCCAGCATGGGTATTTATATCTTCAATGCTAAATTTCTTTATGAGCAACTGATTAAAGATGCTGACAATAAAAAATCGAGCCATGACTTTGGTAATGACATCATCCCTAGCATTATCAAGAAATACCGTGTCCAAGCTCACCGATTTACAGACAGCTGTGTTGGCGCGCAAGATGGCAATTATTACTGGCGTGATGTCGGTACTATTGACGCTTACTGGGAGGCCAATATGGAGTTAACTAAAGTGCTGCCTGAGCTAAACCTATATGACAACATCTGGCCAATTTGGACCTACCAAGAACAGTTGCCGCCCGCTAAGTTTGTCTTTAATGATGAAGGCCGAACTGGTAAAGCAACCGACTCTCTCGTCTCAGGTGGTTGTTTAGTCAGTGGATCTTGTGTCACAAGCTCCGTACTATTTTCAGCCGTGCACGTCTCTGACTTCTGCGCGATTGAAGGCTCAGTCATTCTGCCAAAAGTAAGCTTAGGCAAGAACGTCAAACTGAAAAATGTAGTCATTGACCGAGGTTGTAGAATCCCAGATGGCATGGAAATTGGCATTAATCCAGAGGAAGATAAAAAACATTTCTTTGTCTCAGATAAAGGCATCACGCTCGTCACACCAGACATGCTTGGTCAAGATTTATACCGTGCTATTTAATTAGCAGTTAGAAGTGGAACTATGGAAAAAACAAGCAAGCTATACCTCAATCTATATTGGCATATGCACCAGCCAGACTATCGTGACTTAACAACGAACGAATATGTACTGCCTTGGACATACTTACATGCGATGAAAGATTATAGTGATATGGCATATCACTTAGAACAAAATCCACAAGCACGAGTCAGCTTTAATTTTGTACCGATTCTTTTAGAGCAGCTACAAGACTATTCAAACCAATTTAGTGAAGACAATATTCGCGACCCATTACTCGCCCTACTCGCACATCCGAAGTTAGCAGAGATTTCGGTTGAAGAGTGTAAGCTCATTGTGGATAGCTGCTTTAAAGCACATCATGAAAAAATGCTTAAACCTTTTGAGCATTACCAACGTTTGCTGAATATCTATCAAGAAGTAGAGCCTGTGGGCTTTGATAACGAGTTACATTATTTATCTGACCAATATAAAGCAGATTTATTAACTTGGTATCATTTAGCATGGTGTGGTGAGAGTTTACGTAAAAATAGTAAGGTTATTCAATCTTTAATGGCTAAAGGCAAGCTGTTCACCTTAAAAGACAGACAAAAGCTTTTTAAAGAAATCAGAAAAACCATTGATGGACTCATCCCACGTTATCAAGCATTGGCAAAAAGTGGTCAAATAGAAGTCACCACCACGCCTTATTACCACCCGATTTTACCACTGCTGATTGATATACAGAGTGCAAAAGATGCGATGCCAGAAGCACCATTGCCGCATAGTCGAAGCTATCCAGGGGGCAGTAAGAGAGCCGCCTATCACGTCACGGCTGCGCAAGATTATCATGAGCAACTATTCGGAGAAGCACCAAATGGCATGTGGCCAGCTGAAGGCGCTATTTCGCATGCCGCACTCTCCACGATGGCGCAACATGGCGTTAAGTGGGCGGCGAGTGGGCAAGGCGTACTGGTGAATAGCTTAAAGAAAAATGATGAAGAGTTTGAAAAAGCCACCGATTATTTATACCAACCTTATAAAGTTACCAATGGTAAAGATGATATTGTCTGCTTTTTTAGAGATGACACCTTATCCGACAAAATTGGCTTTGAGTATTCCAATATGCATGCAACCGAAGCTGTGCGTGACTTTATTACCAGTTTAGAAGGTATTACCAAAGCGGATACCGAGCATGACAAAGTTGTGAGTGTGATTTTAGATGGTGAAAATGCTTGGGAATATTACCCCTACAACGGCTTTCACTTCCTCGAAGAGTTATATGAAGCACTGGCCAATCATCCTGACATTGAAATGACAACCTTTAGCGATATATTAGCTTTACAAGCATCAGGCAAACTTCCTGCACCGACACTATTACCGCAAATTTCAGCAGGCAGCTGGGTGTATGGCACTATGAGCACCTGGATTGGTAGCGAAGACAAAAACCTCGCCTGGGACTTATTGTGCCATGCGAAAAAAGTCTATGACAAACACGTTCAAAAACTGTCGGCAGATGAACAAGAAGATTGTGCACGGCAGCTAGCGATCTGCGAAGGCTCAGATTGGTTCTGGTGGTTTGGTGATTACAACACCTCAGAGAGTGTGCAAAGCTTTGACCGGCTTTACCGGCTTAACTTAGTGAATCTGTATGAGTTGCTCAAACAACCTGTCCCAGATAATTTGCAACAACCCATTAGCCACGGTGGTGGCCATTCAGAAAATGCAGGCACGATGAGGAGAGGCCAAGGTGCTGAGTGACTAACACCAAGCACAAGCAAGCAGGCGTGTTGCTACACATCAGCTCTTTGCCAGATGGCAATCTAGGAAAAGACGCTTACCGTTTTATTGATTTTCTGGTTTCAACAGGTGCATCAGTATGGCAAACATTGCCAATCAATATGCCTGCTAGTAACTCACCTTACCAATGTATTTCAACACATGCTGGCAACCCCGACTTTATTTGCCTAGAACAACTGGTCACAGAAGGGCTTATCACAAGTG
>SPJK01025907.1_pt1 | contig 13376 bp, 12 predicted proteins | sample 3741771 | NCBI WGS metagenome assembly SPJK01 (sample SAMN10925997, study PRJNA522277) | cold seep metagenome | isolation source: Elba SIP-enriched marine methane seep metagenome, extraction at timepoint T2 | place: Italy: coast of Elba, Mediterranean Sea | reverse complement strand
CGCCGCATACATCAACTGCGCCATGAACGAGACCCAATACAACGCTTTCATTGATGCCCTTATCGATGGCGACAAGACCGAATTCAAAGACTGGGAAAAAGATACGCCCTATTTCGAAGGGTGCCTGCCGATTGAGGTTATGGCTGAGCGTGGGCGCGAGACGCTACGCTTTGGCCCGATGAAGCCCGTTGGCTTGACCAATCCGCATAGTCCCGATGTCAAAGCCCATGCGATTGTGCAGCTTCGCCAGGACAATGCGCTTGGGACTTTGTGGAACATGGTTGGGTTTCAGACTCAGCTAAAATATGGCGCGCAAAGCGACATTTTTCGTCAGATTCCAGGACTGGAATCAGCGCAGTTTGCGCGCCTCGGCGGGATCCACCGCAATACATTCCTGAACTCACCCAAACTCCTTGATCAACGTCTGCGATTGAAGTCGATGCCGCGGATACGATTCGCCGGGCAAGTAACTGGCGTTGAGGGTTATGTTGAAAGCGCCGCTATGGGGCTGTTGGCGGGGCGGTTTGCGGCAGCCGAGCGTTTGGGCGTCGATCTTCCCAATCCGCCCGAAACGACAGCACTCGGGGCGCTCGTGAAGCATATCACGGGCGGCCATCTTGAAGGCAAAGCGACTTTCCAGCCGATGAACATAAATTTCGGTCTATTTCCGCCGCCTGACCCCAATCTCGTTCCGACCAAGAACCCGGAAACCGGCAAGCGGCTGCGCGGAAAAGACAAAGGCCGCGCAAAAAAACGTGTCCAGGCTGCACGAGCGCTCCGCGAGATTGACGCTTGGGTCTGTGCCGGCGGCCCAAGGAACGGTTCCTAGCGTCCAGATTGCTCAGATCAAACCTGGCTCACATTATTGAAGAAAAACGGCAAGATTAGACGCGAGTCCTCTCGGGTGGTGCCAAACGAAACTCCGGCATCGTGCCACAAATATCCACGAAAGATCGCAAGTCGGTTAAACCGCATCGGGATCATCATCCGGCGCTCCCACTTGTCGTGATCATAACCGTCATTCTCCAAAATGTCTTTGAGGGCAGACTGTGGATCGGGATATCCCGCCGCAGCCGCTTGACCGGGAAATGCGGGCGCCATTTCCAGTCCGGTGGGTTTGTGTCGAAAAAAGTGTGTTCCTTCTTGGCAGTGTTCATCCAGGCTCAAATAAATCATCGCCGACCAATGACAGATATCGACATGTACATCGGCACGGCTCGTATCACCTTCCATCGCCAGGCGCGGAACAGCGTGAGACGTGCCGTTTGTTTGCGCCGCGAGAGGTTCGTGAACAATCTCCCCAATCATTTTAGCGATGTCTGGAAAGCTCAAGGCCTGCGTGGCGTTCCGGCCAGGGTATATTTCGCCAGCTCTGCGTGATCGATAATCCAATCGCAGCGCAGCCTCGCGCACCCGATGTGGGTCCGGCAGAAAATCGTCAATGACGATATGTGTCAGATGCATAGCGCGATCCCGTGCTAAAACATCTCTCCCCAAGAGCTAAGTATCAGTCTGATTTTTCGAAACAAGTGGATTTTGGTGAACATTGGAAGGATAATGATCACCGTGACTATTTTACAAAATTCACCTGACCTATGGCGCTCTGTCTTTCCGAAGCCGCAATCCACCGACCATAAATATGATCGAGGGCATGCGGTCATTTTTGGATCTGATAACTATACCGGTGCGACGCGGCTGGCCGCTGAAGCGTGTTCGCGTATCGGGTCAGGCTTGGTTACGGTTCTGACGACCACTCAAGCGCAGATCTACCGCCAAACGCTTCCGGCGGATATTATGGTTCGCGATGGCACCCTGGACGGCGTGAACCGACCAGCGACCCTCCTCGCAGGGCCTGGTGGGTGTAACCAGGCGGCGGCGCAGGACCTTTCGGTTTCAAGCCCTGATCTGAGCCTTGTGCTCGATGCCGATGCTATCCGTCTTTGCAGTGAAGTCGCGCACGCGCGCAAGATTATCACGCCGCACGAAGGCGAGTACGAGCGCTATATTGGCCCCCTCAGCGGGGACCGAACGGAAACCGCGCGCGATGCCAGTCGCGAAACCCGTTCGGTGATTGTCCTGAAAGGTCCGCAGACGATTATCGCAGCCCCGGACGGTAGGGTTTGTATGAACACCACCGCCTCCCCTTATCTGGCAAAGGCGGGGACCGGCGATGTGCTTGCTGGGATGATTACCGGGCTGGTCGCGCAAGGCATGCCCGATTTTGACGCCTCATGCTCAGCGGTCTGGCTACACGGTGAAGCCAGCGTACGCATCGGCCCAGGCCTTGTTCCCCAAGACCTGATCGCAGCGTTGCCCGCGTTGATGGGCGAGATCTTAAGCTAACCGGGCTTTCGTCGCGCCGAAATGGCGGGAAATATTGTCGTAATCCTGGTGCGGTTTCCATTGCATCACACCGCAGAACCCGCAGGTCAGGAACAGAGTGATGTCGGCGATCGAGAAACGATCCGCCGCAATCCAGTCTTTCCCCTCCAGATGCTGATCCAGGCGTTCAGCAAACTTCTTGACGCTGTTTTCCGCCTTCGCAGCGGCTTCCGGCAATTGCGGCTTCTCAAGCGGCGCCATGATCGGACTGGCATTTCGAAACCAGGTGGCGAATTGCGCCATCATCATGAACTCGACGCGGCGATCCCACATTTCGATCAGTCCTTTTTCCCGAGCATCGCTACCCATCAGGTTGGGGTCCGGAAACATGTGTTCGAAAAAGCTGCAAATCGCACGGCTTTCAGTGATCGTTGTTCCGTCGTCCAGGACCAATACCGGAACCTGCGCGAATGGCGATAGTTTGCGGTATTCTGGCTGTTTGTGTTCGCCCTTCATGATCGAGATCTCGACGATCTCGACCGCGTTCAGTTTGCCTTTGGCTTTGAGGAAATTATAGGTCCGCTCCGGATTTACCGCTTTTGGCGCGTGATATAGCTGCATGAGGGCGCTCCTTGGTGCCGTATTTGTCTATTTGAATGCTTTTCGGATGCCGATCGTGACGTTGAGCGGTTCTCCAGGGAAGTATCGCTCAGCGCCGAACGCAAAGTCAGCGCGATCAGCGTAAAGCTCGTCGGTCAGATTTCGAATAACCAGAAACGTTTCCAATGAATCTGAGACGGCATAGTTGGTTCGAAGGTTGGCGACCAAATGCCCCGGATAAGCCTGCGTGTTGGCGGCATTGGTAAAGTAATCGCCAACGTAATCAGCTGAAACTTGCAGGGTGAACGCATCGTTTGGTAACCATGTCAGCGCCAGATTGGCAAGCCATTCCGGTGCGGTGTCAATATCGTTGCCATCGCGGATAATTTCATTCCCGGCTTCGCCGACGCGATTAAATGTATAGGTCTGATCCGACCAGCTGAGATTGCCTCCCAGTGTGACGGACTTGCTTAACACCCAGTTCGCCGCGATCTCGATGCCCTGATGTCGTGTGGATCCATCGGTGACGTTCAGACCATCTGAATCACGGAAGAAAAAATTGTCCTTGTCGGCCGTATACGCCGCGATGTCGAAAACCAGATCGCCGTGAAGTGCAGAGCCGCGCGCGCCAATTTCGAAACTGTCGAGGGTTTCGACATCGGCTTCCGCCGTGCCCTGTCTGGATTGCAGGCGATAAAGGTCACTGGCCTGCGGTGCGCGGCTGCCGCGTGCATAATTGGCATACAGGCTGACCTGGTCAGTCGCCTCATAAACCAGGCCGAGCTTGGGCGCCACAAAATCAAAATCGTCCGTCCGGTCGGCAGGAACGTTGAAGCGGCCATTTACCCCGACCGGCGCGTCGGTGTCGTAATCGTACGTGTGGGCTTCGCCGCGAAGGCCGCCAAACACGGTCAGCTTGTCGGATAAGGCCAAGTCCAGCTCACCCCAGAGCGCGCCCATTTGCGTATCGACGGTGTAGTCATAATGCGTCCCGACCGGAAAGCGCGCGTCGCCCGGGAAAAATCCAAACGGATCAGGCTGTGTTTCTTCGAGGTATCCGGTTGCGAAATCTGCATCAAACCCGGCGCGCCAGGTAACAGTCTCGCTCGCTTCTCGCTCATAGCGGGTCATTACACCGATGGCGCTATGGCCGTTTTCCTCGAAACTGCGATTGGGCAGAAAATGCTGCCGAAAATCCATGTACTGTGTGCGCGCAAATGGCGTGATCGCAAGCGATCCACCGGACACCTGGCGTTCGAGTCGGATCGCGCCTCGCGCCGACCAGGCGTCTCGATAGGCCAGAGGATCATCATTGCCGCGCGCAATGGCGCGATCTTCATAGGCATCCGGGCCTTGAATGAAGTCAGCGGTTTCCTGTTCCAGATAAGACGCCGACCCCCAGGCCGTGACATTCCAGCCCTTGAATACGGTCTCGACCACGCCCGAGCCTTTCAACTGCAACAGGCCGGTATCATCACGCCAGCCGACATCTTTCTGGGCCGAGAGTGACGCTCGGCCAAGATAGCCCTGGTCGACGATCAGATCGGTCTTATAGCGCCCAAGCGAGCCGTATGAGGCATTGAGCTGGCGCTGGGCCACGCCGCTTGGATCGGACAGGATAATATTGATCAGACCATGTACGGCATTGGAGCCGTATTTGGCGGATCCGGGACCGCGGACCACCTCAATGGCCCCAGCCGTCTCGTGATGGGGATCCAGCAGGCTGTTGACGTTGCCAAAGGCCGGAGACCGCGTGGGAACGCCGTTTTCAAGGATCAGGAAGCTCCCCTGCCCGGCGCCGCCCGTCAGAACTGGCGAACGGATTGCGATCAGGTGTTCCTGGCCGGAATTGGTGTGAATATTCACGCCCGGGAGAGAGTTTAGGACTTCTGCCGGATGATCTGCGGCCGTGGCTGAGATCGCCTCCGCGTCAAGGATTGAGAGCGCGCCCGGCCCTTCCGGATTTCTGTCGCCATAGGTGACAATTGTGGAAAGGATTTGATTGCTGCGAACCGGGCAAAATGGCGACGTGTCTGATGCCGATAGACCGCGCGCCTCAAGGCAGGCAATCTGGTCTGCGGTCACGTCTTTTTGCGCCGTCTCATAGGCAAATTGGGCCAAAGCCTGTCCGCTCAACGCCGTGCAGGCGGTCATAAGTAAAAATGTCCGGATCATGCGGTTTACTTAACTCCCGAAGAACAAGGTCGCAGGCAATGCCCCGACAACCGCCCCCGATAGACATGTCGCCAACGTTCCAGCTACCAGCGTCTTCCACGCCAGTTCAAGAAAGGTTGTGCGGCGTTGAGGTTCAATGATCGACAGTCCGCCGATCAGGATCCCGATAGATCCGAAATTCGCAAACCCGCAAATCGCGTGTGCCGTGATCATGGTTGATCGCTCCGACAGGCCTTCACCGCCCTCTCCGGCCAATTGCAGGAAGGCAACGAATTCGGTCAGCACTGTCTTGATCCCGATCAGGGACCCGGATTGCGCCGCTTCACCCATCGGCACGCCGACCATGTACATGATCGGGGCGAAGACCCAGCCGAGAATCCGCTCGATCGACAGCGGCGCGCCCATGACATCGGGGAGCGCGGCAAGTCCGGCATTGGCGAGGAATAGCAGCGCGAAAGCCGCGATCAGCATGGTCACGATATTGGCCAGGATTTTCAGGCCGTCCGACGCGCCCGTCGCGAAGGCATCCATCGTTGATTCGTACTCAAAATCGGGCTCATGCGCGCGCATTTTGGCATCGACGCTCTCTGGCACCATAACCAATGCTAGTGCGACTGCAGCAGGCGCCGCGATCAGCGATGCTGCCAACAACTGTCCAAGCGCATTCGGCAGGACGTCTTTCAGGAACACACCGTAAAGCACCAAAACGCTGCCAGCGACCGTCGCGAACCCTGCGACCATGAGAATAAAGATCTCAGAACGCGACATGCCTTTCAGGTAAGGTTTCACCAGAACCGGCGCTTCGGTCATGCCCATGAAAACATTGGCCGAAACCGCCAGAGACGTCGCGCCGCCGAGCCCCATGGCTTTACGGAAAACAAAGGCGAACCCCTTGGTGACCCAGCGCAGAATGTGCCAATGCCAGAGGATGGCCGACAGCGCCGCGACGACGATGATCAGGGGCAGCAAGTGAACGGCGAAGATGGGCCCCGGTTGCCCGGAGAGTTCTTCCCAACCGGCTTGCGTGCCGAATGTTGGTCCGAACACGAATGCAGTACCGTAAGCGGTCGCCGCGATGAGGTTATCGACGACGATATTTGCGGCAAACAGCGCTTCTCGAATGATCGGAATGCCAAACAGAATCAGGGCGAACGTGAATTGAATCGCCACTGCACCGAGCACAATTTTCCACGGAAAAGCTTTCTTGTTCTCTGACAAGCCCCACGCGATCGCGAAAATCATCGCGATACCGAGCAGCGCCCGTGCATTGTCCCAACCCCATTCCATCAGCAATTCCTCACTTGGTCATTTCCTCGCGAAAAGACCTAACCCGCTGATCTCGAGCGGGCTAGCTTTGTTGTCAGCCGTGTGAATTAGCCAAGCTTGCAGACGCAGATCTTGTGCCCATCAAGGTCGCGGAAATAGGCCCCATAGAAGCCTGGAACTCGCTGACCTGGCGCGCCATCATCGGTGGCGCCAAGTTCAAGCGCTTTTGCATGGAAACGATCGACAGTTTCCTGGTCCGCGACCCCTAGCGCGGGCATGACACCATTGCCGCAGCTCGCCGTTTGTTCATCGTAAGGGCCGCCGATGGCGAGCATTGGCTGCCCCGGTCCCGTGCCATAGAAATAGAGCCGGTCATTATCGAATAGCCGTTTCGCGCCCATCTCCGGCATCAACGCGTCGTAGAACGCGACGGCTTTTTCGGTATTATTTGATCCTAATGTGACATAAGCGAGCATTGCGATCTCCTGCGATTTATCTCCGTCTTAGCCATCACGCCTCTCCCCCAGTGACAAGAGGTAACGCAGCGTCGGAGGTTGACGTTGACGTCAGCGGATGGTGCATGGCGTTCGCACTCGCACAATGAGTAAAAGTCTTAGGAGTTACACCCATGTCCATTCGTTTTGATGATCGCGTCGCAATTGTAACAGGTTCCGGCGGCGGACTTGGCCGGCAGCACGCGCTGGAGCTCGCGCGCCGCGGCGCAAAAGTCGTGATCAATGATCTGGGCGGCTCAATGGATGGCTCTGGGGGAAATTCTGAAGCGGCCGAAGCCGTCGTCGCCGAGATCAAGGCAATGGGCGGCGAGGCCATCGCCAATGGTTCGTCGGTCGCTGACGATGCCGGCGTCAAGAAGATGATCGATGATACGATGAACGCCTTTGGACGTATCGACATTATCATCGCCAATGCAGGTATCCTGCGTGATAAGTCTTTCTCGAAAATGACCACCGAAGACATCAATCTCGTCCTCGACGTGCATTTGCGCGGGACGTTCAAGCCGGTTCACGCCGCCTGGAACATCATGAAAGAGCAAAATTACGGACGTATCGTCGTGACCACCTCCTCGACAGGTCTGTATGGCAATTTCGGCCAGGCGAATTATGGCGCTGGGAAGCTCGGCGTTGTCGGCATGATGAACACGCTGAAGATCGAAGGGGCAAAAAACAATATTAAAATCAACACGGTATGCCCTATCGCTGCGACACGGATGACCGAAGGCCTGATGCCTCAGGCGATGCTCGACAATCTCAAACCTGAATATGTGACACCCGGTGTGATGAACCTGGTCAAGGAAGACGCGCCAACCGGAATGATCCTGTCCGCGGGTGCTGGCGCGTTCTCAATGGCGCAGATCGTTGAAACACGAGGCGCTTTTGTCGGTCAAGGCGACGCGCTGACCGCCGAAGCTGTCGAAGCCAAATGGGACGAGATTACGGATACGTCCGTTCAGACCCATTTCGAATCAGGTTCCGGACACGGTCAGAACATCTTTGCCCGTCTGCAGGAAGCTGCAGCGAAAGCCTGATTTACGGGCAATTCATTACAAAAAATTAGAAACCGGCGACGCCCTATGGCCTCGCCGGTTTTTCTTTTCTATGCTGTTCGGGGAAAAGGGACTGAAGGGGAGTACTCTATGCGTGTACTATTCTTAGCACTCAGTGCGGCGTTGCTCGCGGCTTGCGGCGGTGGTGACGCGTCTGACACGGACGCTGATGAGCCCGAAATCGTCGAAACGATTACAGAAGAACCCATTCCGGTCCTTGATCCGACCGGTGAGGTTTGCGGTGGTATCGCAGGTCTGCAATGTCCTGAAGGCTTCTTCTGCCAGCAGGAACCCGGTCAGTGCCTCGAAATCATGCATGGCGCGGGCACCTGTCAGGCAAAACCTGAAATTTGCACAAGAGAATACCTCCCGGTTTGCGGGTGTGATGGGCAGACTTACAGCAATGCCTGTGAAGCGGCAGCTGCAGGTGCGTCTGTAGCGGTTGAAGGCGAGTGCGCGAGCCCAGACACGCAATAGCGCGCTAAAGTGTCTGAGACGCCCCCTCAGACAGCAAGGCCAGGCGATCGGGCATTTGCTCGTCGATGACATCCTTGGACTTACTCACCGTCCGTAGAATCTGGGGGCCTGAACTGGTTTCGATCGGCGTGACCAGCAATCCATTCTTCGCCAATTGTTCAATGAGCACGGCCGGAATCGTTTTAACCGCGCCAGCGAGCAGAATGCGGTCATATGGACCGTGCTCCTGCATCCCGGTCAGGCCATTGCCGTGTCGTATCGTGACGTTCTCAACGTCCAGCTCGTTCAAACGCTTCCGCGATTGTTCGACTAGGCGCTCATATCGCTCGATCCCGTAAACATGACGGCAGATCTGGCTGAGCAATGCAGCCGTATAGCCGCTGCCGGAGCCGATCAGCAAAACGCGCTCTTCCTTACCCGGTGAAATCTGCAGTGCCCGCAACAGTTTCGCGGTCACGATTGGTCGTGGAAGGCTCTGACCGCAAGGGATCGGCAAGGCGCAATCTTCGGCAACCATCTTTGCCAAATGCGGTGCCACAAACACGCCGCGGTCGACTGTTTCGAGCGCCGTCAGAACGCCGTCATCTGTTACGCCCTGGCGTCGCAGGGACAGGACCAGGCGTGCGGCACGTAGAGGGTCTGGAATCAGGTCGGCCATGTATCCCGCATCTCAGCGAGAAACGCCTCATGCGTCAAATCCACATGTAGCGGGCTTACAGAGATGTAACCGTCGTAAATAGCCCGCAAATCGGTCCCCTCGTCCGGATTTGAGAGTTTCCCGCGATAGCCGATCCAGTAATAGGCATTACCACGCAGATCTTCCCGTGCTTCTGTACGAATGATTCGTTCATCCCGCAGGCCCTGGCTGGTATAACGAATGCCCGCGACGTCTTCCGGATCGCGGTCAGGGAAATTGACATTCATCACCAGATCGTTCGGCCAGCCTTTTTCGATCAGCGGCCGGAGGACCTGCGCACCCCAGACCATGGGCGTTTCCCACGGACAGGAATGCGGGTTCTGGAAGCCCCTGGACTGGCTCAGCGCAATACTCGGCACGCCGTGCTGCATCCCGAACAAGGCGGCGGCGATGGTGCCGGAAAAGGTCGTGTCTTCGGCGATGTTCTGACCGGCATTGACGCCTGACAGGATGATGTCCGGGCGCTCCGGCATCAGTTCGTCCAACGCCAGCAGAACGCAATCGCTCGGCGTCCCATTCACGGCGAAACGCTGCGGGCCGATTTCGCGAACACGCACAAACTCGGTCAGCGAGATCGCCCTGCCCTTGCCGGACTGTTCCAGCTCGGGCGCAACTATCCAGATATCGTCGGACAACTGGCGAGCAATATGTTCCAGGACTTCGAGGCCTGGCGCATTAATGCCGTCATCATTGGTGAGCAGGATCTTCATTCTGATCTCCCTATATATGAAAGTACCAGGAAAACAGCACTCGCAAAGGCGCCGCCGTAAACGGTAATTGTCTCAATCGGCGCGGCAAACGTGTACAGGTGATGCCCGGACAGAGCGAAATGGGCGGCCGCGTGACCAATTAATACCCCGCAAAACACGCGGCCCGAAATCTGTTTCCAAGGCCCGAGAAACAGAGTCCAGATCAGCCCGGAATAGAGCGGGATGTGCAGCAGAACGAACACATTTCGGGCAAGCTCGTCTTCCAATCCACTCAAAACGGGGAGTAGTCGCCATTCGGCATGCGTCATGGCGTCCATTTCGTGGACGGCCAGGAGCGTCAAAGCCAGAACAAGGCTCAGATTGAGCCAGGCCTTCACGAAATCCGCTCAAGCCCGCCCATATAAGGGCGCAACACGTCTGGCACGGTGATGGAGCCGTCTTCGTTCTGGTAGTTTTCCAGCACCGCGACGAGCGTGCGCCCGACCGCGAGGCCCGATCCGTTCAACGTGTGGACAAATTCAGGCTTCGGCTTCGGAGAATCCTCGCTCGGAGCTGGTCGCCACCGGGCATTCATGCGGCGGCCCTGAAAGTCGCCGCAATAGGAGCAAGAGCTGATCTCACGGTAAGTATCCTGGCTCGGCAACCAGACTTCGAGGTCATAGGTCTTACGCGCCCCAAATCCCATATCGCCGGTGCAGAGCAGCATCCGCCGATACGGCAGGTCGAGTGCCTCAAGAATGCCTTCTGCGCACTTGGTCATACGCTCCAGCTCCGCGAGGCCTTCGTTCTCGTCGCGCACGATGGAGACCATTTCGACTTTGTTGAACTGGTGCACGCGGATCATGCCTTTGGTGTCTCGACCGGCACTCCCGGCTTCGGAGCGGAAGCATGGGGTGTGGCCGGTCATGCGGATGGGCAACTGCTCCGTTCCGAGGATTTGCTCGCGAATTAGGTTGGTGAGCGAAATTTCCGACGTCGCGATCAACCAATGGCCGTTCGTGGTCTGAAATGATTCCTCGCCAAATTTTGGAAGCTGCCCTGTGCCGACCATTGCTTCTGGCCGGACAAGAAGCGGAGGATTGACCTCCTCATAGCCATTTTTGAGCGTTTGCGTGTCGAGCATGAATGTCGCAAGGGCACGATCCAGACGCGCCAGCTGACCACGCAACGCAACGAAACGTGCCCCGCTCATCGCGGCGGCGGCCTCGAAGTCCATCAAAGGTTGGCCAATCTCGTTCTTCAGACCGGCACCGAGATCAGCGTGGTCGTGAACATTGTTTCGGCCGCCCAATCGCGCATTGGGTTCGCCCCATTTGTGCTGCTCGACATTGCCGGCTTCGTCTTCGCCTTCCGGCACATCCGGCATCGGGATGTTGGGCGTGCCGAGGAGCAGTTTATCCAGCTCCTCCCGCGCGGCGGCTTCCTGTTCGCCGGCAGCCTCGATCACGCCCTTGGCGTCAGCAACTTCTTTGCGAAGCTGTTCAAACAGAGCGTCATCGCCGCTCGCTTTGGCCTGGCCGATCTGTTTGGACTTGGCGTTGCGCTCAGACTCCGCCGCCTGCTTGTCTGAGACAGCTTTGCGGACGGCCCCGTCGTGATCCAGCATATGCGAAACCACGTCGCCGAGGCCTGTTTGCTTGCGCTCAAAACCTGCCCGAAAGGCGTCTGGATTGTCGCGAATGGCGCGAATATCGAACATGTGCTCGCCTCATCTTCTGTCGGGCTAGCGTTTAGAATGACCCGCCCGGGGCGTCCAGCGCCCTCTTCGCTTACTTGTCTTTGACCTGCGGTGCGAGGCGAATGCTGAGCTCGCGCAACTGTTCATCGCGAACCGGGCTCGGCGCCTGCATCATCAGGTCCCGTGCTTGTTGGTTCATCGGGAATAGCGTCACGTCACGGATATTTTCCGCGTCAGCGAGCAGCATCACCATACGGTCCACGCCAGGGGCGATCCCGCCATGCGGCGGCGCGCCATAGCGGAAGGCGTTGAGCATGCCGCCAAACTCGGCTTCGACCACTTCCGGACCGTAACCGGCCTTCTCAAAGGCTTTCAGCATCAGTTCCGGACTATGGTTTCGAATGGCCCCGGAGGACAGCTCAATACCGTTGCAGACAATATCATACTGAAACGCATTGATCGCCAGCAGGTCTTCATCAGTTTTCGCCGCTTCCAGCGCCTCAAGCCCGCCTTGCGGCATCGAGAACGGGTTGTGGCTGAAATCCACCTTCTTGTTGTCTTCGTCCCACTCATACATCGGGAAGTCGACAATCCAGCAGAACCGGAACACGCCCTGCTCCACCAGATCGAGGTCTTCCCCGACTTTGATGCGGGCTGCCCCGGCGAGCTTGTAAGCGTCGCTTGCTTTCCCGGCAGAGAAGAAAATGCCATCGCCGTCACCAAGCCCGGTATGTTCCAGGAAAGCTTTCAGGTGATCAGTGTCGAAGTTTTTGAGAACCGGATCCTGACTGGCCACAGCGCCGTCTTCGCCCGCGCGTAGACGTGCATAGCCGAGGCCCGGGGCCTGCATTTCCTTCTTGGCCCACTTATCCATCTCGTCGAAGAACTTGCGGGACTGGGTTTCAGTCGCTTTCGGCGCCGGAACAGCAACCACTTTGCCGCCGCCTTTGATGATTTTGGCAAAGATCGAGAAACCGGTCTTGCTGTCATCTTCGAAGAACGCGGTGACATCAACCAATTCTATCGGGTTGCGCAAATCTGGTTTATCGGAGCCATATTTCGCCATCGCCTCGGCATAAGGAATGCGCGGGAACGGTCCTTCGGGAACGGTGCGGCCTTTGCCTTGCCAGTCGGCGAATTCCGCAAACACACCGTGCATGACCGGTTCGATGGATTGGAAGACATCTTCCTGCGTCACAAAGCTCATCTCGATATCGAGTTGATAAAACTCGCCTGGTGAGCGGTCTGCACGAGCGTCTTCATCGCGGAAACAGGCGGCGATCTGAAAATAGCGGTCGAAACCAGAGACCATGAGCAATTGTTTGAACTGCTGCGGCGCCTGAGGCAGCGCATAGAACTCACCGGGATGAATTCGGGATGGCACGAGGAAGTCTCGCGCGCCTTCCGGCGAGGACGCCGTCAGGATCGGCGTCTGGTACTCGGTGAAGCCCTGCTCCACCATGCGGCGGCGAATCGATGCGATCACGTCCGCGCGTAAGATCATGTTGGCGTGCAGCGTCTCGCGCCGAAGATCGAGGTAGCGATGCTTCAGACGGATATCTTCCGGATAATCAGGCTCGCCGAACACAGGCAGTGGCAATTCGGCGGCTTCCGATTGTACGCTTGCTTCCTTGACGCGAACCTCGATCTCGCCGGAGGCCAGGTTCGGGTTTACCAGCTCGGCATCACGCGCCAGAACTTCGCCTTCAATGGTGATTACGCTTTCGGTGCGTAGACGCTCAACCACGGCAAAAGCCGGGTAATCCGGATCGAAAACACACTGGGTCAGACCGTAATGATCGCGCAGGTCAATAAACATGACGCCGCCATGATCCCGGCGGCGATGAAGCCAGCCTGAGAGTTTGACGGTTTGACCCACGTGAGACT
>SPJK01027273.1_pt1 | contig 13379 bp, 12 predicted proteins | sample 3741771 | NCBI WGS metagenome assembly SPJK01 (sample SAMN10925997, study PRJNA522277) | cold seep metagenome | isolation source: Elba SIP-enriched marine methane seep metagenome, extraction at timepoint T2 | place: Italy: coast of Elba, Mediterranean Sea | reverse complement strand
GGTCCCCCGCTTTCCCCCGTAGGGCGTATGCGGTATTAGCGTGCGTTTCCACACGTTGTCCCCCTCTACTAGGCAGATTCCTATGCATTACTCACCCGTCCGCCACTCGTCATCTGGAGCAAGCTCCAATGTTACCGTTCGACTTGCATGTGTTAAGCATACCGCCAGCGTTCAATCTGAGCCATGATCAAACTCTTCAGTTTAATATGCTCGATGCTCTCGCATCGTATCTCTTTGACTCAAGTGCTTCTGTTGACGTTAATTTTGAATTGACGTTAATATCTGCATTGAGTCCTTTTCTTTACTGCTAAAAAGTCCCTCACAGATACCCACACAAATTATTTCGATTCGTTGTTAAAGAGCGTGTCGGCTAACCGACCAGTCATCGCCTGACTGAGCTTGACTATTATATACATCTTTTATTTTCTGTCAAATTTTATTTTGTACTTTTTAAAAAAATGCCCTTCTTTTATTTTTTACCTTTATGTATATAATGTTAGATATTCTATTTCTTAACAGGCTCATGATCGAATTTCATCAAACCCTTACCTTAACAAAGTGTTATCTCTGAAATTTTGAGCTCAACTTTTAACTCCTCGTCATGAACAAATTTAATGACATTAAAGACAATTTAATCGATATGCTGGAAGAACTTGGTGAAGAACTGAACGCTACCAACGATTCAGATACAAAAGCTTTCAGAAACTCTGATACCAAACAAACAACCTCTTCAGAAAAGCGATCTAATACTAAACAAAGCTCTGAAGATGAGAAATTTCCTTAACCTTCCAAACCGTTGTGTCAATGATTATCCAGGATTATGAAAATATTGCTTTGTCGTTTTAAATACCAGTGTACTTAATAATACTAATGCGATTAAATTCGGAACTGCCATCAACGCATTCATGATCTCAGCTATTAGCCAAACAAGTTTTAGCTCACCTAGCGCCCCCAACGGAATGACGATTAGCCACAAGAATCTAAAAGGCCAAATAGATTTTTTTCCTAACAAAAACTCTACACATCTCTCACCATAATAACTCCAGCCCAGTAAAGTTGAAAAGGCAAATACTGCCAGACTTATTACAACTAAGTATCGCCCAAATTCAAACAGATTCCTAGCAAAGGCCATAGAAGCCAATTCAGGGCCAGACGCGCCAGAAATCCACGAATCGGTAACTAAAATCACTAATGCCGTCATTGTACAAATTATCAGTGTATCAATAAAAGTACCTAGCATTGCCACCAAGCCCTGCTTTACCGGTTCATCTGTTTTTGCTGCGGCATGAGCGATAGGCGCACTACCCAAACCCGCCTCATTTGAAAACACACCTCTAGCGACCCCAAATCGTATTGCCGCCCAAAAAGTAGTTCCAACAAATCCTCCAGCAGCTGCAGTTCCTGTAAAGGCGTGAGACATTATCAGTGCAAAAGCCCCCGGAATTTGTTCATAATTTATAATTATCACTGACAAACAAGCAGTGATATATAACCCAGACATAATTGGAACCATTTTCGCTGCCACTTTCGCGATACGCGTTACTCCTCCAATTATTACTGCGGAAGTTAACAACATAACAATTATCCCGGTGTATATTTTTGGAACATTGAATGTAGCTTCTATTGACTCAGCAACTGAATTTGCCTGCACCATGTTTCCAATTCCAAACGAAGCGATAGAGGCAAACATGGCAAAAAGGATAGCTAAAAAATTCCATTGACAGCCTAATCCGTTTCTTATGTAATACATTGGCCCACCAACATATTGTTGATGATTATCAATTTCCCGAAACTTGACTGCCAATAAAGCTTCGGCATATTTGGTCGCCATACCAAAAAAAGCCGTGACCCACATCCAAAAAATTGCCCCAGGGCCACCCAAAGAAATTGCTGTTGCCACCCCCACTATATTCCCAGTACCAATAGTTGCAGAAAGTGAAGTCATTAAAGCCTGGAATGCTGAAATCTGACCTTTTTCATGCGCATTACTTTTATTTAACAAAAGACTAAATGCTGCCGGAATTTTTCTCCAAGGAATTATTTTCAGACCTATCGTCAAATAAATACCCGTGCCTAGTAACAGGCACAACATAAAAGGCCCCCATACCCAAGCACTGATAACATTTAATAAATCTTCAATGACAATCATTTGATGATTTTTTCGGCTTCATCCATATGGTCATAATCCACACCTACACTGATAATGAAACTGGTTGCCTCTTCAATATCCATTTCAGACTTAAATACCTTGGTTTCATGAACGATAACCGTAAACCCAGATGTAGGGTTTGGAGAAGTTGGAACAAATAAAACATACATATCATCCTTTTTATTTGTAACATAGGCCGGAACCCATAATCCTTCTTTGGGATATTCAATATAAACGACTTCTCTATCTTCCTTCTGCTCATGCCCGGAAAACATATTAACTACTTTCTTTGTTACCCTGTAAACCGTATTTAAAAAAGGAATACGTTCGATAATTTTATCAATAGTTGATATCAGTGATGACCTTCCGATACTAACCCGGTGCCCTACATAAGAAAACAGACTAAAACTTACGACAAAGGTCAAACCTGTCATCCAATAATTATCATAATACCCATAAACAAATTTTATTAAATCGGTAAAACGGTCATTCATAAAAAATACAATCTGACCTATTACATAAATTGGTATAAACGCCAGAATCCCGATAAGAAAATTATTGAATATTTTTTTCATAGCCTGATTTGATTATTTAAAAATTAATAAAATACCTGAAACAAGAAGGAATCCCGCAAAAATATGAGCATACTTTTTATTATCTATATTGGTATACACCATTTCCTCTGTAAATAAAAACACAATAACACCTATTTGCAAAAAGCTCATATGCGCAGCCAGACTTAATTCGAACTCAGTGCCAATTAAAAACAAGGTCATTAATTGAAAAACCGCAAAGGTCGCATAGCAAATTGCCACAGTAACCCGAGTCATGTCTTTTTCATAATTTTTTCCATGAACAATGGCGGTCAGCAATGAACCTCCCAAATTAGTTAAGCCATGAATCAACCCCATCGCAAGTAAATATACCGTTTGATATTGCAGCATTTTCTGCATAAATGACTGTATAAACGGGAAATAATCTTTAATCGCAACAAAGATCAAAAATCCTCCGACTAATGCCCCGATATTGATACTTGTTGTGCTGGCAAAGATCAAAAAAAGTACGACCATGGGTATAGAAAAAACCAGGACGCCCTTATAGAAAGATTGATCAATAAAGCGATAGTGCTTAATGATTTGTAAAGCATTAATGGCAATTGATATAGGAAGCAGAACGCTGAGTGCGTTGACAAAATCATAGCCCAATAGCAAAAGAACGGGGGTTCCAAATAATAAAACACCCACACCGAAGATGGACTGGATCATTGCAGTAGCAATTACCGTTAAGAGTATATCCAGCGGCATATTATTTCCTTTTTTAATTATTAGATGGAATAGGAAAAGCTATTTTAGCCGGGAAATTTCAAAAATCCAGTATATATTGAAACCTTACACAGAAAACAGATTAAAATTCAACATGGTTCTATACAAACCACTGGTTAATGATTGTTTCCGTTTTGTTTCTCAAGGCTATTGACAGCAGGGAGCTGCCACTCAGGCTACAAGGACGTATTGACACCGTGCCTTGAGAGACTATATAGAAGCAAAATGTGCTTGGTATAGAGCCATGAAACTTAAAATGAGCAACACCAATACTTAAGATAAAAATATTCAGAAGACGATACATTTTTGGACTTGTAAAAATAAATCCTGAAATTGAAGATTAAAGCTATGTGTCGTAACATTTTCCAATCGCTATATTCAACAATATCTCCACCTCGTCAAATCCCATTTCCATTTCTTCCGAAATTTCTGCTTGATGAATGGAATACTCAGCATGCCCCACACCAATTTCTACGGGAATATCACTGGGCGTTCTGACATTTTCTAAAATGTTCTGTTTAATTCTGTTTGAGATAAATTCGGCTTTTTTATCTGCAACACCGGGTAATGCCAGTAAAAAATCATCTTCTCCAACACGAGCTGCAATATCCACTCCTAACCGAATGTCGGCCTTTACCGACTCAACAACTTTCAACAGCGTTGCAACCATTTCATACTCAGGAATTTGGTTTTTGATTTTAAATTGAGCAATGCTCAGATATAACAAAGAAAAAGGCAAGCCATTTCGTTTCGAATTATCTACTTTTTCTTGCAATCTCTCCAGAACACTTTCTTTTGCTAACAATTGAGTTAATGAATCAACGGCCGTATTTTCCTTTGCCAACGCTTCTTGAGCTTCTAGCCTCAAAACATTGATTATGCCAAGAGAACAAGCCAATAGAACACCTAATATCCAACTGAAATACCACATATCTTCTCCTTAATAGACTGAGTACTTATTTTTCTCTATGTCTTCAACGGTCACTTTTCCCCGCATCACTTTAAATATCCAGCTGGTATAAGCCACGATGATAGGAAGGAAAAAGATTGTCAGCCAAAACAATAAATTTAAAGTAGTGGCGCTGGAACTAGCATCCCATACTGTTAAAGAAACATCAGGATTTAGGCTGGACGGGATAATAAACGGAAATAATGAACTGATAACGGTCAAAACAGCCGCGGCCATTGCCACAGAACTACAAATTAGTGCTGAACCCGGCCTGTTCAACCAACTAAGCAACATAGTTAACAATGTAAATAGGCAAAAACTAACAGGAATACACCATAATGTAGAAAAATGCCCATAGTTATCCAGCCATAGACCTGATGCTTTTTTTACAGTTTTGGACAAAGGATTGGAGGGTGCATTTTCCATGACAACTGAACTGATATGATATCCATCAATCTGACTCAACCAGTATCCGCACAATCCAAATAAAACCAACCCGATAGAAGCAGACCATATAAGACACTTCTTACTTCGTACATAGATGTCACCGACTGTTTTTAGTTGCAAATACGTTGAACCTTGCATGACAAACAAAGTAAGACTAAATATCCCCATCGACATTGCAAAAGGGTGAAAATAACTAATCGTGCTTCCCTCATAACTGATCCTTAATGAATTATCCAGATTAAATTCAATGCCAAGAAACAAATTACCAAAAGCAACACCAAATACTATTGAAGGAACCAATGCGCCAACAAATAAGGCTCTATCCCAGTTTTCGCGCCAGCGTTTATCGGGTAACTTACTTCGATAATCAAACCCTAGCGGCCTTAAAAACAGTGCAAACAGAGTCAATAGTAAAACAAAATAAAAACAAAAAAAGGATACGGCATAAGCCAATGGCCATGCAGCAAATATTGCAGCCCCAGCAACAATTAGCCACACCTGATTTCCTTCCCAATTCGCCCCTATAGCGTTGATAACAATCCGCCTTTCATTGTCTGATTTGCCTAAACATAGCAGTAATACTCCCACTCCAAGGTCACCTCCTCCCGTGATAGAAAATCCAATTAATATAATGGCTAAAAACCCCCACCAAATAATTCTTAAGGTTTCATAATCAAAAATCATGACAGCTCTCCCTCATCAATTTCAAAGTGGTAACGTCCTGTATGAAGTGCACTGGGACCCAGCTTGATAAACTTCATCATCAAAAACATTTCAATCGCCAAAAAGACCAAATAAAATACTACATAGCCTGTAAGACTAAGGATAAGATCCGTTTCTGATAAGGTAGACGTACTCATAAATGTGGGTAATACTTCAGCTATTGTCCATGGCTGTCGGCCAAACTCAGCAACGAACCAGCCCGTCTCACAGGCAATCCAGGGAAAAGGTATCGTGTATAAGCTCAATTTTAAAACCCACTCAACCCGGCATTTTCTGATTGAACTCACAATGACTGCAGAAACAAAAACAAACAACATCAAGAAACCACAGGCAACCATGATCCTGAATGTCCAGAACAGTGGCGCCACTTTAGGCATTGAATATTCAACGGCTAATTCAATCTGCTCGGGTGTGGCATCGACCACATCATCATTGAATCGTTTCACCAATAATCCATAGCCCAAGTCTTTTTTGACTTGATTGAACGCCTCCATGGTTTCAACACTTCGATCACCTGCTTTTATCTTTTCCAACAGACCATAAGCAATCATGCCGTTTTTTATGCGCATTCTGTTTTGTTCTAGGATATCTTTAATGCCTGTAATCGGAATATAATTTGAGCGAGTCCCTATTAAACCCAACACCCAAGGAATTTTTACAGCATAATGCGTTGTTTTTAATTCCTGATCAGGTAATCCAACCACCGTAAATGCAGCGGGAGGCTCTTCAGTCTCCCATTCGGCTTCGATGGCCGCCAATTTTGCCTTTTGCACCTCGCCATCGGTATAACCACTTTCATCACCCAAAACGATGACCGACAAAACGGCTGCCAGACCAAAACCAGCTGCAATAGTAAATGAGCGTTGAGAAAATGCAGCATCACGCCCTTTCAACATGTAATAAGCACTGATACCCAGAACAAAAGAAGAAGCCGTTGTGTAACCCGCAGCGACAGTATGAACAAATTTAACCTGAGCAGCTGGATTAAAAATGATAGCTCCAAAACTGGTTACTTCCATTCTCATCGTCTCTATATTAAATTCGGCACCAACCGGGTTTTGCATCCAACCGTTTGCCACCAAAATCCACATAGCTGAAAAATTAGAGCCTAATGCAACCAGCCATGTTACGATCAGATGCTGACCTTTTGATAATTTATCCCAACCAAAAAAAAACAGCCCCACAAAGGTAGATTCCAAAAAAAAAGCCATCAAACCTTCAATTGCTAATGGAGCGGCAAACACATCTCCGACATAAAATGAAAAAAAAGACCAGTTCATTCCAAATTGAAATTCTAGAGTCAATCCTGTAGTAACACCTAAGGCAAAATTAATTCCGAACAATTTACCCCAAAACTGGGTCATATCTTTATAGATTTCCCTTCCCGTCATTATGTAAGTCGATTCCATTATTGCCAATATAAACGACAACCCGACAGTCAAAGGGACAAATAAAAAATGAAATAATGCTGTTATTGCAAACTGCCAGCGTGAAAGCTCTACCACTGTTTCTGATATCATCGCTTGATCCTGGAAAATTTATCGTTGTGTTTATTTACCCTGCTTTATCTTCATATCAGCTCAGGGAAAAATTGCCAAAAGGCAGCAAGTAACAGAAAAATCGAATGATTTAGACTTGCAAATACCATCTAAGCATAGGCCAAGTTGATTAAGCCATCAAGTAATTCAAGGTGTCAAAAATATAGAAATCATATTTCAAGCAAAATTGTTTCAATTCTTTAATTCGGACAACTCATCTGAGAATTCGCTTTTCTGGAGAGCCTGAAAAAAAATCTTGCACAAAATATGCGGAAAGCTTACCAGCTCCTGGCTTTAACCAGTTTTTTCAAAATTTTGTTCTAGATATTATTTATCCGACAATTCAATTCAGTAACGATTTTCAGTATAATTTGTTGGCTTAAGAAAACATGATGAGGAAATATGAGCATTCAACTGTCCAATCGGGTTAATAAGGTAAAGCCCTCTCCCACCCTTGCCATAACAGCCAGAGCTGCTGAGATGAGAACTGCAGGTAAAGATATAATAGGACTGGGCGCAGGAGAACCAGACTTTGACACTCCGGATCACATAAAAGATGCCGCAGTCAAAGCCATTGCAAATGGATACACTAAATATACCCCGGTAGACGGTATTGCAGAATTAAAACAAGCCATCATTGCAAAATTTAAAGCGGATAATCAATTTGAGTATGACCCAAAACAGATTCTGGTTTCATGCGGCGGCAAACAAAGCTTTTTTAATCTGGCACAAGCCTTACTAAATGAAGACGATGAAGTCATCATTCCAGCACCCTATTGGGTATCCTATCCTGATATGGTGCTATTGGCTGATGCGAACCCAGTAATCATTGAAACCAATCAAAAACAAAATTTTAAAATCACTGCCGACCAGCTTGCTGATGCCATTACCGACAAAACCCGTCTGTTTGTCATTAACAGCCCATCCAACCCTTGTGGCGTTGCTTACGAAGAGCATGAACTAAAAGCATTAGCCAATGTTCTGCTGAAATACCCGGATATTATCATAGCGACTGATGATATGTATGAACATATCGTCTGGAGAAAAGGCAGCTTTTTAAACATCCTGAATGTTTGCCCTGAATTATATGATCGCACCATGGTTTTAAATGGTATTTCTAAGGCTTACTCTATGACTGGCTGGCGTATCGGTTATGCAGCGGGTCCGATTGAACTCATCACCGCAATGAAAAAAATTCAATCACAAAGCACTTCAAATCCGACATCAATTTCTCAATTTGCAGCTGTTGAAGCATTGTCAGGTGATCAACGTTGCATCGATACCATGTTGGTTGAATTTAAAAAGAGACACGATTATGTGTTGGAAGAACTTAATTCGATTGATGGCATTGAATGTATTCCCAGTGACGGAACGTTCTATCTCTTCCCTAGTATCAAGTCGTTAATAGAGAAAATGGATAACATCCGTTCAGATCTTGATTTTGCTGAATTTCTTATCGAAAAAGCCGGTGTTGCCTTAGTGCCCGGCTCAGCGTTTGGTTGCCCAGGTCATGCCAGAATATCTATCGCGACCAGCATGGAAAATCTAACCAATGCCATGCAACGCATAAAACAAGCTGTAAGCTAAGTACTTGTAACCAGATATGACATTTAAGACCCGCTGAACAAGCGATTGTTCAGCGGGTTAGCTACCAAACAACTACCAGCTCTTCACCAGATCGCCAATTCGCAACCTTCTTAAATCTGACACAACCTCCATCTCAGCAACTGCATGTTTGGCCTGAACATCAGTAATCCGCACCACCCCTATCAACGTCTGTTCTGAAAAATCATCCGCTTGCTGCACAGAGTAAATACTTAACATATCACCCGGCTTCAATTTTTGCTGGGCACCCGCATCAAGATATACCCTTTTTCCCTTAATTTTTGTCACTCTGGCCATGAAAGGATAGCAGGCAAACAGACCCTGAATATCTTTGCTTGCCTGTTGTATGATATCGGATACTTTGTTTCCTAAAGGAGTCGATTTAAAACGTTCACTACCTACTGTATATCCATAAGGCACCCAAACATCGCCTACGACGGACCCACTATAACGCTGCTGAAATAATAAAGCTCCGCTAACACCGTCATGAACATAAATATCAATCCCCACTGAACGCCTGGAAACAAAATCCCTCATTATCGCTTTTGCCTGCGAAAATACACCCGCACCACGAGTATATTCACTGGACTCAACTTTTAAATCCCGTATCACCCCAGACAAAACATATTGAGCTTGATTCTTCTCCGCTAACCGGATGATTAAACGAGCTTGTTCACCCTCTGAAAATTCAGGTGCTCGTTCAGGTTTTTGATATATTTTTAAATGTGTTTGATTTCGTCCAATAAAATCACCGCTTTCCATCAGAATATTCATAATTTCCCTGGGTATACCCGCATATATATCCTGAGATTCATTCGCATTGATCTGTCCAGGCGTTACAATTGGAAAGCCTGTTGCTAAAATCCGTTTCCGGTAGGGTGACTGACAACGTAAGTCATCAGAAATAACGGTTAATAACTGCACATGGTAATAACCCTGTTCAATCCACTCATCCACCACTTTTGAACCGGCAAGAATAAATTGCAGAGAATCTTTGATACCGGCTTGCCTGGCCGCATTTCTTACAGCCGCATTAAACGCTTGTTTTCTGGCCGACAACGTCGCCTGATTAACGATTTCTGAACGTCCTTCAGAAGTTAAAACACGTTGTTGATAAGCCGGCTCTGGAATAGTATTTTTCAAATCCGTTTGGGAACAGCTTGATAACATCAGACTCATTCCACAAAAGATCAAAAAAATTCGCATAACCTGGGCTAAAAATAAGATTGATTAAAGATTAACTCTGAGAAGATAAAATATCTTAACGCGGTTCTTAATGCCAAGTTGACTGTACCCTCTGAATCATAAAGCCCTTTTTCCAGCAACGATTTATCCAGCTCTGATTTTTGCTGATTAAATCCGGCAACATGCATCCGTGATGAACAATCAGGCAATACACAAGACAGATTTACTGTATTAATTTTAGCGGCTTCAACCCCGGTTCGGCTAAATACCATCAAACCCGAGTCATCAATACAACGCTCAACAACATCTACTTGCCCATTAAAACAGCGGTAGAAGTCCTGACTCAAGTGCAAAGCCATAACCACCTGGTAACGGTTTAAATACCGCCCTTCTTCCAGAACATCAGCCTGCCGCAAAAATGTTTCCATATAATGGCGATAACTCTCATGCTTCATGACCTGATCAGCTACTAATAAGCCATTCGCCAAAGGCTCCCTATATAACTGCCGGGCTATTTCCTTATAGGCATTCAAGCGAGCACGATGCTTCAACTCTGTTCCTGACTGTTCAAGCGTATAACTATAACCACTTGCAGAAAGCATTTTCAAATTTGCCTCATTCAGCTTAACTTCTACAGTACGGCTGGCACAACCATATTGTAAAAACAATAGCATTAAATAAAACAAACAACGCTGCATATCATGCTCCAACAAAAGATACGAAATCCACCTGTTCTCTATATTCAGCTGAACAAGATCGCCAAACAACTCCAATCATTGAATCTGTTATCGGCCGCTGAATTCAATCCTTTATTAAGAATTGCTGGTTTTTGCTTCTGTGAATTCAAATGACCACAATTTTTCTAATTGATAAAAATCTCTGGATGCTTCAGTCATGACATGCACCACAATATCGCCCAAATCCAGCAAAACCCAGTCAGAACCCTGTTCACCTTCAACCCCCAAAGGCTGCATATCAAATTCCTTAACTTTCTCTAGAACATAATCAAGCAATGCTCTGGCATGACGTTCCGAAGTTGCTGTAACGACCAACATGTAGTCCGTAACACTGGTTTTACCGATAACATCCAGTACTTTAATATTTTCACCCTTTTTTTGATCCAACACCTGAGTGATAGCATCTAATAATTCTTTTGTTTGCATTAAATTTCTCTATACAACGCACATTGATTCCCAGATTCTCGTTGCTGGCAAAATGTTTGTAATTAACGTGACAGGTATCAGGTTAACGCCTGATATGACCCTCGCCTAATACGATATACTTCACTGAAGTCAAACCTTCCAGCCCAACCGGCCCTCTAGCATGGAGCTTATCTGTACTTATCCCAATTTCAGCACCAAGACCATATTCAAATCCATCTGCAAATCGCGTGGATGCATTCACCATCACAGAACTGGAATCCACTTCCCTCAAAAAACGACGAGCTATTGTATAATCCTCCGTCACAATGCTATCGGTATGAGCAGAACCATACATGTTAATATGTTCGACTGCCTGGTTGATTCCTGAAACTAATCTAATAGATAAAATCGGAGCCAGATATTCTGTTTCCCAATCCGTATCATCTGCCAAATTGCAATTTTTGAGTATTTGACACGTTTTTGCACAACCACGCAACTCAACACCTTTCTGTTCGTATCGTTTTGCTAGATCAGGTAAAATCTGATCTGCAATCGCCTCATCAACCAGCAATGTTTCCATGGCATTACAAACACCATAACGATGAGTTTTTGCATTAAATGCAATCTCTATGGCTTTATTTAAATCAGCACTTGCATGCAAATAAACATGGCAGATACCGTCCAGATGTTTTATAACAGGAATCGTCGCTTCATTGCTGATTCGTTCTATCAGCCCTTTGCCACCTCTCGGTACAATGACATCGACATATTGATCCATTTGAATTAACTGACTGACAGCGTTACGATCGGTCATTTCCACAACCTGCACTGCATACGGTGTTAACCCGGCTTCGATGAGTCCATCTCTAATGCATTCGGCAATAGCCTGGTTAGAATGAATCGCTTCAGAGCCGCCTCTCAGAATACAGGCATTTCCAGACTTTAGACATAAAGCAGCCGCATCAACCGTTACATTCGGTCTGGACTCGTAAATAATACCTATAACCCCCAGAGGCACTCTCATTTTGCCAATTTGAATACCACTGGGCCGATATTTTAAATCTGAAATTTCACCCACTGGATCAGGCAAAGCAGCCACTTGCTGCAAACCTTCAACCATAGCCTCTATTCTTTTTTCAGTCAGCTCCAGACGATCCAGCAAAGCTGAATCCAGCCCCTTATCTTTTCCTGCCAGCAAATCTTTTTGATTCTCTTCTACCAGCCTTACTTTATTTTGCAGAATCTTTTCCGCTATAATCAATAACGCCTTATCTTTAATTGCTGATTCAGCTCGGCTAATTTCTCTACCAGCCTGACGCGCTTGCTGACCAAGCTGCTGCATATAATCATCGATACCCATCAAATTGCCTTTCTTTGTGTTAACCGACTAATTATATTACATCAAGATACTGATTAAAAAATCAATTAGTTAGTAAAGCATGAAAAATATGACGTAAAAATACAGTGTGTTAACTACATCCATGCCACTAAATAATATTGTTTTTAAATCTAATCACGCACATAACGTTTGTAGACTGATTTTAGCATTTCAATTTCTGCCTGATCGGGAACCATCCAGCTATCAAACTGAATGTCCTGTAAAATTTGGCTTCCTTTTTCATCTTTATCCATCATTGTGAGAATATTCACCAATTCCTCTGTCTGATCGACCAGATTCGGCGCAAGACAAAATTGATGAAAAGCAAAATCTGTCACACTTTGATCTATCAATCGTATTTTTTTACGTGAAAACGATGACAGTCCCTCATAAGTTTTTTTAAGCAAAAAAGCCACATCTGCTTTTTTACGAATCAACATCTGTATCGCTTTGATTTCGTTACCTGCAAACTGGTAATTGAAACGCTCTGAAGATAAGCCCGTCTCATCACATAAAAAACGCCCTAATAAATAAACAAAACTCGCCTGTTCAGCCGTTATCACTGTTGTTTTTAACGGTTCAAAATCTTTCAATTCACGACTATCATCCGCTCGGGTTAAAACCACAACCTCATCCGCCTCTGAAACCGGTCTCACGATAGGTAAAAAGTTTCTTTTCTCAATCATGGCACAGGCATCAAAAGGTTTTGCAAAAAACAGATGAAATGCAGCGTTTTTTACATCATGTAATTGTTCAAAATGAATTGCCCTTTGCAGCTTTCGTTGAAGATACGTATTAAATAAATACCAACCGCTGAGTTGCTGCCCGGTTTGCAGACTAGCTACAAAATTCAATTTTCTTTGGACAGGCTCTTCAATCACCTCTGACTTAGCTTTTAATGACGCTGAAGAATTTATCATTTTCTGACTTTTAGGCCCACT
>SPJK01088687.1_pt1 | contig 13384 bp, 11 predicted proteins | sample 3741771 | NCBI WGS metagenome assembly SPJK01 (sample SAMN10925997, study PRJNA522277) | cold seep metagenome | isolation source: Elba SIP-enriched marine methane seep metagenome, extraction at timepoint T2 | place: Italy: coast of Elba, Mediterranean Sea | reverse complement strand
CGGAGCGTAGCGCAGCCAGGTAGCGCACTTGACTGGGGGTCAAGGGGTCGCAGGTTCGAATCCTGCCGTTCCGACCAATCCTAGCCCAACATCCAGGTGATCAAGGCGCCAAACAATATGAGGAGTGGCCCGTAACACACCAGGGTCACGAGGATCGCGTTGTACCGTTTCTTTTGCAATGGTCGTAGCATAACAAGGTCCATGCATAGAGAGTGCCAGTGAGGATTTCACAAACCCTTCGGCGGGGCGGAAATGTAAGCTTGTCTATGCCGCCAAGCCCGGGTAACGAGAGCGCCGTGCCCGCGTGGTGAAATTGGTAAACACAGCGGACTTAAAATCCGCCGCCCTGTATTGGGCTTGCCGGTTCAAGTCCGGCCGCGGGCACCACTTATCCTGACATTTTGAGTGTCGCTAAGCGCCGCCGAGGCTTTGTGCGTATTGCCAGATCGCGACGCCACCTGCGATCAGCATGACCAGCGTGGATCCCAACGCACCAATAGTTCGCAGGGGATGGGTGATATCGTCCTTTTTCAAGCCAATTGGGTGAGCGATCCGGGTCAAAATGTAGACTATACCAAGGCCGTGTAAGAGGATCGCAGAGGCGCCATTCAGCTCGATGATGGCCAAGGCGAGAAGCGTCAAAGCTGCGGTTTCGACCAGGTTTCCGTGTCGGCGCATGCGCAGCAATGTCTCTGGATCGCCGCCGTCCCCGATCGAGATTTTGGTTTTCCCTCGATACGTTCCAATGCCGGCGCCGAGAATGATCGCCAGAATGATGGTTAGGCCCGTATACAGGCCCGTAATCGGTATCGCAGTCATGAGTTCAGCCCTCCTTTGCCGTCGCTCGGTAAAGAGCCTGCGTCAGGTGCGGGCTGGGCGCAAGTCGTCGGGGGGCTGGCCACGTGAGAGTTGGATGCAGTGAAACGCGCCGCGATAAGCCTGAGCGCGCCTTCACGGCGATCTAAAAACGGCTTGCACAGGGTGTGCGATCAAGCCAAAGAGACGCTATGAGCGAGGCTTCTGATCTTCCAGACAATGATGGCGACGACGCCCGCGAACAGCAGGTCTCGGATCTTCGCGATGCGATCGATGGCGGCAATCGAGACTGGATCCGCGAAACGCTCGACGAGATGCACCCGGCAGACGCGTCAGACTTGCTCGAGCAATTGTCGACGGAGCGGTTTGAAGCGACGGTCGAGCTGCTTGGAGACGACCTTCCGCCGGAAATCCTGATCGAGCTGCGCGAGGAGTATCGCGAAGACGCGGTCGAGGTGATGAGCGATGAAGCGGTAGTCGAAGCGCTCGATGAACTCGAAACCGACGACGCCACGGCGGTTCTGGAAGATCTCGATGAAGACCGCCGCGAACGCATTCTGGACGAACTGGAACCTGAAGATCGGGCAGTTCTGGAAGCCAGCTTCGAGTTTGAGGAAGACACTGCCGGGCGTTTGATGCAGCGCGACTTCCTGGCCGCGCCGGAATTCTGGACAGTCGGGCAAACAATTGATTTCGCGCGAGATAATGCGGATGATCTGCCAACTGATTTTTACGAGATCTATGTCGTCGATCCGATGAACAAGCCGCTCGGCTATGTGCTATTGTCCCAGCTCTTGCGGACCGAGCGCGAGATCAAGCTCTCGGATATTATGGAGACATTTCACTCCGATATTCACGTCGATCTCGATCAGGAAGAAGTCGCTTATCAGTTCCAGAAATATGCGCTGGCTTCGGCACCGGTGAAAGATCGTGACGGGCGTCTGGTGGGGATGATCACCGTCGATGACATGGTGCATGTGATCCAGGAAGAGAACACAGAAGATCTCCTCGCGCTCGCCAACGTGTCATCGGCTGACGGTTCTGATACGGTCTGGGAATCGGTCAAAGCCCGCGCGCCGTGGCTCGGTATCAACCTGATCACCGCGTTTTTCGCATCGGCGATCATCGCGGTGTTCGAAGGCGCACTCGACCGTCTCGTCCAACTTGCGATATTGATGCCGGTGGTGGCGGCGCTCGCAGGAAATGCCGGAAGTCAAGGCCTCGCCGTCGCGGTGCGCGCCATCGCCGAACGTGAGATGGAAGGCAAAGCCGGGCGTCGCGCGATCGTTCGTGAGACGCTGACCGGGATCGTCAACGGCGTGATCTTCGCGATAGGCGTCGGCGTTGTGGCGCAATTCTGGTTTCAGGATGTGCGGCTTTCGGTCGTGCTCGCGGCCGCGATGTTGGCGAGCTTTATCTGGGCAGGGGTTTCAGGAATTATTGTGCCATTGGCGCTGAAGCGCGCCGGCGCCGATCCGGCGGTTGCGTCTTCGGTCTTCGTTTTGACGCTGACCGATACGATGGCTTTCTTCAGCTTCCTCGGCCTGGCCACATTATTTCTGTTGTAAAAACGGGATGTTGCGGGCGGCGCATAGTTTGCAGTCTCTCATAAACTGGATAGATAATCTGTCCCAAACCGGAGCAGGTGATGGCATTAAACATGCGCACATCTCAAGCGGGACTGGACGTCATCAAGGCGTTCGAGGGGTTTCGCGCACGCTCAGAAGCACTGCCCAATGGTCGCTGGATCATTGGATACGGGCACTTGCGCCGGGCGCGCGAAGACATTCGTGTCAGCGAAACCGAAGCCGAAGCGATCCTGCGAGAATATGATCTACCGCCAGTTGAACGCTACGTGATGCGCTGCGTGCTGGCCCCAATGACGCAAAATGAGTTTGATGCACTGGTCTCGCTGGCGTTCAATATTGGACCAAAAGCGTTTGCCGGCTCCGACGTGGTTGCTGACATTAATGGCGGCAACCGCCTCGACGCAGCGGCGTCCTTCGACCATTGGCGCCGCGCCAAGATTGGTGGCCGCGTGCAAATCGTCGATGCACTGGTGCGCCGCCGCGCCGCAGAAAAAGCGCTGTTCCTGAATGCACCGGGGCGGATGCCAATCGCCTCGTCGCGGCTCTATCGAGCTCTGCACGATTCCGAAGCGTTGCCCGCGCCTCCGCAACAACGCGAAATTTTGGTCGAGCATCGTTCTGAACCCGCACAAGCAACACCGCAGATTGAACAAACCAACATGCAACCAGATCGAACCGCAACAGAAGAAGCCGCAGAATCTGTGCGCCAGCAAATGGTTCGTATTCTCGGCGAAACCGACGCGCCGACTTCGACCGCACCCGCGTCGACGGATGGCGCGACGCCTGAGGAAATCACCGCAGCGATTTCAGAGCTCGCCGGTGAAGATCGACGATCCGGTGTGCAGAAATCAGTGTGGCCGCAGCGCGAAGACCTTCCGCCGCCGCCCTTCCTGGACCTTGAAGACGCCGAACCAGACGCCTCCGCTGCGTTTGAAACCGCCATCCTCACCCCGGAACCAGACGTGATCGACGATCTCGAACAGGTCGAAGTGTCGCCGGAGAGCATCACGCGGGCGATGGAAATCAATCAGGCGATGGAATTGGAAGACCGCGAAGGCAGTCTGCTTGCCGCACTGCCATTTGGAGCGCTGGCGCTGATCGGTGCGGCGCTTGGAGGGTATGGCCTCGCCAGTCAATTTGGCCTGGTGCAGCCAAATGAAGGGTCAGAGAGAAGTTTCGCGATGTATTTGCCGCCATTCCTGATCGTGCTTGGCGCACTGCTTTTGATCGTGATGGCGTACTATTTTGTGCGGACCCTGTTCGCAGAAGACTGACGCCCAGAACATTGGCATCGAGGCGCGGTGCTGATTCGCTCAATATCTGGTTTTGTCTCGAACAATCCGTGAAGTCTTGAGATGGAAGCTATGCTCGAACTATCGAGGATGTGATTACACGACGGCGAGCGTGCAGCACTTTTCTTTCAGGTCGCTCTCTTTCAAGGCCGTCATTGCCGCCTGGTAACCCGCTTCGACGGCCTCATCATAGGCTTTCCAGTCGCGCAGTTCGACGTCCTTGAGTTCGGGTAACACCAGAATATCGACAAGCTCGCGACCAGCATTCGGATTGACGCTGACGGTCGCTGATCGCATCAGCAATCCGGCGATTGGCGGGGCGCTGGAAAGGCCGTTACGCGCGACCCAGCCGAAAAAGCCGGGCGGGTTCACGAACTCGCTGGCATTCAGGCCTTCCGGCGCGCGCGCCACATCGCAACCGACAACGAAACCGCGCTGAAACTCGCGCATCACATCGGTCGGGAAATTGTTCAGGACGGCACCGTCAACGAGCACTTCGCCATCGTCGATGACGGGTGGTAGAATGCCCGGCAGTGCGATCGTCGCTCGTAAAGCTTTGCGCATCAGACCGCGTCGGTGAACGCGGTACGCGCCGTCGGTCAGATTGGTTGAGACGGCGAAGAACGGCATCTCCAGGTCACCGATTTCGGCTTCACCAAAATGTTCTTTCAGGCGGGCATCGACTCGGTGACCTTTGACCATGCCGACGACGGGAATGTTCCAATCGCCTAGTGGATTGGTCTCTACGAAGCCTTTTCGGATGCGGTATTCGATTTCATCATCGTCCCAGCCCATCGCGACGCACCCCGCGACGACCGCGCCCATTGATGCACCGCCAGCGAAATCGATCGGAATTCCGAGCTCGCGCATCGCTCTGACGACGCCAATATGGGCATAGGCGCGTGCGCCGCCGCCGGAGAAGACGACACCGACGCTGCGTCCGGCAATGGTTCTGGCCAGGCGATCGCAATGTTCGCTATTGATGTCCTGCCAATGAAAGACCCGAGCCGCACCGGCGGCGCGCAACCAATCAGCCGGACGGCAGGCTTTGCGGTCTTCACCATGATGTAGCAGTAAAACGTCGACGAGTTTCAGAGATTGTGCCGGAGAGTTTTCTTCCGGGAATAGCGGGTAAGACGGTTTCGCATCGGCGCGAGCAACAACCCAGATCCGATCCGCCTGGCGCATGGACAGGCGGTACCAGGAATTGTCGCCCAGCGTCGATATCAGGATCACGATATCGTTTTCGGCTTCGAGCGCATCAAAGAAAGTTGACGGTTTTTCGTCGCCTTCTTCCTCCTCAACAATGCGGGTTTTGGCGCCCAGTTTGACCAGCGAGTCGCGAAGCGATTCAGCGCGCAGGCCGAGGTCGATTGTTGGCGAGGTCGCGACCAGAGTGAACACTTTTGGCGCGGTCCGCCGATTGCGCTGATTGCCTTCGCGCAAGCGCGACAAGATCAGGCGAATCATCGCGTTGAGGATGTCAGGCTCGGCCGAACTGATCCGCTGAAACCCCTGGCGTGAAATTTCCAGCACTTCGCTGTCGCGCAGCGCATACACCGAGGACGAATGAGGCACATTATCCGGCATGCCATCACCGTCTATGTCGACGCCGCCTTGAAACATCGCCATTTCGCCAACCGGTTCGCCGGCGCGAATATGACCCATAAATTCGCTGCGGCCATCATGCATCGCTTTGAACGCGCCAAATGATCCTGACAGGACGAAAAAGATCGAATCCGACATTTCACCAGCACGAAACAACGGCCAGCCAGCAGGGACCGAAAACCAACGCGCTTCCTTACCCGCGGCGCGCAAGGCACGGCGGGGGACATCCTCAAGGAACTTAATTGAGGCCAGGGCAGGGACGACGTCCAAACTCATGCCACCAAATATACGCATTACTCGCTCTCCGTCACTTAGAAGCGCTACATGCAATTATGGGGCTATTTGATGAACGATTTGATGCCAACGGGTCACAAGCTCGGGATGACAGGCCGCACAGCCCCCGTTATGGCTTTTGAAAATTGGTTGCGGGAGAAACGTTTATGCCGGTCTTGAAGTCCAAGCTTGATGTCGCGAGCGGTGCCTATTCAGCCAATCGCAGAGCGATGGAAGCCTTGGTGGCTGAACTGCAAGAAAACACCGTGAAAGCTGCGGCAGGTGGCTCCGAGCGCGCCCGCGAGCGGCACGTCTCACGGGGCAAGTTATTGCCGAGAGAACGGGTCGAAAAGCTTCTGGACCCTGCAACGCCATTCCTCGAGATCGGTGCGCTCGCCGCGCACGACATGTACGACAATGAGGCCCCCGGCGCTGGAATGATAGCCGGTGTCGGACGGGTCGAAGGCCGCGAATGCGTGATTGTCTGCAATGATGCCACCGTCAAAGGCGGCACATATTACCCGATGACGGTGAAGAAGCACTTGCGGGCGCAGGAAATTGCCGAGCAGAACCATCTGCCTTGCATCTACCTGGTGGATAGCGGCGGCGCAAATCTTCCGCACCAGTCCGAGATTTTCCCGGATCGCGAGCATTTTGGCCGGATTTTCTACAATCAGGCAAACCTGAGTGCGAAAGGTATTCCGCAAATCGCATCCGTTATGGGCTCCTGCACGGCGGGCGGTGCTTATGTCCCAGCCATGTCGGATGAGACGGTGATCGTACGCAAGCAAGGCACAATCTTTCTCGGCGGTCCGCCGCTGGTAAAGGCTGCAACTGGAGAGGTTATCTCAGCTGAAGACCTTGGCGGAGCGGATGTCCATGCTCGCCAGTCGGGGGTCGCGGATCATTATGCCGCGAGCGATGATCATGCGTTGGCCATCGTTCGCTCAATCGTCCGCACCTTGCATCAACCTAAGCCCGAGACGGTCGGGTTGTCTGATCCCGCTGAGCCGCTCTATGACCCGGCTGAATTACACGGCCTGATCCCCAAAGATGTCCGCGAGCCCTACGATGCCCGGGAAGTGATCGCGCGATTGGTGGATGGGTCAGAGTTTCACGAATTCAAAAAGCTTTATGGCGAGACGCTCGTTTGCGGTTTTGCGCACCTGTATGGAATGCCCGTCGCCATACTGGCGAATAATGGCATCCTGTTCAGCGAAAGCGCGCAAAAGGCCGCGCACTTTATCGAACTTGCCGATCAGCGTCGCATTCCGCTTCTCTTCCTGCAAAATTTGACCGGGTTCATGGTTGGATCCAAGTATGAGGCAGGCGGTATCGCCAAGGACGGCGCAAAAATGGTGACGGCTGTTGCAACTGCGTCTGTTCCGAAACTGACGCTCGTCACCGGCGGGTCTTTTGGGGCCGGGAATTATGGCATGTGCGGCCGGGCCTATAGCCCCCGATTCATGTTCATGTGGCCGAATGCCAGGATTTCCGTCATGGGCGGTGAGCAAGCGGCGTCTGTTCTCGCGACGGTCAAACGTGACGGAATGGACCGGCGCGGCGAGAACTGGTCTGCGGAAGACGAGGAGGCCTTCAAAGACCCCATTCGCGAATTGTATGAGCACGAAGGTTCGCCGTATTATTCAACAGCGCGGTTATGGGATGATGGAATTATTGATCCGGCAGATACGAGACGTGTGCTTGGATTGGCCCTGTCTGCAGCGCTGAACGCGCCGTTTGATCCTCGAGGGTTTGGCGTTTTCAGGATGTAATTTGCGTCTTCGCAACGTTGAGCCTCATTAAAACTTGGACACAGCAGAGCGATGTTTTGTGAACGATCGCTCGCCGCGCCGGCCGCGTCGCGTCGCAAATACGGGAATGGGCGCTAACCCTTCCTTTCTGTCGTGAAAATAGCGTCATCCAGATTTCGAAAAGGTCACGGGTTATTACCGCTGCGGCGCGGCAGACTCGGTCTTGCCACACTTGGTGGTGGGAAACTTTGGAGTAATTAAATGACCCGATATCTGTTGATCCTAGGCCTTGCCACGTTTGCGCTCGGTGCGAATGCCGGTGAAAACCTGACCTTCGAAACAGTTGATGCCAATAAAGATGGCTTCGTATCCGAAAGTGAATTCGTCAGCTGGAAAACCAGCGCGGGTGACGCGACACCAGCAGAAGCATTGGTGAAATTCATCGAGATTGATGCCGACGCGAGCGGCATGATTTCGGAGGCAGAAATGCAGGCTGCCAAAGCCAAAACGGACGCCGATGATGGCACTGATTCACATCGCTCCGATGGCACGATGTAGCCACAGCACCAAAAATATCAGCATTGCCAGAGCGCCGACATTGCGGGGCGCTCTGGTGCATTTCCAGATCATTACAAAATGGTAACTACAATTGTAACACGTAAGCTTGTTACGTTTGTAGTGCGCCTTCCTCCAAGGGCGCTTACTCAAACTGTTCCAGGGAGGAACTTCTGATGAAAACCAAACTCTTGACCGGAGCTTTTGGCCTGTTTGCAGCAAGTGCGTTTGCTGTCGCTCATGCTGGCTCGCCAGCTGACTATTTCAACAAGATTGACGCGGATGCGAGCGGAATGATCACTCAGGCTGAGTACGTGGCCTACAAGACTGCTGACGGTAAGCATAGCGCTGAAGAAGCCAGCGAAAAGTTTGCCGCCGTCGCCGGCGATGATGGTGAGCTATCACTCGCTGAGTTCGAAGCGGCTGTGAAAAAGTCAAAGAAGAAGCATGGCGACAAAAAAGCCGAACGCTCTTCCTAAGCGTACAATCTGGACCTCTCCAAAGGAACGCGCGTCATTATGGCGGGCGTTTCTTTTTGTTGGTCGCTTGAATAACCCTTCGCATCCTGCCGATTGCGGTTAAAAGGGAAGTCGCAAAGAGAGAGGCATTATGAGCGAATACGAAACCATAGCCCTGGATGCGACGCGGGCTGGCATCGCGATCCTGACGCTAAACCGGCCTGACAAACACAATGCTTTTAACAGCCAGGTCATCGAAGAGGTGACGGATGCATTGGAGACTCTGGAAGAGCAGGACACGCTTCGAATGGTGATCCTGCGCGGCGCCGGAAAGAGTTTTTCGGCTGGGGCAGATCTCGAATGGATGAAAGCCGCGCAGCATTGGACGCGGGAAGACAATGAGCAGGACGCCATGGCACTCGCTGAGATGCTGCGCAAACTCGCCGAACTGCCTCAGATGACATTGGCGCTGGTGCAGGGCGCGGCGATGGGAGGCGGCGCAGGTCTCGTCGCCGCATGCGATGTCGCGGTCGCTGTAAAGGGAACAAAATTTCGGTTCAGCGAGGTGAGGTTGGGACTGACACCGGCCACGATCTCGCCGTTCGTGATCAATGCGATTGGTCCGCGCTGGGCCAAGGCGCTATTCGTCACCGCTGAGTCGTTCGATGCTGAATACGCCGAGAAAATCGGTCTGGTTCAATATGTCGTGGCTGATCTCGAAGAACTCGCAGGCATGGAAGAGCATGTTGCCGATCTGGCGATGGGCGCAGCGCCCGGGGCGATCCGTGATGCCAAGAATCTTGTGTTGGATTTTGCCGATGAGCCCTACAGCGCCGCGCTAAGTCGCGAGACCGCAAAACGGATTGCCGCGCGACGCACGAGCGACGAGGGTAAGGAAGGCCTGTCTGCGTTTCTCGAAAAGCGCAAACCGGATTGGACGAGTTAGATCACTCGACCCCTGGCAACATGCCAACGGGTAATCCGATATCTCTCAAGAACTCTACCGTCGCATCGCACGGATTGATTCCCGTCATGGCTTCGATCTGATTCTGGAATACAAACACGACCACGCCCAGCATGATCGCATAGATTACAAATTGCATCACGGATTTGAGCAGAAACGCTCCTGCGCTTCCGGCGACCAGTCCAACGCCGCCAAGGATCAATGCGCCGCTAATAGGGGTAAGGTCACTGACGCTCGCCGCCTGAGTGTAGCCGATATAGCCACCGACGCCTGCGCCGATGATGCCTGCGAGACTGCTAAGGCGGACGCCTGATGCATATGCCATTTGTTTCCCCTTACTCTTTCCTCACAGGTAGCTTAGGCGGTAAGAGGAGGCTGGGGCAAGGTTTATGACCAGCCGAACAATTTATTCAGTAAGGACGAAGCCAAATGATCTCATCGCTTCTGATCGCCAATCGTGGGGAAATTGCGTGCCGGATTGTGCGGACTTGTCGTGCGCTCGGGATCCGCAGCATCGCTGTCTTCTCCGATGCGGACGCGCGGGCCAAACACGTTCGCGAAGCCGATGAAGCCGTATGGATTGGCGCTTCTGCGGCGACGGAAAGTTATCTGGACGCAGACCGGATTATTGAAGCAGCAAAAGCGTCCGGTGCGGATGCCATCCACCCGGGCTACGGTTTCCTCTCAGAAAATGCGGCGTTCGCGAGCGCGGTCGCGAAAGCTGGTTTGATTTGGGTGGGACCGAAGGCCGGCACGATCGAAGCGATGGGTCTCAAAGATCGTGCAAAAGCGATTGCTGAAGATGCCGAAGTGCCGGTTCTTCCTGGCTATCGCGGTGACGCGCAGGACGCGAAAACGCTGACCAAAGAGGCCGAGCGGATTGGCTTTCCTCTGCTGATCAAAGCAGTTGCTGGCGGTGGCGGCCGCGGAATCAGGCTCGTTTCAAAGGCGAGCGAGCTCGCCCCGGAACTTGAAAGCGCCGTGCGCGAAGCCGAGGCCGCATTTGGCGATGGCCGGGTCATGCTGGAAAAACTGGTGGAACAACCCCGCCACATTGAGGTGCAAGTCTTTGGCGACAACCACGGCAATGCGGTTCACCTGTTCGAGCGTGATTGTTCGCTACAGCGACGGCGTCAGAAAGTGATCGAGGAAGCGCCAGCGCCGGGCATGCCGGACAAGGTTCGTAAAGCCATGTGTGATGCGGCCGTTAAGCTGGCTAAATCGGTGGGATACGAGGGCGCGGGCACGGTTGAATTCATTGTCGATGGAGCAAAGCCCCTTGCGCTCGACACGTTCTGGTTCCTGGAAATGAATACGCGTTTGCAAGTCGAACACCCGGTTACCGAGATGGTCACAGGAACAGATTTGGTTGAGTGGCAATTGCGTGTCGCGAGCGGCGAAAAACTGCCGGCAAAGCAAAAAGACATCAAACTCCTCGGCCATTCGATCGAAGCAAGGATTTGCGCCGAAGATCCTTCCGATGGATTCCGCCCGGGCGCTGGACTGATCGAAGAATTTGGCATGCTGGCGGATACAGAGGCAGATTGGCTGCGCTGGGAAGCGGGCTTTGAAAGCGGCGATCGTGTGCCTGCCGTGTATGATTCCATGATTGCGAAACTGGTTGTCTGGGGTGAAGATCGCGAACAGGCGAATGATAATCTCATCGACACGCTCGCGCATTTGCAGCTGGTCGGCGTGCCCGGCAATATCGGCTTCCTGCGCCGCTGCGCCATGTCAGATGCGTTCATCGACGGAACCCACCACGTCAATTGGATCGCGGAGCAGGGCGATGCCTTGACGCAGGCACCGGAGGCTCATCAACACACATCGGTTATGGCGGTTGCGGACATTATGCTCGGCGAAGACGGCGACGATCCATGGACTGTGCGAGATGGTTGGCGTCTCAACGCGGCGCCGATTGCGAAAACAGCGGTGGCGGTTGGTGAGGATGCTGATTGGTTTGATCCGTCGGAACATACCGTCTCTGAAACTGTCTCTATGCCGCTGGTAACAGACCTTTCTCCGCGACGTTTCGCGGTGACGACGGGCGGCGACACGGTCCAGGTCGAGGTGCCGGACTTCGAGGCTGAGGCCGAAGCTCTGGCAGGCGGCGACGCTGTCAGCGCGCCGATGCCTGGAAAAGTCATCGCGCTAAATGTCAAAGCCGGCGATGCGGTTGAAAAAGGGCATGTGGTGGCGGTGATGGAAGCCATGAAAATGGAACACTCCCTGACCGCTCCACGCGACGGCGTGATTGAAGCGGTCAACGTGGAAATCGGTGCTCAGGTCCCCGAGGGTGAGATTCTGGTGGCGCTGGAAGAGACCTAGCGCCTCGTTCGGTATGCATCGGCCCACCCTAGGGCTCAAAATCCAGAATTTGATATCGATGGTTGCGACAGCGATTCCACCGCTAAACCGACGGATGTCGACCACAGCCTACAAACCAGCATGGATCGAACTAAAACCACGCCGACCTGGGACGATTGGTGGGGCGAAGACTTAGATACACGCTCGGTTTTCTCGCGTGCCCAGGCCTTGCGCCTGTTGAACGCCCCGTTCCTTGCTGTTGCGCGACCGGCTCAGCGACCGCCGCAGGGAGATTGGCGAACTTGGTTGTTCATGGGTGGCCGCGGCGCAGGTAAAACCAGAGCCGGAGCAGAATGGGCACGATTTGCGGCGCTGTTTGGCGGCTACCCGACGCTGCGAGCAGTCTGACCATCGGTTTGACCTATCCGATCGTCATGGGCGAAGGTCGTGCGCGTATTTTGGCTGAACGCCGCTTGGCGGATACACTGGACACTGAAACGCGGACGATCTCACTTCCTCCCGAAACCGGGCCTGGTCTCGAAATTCTGGACCGCGTCGGATTGAATGGGGCGGAGTGGATCGTTCAGCGGATCGAAGAGCAGGGAATACAGCGGCAACTCACGCTTCGCGCGGCGTCCGGCGCGGTCGTTCGCAGCCAAAAGGTCGAACCGCCGGCGGCGAGTCTTGCGGCGACGGTTCCGGCAGACCCTTTTGGAACAATAATCGATGGGCCAGTCTTGGATCATCTGGAGGGTTTAGCTACTTTTGTGGCGGTACGCGGTGATCCTTGGTCTGGACCGGTCTCGATAAAAATGGGGACGGATGCAGAGACTTTGGGCGAGGTGGATCAGGTGTCTCAACCAGCGGCGATCGGGCGATTGCAAACAACGCTGAGCGCCGGGCCACTCGGACGATGGGATGAAGCGTCTCAAATCGCGCTCTACATGCCGGGAGAGGTGCTTTCGTCAGCGAGCGAGGCGGCGGTGCTTGCTGGACAAAACCGGCTCCTGGTTGAAAACGATGCAGGATGGGAGCTGGTCGCATGGCGCATGGCGGAGCTGATCGGCACCGACCAATGGCTCCTGTCTGGATTGCTCAGAGGATTGTCAGGCAGTCCCATTCAAGCGGCAGTTTCAGGGGCAAACGTGGTTCTTGCAGATGACAGGCTTGTGCCGATTGCCCTGGGAAAAGAGGAGTTTCGGCGCGAGTTTCAATGGCAGATTGGCGACGGCGAATTGATGTCGTTTACGGTTGAGGACCGGGCGTCGGCGCCGTGGCGGGTTGGGCATTTGAATGCCCATCAAACGGATGGTTCCATTTCGATTTCCTGGACCGCGCGTGGATCCGAGTTCGCTGATAATTGGGAGCATTCGGACCCTGACATGGACCTGTCATTCAAAATTCAGATTCTCTCTGACGGTGTCGTTATCGCAGAGCATATTCAGACCGAGAGCGAACTCACGATTGCCGCCAGCGAGGCCAATCTGGTCCGGGTCACCGCAGCCTCCGCGCAAGGCCGAGTGGGCGAGTGGGGTTCCATTCCGGTGTGAGCAGCTTAAGTGTGCACCGGAATGAGTCCGGAACACACGCGGCGATGAGTAAAGATCTTTATAAAATTCTCGGCGTTTCGCGCACAGCTGGTGCCGACGAAATCCGTCGCGCCTATAAACGCAAAGCCAAAGACTCCCACCCTGATCTCCATCCGGATGACGCTCAGAAAGCCGAAATCTTTAAGTCGGCCTCTGCAGCATATGAAATCCTCGGCGAT
>SPJK01022895.1_pt1 | contig 13385 bp, 13 predicted proteins | sample 3741771 | NCBI WGS metagenome assembly SPJK01 (sample SAMN10925997, study PRJNA522277) | cold seep metagenome | isolation source: Elba SIP-enriched marine methane seep metagenome, extraction at timepoint T2 | place: Italy: coast of Elba, Mediterranean Sea | reverse complement strand
GTTCCCCTTCCCGGTCTCACTCTTATCAATCAAAGACATGATCCTGAACGATTTTCTGCGGCAGCGGATCATGCGGGCGCGGCCGCCCGGCGACGCGCCAATAAACCCAGCCGCTGATGGCACCAGCGAGGGCGAAACCTGTCACAGTCAGCCAGCCGCTCCAGCTGCCATCCCTGGCTATCGCCATCCCGCTTATCCCCACAATCAACGCAGCACCGAGACCGCCGCCACCGATCATGTCGGCGAAGGGGCGGGGCCAGCGGATGGCGCGGATCACACCGGTCAGGATCAAGGCAGGTATGGCTGTGAAAAAGGCCACGACCAATCCGACAAGAAAGCCCAGGAACGGCGCGATCAGTATTGCACTCAATCCTGCCGCCACCGCGTTTTCGACGACAATACCCTGGTACAGGCCAAACTCGAGCGAAACCGCCACGCCCGCGACATAACAGGCAACCATCCAGGCCCCGATTGCCCGCAAGGGGTCTGCGCCGAACGCTGTCTTCCAGATCGTTGTCATGCCTGTGCCCTCCCGAGCCCAATCTCTCCATCCCCTCGGCAAGGACCGGGCCTCCCGGCGGCCAGCCAGTAGGCCAGACCGCCAACGCCGCCGCTGAAGGCCGCGAACAATGTCATTGCGATGCCGCGCGGACCGTCCAGAACCGGCCAGCCGAAGAGCTGGGCCAGTACCGCCCCCATCAAGGCAGCGGTGAGGAAATCCGATGCGCCACGCCGCCAATGTGCGGCGCGTTCGGCAAGGACAAGGAGCGGCATGGGAATGGCGGTCAGGAAGGCCACCAAGGCGGCATAGGCCAAGGCCCCAGGCAGAGCGCCGGCCAGCACGGCCAGAAAGCCCAGAGGTTCGCTCTGTCCGCCGGCGAGATCGGCGACACCGGTCGCCCAATACCCCGTCAGCGCCGTGGCCGCGCAACCGGTGAGCCAGGCCACCACCGGGCTGCATGTCCGGGGAGGCGTCACCGGCCCCGTCATGGCATTGAAGACACCCGCGTCTCGCGTGTCGCGGCCCGACATGCGGTCAAGTGCACCATCCCGCCGCGCCATCCGGGCCGCGTTGCGGGCCAACGTTCGCGGGAGCCTGTCATATGCCTTCATGTCTACCTCCATTCGTTGATTTCTGTTCTGACAGAAATAACTGATTTAACGAATGTGGCGGGGTGACGCAGGGGTTGGGGCTGGGCACAGGCGTTGTCAAAACCAACAACCTACAAGCCTTCTCATCCCTGATGGACGCCCGGCGAAGGCCGGGCGAAAGTCAGGGACCTAGCTGATGGCAGACATATAGATCCCCGCCCTGCGTCCCGCCTTCGCGGGACATCCGGCGGGGATGACAAGCAAACCCGGGCGACTGGGCCGAAGCCTAGTTACGGAAGCGGTTGGTGATCGGATAACGCCGATCGCGGCCGAAATTCTTGGGGCCGATCTTGACGCCGGGCGGGGCCTGGCGGCGTTTGTATTCGGCGCGGTAGAGCAGGTTTTCGATTCGTTTGACCTCGGCCTCGTCATGGCCGTCAGCGACCAGTTCGCGGACCGAGCGTTCTTCCTCGATCAGGCCGTAGAGGATGGCGTCGAGCACATCATAGGGCGGCAGGCTGTCCTCATCCTTCTGGTCCTCGGCCAGCTCGGCCGAGGGCGGCTTGGTGATGATGCGCTCGGGGATGACCTGGCCGACCGGACCCAATCCGACCTGGTGATTGGCCGAATTGCGCCACCAGGCCAGCTCGAAGACTTCCGTCTTGTAGATGTCCTTGAGGGCGTTATAGCCGCCATTCATGTCGCCATAGAGGGTGGCATAGCCGACCGCCATCTCCGACTTGTTGCCCGTGGACAGCACCATCGGGCCGAATTTGTTGGACAGCGCCATCAGCACCACGCCGCGGGCGCGCGACTGGAGATTTTCCTCGGTCGTGTCCGGCTTGGTGCCCTTGAAGGGCGTCGACAGGATGGCGTTGAAGGAGGCGATGGTCGGCTCGACATCGATGATGTCATAGCGAATGCCCAGCGCCTCGGCGCAGGCCTTGGCGTCCTCGAAACTCTCCTGGCTGGTATATTTCGACGGCATCATCACCGCCCAGACCTTGTCGGCCCCCAGCGCGTCAACGGCAATCGCCGCCGAGATGGCACTGTCGATCCCGCCGGACATGCCCAGCACGACGCCGGGAAAGCCATTCTTGCCGATATAATCGCCCAGCGCGCGGGTCATCGCCTTCCAGTCGGCTTCCAGACCGGATTTGACCGACACGATCTGACCGCCGGCGCCGAACCAGCCCTTGTCGGTGCGGACCCATTCGACGGCATCGATGGCTTCTTCGAAGGCCGGCAGGCGCTGGACCTCGCGACCTTCGCTGTCGCGCGAGAAGGAGGCGCCGTCGAAAACCAGCTCGTCCTGACCGCCAACCTGATTGACGAAGATCATCGCCTTGGGTGAGGCCCAACTGTCAAACCAGCCGGAGAAAGCCTGTTTGCGCTCTCGCTCGATCGTGCGGCGCCAGGGCGAGCCGTTGAGCGTGATGATCATCTCGGCGCCCTTGTCGATCAGCGCCCGCGGAACATCGCCCAGCCACAAATCCTCGCAGATCGGCAGACCCAACTTGATGCCGCGCCATTTGACGATATCCGGCAGCGGACCGGCCTCGAATACGCGCTTCTCGTCGAAGACCGCATAATTGGGCAGCTCGCGCTTGAAGCGCAGGGCGACCAGACGGCCCTCGTCGAGCAGGGCGACCGCATTGTAGAGGCAGGAGTTCTGCTTCCAGGGCAGACCGATCAGGATCGCCGGCCCGTCGCGGGTGATCGCCGCCAGCGCGTCCAGCGCCGACCGGCAGGCTTCGACCGCGGACGGTTTCAGCACCAGGTCTTCCGGCGGATAGCCCAGCAGGAACATTTCCGGGAAGACGACCATGTCGCCGCCGCGCGTCTTCGCTTCAGCGTGCGCGGCGCGGGCCTTGGCCAGATTGCCCGCCACATCCCCGACGACCGGGTTGAGCTGGGCGGTGACGAGGATGATGCGATCTGTCATGGCCGCGATTTAGACCGGGCCGCTGGTCCCTGCAAGTGGGTCAGGAGCCATAGGTCCGGGCCCCGTCGATCGCCCGGGCGGCGTCCAGCGCCCGCAGGCCGGCAATTCCCGGCACGGCGACCGGGGCGCCATCGAGGACCGAGGCAATGAAGGCAGAGACATTGGCCCCGAGGGAATCCCGGGCGGCCGGGTCATCGGCGAAGTCGGGATTGAGATCGTAGGGGGTGGAGTTTTCAAACGTCTTGGCGACGAAATCGATGTCCAGCACACCGGTTTCATATTCGACGCGCATCTTGCGATCGCGCTCGTGATGGACCCGGCTGGCGGTCAGGTCGGCCTCGCAGCCATTGTCGAACACCAACTTCGCCCGGGCGACATCCGGGTGACCGAAACGGCCCTTGTCGACCTCGCCCGTGACCGATTTGACCGCACTTCCCGACAGGGCAATCACCAGGTCCAGATCGTGGATCATCAGGTCGAGCGTCACCGAGACATCAAGGCAGCGCTCGGACGGCGGCCCCATGCGGCTGGCTGTGATCTTCTTCGGCGTGGCGCCGACGGCGAACAGGCCCATGGCGTTGAACACGAAACGTTCCTGGTGACCGACCTGGAGCACACAGCCATGCCTGGAGGCCAGCGCTATCAGCTCGCGGGCCTCTTCGACCGAGGATGCGATCGGCTTTTCGACCAGGACATGCTTGCCCAGGGCGAGCGCCGTGGCCGCCGCTTCGAAGTGATGCACCGCCGGACTGGCAACCGTGATCGCATCCACGCCGGACAGGAAATCCGCGAAATTGTCGAACCCCTTGGCACCATGCTTTTCGGCCAGCGCGAGGGCCCGCTCCAGATCCGGTTCATAGACACCGACAAGCTCAACCCGGTCATTGGCTGCATATTTCGAGGCATGGAAGCCGCCGAACACGCCGGCGCCGACGACGCCGGTCCGCAGGATGCGAGAATTGGATGTCATGAACAAAAACCTCGTTTGATGGCGCCGTGAATAGCGCTGCGGCTGTCACGATCAAGCATGCCATGCATCACCACTTGTTTCGGGCGATTGCAGGGCAGGCGCTGCGATCGCCGCAAGCCTGGCCCCACAATCGCGGCTTGCACCGCAACCGGCCCGGCTTAGGATGCCGCCGAGACAGGGGGAATGTGCGTGACGGAAACTCAAGGCAATCAGGAAGGCCCCGGCAATCAGGAAGGCTCCGGCAAACGCGAAGGCGATACCCCGCTGGATTCCCTTTCCATTGCGGTCTTCGATGTTGATGCGCGCATTTTCCGCACCATGCGCGACTATTTCCTCAAGCCGGTGACCGTCGCCACCGCCGGGATCGAGCGCGACTATACGCGCTATCTGTCACCGATCCGCGTCTTCATCGCGCTCTTCTCCTTCCAGTTTGTCGCGGCGGCCCTGTTTGGCACTCCGGTGACCGCGACGATCGAGTCGATGACAGCCACGGACCCCGACATTGATGTCGCGGCCTGGCTGGCAACGACGCGCATGGAGTTCGACACGCCACTCACCCTGGAAAGGGTCGAGTCCGAGTTGAGGGCTGTCCAGTCGCTCACCTTGTGGCCGCTGACCGTCCTGTCTTCCCTGCCCTACCTGATCGCGCTCAAGCTTTTCCGGCCCTCGTTTCCGATCTGGGGGCATGTGCAAATCTATCTTACCGTCACCAATGTCAGCTTCATTGTGATGATCGCCCTGATTCCCCTGCATACGATGGGCGGGGCCGGCATGGCGATCGGCATGGGGATCGCGCTGACGGTGTTCTATGTATATGCGGGCATCCTGCTGGCCCGACTTTACGGCAAATCGGTAACAGCCCTGATTTTGCGCCTCGCCGGACTTGTCGCCCTTTTACCCATCACCATGCTGATCACGATGATCGGAACCTACATCACGATCGACTGGGTGCTTGGAAACTCATTTGGCCTGGACCTCCTGGCCCTGATGTCGCCAGAGGCGCTTGCCGAAATATCCTCACCATAAAAATCAAAACGGGAGTTGGTTGATGAAATCGCGTGAAATCCATTTGAACGCCTATTTGAAGGGCGCACCGGATCCGAAATACTATGACGTCGTGGAAACGGACGTTCCCGCGCCCGGCGCCGGGGAAGTCCTGGTCCGCAATCTCTACATCTCTGTCGACCCCTACATGCGCGGCCGCATGAGTGGCGTGCACACCTATATCGCGCCATTCGGGATCGGCCAGGTAATGGATGGCGGTGCAGTCGGCGAAGTGATCGAAAGCAATTTCGACGGGCTGAAGCCGGGTGACCATGTCAGCTCGATGCATGGCTGGCGCGAAGCCTATACGGCGCCGGGTGCCGGACTGACCAAGATCGACACCTCGATCCTGCCACCGCAGGCCTTCCTCGGCATTGCCGGCATGCCGGGCCTGACCGCCTATGTGGGCCTCAAGCGCATGATCGACCTGCAGCCCGGCGAGACCCTGTGGATGTCGGCCGGTGCCGGTGCTGTCGGCTCATCGGGCATCCAGTTCGCCAAGGCGATGGGCGCAACCGTGATCGCCACGGCCGGTGGTGCGGAGAAGTGTGCCTTCGTGAAGTCTCTCGGCGCCGACCATGTGGTCGACTACAAGGCGACCGACGATCTGACCGCCGCCATTACAGCGGTCGCGCCGGACGGCGTTGACGGCTATTTCGAGAATGTCGGCGGCACGCATTTTACCGCAGCCCTCAACACGTTGCGCCGCAAGGGCCGCATCGCCGCCTGTGGCATGATCCAGCGTTATAACGACACCAGCGCCGCCACCCTGCCCGACAATCTGACCATGATGATCGGCAAGTCCCTGACCATTCGCGGTTTCATCGTCTCCGACCATGCCGACATGTTCACCGATTTCGTGAGCGATCTCGGCAACTGGATGGCCGCGGGCAAGATCAAGCCCGCCGAAACGGTGATGGACGGTATCGAGAATGCACCGGCTGCCTTCTCCGGCCTGTTCACCGGCCAGAATACAGGAAAGATGCTGGTCAAGATCTGATGACGAGCCGGGGCCAGGAAGACGGGGGCGTTGACGACAAGGTCGGCAAGACCCGCGTCCTCGAGGACGTGCTCGACGAGGTACTGAGCTTCAACTACCGAAGCCTTCGCACCTTGCGGGACATCTTCCTGCGCCCCGGCACCGTCGCCCTGGCTTTCCTCGACGGCGACAGGAAGCGCTACACACCGCCCATGCGGGTCTGGTTCGGCGTGCTGACCTGGATGTTCCTGTTGTCGATGGTCTGGGGCGGCTGGGGTGAAATCATCTGGCGGATTTCCGGAGACGGCGCGGCGTTCGGAGACGCTGTTCGCGAGGGGCGTCGCGACATGGACGCGGTCCGCGCAGCAATTTCCACCATGGCCGCCCTGCTCTATGTCCCGATTGAAGCCTTGCTGGTCCTGCCCGGCGTGATCGCGCTGAAATCCATGCGCAAGGGCATCAACTTCCTGCGATCCACCCAATGCTATTTCATTCCGGTCACGGCGGGCGCCGTCTCCAGCACGCTGGTCCTGATCGCCTCCAGCATTTGGCCCGACATCCTGAAATGGGCCTTTCCCATCAATACCGGAATATTCGTGCTGATTGCCGCGCAGGTCGTCCATGCCGGCTTTTCGTCGGGTATTGCGGGATTGATCGGCAAGACTGTCCTGCTGACCGCTGTCGTCACGGCACTGTCGATGCTGGCCCGGATGCTGACCCTTGTGATCAGCATTTTCTGGGCGCTGGCCCAGGTACCGCCTGTCAGTTGACCGACCCGTCCTGACTGGCCGCGTCGGGCAGTTGCAGCCAGAAGCAGGCGCCGCCGCTTTCCGCCGCCCGATACCCCAATTCACCGCCCATCAGCTCGGCCAGCTCGCGTGAGACGGCGAGGCCGAGCCCGGTTCCGCCATGGGACCGTGTCGAGCTGCCATCAACCTGGCTGAAACGCTCGAACACCGTCGTCTCGCTGCCGGGCGGCACGCCCGGGCCGTCATCCTCGACGCAAATTCGGACCGTGCCGGACGTGCCGGGTTCGACCCTGACCCGTGGCGCATGCCCGGCAAACTTGAACGCGTTCTCGACGAGACTGGCCAGCACCTGCACGGTCTTGCGGTAATCAGCTGTGACCTCCATCAGGCCGCGATCAAGCGCCTGCACAACAATATCGTCACGAAAATTCGCCGGACCACCCACGCTGATCGCTTCGGCGGCGGCCTGCCCGATATCGAACCGGCTCACGTCCACTGCGAGGGTTCCATCCTGGAGGGCCGCGGCATCCAGAATGGCATTGATGGTGTGCAACAAGGAGCGGCCGGACCGGTCAATCGTGTCCAGCCATTCGGTGGTTTCTGCCGGCCCGACACCAAGACGGAGAATTGTGACCCCGCCCAGAATGCCATTCAGCGGTGTCCGCAATTCATGGGATGTATTGGCCAGGAACTCGGTCTTCGAACGGTTCGCGACCTCTGCGGCAGTCCTGGCCTGTTCCGCCTGCAGGACAGCCTCACGCAATTGTTCATTGGACTCGCGCAAGCGGTCGGCATTGCGCTGCCGCTCGGACAACTCCATCGCCAGACCGATATACTCCGCGACGGCGCCGGCAAATGCGACATCTTCCTCGTGCCAGGGGCGTTGTTCGCCGGTCTTCTCACAGCAAACCACGCCGCGCAGTCCGCTGAGGTCACGGATCTGGGCATCGAGCATCGAGTGGATGTCGAGCACATCCAGATACCCGACCGCGAACTCGCAGGTTCGCGGATCTGTTCGCGCGTCATCCGCCGCGATCACGCGCGCGGTCTTGAAGGCTTCGAAATAAGAAGGAAAATCGAGTGCATTCAGGATGCCCTCGCTCGACAAGCGGTCATCCGGCGCCTCGTGCAGGCATTCGCAATGCAGGGCGGTGTCATCATTCCGGAGCAACCAGATACTGGCCCGCTCGACCTGCAACATGGCGGTCAGCGACTGGACGGCAACGCGCATGAACGCCGTCACGTCATCGCCGGTCTGCCGCCCGACCTGCATCAGCCGATCGAGTTCCGCATTATAGCGACGCAGGCGTCGTTCTGTCGTTCCAGACTGTTTCATGGCTTCTGGGCCAACGCCCGCCCTGCTAGTGCTGATTGAGAAAGGGTTCGCAAATCTTGCTGATTTGCTCCGGATCGTACGGGCGTTCGATCACGCCGGCGAGCGGAAACGGCGATAATTGCTCCAGCAATCCCTGGCTCATCGCGGCGGTGACAACCAGAATCCGCGGCAGCAAGTCGGCGCGTGTACGGCTGATATCCTCGACGACCTCGATGCCACCGACAATCGGCATCATGACATCAAGCACCACCAGATCATAATCGACATCGACGATCCGCGTCGCTGCACCGACACCGCTCGTCAACTCGTCAATCTCGCATTGGCCACTCAGCGACCAGCGGAAAATTTCACGATTAACGGCATCATCATCGACTATGAGAATTCGGTTGCGCACCCGGTCGCTGCTCCCTGCCCGTCGGAAGCAACCTTTCGCATCTTGATGCAAAACGCAATCAACTCAGGGTTAACGCCGGGTCAAGCGCCCGAGGGTCCAGCCGGCAGCGATCGCCGCGGCAAGTGGGGCCAGCGTCTCTCCCGCACCTGCGAATACCGCAAGCAAATAGACCAGCAAACCTGCTGCAAGTGCGAACGGGAGCATGCGAATCGGGCGATTCGTCGAAGCGGCGTTATGATGCGGTTCACCCTGATACATGCTGTTCAATGTACGCAATTTGGGGGCCGAACTGTGAAAAACCGCGTTTTACCGGGGAAATTGCAGCGATTTGGCCCGGATTCGCCTGTTGCAGCTTGCAATCACGGGCGGTTCTTGGCCTTGATGGACCGTCAACGAACACGCGACTACCGGACGGATACGATGACCGTACTTGCCGGACCGCGAACAACTGGGGGGAACCCTATGAACAAGTCTGATCTTGCCAAAGCCGTCGCCGAAAAAACCGGCCTGTCCCGTGCACAAGCGGGCGAAGCTGTTGATTCCGCCATCGAAGCCATCGTCGGCTCGGTGAAGGGCAATGACAGTGTCCAGATCGCTGGCTTCGGCACCTTCTATGCCAAGCACCGTGAAGCCCGTGAAGTGCGCAACCCGCGCACCGGCGAAACGATGATGTCCAAGGCTCGCACCCAGGCGGCTTTCCGCCCGGCAGCTGCCCTGAAAGACATCTGATCCAGCCTTTCAGGTACCGATCAAGTGAAACGCCGTCCGGAGATCTCCGGACGGCGTTTTTCTTTGTCTGGTATGTGACGCGGAATTCAGGCCGCGTTGGCAGCCGAGTTGTTGTTGCGGACCCGCTTCAGGCTCTCGGCAATGCGGAAGGCCATGTCGAGCGCCTGGTCGGCATTCAGGCGCGGATCGCAATGGGTGTGATAGCGCGCCGCCAGATCAGCCTCGGTGACCGTCTTGGCGCCGCCGACGCACTCGGTCACATCGCGACCGGTCATCTCGAAATGCACACCGCCGGGATAGGCCCCCTCGGCATAGAGTACATCCATGAAGCCCTCGAGCTCGGACAGGATGCGGTCGAAGTCGCGGGTCTTGTAGCCATTTGAGGTCTTGTGGGTATTGCCGTGCATCGGGTCGGACGACCAGACCACCTTGCGGCCGGCCTTGGTCACGGCGGCGGCGAGCTTGGGCAGGTTCTTGACCACATTATCGGCGCCCATGCGCACGATCAGGACGAGGCGCCCGGCCTCATTGTCCGGGTTCAGCGCGTCGATCAGCGGCAGCAGGTCGTCCGGCTGCATGGTCGGGCCGCATTTGACGCCGACGGGATTGGCGATGCCCCGCGCATACTCGACATGGGCCCCGTCGAGCTGACGGGTCCGCTCGCCGGTCCAGATCATGTGGGCCGAGGTGGCATACCACTGGCCGGTATTGGGGTCGCGGCGGGTCAACGCTTCCTCGAAGGGCAGATGCAGCGCTTCGTGACTGGTGAAGAAGTCGACCGCTTCCAGCGACGGCGCACTGTCGCGACCGATGCCGCAGGCCTTCATGAAGGCCAGGGCTTCGGAGATGCGCGCCGCGGTCTCGGCATAGCGTTCCGCCGCCGGGCTGTCGCTGACGAAGTCCTGGGTCCACTGGTGGACATTGTGCAGGTCGGCATAACCGCCTGACGCAAAGGCGCGCAGCAGGTTCAGTGTCGAGGCTGACTGGTCATAAGCGCGGATCAAGCGCTGCGGATCGGGCTCACGCGCTTCCGGCGTGAATTCGGGTCCATTGACGCTGTCACCGCGATAGCTGGGCAATGACACGCCATCAATGGTCTCCATGTCCGCCGAGCGGGGCTTGGCGAACTGGCCCGCGATCCGGCCGACCTTCACGATCGGCTTGGAGGCGGCAAAGGTCATCACCACCGCCATCTGCAGCAGCACACGGAAGGTGTCGCGCACCCCCTCGGTCGAGAACTCCTTGAAGCTCTCGGCACAATCGCCGCCCTGCAACAGGAAGGCCTTGCCCGCCGTCACATCGGCCAGCTGGCGCCGCAGGCGTCGTGCCTCGCCGGCAAAGACCAGAGCCGGACGCGCCGAAAGCTCGGCAATCGCGGCATCCAGCTTGGCGGCATCCTTGTAATTCGGCATCTGACTGACGGGTTTCGTGCGCCAGGATTGGGGGGACCAGGTCATGTTACTCTGCTGCTTTCAACTCCGGCGGTGTCCATTTTTCCTTCATGGTCACCAGCTCTTCCGCACTGGTCGGATGCACGGCGCATGCCGCGTCATATTGATCCTTGGTCAGGCCCGCCTTAACGGCGATCCCGGCCAGCTGGATCATCTCAGGCGCATCCGGCCCGACAATATGCACGCCCAGCACCCTTCGTGTCTCCCCGTCGACGACGAGTTTCATCAACATCCGGGATGCATCCGACGTGAGCGATGATTTCATAGGCCGGAACGAGGTCTTGTAAACATCAACCTGTGCAATTTTTTTGCGCGCATCCGCCTCTGAAAGGCCGACAGAGCCAACAGGAGGCTGCGTGAACACCGCTGACGCAATGTCTTCGTGATCATAGGCGGTCGGGGTGTCACCAAACACGGTTGCGGCAAAGGCCGCCCCTTCACGAATGGCCACCGGGGTCAGATTGACCCGGTTGGTGACGTCGCCAACGGCGTAGATATTGTCCGCGGTGGTCTTGGAATAGGCATTGACCTTGATGGCACCGTTGGGGTCGAGCGCCACACCGGCCTTGTCGAGACCCAAGCCGTCAACGTGCGGGCTGCGTCCGATCGCGTACATGACGACGTCAGTGTCGATATGGTTGCCATTATCCAGGTGCACGCGCTTGCGCCCGTCCGGCAGGGCTTCGATCTTCTCGAAGACCGTGTGGGTGATCACCCGGACGCCCGAGCGCACCAGTTCTTCATGCACATGGCTGCGCACATCATCGTCAAAACCGCGCAGCACGGTGTCACCGCGATAGACCTGGCAGACCTCAGCGCCCATGCCGGCGAAGATCTGCGCGAACTCGCAGGCGATATAGCCGCCCCCGGCGATCACGACATGCCGGGGCAGGCTTTCCAGGTGGAAGGCCTCATTGGAGGAAATGCCCAGCTCGGCGCCCTCGAGCTCCGGCACGTAAGGAGTTCCGCCGACCGCGATCAGGATCTTGTCGGCGGTGACTGTCCGGCCCGATTTCACCAGACGGATCGTGTGCGCGTCCTCGAACTCGGCCCGCTCCTCGATCACCTCGACACCGGAATTGTTGAGATTGCGGCTGTAGATGCCCGACAGGCGGTCGATCTCGGCATCCTTGGCAGCGATCAGCCTTTCCCAGCTGAACGAGGTCTCGCCGACACTCCAGCCATAGCTCTCGGCCAGCTTGAATGTCTTGGCGAACTCGCTCGCATAAACCAGGAGCTTCTTGGGAACGCAGCCGCGGATCACACAGGTCCCGCCGACCCGATACTCCTCGGCCACAGCGACACGCGCCGCGCCATGCTGTTTGGCCATGCGGGCCGCGCGAACGCCGCCGGAACCGGCGCCGATAACGAACAGGTCGTAGTCGTACTGGGTCATTCAAATTGCCTCATTGCGTGCAGCAGAGCCTAAAGCTCCATCACCCGCGCTTCACCGTCCTCGCCGACGATGACAACACGAGCGAGATTGATGAACAGGCCGTGCTCGACCACACCGGGGATGGCCTTCAGCGCCCTGTCAACAGCACCGGCATCCGGGATCGCCTCGCAGGCGCAATCAAGAATGTAATTGCCGCCATCGGTGACCAATGGCTCCAGCCCGTCGCCCTTGCGGCGCAACTGGACGTCCGGCGATTTGATCCCCGCCCTGCGCAAAGCCTCATAGACCTGGCTGGCAGTCAGTGAAAAGCCGAAGCGGTCGACCTCAACGGGAAGCGGGAACTTGCCCAGGGTCGCAACCAGCTTGCTCTCATCGACCATGACGATCATCAGATCGGACGCATGGGCGATGATCTTCTCGCGCAACAGGCAGGCGCCGCCGCCCTTGATCAGCTGGAACCGGCCGTCGACCTCGTCGGCGCCATCAATGGTGATGGCGATATTGTTGACATGGTCGACATCGATCAGCGGCACGCCATTCTCGGCGGCAATCTGGGCGGTGCGCTGGGAGGTCGGCACACCGCGCACGTCCAGACCGTCCTTGATCTTCTCGCCCAGCAGGCGGAGAAAAATCTCTGCCGTCGAGCCGGAGCCGAGCCCCAGCGTCATGCCGCTTTCGACATAGTCGAGCGCAGCGGCCGCCGCGAGCGTCTTCTGGCGCAGGGCCGTCATTGGTCGACGCCACCGAGCAACACGTATTTGAGTTCCGTAAACTCCTCGACGCCCCACTTGCCGCCCTCGCGGCCAATGCCGCTTTCCTTGACGCCGCCGAACGGGGTCGAGGCCGCGCCGACCATGGGCGCGTTGACGCCGATCATGCCGTATTCAATGCCCTCGGTCAGACGGTGCACCCGGCCGACATCCTGCGTGTAGATATAAGCGGCGAGGCCGAACGGCGTGTCATTGGCCATCTTGATGATGTCGGCTTCTGTTTCCGCACGGTAGATCGACGCCACCGGTCCGAAGATCTCCGAACACGAAACATCCATCGCCGGATCACCGCCATCGATCAGGGTCGGAGCATAGAAGGAGCCGCCCAGCTCCTCGATCAGGGGTTTGCCGCCGGTGACAATGCGGGCGCCGGCATCGCGGGCTTGGCTCACCAGCTGGTCGACACGGGCGACCGCTTTCATGTGGATCAGCGGACCGACCGTGGTCTCAGCGTCAAAACCGTCACCGGCCTTGAGCTTGGAGACGCGTGCTTCGAGCGCCGCGACCAGCTGGTCGGCAATGGCCGGCTG
>SPJK01092572.1_pt1 | contig 13386 bp, 10 predicted proteins | sample 3741771 | NCBI WGS metagenome assembly SPJK01 (sample SAMN10925997, study PRJNA522277) | cold seep metagenome | isolation source: Elba SIP-enriched marine methane seep metagenome, extraction at timepoint T2 | place: Italy: coast of Elba, Mediterranean Sea | reverse complement strand
TTACTGATTCGGCAACAGGAGCAGGCTCTGCTTCAGCGGCGGGCGCGGCGGGCGTTTCCTCAGACTCTTCGATATCTTCGAAATCTTCGAAATCGAGCGAATCTGCTGCTGAGCCCATCTCGATGCCTTCCATGCCCTCGACGCGGGCCAGAGGAGGTGCTTTGCCTTCGCGACGAGCCACGGCTTCTTTGAAGATCTCCAGCTGGGTGGTTGCTTCTTTGAGGGCTTGAAGCGCGGTGCCGATCTCTTCGTACTCAGGCTTCCATTCGTCCTCAAAATAGCGATTCTTCGAGGCGGCGTCCAAGGTTCCCGCAGCCCGTTTAATGAGTTGTTCGAGCCAGTTGCGGGCCACATCGCCCTCAAAGAAGATGCCATCTGCTCTATCGAGCAAATCCTTCGCGTTAACCCGTTCGGTTCTTCCTGCCATGCGTTTGTCGACTCCAGTTGGCAGCGCGTCTGGACCCCTATATCGGGTGTCTGCGCCGCATTCGCCGCACCCCTATATCTGGTGGGTGTGCAAAAACACCACCCCAAATACTACTGAGACGCGGAGGGCATGGGGGTCAAAACCTAGCCCAGCCCCTTTTCGGTGCCGCGCAGTGTAATGCCCCGGCCTCGCTTTGCCAGATTTTTTTACATTCTCCTGAGGAACAGTCCCGACAATGCGAGAAAACCCCAGCTAGACCAGGGCTCCGGGATGGGCTCGCAGCAGGACGATGGAGCGCTCCGCCAAAGGAACCATTGAACTCGGCCGTGCATCAAAGGTTTCAAACTCCGACCCTAATCGAGCACTGTCGAGAATCTGCTGCCACTGAAAGCTGCCCAAGATTTGCGGCATTTCAAAGTTTAAACTATCAGGATGGCCATTCATCAAAAGATAGAAGCTGTCGTCATGAACAGGCCGGCCATATCTATCTTTACCCAGCTGAGCATTGCCATTGAGAAATATTCCCAGCGCTCGAGCTTGGCTATTGTGCCAATCATGTTCCTGCATTTCTGCGCCGTCGGGGCGATGCCAAGAAATATCTTTGAGATCGGCATTGGGCAATTGATGCCCACGAAACCATCGCCGGCGCTGGAAAATAGGATGCTTGGCGCGAAGCGCAATCAGTTGCTGTACAAAGCGCAGCAAGGGTTCGTCGGCGGCCTGCCAATCTATCCAGGTTAGAGGAGAGTCCTGGCAATAGGGATTGTTATTGCCTCGCTGCGTCCGACCTATCTCATCTCCGGAAAGCATCAATGGTACGCCCTGAGAGAGAAAGAGGGTGGTTAATAGATTGCGCTGTTGCTGGGAGCGCAAACGACGAATTTCTGGCTGGTCGGTATGGCCTTCGACGCCACAATTCCAGCTGCGATTGTGAGACTCACCGTCACGGTTGTCTTCGCCGTTATCATAGTTATGCTTTTGCTCGTAGGAAACTAAGTCCCGGAGAGTGAATCCGTCATGACAGGTAATAAAGTTGATACTTGCATGGGGTTTGCGGCCGGTAGACTCGTATAGGTCTGAGCTGCCGGTAAACCGTCCAGCAAAAGCGGGCAAAGTTCCGTGAGCGCCGCGCCAAAAGTCTCTCATTTCGTCGCGATAACGCCCATTCCACTCCGACCAAAGCGGAGGGAAGTTACCCACTTGGTAGCCACCATCGCCAATATCCCAAGGCTCAGCGATAAGTTTCACCTGTCTCACCACGGGGTCTTGTTGGATGAGATCAAAGAAGGCCGACAATCTATCTACTGCGTGCAGTTCCCTGGCCAAAGCGGAGGCGAGATCAAAGCGGAAACCATCCACATGCATCTCTTGAATCCAATAGCGCAGCGAATCCATGATCATCTGCAAAACATGGGGCTGACGCATATTTAAACTATTCCCGCAGCCGGTAAAGTCCTCGTAGAGGTCCTTCCGTTCATTCTGCAGTCGATAGTAGGCGGCATTATCGAGTCCGCGCAAAGATAGATTGGGTCCTAGGTGGTCACCTTCGCCAGTATGGTTATAAACCACGTCCAAAATGACCTCGATATCTGCTTCATGCAGCGCCTTGACCATTTGTTTGAACTCTTGGACCTGCCCACCTGGATCTGTGCGGGAACTATATTCGGAATACGGAGCGAAGTATCCGATACTGTCATATCCCCAATAGTTCCTCTTGCCTGCTTCAACCAATCTTTCGTGATGGATGAAGTGGTGAATAGGCATGAGTTCCACCGCGGTGATACCGAGTTTCTTCAGGTGTTCGATGGCCGCTGGATGGGCTAATCCAGCATAGGTGCCTCGGATGTTTTCCGGAATCTGGGGATGCAAGGCGGTAAAGCCTTTGACGTGCATCTCATAGATAACGCTTTCGTTGAGCTTATGGCGTGGTGGTCGATCATAATCCCAATCGAAGTAGGGATTGATCACGATGGAGCGCGGCACAAAGGGCGCACTATCTTGAAGGTGCGCATCGGGCGGACCGCCTATCCGTTGATAGTTATATACGGCTGGATCCCATTTAACGTCTCCCTCAATGGCCTTGGCATAGGGGTCAAGCGATAGTTTCTCGGGGCGACATTGGTGGCCCTGAGTCGGATCGAAGGGGCCATGCACCCGAAAGCCGTACCTTTGCCCTGGGCAGACACCTGGCACATAGCCATGCCAGCAGTGAGCATGGACTTCAGGGAGGGGGATTCGGGTTTCGTGACCGTCCTCATCGAAGAGGCAAAGATCGATTTGCTGGGCAACTTCAGAAAAGACACTAAAGTTGGTACCAGCGCCGTCATAGGTTGCGCCTAAAGGATAAGGGGCGCCAGGCCAGATCTCCATCATGAGACAGGCGCGAACCGTACCCTGGAATGAACTCCTGTGCTAGGCCACGATGGGTTGGCCCAGGGCGATCTCCTTAGGCGTCGCTTTGCGCACGTCCTGCACCTCTACCTGGAAGTGCAGATTGATACCGGCCAGGGGATGGTTACCGTCCAAAGTCACGTCAAAGTCGCCCACATCGACGATACGAAAGGCGCGGTCGAACTCGCCCTCTAGAAAACGTACCATCATGCCCACCTTCGGGGTGGAGCCCTCGGGCAAGTCGCGCACATCGAGCTTGATGATCTGTTCCTCATCCCGCCGTCCGTAAGCATCATCTGGCTTCAAGATGACTTTGAAGTTTTGACCCTTTTCTCGGCCTGCCAGGGCCTTTTCCAAGCCCGGAGCCACTTCGTTGTGCCCATGGAGATAGTAGAAGGGTTTGTGTGCGGAGCTTTGGTCGACCAGGCGACCTTCGTCGTCATGGACCTCATACTTCAAAGCGGCAACGGTATCGGCGATGATCTGCATGGCGCGCATTCGAAACCATCCTTGAGTTCTTGCCTACATGTAGCCGCCATTCTCTGCCTTGAGTGACTCAAGCGGAGAAGCCGCTGAAGAAAATCACCGCGCCAGACGCATTTTTGGGCTTGGGGCCTTGACTCAGGGCTGAGAGTCTAACCGAAAAAAGTAGTGATCGAAGCTGGCCAGGTAGGCGCTTTTTTCCTTGGCGAGGACCAGACTTTTTTCCGAGTTTGGGCGCCCAAAGCAGAGCACGTAGAACTCCTCTTGGGACCCGAGGCCGAACCGCTGCTCATGCAGCCCGAAAGCCAGGGATACTTTTCGGTTACTACCGAGGCTCCTTTGGGAACTATCTACCGATATCGTTTAAATGGGGCTCATCCACGGCCCGACCCGGCGAGTCTTGCTTTAGCTGAGGACGTGCATGGTCCCTCTTTGGTAGTGCCCAGAAACTATCACCAAGAGCAAAGCCGCTTTTCACCGCCAGACTTAGAACAAACAGTGCTCTACGAGCTGCATATTGGTACCTTTACTCAAGAAGGCACCTTCGATTCCGCGCTCGAGTACCTTCCCGGTCTAGCCGAACTGGGCATCACCACCATTGAACTACTTCCGGTAGCCGAGGTCCCGGGGGACCGAAACTGGGGCTATGATGGCGTTCAACTCTTTGCGGTGCGCAAAGACTACGGCGGCAATGAGGGACTCTATCGCTTCGTCCAGCGCTGCCATAGTTTGGGCCTGGCTGTGGTCCTCGACGTGGTCTACAACCATCTAGGCCCTGAAGGAAACTATCTCGGGGAGTTTGGTCACTATTTTAATCCCAGCTACCATACGCCTTGGGGAGAGGCTCTAAACTTTGATGGTCCCGATAGCGACCAAGTTCGTCGCTATTTCGAGCAGAACGCTCTTCACTGGTTAGAAAACTATGATTTGGATGGTTTACGCTTCGATGCGGTTCAGTGGGTTTGCGATGGCTCGGCGCTGCCTTTTTGGCGGGAACTCTCTCTCAAACTTAAAAAGAGGGCGGTCGAGCTAGGCAAAAGCTTCATTCTCATCGCCGAAACGGACAATAACGACCATCGCTTTGTCGATGGTCCAGAGGGCAATGGAATGGCTATGGACGCGATGTGGGCCGAGGATATCCATCACGCCCTACATTCCTATATGACTGGTGAGCGGGCCGGCTACTATCAAGACTTTGGTGACTTGGAGCAGATCATTAAAGTGTTAAATACCGGAGCTAATCATCGGGGTGGATATTCCGAATTTCGGAAAAGAAGCTACGGTCGAGAACTCTCTCATATCCCCGCACCCAAACTTATCTCCTACCTACAGAATCATGACCAAACCGGCAACCGTCCCCACGGTGAGCGCCTGGCTGCCTTGATTGGAACCCGCGCCAACAGAGTTCTACTCGGCCTGCTCTTACTCAGTCCCTTCACTCCTATGCTCTTTATGGGGGAGGAGTATGGAGAGCTTTCTCCCTTTTGCTTCTTCACCAGCTTTTCCGACCCGAGGGTAGTGCGCGGAGTGCGTCATGGCCGTCAGCATGAGTTGCTGTCTTTTGGTTGGCGCCAAAGGGGCGATGATCCCCAGGCCGCTAAAACCAAGGACCGCTGCATACTCAGCCATGGCCAGCGCACTCCCCAAAAAGCCCAAGCGGAACGGGGTTATCTGCAGCAGCTGCTCCAGTTTCGCAAAGATTGGGCCCACCATGACTTCTTCGCCGAGCTGATTCCTGACGAGGCCATAGTGGTCCTGCGGAGGGGCGAATTTAACGCCTATGCCAACCTCAGTGGCGATCCCCAACAGCTTTCCCTGGGGGCTGAGCAGCGGGTATTCAGCAGTTTGCGAGGTCTCTCTGCTGAAGAAGCTTCGGCAGGAAGTTCAAGCTCAAGAACGAACTCAAACGTGGAGACAATAGGCGAATATGAGCTTCTTATAACCAAAAGAGAGGTGTAGTGGTAACTCTTTCTTGAGTTACTGATGGTCGTTTTTTCCCAAGCTCCACTTGCGTATGGCGCTCTAATCGAGCATGCCTGAAAACACTAGGGAACACTGATGGACGGCAAGAATCCTACACCTGGTTTCGGGGAGATCGACAAACACTTGATGGCCGAGGGCACCCACACCGGTTTGTATCGGCGTTTGGGGGCTCATGAAGGACTTCTCAAGGGAGAGAAGGGCGTTTTCTTCTCGGTTTGGGCCCCCGAAGCTGCCCGAGTCACCGTGATGGGAGACTTCTGCGACTGGAATCGCGACACGCATCCTCTCAGCCCCATCGATGACACTGGCGTTTGGCAGGGCTTTGTCCCCGGGGTGAAAAAAGGCGCTCTTTATAAGTATTGGGTTGAGTCCCGGCACTTGGGTTACGAGGTCGAAAAGGCGGACCCTTTTGCTCGACTTTATGAGCTGGCGCCTAAGACCGCTTCAATAGTTTGGAGCGACGACTATCAATGGAATGATGCCCAGTGGTTGGAGCGACGCAAAAAGAGTTCCAGTCGCCATGAGCCTATGTCGATCTATGAGCTACACTTGGGTTCATGGCGTCGTTCAGGACCGGGTTCCGATGAGTTCCTCGACTATGATTCTTTGGCCAAGGAATTAGTTCCTTTCCTAGTTGAGATGGGTTTTACCCACGTAGAGATGATGCCGGTGACCGAGCATCCATTCTATGGGTCCTGGGGCTACCAAACCACCGGATACTTTGCGCCTTCCTGTCGCTTTGGAAAGCCGGACGGCCTTAAACGTTTTATCGACGCCCTGCACCAAGCAGGTATTGCGGTGATTCTCGACTGGGTTCCCTCTCATTTTCCCACCGATCAGCATGGCTTGGCATACTTTGATGGAAGTCATCTCTACGAGCATGCCGACCCACGGCGAGGCTATCACCCCGATTGGAATAGCGCCATTTTCAACTATGGCCGGCACGAAGTACGCTCCTTTCTTCTCAGCAGTGCTTTCTATTGGCTAGAAGAGTTCCACATAGATGGTTTGCGGGTCGATGCGGTGGCTTCGATGCTCTACTTAGACTACTCCCGCAAGCCCGGAGAATGGATTCCCAACGTCTATGGTGGGCACGAAAACTTAGAGGCGATGCTCTTTCTCCGCACTATGAATCAGATGGTTCATGAGCGTTATCCGGGAGTGGTTACTATTGCCGAAGAATCTACTGCCTGGCCTAAAGTATCTCGGCCTGTAGAAGAGGGCGGTTTAGGCTTCGACTACAAATGGGATATGGGCTGGATGCACGATACTCTACGTTACCTAGCTCGCGAGCCGGTGCATCGCTCTTTTCATCACAACGAACTCACCTTCCGCGGCATGTATGCCTTTTCTGAAAACTATGTCATGCCTCTTTCTCATGACGAGGTTGTACACGGAAAAGGTTCCCTACTGAGAAAGATGCCAGGAGATGATTGGCAGCGTTTTGCTAATCTGCGCCTGCTCTATAGTTATATGTATGCTCTTCCTGGCAAGAAACTATTGTTCATGGGGGCCGAACTCGCCCAAGGCTCCGAATGGAATCATGAGCAGAGTCTGGACTGGCATCTATTAGAGTTCGGTCGCCACGGTGGCATCAAAAACTGTCTCAAGGATCTCAACCGCATCTATAAAGAAACGCCTGCTCTTTATTCTTCTGACTGTGCCCCAGAGGGTTTTGAATGGGTTGATTGTGATGATAGTCAGCGCAGTGTGCTCAGTTTTCTACGCAAGGGTCAGGAGCTTGGCGACGTCATTTTGGCGGTGTTCAACTTCACTCCGGTACCTCGAGAAGACCACCTAATCGGTGTACCCGTCGCTGGAGAATGGACAGAACTATTCAACTCCGACTCGCAGCTCTATGGCGGAAGCGGTGTAGGCAACCTCGGTGGAAAAACCAGCGAGCCTATCTCCTCTCATGGACATGGCCAGAGCTTGCGTCTAACCATCCCTCCTTTAGGCGCGCTTTTCTTGAGCTGCCAGGTAGAGACTGAAGAATAGGTCGCCTTTAGCTTTTTTCTCGGCCCCAAGCCGCGTAAGAGCAGGGCATGAAAGCCTGCGAGCTGCGTGATAGTTTCGGCCTAGACAACCTTCAATTAGTTGAGCTGCCCGAGCCTGAGCTGGGGCCGGGCCAGGTTCGCTTGGCCATGAAGGCAGCCTCATTAAACTATCGAGATTTGTTGATGGTGAAGGGACACTATAACCCTCGCCAGCCTCTGCCTTTGGTACCTCTTTCCGACGGCGTGGGAATAGTGGAAGCTGTTGGCGAGGCAGTGACTCGAGTCAAAGTGGGCGATCGCGTCGCGGGCACATTCTTTCAAGGCTGGCAGTCCCGGCCCATTCCTCCGCAAAAAGCTATACTGAAGCAAACCCTAGGCGGTCCTTTACCGGGGATGTTGGCTGAAAAGAGGGTTTTAGGTGAAGAAGGCGTGGTTTTAGTGCCCAACTATCTCAGCGATGAAGAGGCGGCTTGCTTACCTTGTGCCGCTTTGACTGCTTGGAGTGCCTTGGTGGGGCAAGGGGGCCTCAAAGCGGGAGATAGTTTGCTGGTGCAGGGCACTGGCGGCGTAGCTCTATTTGCTTTGCAGATTGGCCTGATGATGGGCGCTCAAGTGATTATCACCTCCAGTAGTGATGAAAAGCTGGCTCGTGCCAAAGAGTTGGGCGCGCATCATGGCATTAACTATAAGCAGTACCCAGCCTGGTCTAAAGAGGTGCGCAAGATAGTTCCTGAGGGAGTGAGCCACGTTCTAGAAGTAGGCGGGGCAGAGACTTTGACCCAGTCTATGAAGTCAGTGCATCCCGGGGCCCAAATCAGTGTTATCGGCGTACTTTCGGGCGTGCAGTCTGAGCTCAATATCCTCCCAGTATTGATGCAGAACCTTCGGCTGCAGGGGGTTTTAGTGGGTTCGCGTCGAGAGTTCGAGGATATGAACCAGGCCTTTGCTCAGCATCAAGTACAGCCGGTGGTAGACCGGGTTTACGCTCTAGATGAAGCACCGCAAGCCTTCGCTGATCTCGGTAAAGGTGCTCATTTTGGAAAACTAGTGGTTCGCTTTTAGAAAATCCGCCCAAAAAAACTCCATCCGAGGCTAATACTCGACCTTATCGACACGTTGGTGTCACATTGGCCGCGTGCGAAAGCTGTTTGCTGTCGGCATCCTGCCCCTTCTTTCCGCAGGATTGCTGTATTCCTCCGCTGCCACCGCAGAAGACATCCTCAAACCCACTTTGATGGGCAGCGAGACCTTCGTTGAATCCTATGTGGTCATTGCAGACCTCCAAGACGGAAGCTTTCTCAAAGTTCAGCAGGTCGTCAGCAATGTGGGACCTGGTGACGGAAAAGGAGCCTGCCGGGCTTGGATAGCTGAAAAGGGTCAGCCCCTTTGGACCGACTCCAAGATAGTTGAGCGGGAGGAATGGAACTATTCCCAGAAACCCGAGCCGGTCTTAGCTATGGGAAAATGCACCATGACCGGTGGCAAGAACTATCGCATCCATGCGCAAGTATCCGGCGCTCAGATAGATATCGAGATGGAGGCCAGCCAAGAAGGGCATCTGATGCGTAAGGTGAGTACCTTCAAAGACGGTGAAGACTTCTATAGTTTGGATATTTTAGCGCCCTGGCTGAAGATCAAAGCCAACTATCAACGGCCCGGCCAAAAGATGCGCACTAGCAACGGCTTTGCCTATTTTGACCACTCCCGCTCCACCACTTTGCCTAGGCAACTCGCTAAGCGTTGGATTCGCTTTCGCGGCTTTGAAGAAGGCAAGAGTTCTCTAGTTTTGGTGCGGGAGCCCATGAAAGGGGCTCTTTCAGGCTGGAAGATCGACCAAGCAGAGGCGGCCGCAGGCCAAAAAGCAGTGACCCGAATGCAGGTTCGAACCCAAGGCAAAGGTTTGAAGAAGCAGACCAAAGTCTTACTTGCGGGTGAAAAGGGGCCTTTTCGCATCATTAGTAAGGAGCTGATTCAGCGGGATGCTCCGGTAGAAGAACAGGGCATGCTGGGGAAGATTGTGGGCCAGATTATCGGCAATCCGGTCACTTACACGTATCGAGCTGTTTTGGAAGAAAAGAAGACCCGCCGACGTCTAGCGGGAATTTTTGAGATTACCGATAATAACTAGGAACTATCTATAGATAGTTTAAGGTAGACTGGGCTGACCGGTGCAGGCATTGGCATTGCCATAGCAGCGAGTTTGGCTACGGCGACAGTTGAAACAACCCGGGGCCTCGAAACCTTGAGGTCCTCCGCATTGGTTGGTAGCGCCGCATTCTCGGCGTAGGCAAACCAGATATTCTACCAAACAATCGGTGCAGTCGGTGCTTAGCATCAGCCGGGATTGGACATTGAGGCAGTTCCGGCAAGTAGCGTCGTTTTGACTACACGCTGGCAGGCAGACCCCCAGAGGCTCCCGGACCTGGTTGCTCTGGAAATATCGAGCATCAGCAGGGGTAACGCAGAGGTTCTGGCGAACCACCGCGCCCATATCTGCAGGGCCCATGTCGGTCATCACCCCTACTTCAGGCATCATCTGGCCGGCGTCGGTTCCCGCTTCCATGGGACCGGAATCGCCCATGGTCATACCACCCATATCTGCGGGGCCGGAGTCCGACATGCTCATTTGACCGGCGTCGGTCATGGTGTTGGGCATGGCATCGGGGAAGAAGAAGCCCAGGTCCATGCTGCCGTCGAGGTAAGTCACTGGGAAGGTTCCCAAGTCGGCGGTAGCTAGACACTGGCCGGGCTCGTCTTTGAGTACGCACTTCTTATCGATGGAGCAGGTGTAGCAGGCCCCCATCTTGGTCACGCAGTCCTGGGAATTGACGCATTCATCTCCGCAGGCAGAGGTGAATAGGGCGCTTAAAAGCAAAGATAGGCTAAGAAGGGGATTTTTCACCGCTTCAGCATACCCATTCTGGGCTTTTTGGCTACTTTGATGTCCAGGGCTAGAGGTAGCGCTGCATTACTGCGCAAGCTTGGTTTAGGTATCCGCCGCCAAAGAGACAGGCGTGATTGAGCAGATGGTAGAGCTGATAGATAGGATTCCGCTCTTCTGCACCTTCTGGCAGGGGCCAGACTTCTTCGTAGGCGGCGTAGACTGAGTTGGAGAAGCCGCCGAAAAGCCGCATCATTCCCAGCTCGGCTTCGCGGTGGGCGAAGTAACAGGCGGGGTCGATCAGAGTGGGGCGCCCGTTTTCATCGCTCATGAGATTGCCCGACCAGAGATCTCCGTGAATCAAAGAAGGTGGTTGAGAGGCATCCAATAGTTGGGGAAGGCGCTCAAAGAAGGACTGAGATAGTTTCTGCTGGGACTTACTGAGTTCCGAGCGCAACTTATTGAGTAAGTATCCAAGGCGGTGTTGACCGTAGAACTCCACCCAAGAGTTGTTAAACTCATTGGGCTGGCAGGTGGCGCCGCAATAAGTATCCATAGGATAACCAAAGCCTTTTTCATGGCTTTGTTTATGGAGTTGGGCGAGACCCCGGCCAAAACGCTCGTCGAAGTCGGCGGCTTTGGGCCCGGATTCGATGAATTCTAAGACTAGAAAGCCTGGCTGGCTACCGATCGAGTCCTGATGAGCGATGACCATGGGCACCCGCAGCCCTGATTTGGCTTCGGTGAGGCGGGTGAGACCATCGGCTTCGATAGAGAAGTCTAGATACTGGTGTTGTTTGACGAAAAAGTGCCCGTCAGAACTATCTAATAGATAGGCAGAGCAAATATCTCCACCGCTGAGAGGACGTGTGCTTTTAAGGGTGAAATTACTGCCTAAACTATCTCGGAGGGTTGCCTCGATAGTTTTGAGCTTGGCGATCAAGCCTGAACGTCTTTCTGAATCCGGCCCAGGAGGCTTTGGCAGCAACGCTCTACGATAGTTACCACCTCATCAAAGCCTCGGCTGCCGCCATAATAAGGGTCGGGGGTGTCTTCGTTTTTGCCTAGTTCGTCGAGGCTACGAAATAGATGGAGTTTGTCCCGCATCTCATAGGGGCAGCGCTTTCGTAGCTCGCTGAGGTTGGAATGGTCCATGGCATAGATATGGTCGAACTGCTCGAAATCAGCGCTTTTAACCTGGCGAGCCTGCCCATCTAATAGATAGCCTCGAGCTTTGGCGGCTTCTTGCATGCGTCCATCTGGGGCCTCCCCTTTGTGCCAGCCTCCGGTGCCTGCGGAGTCGATAACTATCTGCTCTTCCAGCCCAGCCTCTTCGACTATTTTTCTCATGATACCTTCGGCAGTAGGAGAGCGGCAGATGTTGCCAAGGCAAACAAATAGAAGACGAACCGGCTTAGACATGTGCCTTTAAGAACTATCAGTTCCCCGAGGGAGGGGCAAATACCCCTGGGGCAAAACTTAGTGAAAAGTGAGTTTTGGAAGGATAGAAGAATGCAAAATAATGCCTAGATACTTTAACGCACCGAGACAATACTTTGGGTTAGTCGCAGAAGGCTTCTTGGAAGATCTCTCCATCTTCCAAACGGTAGGCGGACAATAGGTTGCCCCAAACACAACCGGAATCCAGGGCTACCAACCCTTCCTGAATCCGGAGGCCTAGAGCGGCCCAGTGTCCCACGACCATTTTTACCTTTCCCCGTTTGTGGGGCAGGCTGAACCAAGGGCGTAGTCCCTCGGGCGCGTTGTCGGGGCTGTCGTTGAACATGTACTCCGGCTCATTGTTGCGCCGAAGCATGCGCAAACGGGTGAAGACCGCCAGGTCGAGTTGCAACTCTCTTTGGGAATCAGTGAGGTTGTCGTTCCGTCGCCGTACGTCGCCGAGTAGATCGGCGAAGTTGGGGGCCAAGAGGGCCGCCTCGATCGCCTGAGCTCGGTTTTCTGCTTCTTCGATGCTCCAGTCGGGGTGCAGGCCGGCGTGGACCATCACCCAATCGCCGTCGCGGTGGAGTATGGGGCGCTGGCGGATCCAAGTGATCAGCTCGCGACCATCAGGAGCATCGAGAATGTCCTGGAGGGAGTCCTTACGCCGCGGGTGCAAAACACCAGCTGCACGGGCCAATAGATATAAGTCGTGGTTGCCTAGAACCGCAGTTACGCAGTGGTCGTGGGCAACCAGCCAACGCAACACCTCCAATGAACGGGGGCCGCGGTTCACCATATCTCCCGCTAGCCAAAGCTTGTCCCGCTCAGGGTCGAAGGCGATGCGGGCGAGGAGCTTCTCAAAGGTGAGGTAACACCCCTGAACGTCTCCAAGTGCATACGTCGCCATGACGAATCTACATAACACGGTGCTTTCGCACGAAAAGCCCGCTGATGGTCTCCAGTCTCATTGGCATAGCTTGCGCCTGCTTTTTTAAGTCTCTGGTTAAGGTTTGCCCCCGTGCTGGCCGATATTGAGTCATTACCGATCGGTAATTCTCCCTGGACTAGGAAAAAAGCATACGGGTTATTCCGGATTACCTGCCGCTCCTCCTCAACTGGAGGGGGAGAGTGACGACCCAATCAATGAACAGCTGCTCTGCCCCAGCAGCCTAAGGAAGACCTTGTGCATGGTTTGATCGCTACCTTCTTAGTTGCCGGATTAGCTGCAGCACCAGGCCCCTCGCCAGAGGATGCCGCCCGTTCAGTAGCTCGAGGCGACGCGCGAGCCGCTGAATCCATGCGCATCCTCTTGAGGAAAGGTCGCTTTGGTCTCAAGGCTCTGCTCAAAATTGCTCGCTCAGTCGAAGGCGATAGTCGTCGCCGTTGTTTCGAAGCTGTCGGGTCCTTTCGAGGAGACAAGGCCGAAGCTGCTCTCTTGGAAGGGCTTCGGGGCTCTGACATTCACTCGCAGCTCGGTGCTGTTCGGGGCCTTTCAAAAATGGGCGGCAAAAGCGTGGTCGAACCGCTCCTGGGCATGGCCATTTCTCCGGATAAGCGCATCCGCAACGCGGTGATCGAAGGGCTGCTAAAAATCGGCAAGCCGGCGGAGGCCGAGGTTCGCAAGCTGCTCCGGGATCGAAGCGCTAATGGCCGCGAAGTGGCTTTGAGATTCATGGCTCGCTTCCTCAGCGGCGGCAAACAGGTGACCATTATAGGCAAAGCCTTGCGAGACCCAGCACCCCAGGTGCGCCTGGCTGCTATCGAGATGGCCGAGCTTTGGC